>FWPU01004828.1_pt1 | contig 30638 bp, 31 predicted proteins | sample 2228361 | NCBI WGS metagenome assembly FWPU01 (sample SAMEA103939777, study PRJEB20133) | metagenome | reverse complement strand
GCACCTGCTGCAAGCGTGCCATCACACTACCTCCTGCAGCCATCATGCCTGACCTCCTCTCCGCTTTTCCGGTATCTTTCTACGCCCCCTATTATACCCCCTCGTCGGAGAACTGATAAGCCCTAAAAATCGCGCCGAAGGTATTGACTTCTGAAGCAATTCATGATAATATAAGGTAAATCAATACGAAACCGTGTTAAACAGCCAGCCTCGCAGACAAATTAGTCAAGCAGAGCGGCTGTTTTTGTCCCCTACAACATTTCTCCGCGATGCCGTTGTTTCACCACGCCGAACGGCCTACGATTTATCTTTCAAAGTTAACGTCAACGGTCATAGTCGGTGAAGGAGGTGATACCATGCCGTGGGAACACCATCGGTGGCGTCCTGCAACCAGAAAGGACGTTCTCCAGGCGCTCAAACTCCCGGTAGCGGAGGCGGGCGTTCCCAAGGAAATAGACGCCTTGGTGCAAGCGGTGAATCGCCTTTCGTTCCGAGACTGGGAGAATGGGACAAGGGTGCTTGGCGTTGACTCTCGTTTTGCCTGCAACGCCTGGCATGTTCTGGTGTACCCTCAAGAATCTTTCAGGAACGTTGCCTATGCAGGCAGCATGGAGCCCGTTCGCCCCGCGCAGGGGGACGCACGCGGCCTGCGCTCAGGGCCATCCTCAACACCATAGTCGCTTTCTTCCGACAGAGTACCGGTTGTCGCGGTTAAGAGGAGGTGACGCGATGTACACGGTTTACAGGGAGAAGGAGGACGGTTTACGCGTCTCTTCGGACATCGCGTATCTGACCTGGCGCATCAACAATCTGCCCCAAGAAGACAGAGCCGAGCTGCTTTCCTTTATCGGCTGGCTCCTGGACGGAGCCGAGGGAAGCCCGGGCTGGCTACGTGAGTGGGCGGGACTGTGGAAACGGATCGGGCCAGGCACTGGGACCGGTAATGGCCACGGCAGCAGCACCAAGATATCGCTACAACGGATGCACAGCTAAAGCAAAGCCTTCACAACGAACGATGGAAGAGGTCTTAACCTCTTCCATCGTTCGTTTTTAGTTATGATGCCTGTGTCGCTCTCAAGGGCTTAATGCCCGCCCAGGTAGGCCTGGATCACCAGGGGGTTGTGCAGCAGCTCGTCGGCTGTGCCCGTGAGGACGATGCGTCCCGTTTCCAACACGTATCCGCGATTAGCTACCGAGAGGGCCATCAGGGCGTTTTGCTCCACCAGGAGGATGCTCACTCCCTGCGCGTTGATCTCGCGGATGATGGAGAAAATCTCTTCCACCAGGATTGGTGCCAGGCCCATGGAGGGTTCGTCCAGCAGCAAGAGGCGCGGCCGTGCCATCAGGCCGCGGCCGATTGCCAACATCTGCTGTTCGCCGCCGGAGAGGGTACCGCCATACTGGCTTAATCGCTCTTTCAGGCGGGGGAAACTCTTGAAAACTCGCTCCATGCTCTGGCGAATCTCAGCGGGGTCTTTGCGGCTGTAAGCGCCCATCTCCAGGTTTTCCTGCACCGTCAACGGCGCGAAGATCTTGCGTCCTTCCGGAACGTGCACCACGCCGCGGCGCACGATCTCTTCGGCCGGCAGGGTGGTGATAGGCTCGCCACGCAGCAGGATGTTGCCGGAACGAGGGCGGATCAGACCGGAAATGGTTTTCAGGGTTGTGGACTTGCCGGCGCCGTTCGCGCCGATCAGGGCGATGATCTCGCCCTCGTCCACCGTGAAGGAGATACCTTGCAGGGCGTGAATGGCCCCATAATAGACATTGAGGTTTTGGATCTCAAGAAGCATGGATGAAACCTCTATTTCGGATAGCCGCACCGGGGCCCAACGACGAAGACGGCCCGGCAAAGCAACTGGCGCGAGAGCCCCCTAACCTATGTTTCCCGGCGCATTATACCATAGCCCTTCCTTCCAGGCCAAAGGTAGCATATCAAATTGGGGGATAAGGCAAACAGTCGGTCACATTCTGTGACAGAGTTCACCGTCTTCCGCGCAAAATCAGCGGCAGATGCTCCTGTTTGGGCGGGCGCGTGGGCGTGCGTGTTGGGGTGCGGGTCGCGGTCGGAGTACGGGGCGGGGTGATGGTGGGCGTGCGTGTTGGCGTCGTGGTCACGGCGGGGGTTGACGTGGGCGTGGAGGTTGGATAAGGTGAAACGCCCGCGCTGCCGTAAAAGACGTACACCGCTCCCGCATCCTCAAAGTGCTTAGGATGATCGTCAACCACATGACTACGGGAACCGATGATCAGGTCGAGCACGCCGTCGGCATCCAGGTCGCCGCCGCTCAACGAGTAACCGAACTGGTCTTGGGGTTTCTCGCCGTAGATGATCCATTCCGCGCGGTCGGCGATGTTGGCCGTCCCCGCCAGCGCCGTGCCACCGAAGATCACAAATGCACGATTCGCGAACGAATCCCCCACTGCAACCTCGGCCTTGCCATCGCCGTTCCAATCTACGGTCTGCAATGCCGAGAAGCCCGTTGCCGGATTCCCACCCGTGAACCGCGCCCAGGATGCTTGCGCCAGCGTTTTTGTGCCCGTGAGCGTCACTCCACGCACGATTTCTACTTCGCCGGCACTCCCTACCACCAGGTCGGCGCGGCCATCGCCGTCCACATCGCCCGCGGCCAAAGGCCCCCCGCCGATGTCGGTGATGGTGGCGTTGGCGGGCGTAGTTGCCAGGTCCCACACTCCCGAGGCTAGAGGACCAAAGAACACATAGGCTGCCTTCTGGGAACGAACCAAGAGATCGGGCTGGTTGTCGGCATTCACGTCAGCGATGGCGACCATGCCCAATTGGTCATTGGCCGCCGCGCCATAGATCGTCAGGTCGGCAGGGGTCACAGCCAGGTCCCAGAGAGCCGGCAAATTGTTGCGTCCAAAGAACACATATACCGCACCGGCCTGGGCTCGATTGCCCGGCCCCGTGGCGAGAGCCTCCCCTACCGCCAGATCGGCCGGACTGCCGCCAGCGGTCAGTTGGCCGATCGCCAAGGCATTGCGCCCCGCGAAGGATTGCGTAGATTCACCCGATCGAACACGCCAGTTGGCCTGCATCGTCGGCGAGAGGGTACGCGTGCCCCCCAGTCCCGGCCCGCCTTTGAAGATGAAGATGGTGCCGGTAATCGGTTTGCCGTTGTCGTCTCCTCCCTGAGAGCCGATGACCAGGTCGCGTAGACCGTCGCCATCCACGTCATTCGCGGCAAAGGACTGGCCGATGTGCTGCTGGTGCAGCCAGGAGCGCACTTCCAGGCCGGCCGTGCTGGTATAGAGGTCATAGACGCCGAGGCGGCGCGTCCGGTTGTTGTAGAGCGCGAAGACCCGCCCGCTGTCGTTGACGCCGCCGTCGAAATCATCGGAGTTGTTAGGCGCGCCGACGATCAGGTCATGGAGCCCGTCGCCGTTGATGTTCGCGCCCAGCACCGCGTAGCCGATCCAGTCGTTAGAGCCGGTGGAGTCGGGGTTGTCTTGAGGGTTGCCGGGGCCGATGAGTGTGAGATCGGCCGGGTTTGTGCCCAAATTGCGGCTGGTCTGAGAAGGCCCTGTGACCTCGTCGGCGCCGATGTCCACCTTGAACAGGCCGGATGGGCCAGCCATCGGGCGCGGCTGGCCGTCGATGTCGTGGTCAGGCGCGTTGGTGCGGGTGCCCGCGTCCGGCAACGGTGAGCCGGGGAGGAGGTGATAGTTGGCGTCGAGTTGGGGATTGATGACGATGTTGGTGACATCAAGGGAGAAACCGCGTTGGTTCGTCGTGTTAGCGTAGAAGTCGTTGTAGGTAACACTGACTGGCACGGCAGCGGTGAGGCTGATGCCCGTGGTGTGGCTCATGATGATGTTATTGGTCAAGGTCAGCGGCGATGCCGTGCGGATGCCCTGCCCCCGGTTGTTCACCAGTGTGTTGTTGACCATCATGCCGGGGCTGTTCGCGCCCGCATAGAGGCCGCCCACCGCCGTGTCGTTGCCAAAAGCGTAGTTGTTAATGAGGAGCACATTCGTCACGGTGTAAGGGCTGCTGATAAAGGCCAGCCCGCCGCCCAGGCCGTAGAACGGTGTATTGGCAGCGCAGTTGTTCTCCACCCGCGTTGTGTCTATGGTGACGCGGCTGCCATGGGCATACAGACCGCCACCGTAGCCCTCACAATTCAATGTCACCGAGTTGTTGATGATCTGACCGCCCTGTACGCTTATCGTGCTCGTATAGACGGCCAGCCCGCCGCCATCCCCAAAGACGGAATTGCGATTGGCCCGGTTGCCCAGCAGGTTGTTGCCGGAAAAGAGACCACTACTCGTTTCAATCAGCACGCCGCCGCCCGCAAGACGAGGGCCGTTGTCCGGTGCGAATCCTGCGGTGTTACTCATCACCGTATTGCCGGTCAGGGTAAAGTCCGCCCCGTTGATATATACCCCGCCGCCGAAGCCGAGGGTGACCGAGTTCGCCGTGTTGCTCTGGATGACGTTGTTGCTCAGGGTGACCGGTGCGTTGAACACCGAAACGCCGCCCCCGTAACCGCTCTCCGCCGCCCCCCCGGCCTGATTGGCGGCCACGTTCGCGGAGATGGTGTTGTTGGAGAGGAGTACCGGCCCGCCGCCATCCACGGCGACGCCGCCGCCGTAGCCACGCGCGCTGCTGATGACATTGCCGGCGATGATGTTGCCCACCAGGGTCGCCTGGGTTCCTTCCAGTTCAATGCCGCCGCCGTAGGCCGTGCCGCTCGGCATGACCTGGTTGTTCTCTATGCGGTTGTTCTCAAAGCGCGGTGCGCCACGCTGCACCCAGACTCCACCGCCAAGAAAGTAGGCGATGTTGCCGGTGATAACGTTGTTGCGGATAAGGGCGTTGCTGTCGTTCATCCGCAGGCCGCCGCCGTGGTTATCGCTGCGCGCGCCGGTGATGACAAAGCCGTCCAGCGTCGGTGTGACCGCGGCTGTGTTGGCGAATGAGCCTTGGATGGCGACGACGGCAAAAGTGGGATCGGCGGGTCGGATGATGGTGATGTTGGTCGTGTAGTTGCGCGTCGCCCAGTTGTTGCAGGTGTAGCCGCCGAAGAGGTGAACGGTCTTGGTGATAAGGAGGTTGTAGGTGAAGCCGGCCGTCGGCTTGGTTTCGGTATAGACCCCGCGGGCGACCTTGATGATGTCGCCAGCCTGTGCGGCGTCAATGGCCGATTGAATGGTGGTCGAATAGCCCGCGCTGGTATTGCAGACGCGGAACTCGTTGGGCGCGGCAGAGGCTCCCTGTTGGCCCCCAAACGAAAGCAAACCGAAGGCTGCTCCCGCCAAGGCCAACGCCAGGACGATGGCAAAGGCTAAATGCCGGACCATGGGCGACTCTCCTCAGTAAACTGAAAACGCTCCTCGCGGCCGGGCTTGCCGCGAGGAGTAGGCCACCAACCTACTTCCCATTCTCCTCCGGCCCGCGCTCCCACACGCGCAGGCCGTAGCGGCTCAGGTAGATGGGAATGCTGCGGAAGAGCGGATTATCTTGCTCTATCTCTCGCGTCATCGCTCGCTTGGCATAGGATAGTGAGCCGCACAGCAGGGTGACCGATCCCCCTTCGCCTCCCGCGCCGTTGACCTTCCAGCCGAGCGCGCCGTGCTCCCGGGCGATCTCAATCACGCGCCGCGCCGCCGGCCCGATCAGGTCGGGGTGCAGCTGCCCCTGGGCCTCCGTGTTGGCGATCATCGCCTGACCCAGCGCGATGAAATCGCCGGCATAGAGAGCATCGCGTGAGCGTTCTGCCATCATCCGCAGAGTGTTCAGCTGTGGGCAATCGGGCCCGGCGTCCTCCAACTGTCGGATGACCTTCTCGTGCACCTGCGATGAACTGTGCGACTTGCCCAGGTAGATCAACACCAGCCTCCGCTCCAATTCCCACCAGATGGAATTAGGCACCTGAATCTGCGACACAGAGGCATGGGGAAAGCGAAACATCTCAATGTAGTTGATGCCCCCATAAGCCGAGCAGAGCTGGTCCTGGATGCCGCTTTGCAGGTGGAGCATATCGGTCTCTACCGAGTGCGCGGTGTAGGCCACCTCATGGGGGGTCAGGCGTCCGGGTGTCAGACAATCCAACGCGCCGATGAGAGCCACCGTGACCGCGGCCGAGGTGCCGGTGGACGCACCGGCGGGCGCGTCGGAGAAGATCGTCACCTGGAAGGCCATGTCATCGGGGATGCCCATGCGTTCAATCGCCGCCTCCAGCAGCGGATGCCGGTCCCAGCCAGGCCGCTCCGGATGCAGCGCGTAGCGCTCCCCATAGTTCTCGGCGTTGATGACGATGCGGTTGTCCTCTCCCTCATGAGAGAAGACCTCAATCTGTACCTCCGCATAGGGATAGACGCCGATGTTGAAGACCTTGCCATGCTCGGCAAACCAGGTATCCGTCCAGCCGCCGTTGTCGCAGATGCGGATGGGAGCCACGCTGTTGATGATGCGCAGGGGTTGCCGCTGACCCGATTTGTTCATGATTGTTCTCCGATCATCTTTCACACCCCCCAATCCCGCGAATAGCGGAAGTCCACGCCGATGGTGCGCGTGCTCAGTTTGGCGATAATGGGCGTCTGCCGCTTAAACTGCGAACGCTGCACCCGCCGCCAGACCTCCTCCACGAACGAGAGGGGGAAGCCGCTGGCTTCCACCGTCTCCTCCAGCGTGCAGCGGGCATCAAACAGGAGGTAGAGCACCTGGTCCACGTCGGCATAGGTGAAGCCCATCTCACCCTCATCCGTCTGACCGACCCAGAGGTCGGCGGTAGGCGGCTTGAGCCGGATGCGCTCCGGCACGCCCAGCGCGGCCGCGAGTTGCCGCACTTGCGTCTTGTAGAGGTCGCCGATGGGGTTGATCGCGCAGGCCGAATCGCCGTAGAGGGTGGTGTAGCCTAACAACCCTTCCGTCTTGTTGCCCGTGCCGATAGGGAGGCCGCGCCAGGCCTCCGAACGGTCATAGAGGATGATCATCCGCATGCGCGCCATGGCGTTGCCGCGCCGCCGCTGATCCATGTCGGGGAAGCGCGCAAACAGGGGGTCCACCATGGGGGTAATATCCACCGTGTCGGAATGAACGCCTAACTGGTCTATCACCATCTGGGCATCGTCCAGGCTGTCGCGGCTGGAGGTGCGGTAAGGGAGCCGTAGCGCCAACACGTTCTCCGGCCCTAACGCCTCTGCCGTCAGAAAGCAAGAAACAGAGGAGTCTATCCCACCCGATAAGTTGATGACGGCCCGCGTGTAGCCGACCTTGTGCAGTTCGTCGCGGATGAAGCCGACGAGGATTTTGCGCACCAAATCAGGGTCAATCTTCAGATGCTCGGCGATTTTACCGTTGAACATAATAACCTCAAAAATAAGGGAAGCACATCACAAAGGTTCTTTCAGGTCGCTAACATCCCGTCTCTCTCGGCCTCGGCGATAGAGTGCTAGGAGAGTCTAATCCTGCCCGCTCTTCAAGGTCAACAAATAGGCGATGATGTCCTTCGCATCCTGATCTGATAACTTCTGGCGGTAATCTTGGGGCATGATCCCCGCGCCGAAGCCCGGCGTCAGAAAGGCATTAGGAGACATGATAGATTCCCAAATGTATTGCGCGGCGGTACGGTCGGGCTGCCGCGTGGCCGCGCGGTTGCCGATGTTGGAGAGGTTCGGCCCTACCGTAGCGGCCTTCCCGGCCTCAATGACGTGGCAGGCAGAGCAGGCCTGCTTGGCGAAGAGGTTCTTCCCGTTATCCACGTTGCCACCCTGTAAGTCTTCATCGGCAGGGAGGGCCAAAGGCGCAGCGCTGCTGACCGGCGCGGAGGTTGGCGTGGGCGTCGTCTGCGTGGCGGGCGGGTTGAGTTGGGTGGCGAGATAATAGATGCCGAAGCCCAGGATCACGACATAGACCAGGTACATGAATTTGGGGACGCCGGGCTCGCGTTCTCGCTCATGGGGAATTTCCGGTTCCTGGGGTGCTTCTGGCTGTGATGTGAGGGCCTGATCGGTCTCTGCGGCCATGCGCGTCTCCTCAAGTAGTACCCCCGTGATTAAGCGGGGTTTTTAGGGGGAATTCGCTCAGGCCCCTCCCTGCCCTCCCCTCGCTGCATGGGGAAGGGTTAGGGTGGAGGCCGCGAAGTGAAGGCTACCTCTGTTGCTCGTCCTGCTCCACGTCCATCATGCGATACTTGACCCCCTCTATGTCTCGGAATTGGTCGGCCTTCCGCGCCCAGATGAGAAAGGCAAGCATGATGCCCGCGAACAGGAAGCCGATGCTGAAAACAAAGATGACACTACCCATCGTTAGTCTTGCCCGCTCTTCAGGGTCAACAGATAGGCGATGATGTCCTTCAAATCCTGATCCGATAGCTTCTGACGGAAGTCCTGCGGCATGATGTTCGCGTTGAATCCCGGCGCGAGGTAAGCATTGGGATACAAGACCGATTCCCAGATATACTGCTCTGCCGTGTAGCCTGCCTTGCGCGCGGCGGCGCGGTTGCCGATGTTGGAGAGATTGGGCCCGACGGTCGCGGGCTTGCCTGCCTCAATCGGATGGCAGGCGGCACAGGCCTGTTTGGCGAAGAGGTTACTGCCGTTTTCCACATTGCCGCCTCCCAACTCGCCGGCGGGGGGCGGCGTGGCAATGGGCACAGGCGTCGGTGTCGGCTCTCCTGCCTTCGGCGTGGGCGTCGGGATGCGCGTCGTCAGGCTTAAGAGGTAGGCCACCAATGCCTCGCCATCGGCGTTGGGCACGGGAATCCCGCGCTCGTCTTTTGCGCCGGTGAAAAGCCAGGTGAAGCGAGGCATGATGGAACCGGGGCTGGTGGCCTGCGGATCGTACAGGTGCAGCAGATGCCAGTCACGGCTCGGCTGTCGGTCGGCCACCCACATCAGGTCGGGGCCGGTACGCTCGGAGCCCATCACCGCCGGCTGGCGATAGACATAGTCGCCCGATACGCTGGAAGGGCCGAAGTTCTGATTCTGATCGGCGGGTCGGTCGCGCACATATTGCGTGTGGCAATACCAGCACCCCTCGCGCTGATAAATCTGCCGCCCTCGCAATTCCAGATCGGTATAGGGCCGCGCCCGCTCCGACGGCTCAATGAGGGAGGCATCGGCCAGCGGCAAGACGGTGGTGATGCTGGTGCCCAAGATGAAGATGATAAGCGCGCCGGTCAGGATCAGGTTGAGATTCATGCGCATGGAGACAATCCCTCTTCGCCCTTGTCTTGTGATACCAAATACTTGCCCTCCCCCTCTCTTTTCCCTTCTCTCCCCGATTCGGGGAAAGCAGGGAGAAGAGAGGTTTGTCTCACGCTGCCACTGCCGCCGCCTTGCGCACGGCGGCTATTTCCTCGCCTCGCCCTAGCGCCGTCGCATAGACATTATAGGCGAAGATGAGAACGCTGGCGAACATGAACGCGCCGGAGATGGCCCGCACCAGGTAATAGGGCGACTGGGCCTGCATGGCTTCTAAGAAGGGCGTGCCCGCGATCCACATCGCGCCCTGCACCAGGCCGCCGATCCACAGGCTGGTGGCGAAGCCGAAGAAGCCGATGACGGCGATCCAATACTGCCACTCAACGAGCGCGGGCCGGGCCATGCTCCGACGACCCAGGAGACGCGGCAGGATGTAATAAACGCCGCCAAAGGCCATGAAGGAGAAGGTGCCGAAGAGAGCCAGATGTGCGTGGCCGGGAACCCAGTTGGTGAATTTGACCACCTGGCTCACACTGCGCAGGGCCTGCGTCGGCCCCTGCAGGCAGGTGATCATGTAGAATACGGTGCCGGTGATAAAGAAGCGAATCGGCGGGCTCTTGATGAGGAGATCCCAGTGCCCGCGCATCGTGCCCAGAAAATTCACCACGACCGTAGAGACAGGAATGATCAGGAGGACGCTGAAGATGATGGCGACCGTTTGCAGCCAGTAGGGCACGGGGCCCCAGACCAGATGATGCGCGCCCGTCCAGATGTAAAAGGTGCCGATAGTCCAGAAACCGATGAGGGAGAGCCGGTGGCTATACAAGGGGGTGCGGGCCGTGACCGGCAACAGGTAGTAAATGGAAGCCACGCCTAACGTCGTGAACCAGAGGCCAAGGACGTTGTGCCCGTAGAACCAGTTGATGTTGGCATCGTTGACACCGGTGAGCGCGCCACCGTAGGGCGCGCCCGGCCCTGTGTTCCACGGGGTGATCCAAACCACGTTGCCGATGAAGTAAATGAGGGGCATCCAAACGAATGAACCCATGATGTACCAGAGGCTCACGTAGATCTGGCGCTCTTGGCGGCGCAATACCGTCATGAAGATGTTAAAGGCCAGAAGACCGAGGCCGAGAAGCACCAGGATATCCAACGGCCAGATGAGTTCCGCATACTCGCGCCCCTGGTTCATGCCCAAGGCCAGCGTGATAACCGCCAGCACCACGGTGAGATTCCAGACCCACATCACCAGGTTTGCCAGCCGCTCGCTGTACAGCCGGACGCGGGTCAGTTTGGTGAGAACATAGAGGGAAAGGCCGATCTGCACCATGGAGAGCCAGCCGAACAATTGGCCGTTGGTGTGGATGGGCCGGATGCGGCCAAAGCTCAGCCAGGGGATGCCGCCCAGGAAATCGGGCGCAGACATCTTAATGGCGACGATGACGCCTACCGCCGAGCCGATGATAAGCCAGAAAACGCCCGACAGGATGAAACGGCGGGCAGCGCTGCCATCCTCATCGCTCAATATGTAGTTCAAGAACCGAGATTGCATGGCCTGCTCCCTCTACATGGTCTTGTCTGGCGCGGAGCACTATACCACGCTGCCCAAGCCTTGTCAAGATATTCACGAACGCCAGGTTATGGGAAGCGAACGTTTCGCAGAACGAGGATGAACCACCACTGACGCCTCAGCGCGCTCGTTGCCGTCGCGGTAGGTGTCGGCGTAGGGGATGGCGTAGGGGTGACGGTAGGAGTGGGGGTGCGGGTGGATGTGGGAGAGGCTGTGGGCGTTGGCGTTGCCGTGGGCGTACGGGTGGGCGTGGAAGTGGCCGTCGGCGTCGGCGTCGGCAGGTTTGTCTCCACCACCGCTCGGATCATGTTGAAGCCTACCATCTCCGGCGCAGTCCACCAATCGTAATGGTCAAACCATTCCCTGCCATCGTTCTCACTATAATAGTTCTTGCCCACCGGTATAGACTGACTATCGTCCGTGATCGTAGAAGGTGCTCTGTCCATCACCCCGCCCCGATAGGCCACGGCCACCAGGAAAGGGCCGGAGGGGATCACGATGTTCAGGCTGGAGAGGGTGATTGTGTACCAATGCGCGCTGAAGTCGGTAGCTGTGGTGATGGTGATCACTTCTGATTGGCCCAGAAGCGTGCCGGGCTTGCCGCCGATGCCATCCAACGCATAGACCCGCGCCTGCAAGATCGCTTCGGTGTCCGTATCCTCGCCGGGGCGGGGAACAAGCCGGGCCAGCGCGAAGTTGATCTCATCTATCCGCAGCGGGTATTGGTCTGCGGTTCCTTCCAGCACCGCGCCGACGACATCGCCCTCGGCGTAGTTGGATTCGCCACGAGGCACCCCTGTATCGTTCTTCAGTTGCACCTGGGCGGCCTGCGCCCACCTGAGACCAAAGAGACCGGCAGCCAGAGAAAGAAGAAACAGAAGAATAAGGACGATTCGTCTGTTCATGAGGCTCCGCGTTGGGATTTCGGCCAGGGCATCTGCCGTCATCTGACTGGGAAATTATAAGAGAGGTTAGCACAGGTGTCAACACGCGGCTGCCGGGCGCATTTCAAATTCCGGGCAGGGTTGGAGCGATAGCCGTCGGGGGGAGGCATACAAGGCCCTTTCTCTGCTTCACTCTTCGCGGTCGAAGGGCGGATGGTTTTCGCCTTGATGGGGGAGGCGGGGCTTCGCCCCTGCACAGGGGTATAGAGATGTGCCCTATATAACCTCTCTCCACCCCCTTCCCCCTCCTCTCCCCGATTCGGGGAGAGGAGGGGGAAGGGGGAGAAGAGAGGTCTTGGCGGCGGGAAGTTCGCATGGATACAGGGGTCACCCTGGATCGTCGACTGCTTGACGAAATGCGCATCGTAAGGCACAATAGAGCCCTGTGATGGCATTTATCGTGGAGGTGTGAACCGTGCTGCCGACGCGAGAGGAAGCTTGGAACCTGGTGTGCCAATGGATCGCCAGCGAGAGCCTGCGCAAACACGCGCTGGCGGTGGAGGCAGGGATGCGCGCCTATGCCCGCCGCTTCGGGGCCGACGAGGAACTGTGGGGCATCACCGGCCTGGTACATGACCTGGATTTTGAGCGTCATCCCGATATGGATGACCAGATCGCCGGTCATCCTCGCACGGCCCTACGCCTCTTTCGCGAGCAGGGCTGGCCTGCCGAACTGATTCACGCGGTAGAAGGCCACGCGCCATTTCTCGGCATCCCCCGCACGACGCCGATGGACAGCGCGCTCTATGCTATAGATGAACTGACGGGCCTGATCATGGCCTGCGCCTATGTGCGCCCATCCAAAGATATTCGTGATGTGGAGGTGAAGTCGGTACAAAAGAAGTGGAAAGACAAGCTCTTCGCGGCTGCCATCAATCGCGCTGATATTGAACAAGGAGCGTCGGAACTGGGCATCCCCCTGGATGAGCATATCCGCATCGTGCTCCAGGCCATGCAAGGCATCGCCGGCCCATTAGGATTGGATGGCCGCGGTCAAAAAGGTTGAACCGCGCGGCGTTGAACTCATGTGAAGGCGAGGCCGGAGGCATGCTGACACTTTCATTGCCCTTGAGCAAGGAATAGAGGAACGGCTATGGCACGCAGCAGAATCCATGATGAAATCCGAGGTAAACTGATCGCCGTAGAAGGGCTGGACGGCTCAGGCAAATCCACCCAAATCAACCTTCTCAAGCGGTGGCTGGAACTGGAAGGGACGAAGGTCTTTTTCACCGAATGGAACTCCTCGGCCCTGGTCAAGAAGGCCACCAGCAGAGGCAAGAAGCGCCAACTCCTCACACCGACGACTTTCTCCCTGATTCACTGCACCGACTTCGCCGATCGCTACGAACGGCAAATCTTGCCTCTGCTTCATGCAGGCTACATCGTGTTGGCAGACCGCTACATGTACACGGCCTTCGCCCGCGACACGGTGCGCGGCTGCGACCGCGACTGGATTCGGAAGATGTACAGCTTCGCGCGCCCGCCGGATATCACCCTCTTCTTCAACGTGCCGTTAGAAGTGGCCTTGGACAGGATACTCGCCGGGCGACCACAACTCAAATACCACGAGGCCGGGATGGATTTGGGCCTCTCCACCGATCCTTACGAAAGTTTTCGCTTGTTCCAGGGGAAGATCTATGAGGAGTATCTCCGTATGGCGGCAGAGTTTCAGTTTGTCGTGATTGATGCCACCAGGCCGCCCGACGTGCAGCAACACGAGGTGCGCGAGATCATCCGGAATCGGCTGGACCTCCGGCTATTCAAATATACGTGGAGGGTGCATTGATGGCGGCCAAGCAGTTTTACGGCAAAGGGCTTCCCAACGTTGATCCTGCGCTTCTGAAAGGCAAGCTGATCGTACTGGAAGGGTCGGACGGTTCGGGTCGCAGCACGCAACTGGCGATGCTGCGCGATTGGTTGCAGCGCCTGGGTTATGCTACGGAAGAAGTCGGCCTGAGGCGGTCTGTCCTCATCGCGAAAGAAATTGAAGAAGCCAAGCAAGGCAATACCATGGGGCCGACGACCTTGGCGTTGTTCTACGCGACCGATTTTGCCGACCAGCTGGAGAACAAGATCATACCCGCGCTGCGTGCCGGTTTCATCGTTTTGGCGGATCGCTACATATATACTCTAATGGCGCGCGCCCTGGTGCGAGGCGCCAGCCTGGAATGGCTGAGAGAGCTGTACAGTATCGCCCTGGTGCCCGATGCGGTCTTCTATCTACAAGTGCCGCCGGAGGTATTGGCCGAGCGGAACTTCCGCAAGACAGGCGCGCTGGATTACTGGGAATCGGGCATGGATATTCGCCGATCGGGCGATATGTACGAATGCTTCATCGGCTACCAGCACCAGTTACAGGAGCAATTCCGCGTCCTTCAGGGCATCTACGGCTTTGAGACGATCCGGGGGAATCGCCTGCCGCGGACGATCGCCAATGAACTCAGGGCGAAAGTGGAGAAGGTCCTTCAGGTGGAGCCGATGCAGGTGGCGCGGCCCATGCCGGAGAGCGTGATGGTTGCGTGAGATCGGCAGAAGGGGCAGGAACCTGCCAAAGGCATGTTTGGAAGTTAGGAATGATAATGAGATGGTGGACAGGACACAGGCGTTAGATACACCGACCGAGGGAGACAAGGCAAGAGAAAACAACGTAGCCGACGTGCGTGCCCTTCTGATGCGTTCGCTGGCGGAACGCTGGCAGACGTATGGTGCGCAACTGAAACGCTGCCGGGAAGAACCCTCCGAAGATGCGGTGCACGATCTGCGGGTGGCGATGCGGCGGTTGATTTCTACGCTGATGGCCTTGGACCCTATCTTGCCGGATAGCCGTGACTACCTGCGGAAAGTCCGCCGCAGCCTGAGCAAGCGCCTAGATCGGTTCAGTTCACTGCGGGATACGCAGGTTCAGGCCCTCACCGTTCAGGAGATGCTTGCGACTTTCCCCGAATTACAGCCCTTTTACAACTACCTTACCAAGCGCGAAAGACGGCTCATCAAGCGCGTTGGCAAAGAGGTGGAGAAGGCCGATACGACCAAGCTGGAGAGGGCCGTCGCCACCATCACAGAGCAGTTGCGCGCGCTGCCCGACGGTTTTGTCGCCCAAGAGCAAGCGCGCGCCACTGTGGTAGGCGTGGCGGAGGCCGCGTTCAGCAGGGTAGCGAAACGGCAGCAGAAGATAGACCCGACAAACGCGGTGACGATCCACCGGATGCGCGTGGCGTTCAAGAAGTTTCGCTACCTGGTAGAAGCCTTGGCACCCATGCTGGATGGCGTAGGAAGAGAAAAGCTCAAAAGCATGGGCGCGTTTCAGGACATGATGGGGAAGATTCAGGATGCCGAGGTTCTGTCGGCATCACTGACAGCGTTCCTGGCGAACAAGGGTAAAGCGTACAAAAGATCGGTGCGTCCCGCGCGAGAGGAATTGGCGCGCCGACGTGCCACTGCGATAGATGAATTCCTGGCCTCCGCCGATCAGATCTACACCTTTTGGGGGCCAAAGCAAACGCCGAAAACAGCGCAAACATCACCGGAAGACGGAGAGGTATAATTCCTATGGACCTCTATCTCTTGCGACACGCCATCGCCGTAGAGCGCGGCACGCCAGGCTACGAAGTGGATAGCACGCGCCCTCTGACACCCCGGGGCGAGCAGAAGATGTGGCAGATCGCAGAAGGGATGAAGGCGTTGGGCCTTTCCTTTGACTTGATCCTAACCAGCCCCTACGTGCGCGCGAGGCAGACGGCGGAGGTGGTCGCGCAGGTCTTAAGGGCAAAAGATAAGATGGAGTTCTCCGAGGCTTTGGCTCCCGGCGGAGACCCTAGGGAACTGGTTGAAGAGTTGAACAGGCGAGGTTCCTCGTTACGCAGCGTTGTCTTGGTCGGCCACGAGCCCGGCATGAGCGAGCTGATCTCTATGCTCGTCGCGGGCAACACCGATTGCTCCATCACGATGAAGAAAGGGGGCCTCTGCAAGTTGAGCGTGGGGACGCTGTTCTACGGTCAGTGCGCGACCTTGGAATGGCTCCTGACACCCGGCCAGTTGACGCGGATAAGGTGAAATATATCACCCATCCACCCTCTTGCCAGCCCTACCAAAATCGTGTATCATCTTCCCCAGATAATCCTCCTCCGCAGGTGACCCCATGCTTCAAGTACAAAACCTCACCAAGGTTTATGAAGATGGCACACGCGCCTTGACCGACGTCTCCTTCACCGTGGCCGAAGGGGAGTTCGTTGTGCTTTTGGGGCTCAGCGGCTCCGGCAAATCTACCCTCTTGCGTTGCATCAACCGGCTCATTGAGCCGACCTCCGGCAAGGTGATCTTCAACGGGGTGGATGTGACCATGGCCTCCGGCCAGGAATTGCGCCTGGTGCGGCGCAACATCGCCATGATATTCCAGCAATTCAACCTGGTAGGGCGATCCTCCGTGCTCACCAACGTTCTCTCCGGGCGTCTCGGTTATGTTAATTCTCTCTCCAGTTCCTTGGGCATTTTTCCTAAGGAAGAAATAGAGCGGGCGATGCACAACCTGGAGCGCGTGGGCCTACAAGATAAGGCCTACAACCGCGCCCGCGCCCTCTCCGGCGGGCAGCAGCAGCGCGTCGGTATCGCGCGGGCCCTGATGCAAGAACCCAAACTGATCCTGGCCGATGAGCCGGTGGCAAGCCTTGACCCGGTGTTGGCCCACTCCATCCTCGGCTACCTGGAGACGCTGAACAAAGAAGATAAGATCACCGTGATTTGCAGCCTCCACATCCCCAGTTGGGCGCGACGGTATGCCACGCGCATCCTGGCCCTCAAGGCGGGCCGGCTCGTCTTTGATGGCCCTGCGGCCCAGCTAGACCGCCAACGCTTCCGCGAGATCTATGGCGAGGAGGCTGAAGAAGTGGAAGTCGTATGAGGCACGCCTTTCGCCCTGCTCAGGAGATGAGGCCATGATCTTCAAGACCACCTTTGATCCCTCCGTCATCATCGCCCGCATCCTCCCCATGCCGAAGCGACGACGCATCGCCTACCTCAACCGCCTGGACTACCTGCAGCTCCGCTTCTTCGCCTTCTTGCTGGATGTCCTTGGCATCGGTTACCTCTATTGGGCCTGGAATTACGTCGCCACCCACATCAGCGCCCTGCGCGACCTAGAAATCAGGTTGCCGCTCTGGGCTGCCCTTCTCGTGGTCAGCGAGGTCGTCGCTCTCTGGGGTTGCCTGGGCAGAACCTTCGGCGCGGCGGTGATGGACCTGAAGTTGACAGGTGCCGATGGCAGCGAGAGGCCCACCCTTGCCCAGCGCCTGACGCGCTTCCTGGGCTGGAACCTGGCCTTGGCTCCGGCCACTCTGGGTCACCTGTGGGCATTGGGCGACTCTGCGTGGCTCACCTGGGCTGACCGCCTCTCCGGCACGATCGTCGTGGCGCGCGAGAAGCTGGGGGCAGAGGCCAAGCGCAAGCCGGCACCCTTTTATGGCTCCTCCGCCGGTATCGCTTTTCTCATTCTCTTGCTCCTTTCTTATGCGGTCGGCACGTTGATCACGGAAGTTCGCCCTAAGCTCCTCATCACCGATGCACATCTGGTCCGTTCCCTTGTCGCAGACCTCCTGAACCCCGACATCCTCGCCCGCGAACAGCGTAGCCTGCGCGTGGCGATGGAGTTCCCGATCCCCTGCCCGGCGACGACACCACCCGCGCCGGTCGTGGGCGACAAGCCTATCATCGTCCTCTCCAAGACCTGCGGCGATTTCGGCGATACATTGACGGTAGAGGTCTTCAACCTGCGGCCTAACACCGAGGTGCGGATCAACTGGCTTGATCCGTCCGGCGTCACGCAGCCTTTGATACGAAGGCCAACAGATGACGAAGGTCATCTGGCCTACACATTCACCGCGGAAAACGTGACGAAGAGCGGCCCCGGCCTCTACGGTGTGGATGCGCGCCAGGATTGGGAGGAAGGGGCATTGCGGTTGAGCCAGACCTTCCATCAGGTAGAAGACAAGATGTTGGAGACCATCTTCCTGGCGCTGATGGCGACGACGCTCGGCGTCATCTTCTCCGTGCCGGTCAGTTTCCTGGCGGCCAGAAACCTGACGGCGCGCAACCCGCTGGGCTTGCTGGTCTATTACATCGTCCGTCTGGTGCTCAACATCATGCGGGCAATTGAGCCTCTGATCTGGGCCATCATCTTCGTCGTCTGGGTCGGCATCGGGCCTTTCGCGGGCGTCCTGGCCCTGACGCTGCACACCATCGCGGCCCTGGGCAAGTTGTATTCCGAAGCGATTGAGAGCATAGACCCCGGCCCTATTGAGGCCGTCACCGCCACCGGCGCGGACCGCCTGCAAACCATCGTCTATTCGGTAGTGCCGCAGGTGATACCGCCCTGGATCTCCTTCACCATCTACCGGTGGGATATCAACGTGCGCATGTCCACCATCATCGGCTTCGTCGGCGGCGGCGGCATCGGCTTCCTCCTGATCCAGTGGATCAATCTCCTGCAATACCGCCAGGCAGCGACGGCCATGTGGGCCATTGCCATCGTCGTCGCCATCATGGACTACGTGAGCGCGATTGTGCGGGAGCGGGTGGTCTAAAGGGATGACACGCGGCTCTTGTACCAGGCGAGGAAATCGCCCGGTGCGCCGAGGGGAAACGGAACTGTTGTCCGCAGGGCAACATTCTCCAGAAAGTGTTGTCGGTCAAGGGTGACCAAGTAATGGGGTCCGGCTGCCCAGGCATCGGCCAGTATCTTCGCGTCGCCTGGATGGTTGGTGAGGGTCTCGCTGAGTGCTATGGTCTCGGGGCCTGCCGGCGGAACAACCTCTATCTGGCTACGGTCCAACAACAAGGCCAGATGGGCCAGTACGGTTGGGGCTTTCTGGCGTAAGGCAGCTTCTAACTCGGCCAGGACCTGAGAAGATACCAGAATTTGAACGGCTCCAGCCTCTCCCAATTTCAGGATCATGCGCGCGCCACCTGCCTCTGACCAGATACCGGCAAACAGCGCGCTTGTGTCCAAAAAGACCTTGACCTTATCAGCCATGGGTGGGGCCGGAGGTTAGGGTATAGCGTTCGCGTTCGGCGCGCAAGGTTTGGAGCATGCTCTCTAGGGTCTCTCCCTTCTCTACCAACTCCGCAGTAATCTTGTCCGCCAGGGTGTCTATCTCCGACCGACGGCGACTGAGGACGAAAACTCCTCCCAAATCCAGCAAGGTCAATTCGTCACCAGGACTGAGGTTGTAGGTTTCGCGCAGCGATTTGGGAAGGGTGAGGACGCCGCGCTGGGCTAACTGAAGGGTCATGGTATCAGCGCTCATCGCGTTCTTCCTTATCTGATGAACGGTCTAACTGTGAAACAGTTTATCAGAAGAATAAAAGGTTGTCAAAGGGTTGCTGATGCGTGGGCGTGCTTCCCTTTCCGGCGACGTTGCGTTCTGCGGCGCGATTTCTTTCCTTAGGCAATTGACCGGATACCGCTCTTCTGTTATACTCTCCTCCGTAACGTTCCTTTCAGGGCGGTGTTTCAGTGAATAGACACACCGAGATCTCAGACGAGATCCCTGTGGTGCCCGCCAGCGATGGCGAAGGAGCCCTGGTCGCGCAGGCGAAATCGGACCCGGCTGCCTTTGGCCTTCTCTATGAGCGGTATGTAGATCGCATTTTCAGTTACATCTACTATCGCACCGGCAATCGACCAGAAGCCGAGGACCTGACCGCGCGCACCTTCTTTAGGGCTCTGGATCACATTCGCACTTACGAGGATCGCGGCGTGCCGTTTTCGGCCTGGCTCTATCGCATTGCGCACAACCTGGTCGCCAACTGGCACCGAGATCGCAGCCGGCGCAAGGTGATCCCTCTGGATGACCTGGCACAGGCCGCGCCGCGCCGCCCGGCCCCGGAAAGCCAGGCAGAGGCCCAAGAGGAGCAACGGCAACTTCTAGAGGCCATTAATCGTCTGCCTGCCGATCGGCAGCAGCTTCTTATCCTGAAGTTCGTAGAGCAGATGCCCAATGCCCAGATCGGCCAGATCATGGGGCGCAGTGAGGGTGCCATCAAATCGTTGTACCACCGCACGCTCATCGCGTTGCGGGAAGACCTGAAGGAGCACGGCTTCTAGACCGTTTGGCATGGAAAGATGAACCGGCTTCCCCGCTGGCGGCCTACAAGAGGCCGGAAAGTCGGAACCGTAGAGTATGGGAGTCGCAAAGGCAGGCAGAGCCTGTCAGGGGTGTCGGAATGATGGATGAACGGACTTTGACGGAGATTCTGGCGGCCCACGCAGATCATCTAAATCGGGGTGGAAACGGAGCCGATTACCTGGTGATGTTCGCCGATCATCGCGACCAACTGGAGCCGCTGTTGGTTCTGGCCGAACGCATCAAGCGAGTGCTCGTGCCGCTACAGGTGAGCCCGGCGTTTCGCGACCGGTTGCGGCGCGATCTGACAGTCGCTGCCCAGGCAAGAAAGGGCTTATCAAGGTCGGCGCGCCCGAACTACCGGCTGGAGTTATTTATCGGCGCGGCGGCTATCGGCGTCTCGGTCTCATTGGCGGGCCTTGTCGCCTACTTGCGTCGGAACCGCAGCGGACGCTCTGCACGCGTGGCGGCGGGCTAGCCAGAACATATCTCCATGGGGGTGGTGCCGCGCCGCCCCTTTTTTCGGACTCATTCTTGGGTATTTTTGGATACCTGCTGCGACAAGGAGAGCCAGAATGCCAGGAAGATATGCCCGCATCACCGGCTGGGGCAAGTATGTTCCGGCACGGGTGCTGACAAACTTTGACCTGGAAAAGATGGTGGACACGAGCGACGAGTGGATCGTGACGCGTACCGGCATTCGCGAGCGGCGCATTGCGGGCGACGACGAGACCACGGCTACCATGTCTGTTGCGGCCGCGCGCCAGGCATTGGCCGTGGCAGGGCTGGCCCCCAACGACCTGGATTTAATCATCGTTGCCACTTCATCGCCCGATTACCTGACGCCGCCGGTTTCCAGCATGGTGCAGGCCGATCTGGGCGCAGAACGGGCCGGCGCGTTCATGCTGGCCGCGGGCTGCACCGGCTTTGTCTATGGCCTGGTGACGGCCCAGCAGTTCATCGTCGCCGGTGCCTATCGCCGCATCCTGGTCGTCGGCGCGGAGATCATCTCGCGGGCGACAGACTGGCACGACCGCAGCACCTGCGTCCTCTTCGGCGATGGCGCCGGCGCGGTCGTGGTAGAAGCGAGCGAGCAGCCTACCGGCATCCTCGCCTTTGAACTGGGCTCCGACGGAACCGAATATGATGCCCTCATCCTCCCCGCAGGCGGCGTGAAGCGGCCCCCTAGCCACGAAACGATAGAGCAGAACCTGCACACGCTACGCATGGACGGCAAACGCATCTTTAAGTTTGCCACCCGCGTCATGGTGGATTCGGTACGCCGCGTCGTCCAACAGAGCGGCCTCTCGTGGGATGATATTGAATTGGTTATCCCTCATCAGGCCAACGCGCGCATCATTGAGTTGGCACAAAGGATGCTGGGCTTCCCTCATGAGAAAGTGATGCTCAACCTGGACCGCTATGGTAACACCTCTGCCGCGTCCATACCGTTGGCACTGTGTGAGGCGGTGGAGCAGGGGCGTCTCAAAACAGGGGATCACGCGGTACTGGTCAGCATCGGCGCGGGGCTCACCTGGGCCACGGCGGTGCTCCATTGGCAGCCGCAGGAGCCTGCGGCTATCCCTGTGGCGAACTGGCCGATCCGTGATCTGGTGGCCCGGCCCGTCGCGCGGGCGAAATCCACCTTGTGGAGCGCGCGCGTCGTTTTGAGCCAAGCGGTTATGCCGCTTCTCCTGCCTTTGTACACGCGCACGATACGTCTTAAACGCCCCGACAAGGCGCGAGAGAAAGGGGGCGGCGCGTCCTGATCAGGCCCTCACTCCTCCGCCTTCTTGCCCCCTCACCCCCGGCCCCTCTCCCGCTCGCGGGAGAGGGGGGCTCTCTTGCAATTAAGGTTCGGGAAATGCTTGCCCCTGTGAAACCCTATCCCCGCGCCGCGGCCTCTTGCGACCAGGTACGCAACAATTGTGTGAGCAGGCGCACGCCGACCCCCGTCGCGCCTTTGATCGTATAGGCCCCAACCTTATCGGTATCGGCGGTGCCGGCGATGTCCAGATGCGCCCAAGGATAGCCGTCGGCGAACTTCTTGAGGAACATCGCCCCGGTGATGGCCCCGCCGTAGCGCCCGCCGCTGTTCTTCACATCGGCGACCTCGCTCTTGATGAGTTCATCGTATTCGTCCCACAGGGGAAGTTCCCACACCCGCTCGCCCGTCGCCTGGGCCGCGGCCTTGATGCGGGCGATGAGTTTCTCACTTGTCCCCATGAGGCCCGTAGCGACATGCCCCAATGCCACGACACAGGCACCGGTCAGGGTCGCTATATCAATGACCGCCGCAGGGTTGAACCGCCTGGCGTAGGCCAGCGCGTCGGCCAGCACCAACCGCCCTTCGGCATCGGTGCTGATGATCTCAATCGTCTTGCCGGAGAGAGCCTTGAGGACGTCGCCGGGCTTGATCGCGCGCCCGCTGGGCAGGTTCTCCGTAGCGGGGATGAGCGCGACCACGTGGAGGGGGATCGCCAGTTTTGCCACCGCCTGCATCGTGCCCAACACCGCCGCTGCCCCCGACATATCGTGCTTCATTTCTTCCATCTTGTCGGCCGGCTTCAGGCTGATGCCACCGGCATCAAAGGTGATGCCCTTGCCCGCGAGGACGATGGTAGGAAGATCGGGCTCATCGGCGTTGTGTTCCAGGATGATGAACTTGGGCGGTTCGTCGGTGCCGCGCGCCACGCCCGCCAGCGCGCCCATGCCCAACGCTTCAAACTCGGCCCGTTCCAACACCTGGCAGCGTAGGCCCAATTCTTGAGCCAGCCGTTGTGCGGTCTCGGCCAGATGGGTTGGCGTGGCGATGTTGCCAGGGCGATTGCTCAGGTCGCGGGCCAGGCACGTGGCCTCGGCCACGATCTGGCCGACACGGGCGCCCTCTTGCACATCCGCCAATTTCTTCTCATCAAACTCCACCAACGTCAGTTCTTCCACCGCTTTGCCGCCTTCCTCGTCGTCGCTCTTCAATTCGCGGTAGCGGTAGAGGCCCAGAATCGTCCCTTCCACAACGGCCTGTGCCGCGTCGGCAACGGCCATGCCGCCGATGCCGCCGCCATGAACGATGGTCGCCAGGCGCGCCAAGCCCAGGTCCTGCGTTTTACGGGCGGCGGTAGCCGACGCCTTGCGCACGGCCTCCAGGTCAAATTTCTCGGCCTTGCCCAGGCCAACGACGAGGACGCGCTTGGCCGGAAAATTGCCGCGCGTGTAGAGGAGAGCCGCCTCGCCGCTCTTGCCTTTGAAGTCGCCCGCGGCGATGATCTCGCGGATCGCTCCACCAAGGGCGCGATCCACCGCGCCCGTGGCTCCGCCAGGTTCCGTCACACCTTCAAAGAGGTTGACGACGATCAGGGGCGCTTCCTCAAACTGGATGCCTCCCTGCTTCACGGTGATTTTCATGCGAGACCCCTTCCCGGCCCCTTCCCCTGGCTGTAGGGACGGTGCGCGAACCGCCTCTACGACTCCTCTTCGCGAAACGGCTGAGGCCGGGGTAGGGGCCTATGATAGCAAATGGCCCTGAGTTTTGACCGATTCTGCCCGCAACCGCGCCAGGATGCCGACCGCGCGCTGAGCGCGCGCCCGATTGTCCTCGTGGTTGAGCCAGAGATTCGCGCCGGACGGATGCGGCAGCGGCACCAGCCGCGCGTCCGGCGCGGGTGAATTATCTCCTCCGACGAATTCCTGGCCGATGATCTCCTCCAGAGGCCCCACGCGCCCCAAGAAAACCTCAATCGCGATGCGGCCTACGGGCATGATCACCGCCGGGCGGATGAGAGCCAGTTCGCGATGGAGAAAGGGGCGACAGAGCGCCTGCTCCCGGCGTGTAGGCACGCGATCGCCTTTGCCGTTAGGGCCGGGGCCGGGATAACATTTGGTCACAGCGGTGAAGTAGGCGCAGGCCCGGAACTCCTCTTCTTCCCATCCTGCCTCCAGGAGCCACCGAAAGAGGCGACGTCCGCCACTGCCGGAGAAAGGTCGCCGGTCCGGCGTGGCTTTAGCGCTGGCCGGGGCCTGGCCGACGACCATCAGCCATGCGTTTGCAGGTCCGGCAAAGACGGTGGTATGCTCGGCGAAGAAGCCGGCTTCGTTGCACTTCCGGCAAGTGGTTATCTCGGCATGAAGGGAGACGAGGTCGGCATCGCTCATCGGCGTGACGGGATTATAACATCAATCGGCAGCAGGGGCAATGCGGCGGGTCGGACTCATAGCCGAACTCTTGGCCGGCTTTCAATTAATGAAGACACCGCCGTCCGGATCATGCTGTCGCTCCCGAACGGCGGTTCATTGGTCGGGGCGAGAGGATTTGAACCTCCGACTCCAGCGTCCCAAACGCTGTGCGCTACCAGGCTGCGCCACGCCCCGTCAATCGGCAGTATAACGGAAGAAGCCCGCTTCGTCAAACGCGGGCCGTCCAGATCTGATGTGCAGCCATGAGCGCGAACAGAGGGCTGGGATGTCCGCACTCATGTCCGGACTTTCGGCCAAGTCAATTTGACAGGGAACCGTAAACAGGGGTATAATAGTTGGCGCGGTCGGGAGAGAAGCCCTCTACTTCCTCCCCCGTTTTTGTGTTACTTACTTACCGAGACAAACGGGCTCTGCCGCCCGGTCTTTGAGGAGAGGAGCGCTATGCCGAAGCGAACGTTCCAGCCCAAAGTGCGCCGCCGCCACCGGGTGCACGGCTTCCGGGCAAGGATGCGCACCTTGGGAGGCCGCCACGTGCTGCGGGCGCGTCGCCTCCATGGGCGCAAGCGGTTGACCGTCTGACCGGAAAACGAGTGGGTTTGCGGCTGGGGCTTTCGCCGGCGTTGTAGCGGAATCCCCTTGGGAATCAGAAGGAGCAGGAACTGGGCAAGGGGTGCGACGCCGTTACCGGTTGCGAGATTCCGATCGTTTTCAGGCCGTAAGGGAGAAAGGCCGATCTTGGGCCCATCCGCTGGTGATCTTGTGCGCCATGCCCAACGACCTGCCCCATAGCCGTTTCGGTTTCACGGCCAGCCGCAAGGTAGGCGAGGCGGTGCGGCGCAATCGGGCGCGACGGCTTTTGCGGGAAGCGGTGCGCTTACAGATGGACGCCATCCGCAGCGGCTGGGACCTTGTCTTTGTGGCCCGTCCGGCCATAGTTACCGCTCGCTTCTCCGAGGTGGAAGAAGCCTGCACACGCCTGTTACAGCGGGCGCGCTTGCTGCGCCCGGCAAATGCAAACGATGAAACGACTGGTTCTGGGGCTGATACGGCTTTACCAGCAGGGGATCTCCCCCCTTCTTCCCCCTAGCTGCCGCTTCACCCCTACTTGCTCGCATTACGCCTATGAAGCGATCTCACGTTATGGCGTGCTCAAGGGGGGCTGGCTGGGCCTGAAACGCCTCAGCCGTTGTCATCCTTTTCATCCGGGCGGCTATGACCCTGTGCCCTGATCTATGCCGACGCCGTGAGGCGTCTGGGGAGGTCTTTGCCTATTTATGCTTGATTTTATCATAAACCCTTTGGTGCAATTGATCCTTTTTCTCAACAACACGATCCAGTCTCTTGGCATTCCTTACCACTTCGGCTGGGCTATCATCATTCTCACCATTATTCTCAAGATCATCACTCTGCCCCTCAACCTCCAGCAAATCCGTGCGATCAAGGCACAGCAAGAGCTTCAGCCCAAGCTGGCGGAATTGCAAAAGAAGTACGGCAAGGATCGGGAGCGGTTGGCGCAGGCACAGATGGAACTCTACAAAGAAGCTGGCGTGAACCCCCTGGGTGGTTGCCTCCCCTTGCTGATTCAGTTGCCTATCCTATGGGCCCTCTTTGGTGCCCTCCAACACCCTAGCCTGGCGGCCATACCGAATGCTTCTTTCTTCATTCTATCCGATCTTCATTGTCCCTCCTGCGCTGACTGGCCGTCAGGTATCGGTTGGCTTTGGCCCTTTCCCCCTGCAGTCGGCTGGAATGTCGCTTTGCCCTACTTGATCCTGCCGGTGCTCCTCATCGGCACCCAACTCATCCAGCAAAAAATGAGCATGGCCTCGACGCCGTCCGGCGGTGGCAGCCAGGCGCAGACGATGAACACCGTCTCCATCGTTTTCGCGCTCCTCTTCGGCTACTATTCTCTCATCTTCCCTGCCAGCCTCTCTTTGTATTACATCGTATTCAACATCTTTGGTATCGTTCAGCAATATTTCGTGACTGGCTGGGGAGGGCTCCGTCCACAGGCGGCAGCAGCCACCGCGAGCGCCGCCGATGGCAGCAGCAAACCGGTAGCTCCGGTTCAGGTTGAGGCAACGGAACCCTCTGTAGCGGCTAAGGCCGTAGAGAGGGGCGTTAGCAAGACGGGAAGTGCGCCCAAGCGCTCCCGCCGTAGAAGGAAGTAAGGCATGGAAGCTACGCCCACAAGTGAAGAGTTTCGCGGCAAGACCGTTGAGGCAGCCATCGCTGCGGGCCTGGCCGCCTTGGGCCTCTCGCGCGACCAGGTAGAAGTTGAAGTCGTGCATCCCGGCAGCCGCGGCGTCCTGGGTATCGGGGCCGAGGACGCGCGCGTGCGTCTGATCCGGCGCGTCGTGCCCGCCACCACAACGAGGGAGACAACCCAGGTGAGCGTATATCCCCAGGAACCGCGACAGCCGCAAGCCCGCCCGTCGCGCGAGGAAGAGGAACGCCCACCTGAGGCAACCCTCACCGCGCCAGATGAGCGCATTGCAGAGAAGGCCCGTACCCTCCTCCTGGACCTTCTTGCCCACATGGGCTTGCAGGCGCAGGTGCGCATGACCTGGGAGCGTGAGCCCGATCAGCCGGAGAGCCCCCCCGCCCTCCTGTTGGACATCGTGGGGGGCGACCTGGGCATCCTCATCGGTCGCCGAGGGGAGACGCTGGCCGCGCTCCAATATATGTTACGCCTGATGCTCAATCAGGCCACAGGCCAGTGGGTCAATGTGGTGGTGGACGTAGAGGAGTACAAGGCCCGCCGCGAGCGCAACCTGCAACAACTCGCCCTGCGCATGGCAGAACGGGCCATCGCCACTCGTCGTACGGTGAAACTGGAGCCGATGCCACCGGCGGAGCGGCGCGTCATTCACCTCGCGCTGCGCGACCACCCCGGCGTGACGACGGTGAGCGAGGGGGAGGGTGACGCCCGCAAAGTGACCATCGTTCCCAAGAAGCAGGGAGGGCGGTGAGGGCCGATTCCCAGGGGGGGCGCATCACGGCTGCGCCCCCCTGCTTGTTCGTTAATCGTTATCCACAAGGGCCCCCACTATCCCCCCAACCCCCTTTCTCCCCCGTTTTACGGGGGAGAAAGGGGGTGCCGAGCGACAGCGAGGCGGGGAAAAGTGGGGGCCTGGGGCCTGTATCGCCGCTCTACCCCAGCAACCGATTTGTGGGTAAGGGGGAGGCTTGTTCGCAGGGGTTGCCCCAAGAGACGCTCAGGCTTGTGAAGACCTCCGAGTTTGATTACGATTTGCCTCCCGATCGCATCGCCCAAACCCCGGTGGAGCCGCGCGACGCGGCCCGCCTCCTGGTGATAGACCGGGCTACGGGCCGGTTCCAGCACCGCCACTTTCGCGACTTGCCGGAGTACCTGCTTCCCGGCGACGTGCTGGTCTGCAACGACAGCCGGGTGATTCCCGCACGCCTCTTTGGGCGCAAGTTGCCCGGCGGTGGCCGGGTAGAGATTTTCCTGCTGCGAAAGCGGGAAGAACGTACCTGGGAGGCATTGGTGCGGGGTCGTGCGCGGGTCGGGACGCGGGTTGTGTTGGCGAAAGCCGCGCCCGGTTCCCATACTAGCCTTCCCCCGCAAGCGGGGGAGGCTTGGGTGGGGGGAGGATCGGGACCAGAGAGAGCCGCCGATTCGGTATGCGCTCGCGTGGTAGCAGAATTGGGCTCAGGCAGTCGTCTCATAGAGTTTGACCGCCCCCTTGAGCCACTGTGGGCCGAATTAGGTCACGTGCCGCTGCCGCCTTATATCCACGTGCCATTGGCCGATCCGGAACGCTACCAGACCGTCTATGCCCGCGTGCAGGGCTCGGTGGCTGCGCCGACGGCGGGGCTTCACTTCACGCCGGAGTTGATAGACCGGATACAGGCGATGGGCGTGGAGTTCGCCTTCGTCACCTTGCACATTGGCCTGGATACCTTTCGCCCTGTGCAGGTAGAGGAGATAGAGGCGCACCCGATGCACGCGGAATGGGCTTCCCTCACGCCCAACACGGCAGCGCAATTGAACCGTGCCCGCGCTCGCGGCGGACGCATCATCGCGGTCGGCACGACGGCAGTGCGGGTGTTGGAAACGGCGGCAAGCCAAAGCACACAAGGAGACCTGACGGCCTACGAGGGCTGGACGCAACTTTACATCACGCCAGGCTACCGTTTCCGCGCGGTGGACGCGCTCATCACCAACTTCCATCTGCCCCGCTCCACCCTTCTGATGCTGGTATCCGCCTTCGCCGGGATGGATTTGATTCGCCGTGCCTATCAAGAGGCTATAGCAATGGGGTATCGTTTCTATAGTTTTGGGGATGCAACGCTGATTTTGTGATATGATCTCCTCTCTCGCCTCCTTCCCTCGGCGAGGGAGAGGCCGTCAGGCAGGATAGAGGCTTATCTGTAGTTGGCACAGGACTCTTTTGGTGTGAGCACTTCTCGTCGTAGCCCATGGCTGATTCTGGCGCTACTGGCCGCCCTCCTCGGTTGCGCCATGCTTTGCCTCTGTGGGTCTGTTGCGACTTACTTCGTCGTCAGCAGCCGCTCATCCTCGCCGGCATCCACGCTCACAGCCCACCCCATCACCACCGCGACGGCTACCCCTATACCGACGATCACACCCTTCCCGACCGCCACAGAGCGGCCCGCTTCCCCCTCCTCTCCGGCATCCCCTTTCACGCCGTTTTCCACTCCCTCCTCCACGCCAACGGCAAGCGAATGGACTCCCACTGCGACCGCCTTGCCATCGGTGCCGACGCCCGATACCGTGACGCTTCTCAAGAGCGTAGAAGTGCCGCCGCGCGATCTGCGCGACCTGGCCCGGCGGCTGCGGCCAGATGTCGGCCCCATACCAAAGGTGGTGCACGAGACACCCAAAACCTATCGCCTGGGCGACACCGAGACCTTCTGGGTCAGCAACCAGGATGACAACCGGCATTTCCAGATCGTCGCGGAATTGCGCTACATGACCGATCACCTTTACATGTGGGTGCAGCAAGGCGCGGAGGTCAACCAGCGAGACCTGGAACAATCTGCCCTTCGTTTTGAGCGAGAGACCTACCCGCGCAACCGCGAGTTCTTCGGGAGCGAGTGGACCCCCGGCGTGGATGGCGATCCGCGCCTCTTCATCTTGCACGCAAAGGGGATCGGCTCGTCCATCGCAGGCTACTACTCCTCCGCGGACGAGTATTCGCGCCTGGCGAATCCCTACTCCAACGAGAAGGAGATGTTCTACGTCAACCTGGACGGCCTGGAGCCCAACACCCTTTTCTACGACAGCGTGTTGGCCCATGAATTCCAACACATGATCCATTGGTATCAGGATCGCAACGAGGATACATGGGTCAACGAGGGATTATCCGAGTTGGCGGCCCAGATCAACGGCTACGAGCGTGGCGAAAGTGCCTTCCTGTTCACCCGCTCGCCGGAGACGCAACTGACGACCTGGACGGATAGCCCGCAAGGCAACGCCGCCCACTACGCGGCTGCTTACCTCTTCATGAGTTATTTCCTGGATCGGTTCGGGGAGGCGACGACACGGGCCGTCATTGCCTCTCCTTTGAATGGCGCGGCGGGCTTTGATGATGCCTTGGCCGCGAACGGCCACCCGGAACGCTTTGATGACATCTTCGCCGATTGGGTCGTCGCGAATCTGCTGGATGACGCGAGCCTGCTGGCCGGGCGCTTTGGCTATAAAGAGATTGACCTGCGCAGGGTTTTGCCTTCCACAACTTACCGCACCTATCCGGCGCGGAAAGAGGGCCAACTGCCTCCCTATGCGACGGAGTATGTCACCCTCGCCGGCACAGGCGATGTGACGATCATCTTCACTGGTACGACCGAGACGCGTCTGGTGGCAACCGACGCGCACAGTGGTCGCTATGCCTTCTGGGGCAACCGGGCCGACGACAGCGATGCGCATCTGACGCGCCGCTTTGACCTGAGCGGTATCTCCTCTGCCACGTTGAAGGCATGGGTCTGGTATAGCCTGGAAGAAGGCTTTGATTACGCCTATGCCCTGGTTTCCACCGATGACGGCGCAACCTGGACGGTTTTGCCGGGCCGTTTTACCACCACCCACAACCCCGTCGGCAACGCCTTTGGGCCGGGGTTCACCGGCACGAGCGGCAACAGCGGGGAGCCAACTTGGGTACAGGAAGAGTACGACCTGACGCCCTTTGCCGGACGGCAGGTGCTAGTGCGCTTTGAATATGTGACCGATGACGCGGTGAATTATCCCGGCATCCTGATAGATGATGTGAGCGTGCCGGAAATCGGTTATGACGAGGATTTTGAGGCCGGCGATGGCGGCTGGCAGGCGGTGGGATTCCTGCGCACCGACAACCGGCTGCCGGTACAATGGCTGGTGCAGGTGGTGGAGCGAAGCGGGCGACAGGCACGGATCGTGCGCCGGCTGGACGTCGGCGCGGACGGCCTGGGAACCTGGACGGTCGCCGGACTGGGCGGCAACCGCGACGCCGTGCTCATCATTAGCCCGCTGGCCCCGGCGACGACGGAGACCATAACTTACGCCTACGAACTACGACGCACGGGCGAAAACTGATCTTCGGATATGAGTTCGGACACCCGCCGGAAAACAACCTTGAAATGTCACCTCGGCCGGCTTGCCAAGGCTACCGGCCCCCA
>FWPU01004819.1_pt1 | contig 30648 bp, 24 predicted proteins | sample 2228361 | NCBI WGS metagenome assembly FWPU01 (sample SAMEA103939777, study PRJEB20133) | metagenome | reverse complement strand
AGAAGTAATTTACGAATTGGTTAATGGAGTACATTCCGTAAAAGAAATTATGGACTTAAGCTTCATCGGTGAGTTTGATACCTGTAAAAACCTGGTGGATCTGATGGATGCTGGCCTTATTGAACCTATCGCGGCAGGGGAAAGTACCAAGAAAAGGAGATCTGTTTGGGGTAGTTATGTGCAAAAAGGAGTAGCTTATCTAATATTTTGGGGATGGGTAATTTTTTTAGTTAACCAAGTAGTAACCGATCGCGGCATCAATTTTCCAGCGAGCCCAGCGGAAGAAAAAATGAAAGAATTAACCCAAGTTTACATCGAAGCCATAAATAAGCAGAGGATTATGCGGGCCCGGGAAGTTTTCGTTTTGGAAGAAGATCGTCTGCCGCGAGATATAACAGAATTAATAAAGAAAAGACTCCTGCCTTTACATTAGCAAAATTTTCCTAATCGTTCTTTCTTTTTAAATAAGCCATAAATTTTCAAATTTTTTTTAAAGAGAGAATATGTTATTTTTAGGCAGGAAAGGATTATCGGCTTGAAGGAGTTGATGAGATGTATTCCTTGCGGGAAATTATGGAAGCAAAAAGTTTAGCCGTAATTGGTGCTTCCCGCGACCCCAAGAAACCAGGGGCTCAATTATTGAGAGTGTTAAAGCGAGTAGCATTTAATGGCCAAATAGCAGGAGTTAATCCTCAAGGAGGAGAAATTTTTGAAACTCCTCTCTATCCCCGTTTGGCGGATGTCCCTTTCCCAGTGGATTTAGCTGTTCTGCATATCCGTCCGGCGTCTGTGCCAGCCGCCCTGAAAGAATGCGCCCTTAAAGGAGTAAAAGGGGTAGTTATCTCGGCGGAAGGGTTTGCCGAAACAGGACCAGAGGGAAAAAAGATTCAAGAGGAAGTAAGTTCTATTCTGCAGGCTTCTGGAATGAGGGGGTTTGGTCCCAATACTTTAGGTTTAGTGAATACGGCCACCGGCTTAACTACTTCCTATTTTGCCAATCCGCGGATGTTGCAACCTGGAGCAGTGGGGATTATTGCCCAGTCCGGGATTTTTGTGGGGGCCCTTTTACGTTACCTCAGCTCTTTGAGGGGCCTGAATCTATCCAAAGGAATTGGTTTGGGCAATAAAGTAGATGTTGATGAAACAGAGGCTTTAACTTATCTTCTCGAAGACGAACAAACAACCCTCATCGGTATGTATCTGGAAGATGTTCGCGATGGCTCTAAATTTTTGCAGGTAGCTCGCCGAGGGTCTTTGCAAAAGCCTATCCTGGTCTTAAAAGGAGGAAGAACTAAAGAAGGCGCTCAGGCCATAGCCAGCCATACTGCCAGCTTAGCAGGGGAAGAAGCAATTTTTGCCGGGGCAATAAAACAAGCGGGTTTAGTGCGCCTCCTGAGCATCGATGAGTTTATTTATACAATGAAAGGATTCCTCTTCATGCCTTTGCCCAGAGGAGATAAAATAGCCTTAGTTACTTATAGTGGCGCTCAGGCTATTATGAGTATAGATGCGGCTATAGAAGCTAACCTTAAAATGGCGCGGTTTAGGCAAAACACCCAGGAGAAAATTGCCCAAGTAATCGCCACGCCTTCCAAAGCTCAAAATCCCATCGACCTTTTTCCGGATATGCTAACCCATGGTTTTGAAAAAACCTCGCTGGAGATCTTAAAAGCATTATTAGATGCTTCAGAAGTAGACGGAATTATATTTATCTCTTTTGCCAATCCGGAGGTTGATTCATTAAGTCCCCTGGTTGACTTTCTCCAGAAGCGGATTTGTAAACCCATATTTTTCTCTTTATTAGGGGCCAAAAAAGATATAGAGACTGTACAGGATTTCTTGGAAGAAAATGGTTTCCCCTGTTTCGATTTCCCCGAGAGAGCCGTGCGCGTGTTTAGCCGCATGTGGCAATATGCGCGTCTGAGAGAGAACAAAAAATTTTAAGAGGGGAGAAAGAAGATGATAAAGGCAGAAGAAATGGCTGAAAAAGCAAGGCAGATGTTGTTAAAAAAGTTTCACTGAAGCCAAGCGGTTCTTGCAGTTGGGCAAGAGAAATTGGGCAGATTTGAACCAGAAGTAATAAAAGCCATGGGCGCCTTTGGTGGTGGGTTGGGGGGTAACGGCGAAGTCTGCGGCGCCTTAGTGGGGGCCTTAGCCGTCTTAGGGCTAAGATTTAGTCGCGCCCAAGAAGAAGAAAGAGAAGATAGGCGTTTATGGTCTTCAGCCCAGGAACTTTATCGACGTTTTCGGGAAGAAGTCGTCGGCCGTCATCTGGGAATTGCTTGCCGGCAGATTGCCCAGGTCGATTGGCAGAAGAGAGAAGAAGTGAAGAATTTTTATCAAGGAGAAAAGATCAAGGAGTGCGCCCGATTAGTGGGGGACACCGCCTGCCTGCTGGCTGAAATTTTAGATAAATATTGATAATTTATTTGCGCCAAGATAGATGGTAGCGGGGAGGACTAATAAATTCACTGCGACATATTGGACAACGGCTCGGCGTGCTTAAGCGATCTCGTTTTTTAAAAATGAACCCACACTTTTGACAGAAAGCAGGTTCCATATTTAACTTGGCCGATTTAGCTATGTGGTGCAAGTGTTCTAATACTTCTTTCTCCCCCAGGCGAAAGATTTTAGAAATCTCCCGTACCCCGCGGGGTTGACCCTCTAAGGCCTTGGCTATTTCTTGCCGTAAAGTCAAAGTTTTTGCGCTCATTTTTCCTTACCTATTTAGGGCCGATGGGTCAAAGTTTCCATAAAAGCTTCTATTCTGGTATTTATCTGGGCCTCCGCATAAGCCCGGGCATCGGTCATATCTGCTTCAATGACTAAGGCGGGAATACCGTACTGGCCTTGAATTATCCGTTGCAGGTCATATTGTCCCAGAGAGTAAGGTTTGCAGCTACGGTTAGAGTGGATGATCAAAGCGTCAACTTGGAAGCGCTCAATGAGGTCGACAATCTTTTGAAGCATTAAGTCAAGGCTAATGTTTAAATAGGCCGTAGTATAAGCCAGGGCTAAGCCCTCTAAAGGGTCAGCAGTTTCCAGCCCTTCAAAGACCCAGGCGTTGGTATAAGTATCAGCCACCAAGCATGCTCCATAAGAGGCGAGAAGTTCTCCAAGTTCGCGCATTTTATACCAGATGGGAATATTATCCCAAAGGAGACGAAATCTTTCTTCCGGCACTGCGCCCACCCCCGCCGCAATACGCTGTTGCAATTCTCTTTTCATTTCTTCATAAAAAGAAATTACTTCTGCTTTGCCCCTTAAGGTAACAATTGGAGCCATATTAATGAAAGCATCAAAACAACTCATGGGCGCGGGATGATGGGTGCACTGATCGAGAACTTCTTTCCAGAGCAGAGCAGATTTAGCCGAAAGGAGCACCACTTCTTCTAAACGAGCAAAGGAGAACTTTCGCCCGTTTATGGTTTCAATAAACTCAATAAGTTCTTGAAACTGGGAGCGTACATATTCTAAACTTTCCGGGACGATTTGATGATGCACGAAGGGAGTATCCAGAAAGAAGAGAGGCACTCGGAAATAGCGGCTTAAAAATTGGTACCATTTTAACACAGTGCCACAGATATTATTGCAGGCTAAAAGGAAGTCTGGTTTGGGCAGGCCGCCAAGGGGACTTTTTTTAGTTATAACCGAACCAATATCACTTCGGGCATAGGAACAGAGGTCACGCGTGTACCCCAACCCTTCGGCCACCTCGCAAAGTTCCACCGCCAGGCGCGAGGCACCCAGCATGGCTCCGTGATTCTCTGGATAAATCGGGATTATATCGGCCGCGATAAGAAATTCTACCGGACCTCCACTGGTAATCCAAGCGATCTTCCTTTCCGATCCTTCCGCTTGCTTGGCCTCTAAGTAGTAGCGGGTCATTAGCTCTTTCATCCTCTGTGTAGCTTGCAGACGGATATTTTGGGAACTTTTTTCCTTAGCCATTTAGGCCTCGCCTAAATATATAAAATTTTTAAATTCCCTCAGTTAAGGCTTCGGCAAACGCTCGCAAACGAGTTTCTACCCCTCCCCGAGCAAGGGCACCAGGTTCAATCTCCAGAAGTAGGTGCGGAATATATTCTTGCCGCAATCTATCCTTTAGATAAGGATAGTCGAAAGCATGGGCATCACAAAACTTGAGCAATAAAAAGATTACCCCCTTCGCGGGGGAAGCCTTGATTCTGGTGAGCAATTCTTCAGCTCGCTCAATGAGCGGATTGTATTTGCAGGGACACGGCGGCCGCTTAAGCAAACGTTCCGCCAAAGCGACCAAGGGATCTCCAGCCAAAGAGACATCCTTCCCTATATGCCTCCAGCCTGAACAAAGATCGTCGCCGACAATTTGCAGACCACAATGGTCAAATAAATCACCTAAGGCAAGGTGATCACAAATGCTCCCCACCAAAAAAACCGGAATAGAATTTGGCTTCCTTAAACCCCTTTTCTCTTCTTGAGCAATGAAATCCTGCAACTGCGTTAGCAACTCTTCCCGATCCATGATAGCAGCGGCCTTAAGCAGAGTATAAAAATCTTTAGCTGAAAGAGAAAGGGAGTCCGAGAGGTAAGGGACAATAAGTTTTCTGAGCAAAGAGCGAATCTTATTAAAGAGATGGAAAGATTTTCTTAAATCTTCATCTTTTATAGACCGCCCAGTAAAATCTTCTAAACCTTTTTTAAAACGTTGCAGTTGCTGGAGTAAGTAAGTGCGTGCACTGGCCGTATGCAGTTTCACGGGCAGAACTAAATCCCAGTGGAAAGGGTAAGCGAGATTGAGGGCCCAGATATCTGATAAGCGCTGGATAGAATCGCAGGTATGAGGGAATACGGTGCCGGACAAGAAAGATAGTTTTCCGCGCAAGGCTGCCTCTAAGCTGCTCTGCACAAGGGTGCAACTATAGCTTTGCAGATGGCGCGCAGCCAAAGAAATATTCTCTTCTGAAGCCGTAAGCCGCACGGGCAGGAAGCCAGCGGCATGGATAAGCTCCTCAGGTGTGTTTATACAGAAATAGCCTAAGATAGGGGTGCCTTTCTTAGCCTGCCATTCACGCAGATAAGGATAAGGATCTTGAGCTAAATTCCGGAAAATATTTATTGGGGGTGACCTTTCCATTTATTAAAGCGTATCTTATTTTTCGTTATTTTATCCAAATTGATTTAGATAGTCCAATATTATTTCTTCTGCGGCGTCTCTTGGGAAAGAGAATTCACAGGTTATTTTGAAGTTTATATGGCCATCTGATATTTTTCATTAACAAAAAGCAAGAAGTCTTTTATAATAAAAGCTTTGAAGAAAGGGGGAGCTGCAGGAAAGCCAAAATATGATTAGCTCTCTAATGGCAAAGGAGATTAAAGTTTATGACATGGTGGGCCAGCTGGGCAATCTTCTTTATAAGCATCTTTTCTTTCTACGGAAGTGGGCATTATTATCTATACTCATGGTTAAATCGTCTAATCACTTTTTCTCCACGGCAGCGCTTTCTTTTAAAAATAACCTTCTGGAGTCTTCCTTTTTCTTTCCCTTTAGCGAGACTATTAGCTCGTTATGACTTTAACTTCTTTACCTATGCAGTAGCTTTAATTTCTTCTTTGTGGATTGGTTTCTTCTTTTACTTTTTGCTTTTAGCTTTGCTCCGCGATTTGGGGTCCGTATTTTTCCGACTGGCTACGCAGAAATTTTTTGCTGGCGAGCGGTGGGGAAGAATGCAATTAGCCGTAGTTATTGGGGCGGTCTTGAGTATTAATAGTTGGTCATTCTATGAAGCGCGGCAGATTGCCGTCACTGAATTAGAGCTTCCTCTGCCCGCTTTGCCTCGAGAATTAGATGGCCTGAGATTAGTGCAAATTTCTGATGTGCATTTCGGAATGATCAACGGACAAGAAAAGCTGGCTAAAATTGTGCAAAAGGTTAATGATCTTGCTCCAGATTTAGTGGTCATCACTGGTGATTTAGTAGATGAAAGCGTTGCGCATATGGAAGAGATGGCCGTTCCTCTGTCCCAATTACGGGCTTCCTGGGGAGTCTGGGCCGTCACGGGGAACCATGAATTTTATGCGGGCGTCGAGCGGGCCGTAGCCATAATGGAAAAAGCCCAGATTAAAGTCTTAAGAAATGAAAAACAAAACCTTCCAGGAGGGATGCAGATTTTAGGAATTGATGATCCTACAGGAAGCCGGCGCTTAGGGCACCAAAGTCCGGAAGTAACTGAGCTTCTCTCCCGGGTAGAACCTGGTCAACCATCTATTTTTCTTTGTCACCAGCCAATTTACTTTGAGCAAACAGTAGCCCATGGAATTGGCCTGCAGCTGAGCGGCCATACTCATGGAGGCCAGCTTTTTCCCATTATTTTAATTTCGCGCCTTTTTTATCCTTTAACTCCCGGCCTCCATCAGCAGAAGAATACCTATCTCTATGTTTCCCGAGGTGTAGGCACTTGGGGGCCACCCCAGCGTCTAGCTTCGCCACCAGAATTGGTATTGATAAAGCTGCGTTCTCCGGATATTTTATAGTTCACCATTAATAATTTGGCCAAATAAATTTACTCCCTAAAATAAAGCCAATCCTTATTTAAATAATCACGGCGAGTAATTCCTGGATAAGGGGGCGCACTTTTTCTTCTTCTAAACAGTATTGCATCTTAAGGAAACGGGAGCGAAATTGAGTCACTTCTTCTTTGGCAAATCGCTGGTGAAGGATAATATCAGCCATGAGCCCGGCCAACTCAGCAAAATCTTTTTCTTTCATCCCAAACCTGGTCATTTCCTGCACTCCTAAGCGCAGACCACTGCTCACGGTAAAGCCTTCATCATCGGGTAAAGCCTGATAATTAACGATAATATTATTCTCCTCCAATTGGCGGGCAACTTCTGGACCTCGGCCGTAGCCTACTCTCAAGAGCACTTGATGAGTTTCAGTATAGCCCAAACGCGGGTCTCCTTCCACATGGAGGCCGGCGTCTTTTAATGATTGAGCAAAGGCTCGGGCATTATTAATCACCTGTTTTTGGTAAGCAGGAGCAAAAGCGTTCATTTCATAGGTAGCCAAAAGGAGACCTAAAAGTGTGCCTAAATGATGGTTGCTCAAGCTTCCGGGAAAAGTTCTGCGGGTAACAGCCTGCCAGAGATCAAAGAAGGGCGAGGTTTCCTCCAGATTACAGGCAATAAGGCCTCTTTGCGTACCGAAGAAAGTCTTATGGGTGGAACCCGTGACTAAATCTGCTCCTTCTTGGAATGGTTCCTGGAAGCAAGGCCCTACCAATCCCAAAACATGGGCCATGTCATACATAATCCAAGTTTTTTTAGGTAAGCCGTCCACTAAGCGGCGAAGCTCAGCTAAGGGCTCCCGATAGATAACCATACTCTTGCCTAAAACAATTAACTCTGGCTGATGGCGGTGAAGGAGTTCGGCTGTACGCTTCAAGTCAATCTGATAAGGGTTTTCTTCTAATACTGGAAAATTGATCGCCGCTGGCCGATCATTTTCAGGGTTTATGGCTAAATAGTCCCGTAAGGCGCCCATGGGCTGCGAACTCAAATGGCCACCGCGTCCAAGATGATGGTTCAAAACTTTAGCCAAACGACGAGGAGTTGATTTACGGTCGAAACGGTTAAGGTAGTCGACCATGGCGCTGTAAACAGCTGCATTGGCCATTTGGCCACTAATAATCCGTGTTTCTACCTGACTACACTTTAAATAACGCTTCATCTCTTTTTGGAGCTGAACTTCGACTTCTTGAATAAACCCTGTCCCCTGATAGTAATAAATATCTTCTTCGCCTAAAAATTTGTAATGGCGATGTTCGGCATACCGAGCACATGGATCACTAATGGATAAAAGCTTAACCAAGGGGGAAGGACTCTGTTCAGAAGGAATTAAATTGATCGTCTCTCTTTGCCGCCAATGAGTATTTTCCTGCGCTTTACGCGTTAAGATTTCTAAAGCGGAAATTAATGGCGCTCCAGGTATTATTTTCGGGGCTATAATCTCTTCGATAAAAATCGGCCGGGCATAAGGAGGGGCCTCCGCGCTAATAAATTTTTTCGTTAGCTTGGCGGTGAGATATTTGCCTCGACTCAGTATTTCCACCTCATCCCTTTCTTTTAAGTGAGCGTCTAAATAGGCCAGAGCAACTGCTCTGCGCCCTTTTTCTTCACTTATCTTGGAAGCCAATCCCAATCCCTTAAACTTCCAGTAAGGAACCATGGTCCCGCTGGTAATCACCCCGATGCCCACCCCATTTTTGTAAATTGGAGAATTGGGACGCGCCACGCCTTCTGAGGTTAAGACGAGGGGCCAAAAGCGCCGTGGTAATAAGGGGTTGGTTGGTACTTCTCCTTCTTCTCTAAGTTTTAATTCTTGGAATTGCTGCCAAAGGGCCTGGCGACCAATATAATTGCCTTTCACTGGGGAAAAACTGACCGCAATTTTTGCCGGAGTTAAGGCCAGGATGGGGATCTCCTTTCCTTCAGGGTCCAAGCCCAATTCATGGCCGTAAAGGGGCAGACCAGCTTCTAAACGCAAAGTATCGCGGGCGCCCAGGCCAACGGGAGTTATTCCCTGCGAAAGCCCTTTCTCGATAATCTTTTCCCAAACAGTAAGGACATGTTCTCTTGAAAGGAAGAGCTCAAACCCGAGGGGCTCACCTGTATAACCAGTCCGCGATATTATTACTGGTTTTCCTTCGATAACTGCTTGCCGCAGATTGTTTCTCCCTGGATCGGGAAGACGAGATCGACTTTCTTTAAGAATATCCGCAAGAATGGCTTTAGAAGTTGGCCCCTGCAGAGAGATCATTGCCATCTCTTCAGTTTGGTCGATAAGCTCAACCTGAGAAAAATGGGCAAGATGTTCTTTGAGCCACGATAAGTCTTTCTCCGTGTTCGCCGCATTGACGACCAGGAGGTATTTTTGTTCATCCAAGCGGTAAAGGTAAGCGTCGTCTATAGCTCCCCCATTAGGGTTAGCTAAGATTGTATATTGAGCTTGCCCTGGTTCCAAAGCCGCCGCGTTATTTGTTAACATATACTGTAAATAAGAAAGAGCACCTTCCCCAGTGATAAGAAATCTGCCCATATGGGAAATATCAAAGAGTCCACCGGAGCGTCGGGTAGTTAAGTGTTCTTCGATAATACCTGCCTTATAACTAAGGGGCATTTCCCAGCCGGCAAAGTTAACCATTTGTGCTCCTTGTCTAATATGCCAAGTGTATAAAGCTGTTTTCTTAGGTTCAGGCATTAAAATTTCTCCTCCCCAGAAAAATCTTTATTTGAAACTATCACTGCCAGGTTAAGTTGTCAAGAAACCTGCCCAACTTGCCCACCTTCACTTTGGAGTCCGAATCTTGAGCCGCCTCAAAGGCCAGGGGATGAACCAGGGGTTCATGTGGAATCATAAGGCACTTATACCCTCTCTAGCCCGGGCTCACTTCGGCCAAAAAGTTAGCTTATTTCTTATGCCCGCCGAAGCTTTGCGGAAATCTGGCTTTCAGCTGTTACCCCTTCTTCTCCCGCCGATGTTCTATCATTTACCCCTTGGCCTCTTTATATAGTTCTGGCAATGAATCTTTTAAAATCACCATTGTTTTTGAAAAGTGCAGGTGGGCAAGTTTTTCCTATTAATTGCCTTTTTTCTCTCTTTTTTATATACTTTATTTTTCGATTTAACCTCTTTCAAGGAGCGAAATGGAAAATGATAAAAAATAAATGCCGCGCCATGGTCCTTAATGGACCCGGTAAAATGAGCCTCCAGCTCTTCGATCTGCCCCCAATAGGTTCAGAAGATGGCCTCCTGCAAGTGGAATTAGTGGGCGTGTGTGGTTCAGATCCTGCAATTTTCGCGGGTAAAATTACTCGAGGTCCCCGACCTTATCCCATAATATTGGGCCATGAAATAGTCGGGCGCATAGTGGCCATTGGCGACCTAGCAAAGAAAAGATGGGGAGTGGCTAAAGGAGATCGCGCCGTAATTGAGTATTCTTTCGGCTGTGGAACATGCTTACCATGCCTTTCTGGGAGTTATAATCTCTGTGAGGAAGGGTATGCTTATGGTTCAATGATCTCCTGCAAGGAGCCGCCTCACCTTTTTGGGGGATATAGTGAATATGTATATCTCCATCCGCGGGCCATGGTGCACAAAATTGGGGATGAAATATCTCCCCAAGTGGGTGTCCTTATCTGCGCTGTTTTAGGCAATGCTGTTCGCTGGCTAAGACAGGTGGGCGGTGTTTCTTTTGCCGATCCAGTGGTAATTATCGGACCAGGGCAACAAGGAATCGCTGGGGCCGTTATCGCCAAGGAAGCTGGAGCCCATCCGGTCATTCTCTTAGGATTATCTCGCGATAAAAATCGATTGCAAATTGCGCAACGTTTTGGCGCTGATCGAGTCATTAATATTGAACAAGAAGACCCCATCCAAGTAGTTCAGGAATTAACTAATGGCCAAATGGGTAAAGTAGTTATGGATGTCTCCGGTAATCCAGCGGCAGCCGATTTAGCCATCTCTCTCACTGGGAAAAAAGGTAGAGTAATAATACCTGGCCTCTATAAAGGACAAAAAGTGGCCTTGGATTTAGATCAAATTGTGCGGCGAGAAATAAAAATTTATGGAGTTCTTTCCCATGATTTCCGGGCGGTAACACCTGCCATCCAATTAGCCCGCAAAGGGAAATACCCCTTTGCTGAGCTCATTACTCATTGCCTCCCGCTCACAGAGGCTGAAAAAGGGCTGGCCTTAGTAGCCGGAGAGCTAAAAGGAGAAGAGCCCATAAAAGTGGTCTTGAATCCAAATTTGGCCTAACCAATTTTGATGGGGGTTAAATTTTGAAGAAGACTTTCTTTTTATGGCCTATCATATGGGGAAACTCGATTTTTTCCCCGTAAATGACCTAACGCATAATATGCGCTGCGGAAATTACCTTTTCGGTATTGTCGTCCGTGCGGACTCTCCTTGGAAAACCTTGCCCGAACTAATCCAATATGCCAAACAAAATCCTAAAAACCTTACTTATGGCTCTCCAGGCGTGGGCACCCCTCCGCATCTGGCGATGAAGGAGTTAAGTATGGTCGCGGTCATCCAACTAACGCACATGCCCTACAAGGGCATTGCTGAAAATAACGCCGCCCTCTTGGGCGGACATATTGACGTAGGCTCAGATTCCTCAGGATGGGCTCCCTTGGTAGACGCGGGCAAATTTAGACTCTTAGCTATATACAGTGAACAGCGTTGTCAACGCTATCCACAAGTCCCAACCATTAAAGAAATCGGGTATAACGTGGTAGCCAGAAGTCATTTGGGCTTAATCGGTAATAAAGGAATGCCCCAACCCGTAATCGCTAAAATCCACGAGGCCTTCAAAAAGTCCATGGATGATTCTGAATATCTTAAAGTTCTAAAAAAAATTCTCCGGCCCTTTTTATTCTCCGTGCCTCCCCTCTGGCTGCTAAAGAAAAGGAATTTGTAAAAAGTTTAGTTTTCTCATATAATTGAAAAAGAAATATGAGATTCTTTATTACTTTTGAAGGCATAGAGGGGTGTGGCAAGACCACCCAAATTAATTATTTGGCCTCTTTTTTAGAAAAAATCCGGCAGCCCTTTCTCCTCACTCGAGAACCTGGAGGGACTAAATTAGGAGAAAAAATCCGGGAAATTCTTCTTCTGGCTGATGATGACCAAATTGATCCCTGGACAGAACTCTTCCTCTATATGGCTGACCGGATGCAACACTTCCGGCAGATAATTGCGCCAGCCCTTGAGAAAGGAAAAATTGTTTTATGCGATCGCTTCATTGACGCTACTTTGGCCTACCAAGGATTCGGGCGACAAATTGACCTTAATTGGTTGGAAGAAATTCATCGGCGTAGCTTAGGCCATGTAAAACCCAATTTGACCTTTCTTATAGACCTTCCTCCGGAAGAAGGGTTAAAGCGGGCGTGGCAAAGAATAGCTCAAAAAGAGACCAAAGAAGATCGCTTTGAAAAAGAAAGTTTAGAATTTCATCAACGGGTGCGAGCGGGTTACCTCTTTCTTGCTCAACGCGAACCAGATAGATTTGTTATTCTCAATGGTTTACAAGACAAAATTAGTTTGCATCAAGAAATTTTGCGGCATCTTCCTCAAGAACTATATTGTTGATTATGTCTTTTAAAGAAATTTGGGGGCAAGAAAAAGCCCTTAATTTTTTAAAGAGGGCTTTCCAAAGCAAGCGCTTGGCTCATGCTTACCTCTTCGTGGGCCCCGAGGGAGTAGGGAAAAAATTAACCGCCTTCAATTTAGCCAAAGCTCTGAACTGCCTTACCCCGCCTACTCCTGGAGATTGTTGCGATCAATGTCCTTCTTGTCAAAAAATCAACGCCGCCACCCACCCCGACCTCGTCTTTATCGAGCCTGCTGGCGAAGTGATCAAAATTGGCCAATTGCGCGATTTACAAGAGCGTCTTCGCTTTCGGCCTTGGGAAGGAAGAGCCCGCATCTGCCTCTTGGAGACTGCCGAAAATATGACCGCCGAAGCAGCTAATGCTTTTCTTAAGACCTTAGAGGAACCACCGGCAGATACCTACTTCTTTCTTATCACTTCTCGACCACATTTGCTTCTGCCGACCATTATTTCGCGGTGTCAATGGGTAAAATTCCTATCTTTAACTAAAGATGTAATAACACGCATTTTGATAGAAAAACATTCTTTGACTCAAGATAAAGCAATTTTTTTGGCTTCCCTGGGAGAAGGTAGCGCCAGTCGCGCGCTATCTTTAAACCAGCGCTTCGAATTCTCCAAGCGCTTAGAATGGCTAAAGATGCTGGAAAATTTACCTCAGAAATCTTTTAGAGAAATCTCGGCCTTTAGTGAAGAAGTGGCGCGTAATGAGCAAAGCAATGATTTAATCGAACTTTGGAAAATTTGGGTGCGTGACCTGGCGGTTTACAAAATAAACACTGAAAAAGATGAAAACCCTAATTTAGCCCTATTTAACCATGACTTACCAGAGCAAATTTCGCAGGAAGCCCAGAAGTATTCCTGGTTAGACCTTGATCTTCTTTTTAAACAATTAGTGCAGAGTCAAAGAAAAATTGAACAAAAAGTTAGCGCGCAGATGGTCCTAGAAAATTTAATACTGCATATGCAACAAAATTTTCGCGGCGGTAGGGCGCCTCAGCATAGGGGAAATTAATCAAAGCCGAAAAGGGATTATGAAAGTAGTCGGTATTAAGTTTCGCGATCATGGACGTATTCATGACTATGATGGAACTGGTTTTTCTTTAAAAGAAAGAGATATTGTGATGGTGGAGACTGATCGCGGGCCAGAATTAGGATATGTGGCCCGGATGCCTATGGAAAGAGATCCCGCCCAGTTCCCCAAGCCTTTAAAAAAGGTTATTCGCTTAGCCGATGAGGCCGATATGGAGAAGGGAAGGGAAAATCTACGCCGAGAGCGAGAGGCCAAGAAGCTCTGTTTAGCTAAGATTCAGGAACATAATTTGCCCATGAAACTAATAGATGTTGACTCTTTCTTCGATGGCAGTAAAATAATCTTTTATTTTGTTGCTGAAGGAAGGGTTGATTTTCGCACGTTGGTGAAAGACTTGGCTTGTGCCTTTAAAACTCGTATCGAAATGCGTCAAGTGGGTGTTCGCAATGAAACCAAGATGATCGGAGGCGTAGGGACTTGCGGGCGCGAGTTCTGTTGCGGCATGGTTCTCAAAGAATTAGCCCCAGTATCCATCAAAATGGCCAAAGAACAGAATTTAGCCCTTAACCCCCAGAAAATCTCAGGGGCCTGCGGGCGTCTGATGTGTTGTTTAGCATACGAGTACGAGACTTATCTGGAGCTTAAGAAAAACTTTCCCAAGATAGGGAAAAGGGTGGTCACCCCCAAAGGTTCAGGGAAGGTGGTCAATCAAAATATATTTTATCAGAAAGTCCGGGTGGCCTTAGACGAGGGCCAAGAATGCGAATTTCCTTTGGCTGAAATCCGCGAAGAGACATTCTTTGACAAATACAGGAAAGGAAAATGAAAAGAGTTTATTTCACCACACCTATCTACTATGTAAATGCTGAACCCCATCTTGGTCATGCTTACACAACCATTGTGGCTGATGTGCTCAATCGCTTTTATAAGTTGGCCGGCTACCAAACTTTTTTCCTCACCGGCACAGATGAACATGGGGATAAAGTAGCCCAAGCGGCGCGAGCTGCTGGAGAATCTCCCCAAGCTTATGCTGACCGAATCAGTGCTTTATTCCGCCAACTCTGGCCCAAATTGCAAATCACTAACGACCGCTTTATTCGCACTACCGAGGAGGCTCACCGCCTTGTTGTCCAACTCATTTTGCAAAAAGTTTATGACCATGGAGACATATATTTTGGCGAATATGGCGGCCATTACTGCCGAGGCTGTGAGCGCTTTTTGACGGCCAAAGAACTCGTAGAAGGAAAGTGCCCGGACCACGGCACAGAACCTGAGTTTATCAAAGAGAAAAATTACTTCTTCCGCATGAGTAAGTATCAATCTTGGCTAATCGATTATATTCAAAATAATCCCGACTTCATTCGCCCGACCCGTTACCGGAATGAGGTCCTTGCTTTTCTGCGCGATCCCTTAGAAGATCTCTGTATCTCTCGGCCCCGAACTCGCTTAGAGTGGGGAATTCCCCTTCCCTTCGATCAAAACTACGTTACTTACGTGTGGTTTGATGCTTTGATCAATTATCTCACGGGTATCGGCTACCCTGATGGAGATCTTTTCCTTTGGTTTTGGCCCGTTTGTCAACATCTTATTGCTAAAGATATTCTCAAGCCACACGCCATTTATTGGCCGACCATGTTGAAGTCAGCCGGCTTACCTCTTTTTCAACACCTCAATGTTCACGGGTATTGGATCATCTCGGAATCAAAGATGTCTAAGAGTCGGGGAAATATAGTTAAACCTTTAGATTTGGCTGAAAAATATGGGTTGGATGCTTTCCGCTACTTTCTTTTGCGTGAGATGACTTTTGGCTTGGATGCCAATTTTAGTGAAAATGCCTTGGTCACTCGCCTCAATGCGGATTTAGCCAACGATTTAGGCAATTTAGTGAGCCGCTCGTTAACCATGGTGGAGAAATTTCATCAAGGCCTAATTCCCTCGCCAGGCGAAGGCGAAGAAATAGATCGCGAGTTATCTACTGCCTGCTTGAAGTTTGCTCAAGAGGCGGAAACATTATTCAGGGAATTGGCTTTCCACCGCTTCTTGAGCAATACTTGGGAAATAATAAATTTAGCCAATAAATATATCGATACCCGCGCCCCCTGGGCTTTAGCAAAAGAAGCTAATAAGAAAAATCTTTTAAGCACTGTCCTCTATCAGCTTCTCGAAACCCTTCGCTTTATAAGTGTCTTCATCTCTCCAATAATTCCCCAAACTGCGGAGAAGATCTTCCAGCAGTTGGGCGTCTCTGAACCGTCCCTTAAGACTTTAGTCAGTCTCCAGAGATGGGGTGCCCTCCAGCCAGGAGGCAAAATTTATAAAGGCGAGGCTCTGTTCCCTCGCGTAAGGGAAGAATTACCAAGAAAGGGAAAAGAAAAAATGACCGTTCCTGAGTTAGTAACTATAAAGGATTTCGAAAAGTTGGACTTGAGAGTGGGCAAAGTTCTGGCCGCTGAAAACATTAAAAAATCAGAAAAGCTTTTAAAGCTAACTGTCGACTTAGGAGAAGTCCGCACCGTCGTAGCTGGGATTGCTCGCCATTATCAGCCAGAGCAAATTATAGGCAAGACTATCATTTTAGTAGCCAACCTGCAACCGACCAAGATCATGGGTATTGAATCGCAAGGAATGGTTTTGGCGGCGGAAAGCCAGGCTGGCCTTAGCTTACTCACTTTAGATAAAGAGGCGGAAATAGGATCAAAAGTCCGCTAAACTTTAAGCGCCTTCAATCCGCCTCCAGGACTTCGCCATAAAGATCATAAGCTGTGGCTTTAGTAATTAATACTTTCTTTATCTCTCCGAGAGGAGCTTTCCCTCTGCTAAGGTAAGTAACCCCATCCACTTCAGGGGCTTGTCCTTGAGTCCTGCCTTGCCATAAAATCCCTTCTCTTTTCACTGGTTTTTCAATTAATACTTCCAGGCATCGGCCTACTTTTTCTTGCTGCTTGCGCCAGGAAATTTTCCTTTGGGCAAGCATGATCTGCCGATACCTTTCTTCTTTTACCCATTCGGGAAGGTGCCCTTTTAGGTCTGCCGCCTTAGTCCCTTCTTCTCGCGAATAAACAAATACGCCTAAATGATCAAACTGGGCTTCTTTTACAAATTCCAGCAACTTTTGAAATCTCTTTTCAGTTTCCCCTGGGAAGCCGACAATTAAAGAAGTTCGCAGAACGATCTCGGGTACTTCTTTTCTGATCTGCTCCAGGAGCTCCCATGCTCTGGTACTGGAATAAGGTCTGTTCATGGCGATTAAAATTTGATCATCGATATGTTGAATGGGTAGATCAAGATACTTGCATATCTTTTCTTCTCCTTTAATCATAGTTATTAGATCATTATCGACATGAGCAGGATGCGCATAAAGGAGTCGAATCCATTTTAAATAGGGAACTTTTACCAATCTCTTCAATAAATTTGTTAGATTATACCTCCCTGGCAAATCTCGGCCATAGTTTGTTATATCTTGGGCGATGAGGTTAATTTCTTTTAATCCTTGTTCAGTGAGTTCTTCAGCTTCTTTAATCACCGAACTAATTTTACGACTCCGCAAATTCCCCCGAATCTGGGGAATTGTGCAATAAGAACAGAAATTGGCACAACCTTCAGCAATCTTGATATAAGCACTTCCTGGCGCCGTCGAGATGAGCCGCGCCATGCGATGGTTATATAAAAATTTAGGGTAACTGACAAACTCTTTTTGGTCGACTTGTTTCTGCAGAAGTTTATTTAGGAATTTGGCCAATTGCGGGATACAATCTAACCCTAAGAAAAGATCGACTTCCGGAAGTTCGTGAACCAGCGTTGATTGGTAACGTTGCGGAAGACATCCCGTGACCACCAGATATTCATATTGACCTCTTTCTTTCGCTTGGGCTGTTTCGAGAATGGCGGTCAATGATTCCAGCTGCGCTTCTTTGATAAAAGCGCATGTGTTTATAATAGCTACCGTAGCTCGGCCGCGGGGAGAAGGAATCCATCCCTCCTTCTTTAATAAGCCGAGCATAACTTCGCTATCTACTAAATTTTTGGCACACCCTAGGCTCAATAAATGGACAGTCTTGGGAAAATTTCTCATAGTTAAAAATTAGGGCGCAGTCCCGGGCATTTTAAATACTTCTACTCCCGGAGGCGGGGTGAATTGGAAAAGAGAATCAGCAAGTTTATTATTGAATTTAATCTTGGTAAAGTTAATTTGCGTGGTATTGCCCATGACATCTTGAATTTTGGCCTGAACAATTTTGAAACTCCCCTTCTCCACCGTTAAAAAAAGTTTCTCCAAGCTTCCTTGATTTTCCAGGGGGACAAACTCCAAGGAGTAACTGGTTCCTGTGGAAGGTTCTTTAAAAAAGCGTGCCTGAAAATCTGTCTGCAGGTTGCCTAATCCGGCTAGAAAGGTTTGGGGAGCTTTAGATGAAAAGGCTTGGCTCAGAGGAGAAACAACCACTTGTTTTTCTTCGGGCCGATAGTTCCACAGATTTCGACCATCACAAATAATCTCCTGCTGGGTTGGCTTTTGATAAATCCAGCGCATCTTTCCAGGCTTTTTAAAATATACTATCCCTTCCGCTTCATGCTTCCTCCCCAAACTTTTTAAAAAAGACTCCTGCTGGAAATTAGCTTGGAAGTCCTGATTGCTTTCATATTGGGCCTGAATTCTGGCCACCACCTTCTCTATAGACAAAACTTCTCCCTGGACCAAATAAGGTCCCAACAAAATTAAGGGCAACCCAATTAGGCCAATTAACAGTTTAATTAATACTCTTATTCTGTTGAACATGGAACCTCTTTTGGCTAACTTCTCATAAGTTTTTAATGTACACTTCGCGGGGTTTGCTCCCATCAGCCGGTCCAACGATCCCTTCTTTTTCCATTCTCTCAATCATGCGCGCCGCCCTATTGTAGCCAACTCTAAGCCGCCTCTGCAACATCGAAATGGAAGCTTGCCTCGATTCGGCGACTAAAGCTACGGCCTGGTCATACATTTCATCATTGCCGTCATTCTCTGTTTCTACCGCCTCCTCTTTTGGTTTTAAAATGGTATGATCATAAACTGGTTTAGCCTGTTTCTTCCAGAACTCCACGACTCTTAGAATTTCTACTTCAGAAACGTAGGCCCCATGGACGCGGACCAGCCGCGAAGTTCCTGGAGGAAGAAAAAGCATATCTCCGGAACCTAAGAGATGCTCCGCTCCGTTGGCGTCTAAGATGGTACGCGAATCAGTTTTCGAGGAAACCTGGAAAGAGATGCGCGTGGGGAAGTTGGCTTTGATCACTCCCGTAAGCACATCTACCGAAGGCCTTTGCGTAGCGATTAGTAAATGGATCCCAGCGGCACGGGCCATCTGGGCCAATCGAGTTAAAGAAGCTTCCACATCGCGAGCCGAGACCATCATCAAGTCTGCTAATTCATCAATGACAATTACAATATAGGGTAAAAGGCTCAGATGCTCTCGTGTCCGCTCTTCCAATCCTTCGTTCACCGGGAGAAGGACTCCCTCTTTTTTTCGTGCTTCTTTAAGTTCTTTATCTACTCTTTGGTTATACCGCTCTATATTCCGGACCCCTTTTTCCGCCATCAAGCGGTAGCGAATCTCCATCTCTTCGGTTGCCCAGCGAAGAACTTGGGCCGCTGCCTTGGGGTCATAAACCACTGGATGAAGTAAATGCGGAATTCCATCATAAACCGAAAGCTCCAGGCGCTTTGGATCGATCATCAAAAATTTTACTTCCTCTGGATCAGCTTTATAAAGAATGCTGCAGACCATAGAGTTAAGGGAGACGCTCTTCCCAGTGCCGGTCGCCCCGGCTACTAAGAGATGGGGCATCTTAGCTAAGTTAGTAACAAAAGGGGTGCCGAAGATATCTTTGCCCAAAGCCAAAGTGAGCTTGGATTCTGACTTAGTAAATTCTTCACCGGCTAAGATATCCTTCAAATAAACCGGCTCGCGGATAGAATTGGGAATTTCAATCCCGACTGCTGCTTTCCCAGGAATGGGGGCCACAATGCGCACGCTAATGGCGCGCAGAGCTAAGGCGAGATCGTCACTCAAACTGACAATTTTGTTGATCTTTACCCCCGGAGCCGGTTCATATTCATACATGGTTATGACTGGACCCGGACGAACCTCAACCACTTTTCCTTCAACACCAAATTCGGCTAAACGCTTCTCCAAAATCTTAGCATTGGCTAAAAGGCTTTCTTTATCAATCTTTACCTCTTTCTGCTCTGGATCTTCCAATAAGGATAAGGGAGGTAAGACATAGGATCCTCGCGTATCGAGAAAAGTGAAATGTTCCTGTTTCTCCGGAGTTGGTGAGGCCTGCCCAATTGACTCTTTTTTTATAATCAAAGGGACTTCTTTTTGAGCCTCTCCCTCTAATAGTTGGGTTTTCTTCTTTTTCTTGGCATGTAACCTTTTATTTAAGGTAATCAGTTTTTTAAAAAGGAATTGGCCTAAAGATATTAGGGAGCGCCCAACTTCTCTCCATGAAAGATTAGTCAAAACCATAAGGGAGATTATTAAAATCACCGCAAATAAAATATATACCCCGCTAAGATTTAGATATTTTGCTCCTATTCTCCCTAAAAAATAGCCAATAGCCCCCCCACTCTCTAAAGGCATACCCCGGAAATTAATTTTGCCCAAAGATAAAGAAAGAATTCCTGTCCCCGCGAATAGAAGCCCAAAAAAAGCAGCAGTATTAATTCTTTTTACTGGCCTAACTTCTTGGCCAAATGCTCTAATGGCCATAATCATGAGTAAGATAGGCCACATTACAGCTGGTAAACCAAAGATTTGGAAGCATATATCGGCTACATAAGCTCCTGCTAAACCAACCAAGTTAGTGGGTGAACACGGTTCAGATGGCTGATTATTGAAGGAAGGATCATTGGGGTTATAAGAAATAAGACTGAGGGCTATTAGAATACTAAAAGCCGCAAGGAGGATTCCCAAGATTTCTCTCTTTAAATTACCTGCGGCAAAGGTTCTCTTGGCCATTTTATAAATAATACCATAGGCCATGGGCATAGGCAACCAACAAACCTACCTTGCCCAACCTCACTTTTCAAAAATTAAAAATGGTTTTGAACGATTAATCATAAAAATTTATGAGGGGGCCAGGAGGTAAAAGAGGGAGCATCGGGCTAAGGAAAAGAAAGCTGCCTTTTGATCCCGAATAAACCTCCTTGGCTCTTATGCAGATTAAAATTTGATTAAAAATTGGAGGCGGACAAGATAAAGGCAATCTTAAATAATATTTTTCTTAAAACTTTGATGGAATCACCATCAAGCCCAGAGCTTTATAAGATTTTCCCTTTGGGCAGATTCCTTATGATTGTCTCTCGGACTCTATCCATTAAAGTTTTCGCCTCGGAGGGAGCGAGACCTTTAGTGGGAATGGGTTTATCCATATGAATATAGATTTTCCCTGGCCAAAAACACCAGCCATGTCGAGGAAGCATTTGAAAACTTCCGCCAATGGAAACGGGAACTATGGGAAATTTAGAATGTTGGGCTAAAAGAAAAGCCCCTCTTTTAAACTCCTTAACTTCCCCATCAGGTGTACGCGTCCCCTCCGGAAAAACAATTATAGATATTCCCTTTTTCAATAGGCCGGCCGCTCTTTTCAGGCTTTTTAGAGCTGATTGGGCGCTTTCCCGATCAATTAATATATGCTCCGCAAGATAGAGAAACCAGCCGAATATGGGAAACCAGATAAGTGACTCTTTGGCCAGAAAGCGCACAGGGAAAGGACAAGCAGAAATTATGGCCGGAATATCTAAAATACTGGCATGATTGGAGACTAAGATATAGGCTTCTTTCTCGGAGAGATTTTCTAAACCGGTTACATGCAAACGAATGCCATTTATCCATAGTAACCAATTAACCCAAAGCTTTTGAAAAAAAGAAGGCCCTTTCCCAGATCTATCTATGAAACAACTGCCGAAGGCGGGTAGGAAGAGAATGGCCGTGTAAATAACGGCGGAGAAGATCAAAAATAAAGCCCTGAGAAAAGCTGACCACTCGAAAGTTCGCTGAATACCCATTAATCATCTTTAAAGAGATATAGGGGTGACGCTTCGGCCACCCCTGAAATCATCCCTTACTTCTTAAAAGACATATCAAATCCAACCAAACGTTCATCTGTCCGTGCTTTCCAATTTAGCCTCTCACTAACACCGTAAATATCAATCTGCTGATAAGTCCAGGCCCAGGGAACTTCTTCCTTAATAATCTTTAATGCTTCTGCGTAAATTTTGAGGCGCTTTTTCTGATCCATTGTGGTAATTCCCTGATCAACAAGCGTATCAAGTTTGGGGAAGGAGACATTGGAAAGCAGTTTGCCTGAACGCATCAAAGGGGCAATGGTGAAATCGGCGTCAAAGCTGGTGTTACCCCATCCTAAAAGGTATGCAGGGGCCGCATTGTGGGAATACATCATATTCATATAAGTCCCCCACTCGTGAGTTCTTACCCTCGCATTGATCCCGATCTTTCTTAAATCCCCAGCCGCTGCTTCTGCCATTTCTTTATCCATCAAATATCTTCCACTGGGTGAGTTAATAACGAAGTCAAAGCCTTTGGCATATCCAGCCTCTGCTAAAAGCTTTTTGGCTTTTTCTGGATTATACTCGTAGGGCTTGATTGTTGGATCATAACCGAAATGCTTGTCTGTTAAAGGTGATCCAAGTAAAACGCCATTACCTTCGAGAACTTTTTTGATATTGGTCTTCATGTCGATCCCCATGGCAATAGCCTGGCGCACTCTTTTATCGGCCACCGGACCACCTTTTAAAGTATCAAAAGCCATAAAAATAACGCGCACGCTGGGCACTTTGGAAACAAAGGAACGGCCTTTCCAATTCATGAGACGAGAAAGGTGCGGAGGTATATTGACGACAATATCGGCCTCCCCCGTTTGCAAAGCAGCTACTCTTGTGGTCGCTTCAGGGATGGGTCGAAAAATGATCTTCTTAATTTTAGGCGCTCCTCGGAAATATTTTTCATTGGCCTCTAAAAGAATATGATCGTCTTTTATCCAGCGAACAAACTTATAAGGCCCGGTGCCTATTGGGTTGAGAGCAAAATGGGCCGGCCCCTTTGCCTGGAAATATTTAACAGGCAGTGGTTGTCCATAAATACAAAGGATGGCCTCCATCACTGGATAAGGAGCTTTAGTAATGATTCTAAAAGTGTAATCATCCATTACTTCCACTCGCTCAATCACTCCCTGAAAGACTGTTTGTCTCAATTTTTGTTTAGGATCAGCCATTCGTTCTAAAGATAACTTGAAGCAAGCTGCTGTTAAATCCTCACCATTGTGAAATTTCACTCCTTTGCGAATTTTGAATTCCCAAGTTGTTTCATTTACTAATCTATAAGATTCGGCCAGCAGCTTCTCGGGTTTCATATTGGCGTCTCTCTGGAGCAAAGTATCGAAAAGATGGAGGTGCACATTCCAAGCAGGAGTTTCCATATGATTATGCGGATCCATGGTCGTTGGATCAACTCCTTGGGCGATTACCAGGGTATTTTTATCTCGGCTCTCACTTATGCCAACGCCTAAACTAAACCCTACAAACGCCAAAATCAATAAACTCCAAAATACCTTCTTCATAAATTCCTCCTTTTTTATATTTTTACTACGCAAAAGCCTGATTTAAATTTTTATATATTCCCTATTTGTAAACTCTTTAAATTTTATTAAGCAAATCCCCCTATCCCCCTTTTTCTAAAGGGGGGTAGGGGGAATTAAATAGTTTTGGTTGCCGCTTTGCCGTGTTGTGGGCACTGAGCCCTCTTTGGCTAAAATTATCATAATTGCGTCAATCGCGGATCTAAAATGTCCCGCATCCAATTACCCAAAAGATTAATTCCCAAAACGACTAACATAATCACTAATCCAGGGAAAGTGGCCAACCACCAAGAAGTAAAAAGATAAACTCTACCATCCGCCAGCATTCCGCCCCAAGTAGGCGTAGGGGGCTGAATACCCAATCCTAAGAAACTCAGGGCCGATTCCATAATGATCATGCGGGCCATTTCTAAAGAAATAATAACGATACAAGGAGGAACCACATTAGGGAATAAATGTTTAAAAATAATCCGACTGTTTGAACCACCCAAGGCTTTAATAGAAGTTACGAATTCTTTTTCCCGCAGGGAGAGAACTTCCGCGCGAATTACACGGGCATAAATTACCCAGCCCGTAATGCCCATGACGATGATAATATTTTGTAAATTGGGCCCCAAGACGGCGATAATGGCGATAGCCAGTAATATAAAAGGGAAGGCCAACTGAACATCAGCTAAGCGCATAAAAATATTATCAATTTTACCTCCGTAAAATCCAGAGAGGAGTCCGATTATGGTGCCTAAAATAGCAGAAAAAGCAACCGCCGAAGTACTAATAATTAAAGAAATACGGGCGCCAAAAATCAGGCGGCTTAAAATATCCCTACCCAAATGATCGGTTCCTAAAATATAGGCAGGGTTGGCTCCTTCTTGCCAGATAGGAGGCAAAAGGCGTTTTTCTACATCTTGCAAAATGGGATCATGAGGGGAGATAAGGTGGGCAAAAATACTCGCAAAAATTACGCCTAAGACCATAATTAAGCCAAAGACCGCCCCTTTATTTTCAATTAATTTCCGCCACACTTTTCGCCAGCGCATGGCCCGACGATCTTCAGCAAGAAAATCTATGGCTTTAGCGGTTTGTTCAAAAATTTCCATTATTAAATCCTTTTATCCTAACTTTACTCGAGGATCAAGATAAGTATAAATTATGTCGACGAGCAGATTAACCAATACAAAAATTGAGGCCAAAACGAAAACGGCTGCTTGGACTACAGGGTAATCCCGATTGTAAATAGCTTGAACAGCCAAGCGTCCCACCCCCGGCCAAGCAAAGATAGTCTCAGTTATTACCGCCCCTCCTAAGAGCGTTCCTAATTCCATGCCCACAATGGTAATTACCGGAATTGAGGCATTTTTTAAAGCATGTTTTAAAATAACCATATGGGGGCTTAGGCCTTTGGCTTTAGCCGTCTTCATATATTCTTGCCCTAAAACTTCTAGCATGCTGGAACGCATCATGCGGGCTGTGCGCGCCATGCTGTACATACCCAAAGTAATTGCTGGAAGAACTAAATTCTCAATACTCCCCCGACCTGAAGAGGGGAACCACTGCAAGATAACTGAGAAAATCAAAATGAGCATAACGCCTAACCAAAAAACGGGCGTTGATTGCCCCAGAAGCGCCCCGGTCATGCCAATATGGTCCAAGATGGTGTTTCTTTTAATCGCCGAAATAATACCTACCGGAATAGCTATAATGAGGGCGATCGCTAAAGCCGCTAAAGTAAGCTGAATAGTAGCAGGCATCCGTTCTAATACTAAGCTCAAAGCAGGCTGATTATGCCTGAAGGAGTGTCCAAAATCCCCCCGCAGAGTCCCCTTGAAAAACCTCCAATACTGAACGATCAAAGGATCATTAAATCCCATTTCTTGGCGAAACTGGGCAACTTGTTCAGGTGTGGCATCCATGGGCATAAGTAAAGCCGCTGGATCGCCTGTTAAATGAAGGATAATAAAAACAACTACAGATATGCCAATAAGAACAAAGATTGAATGAAATAGACGTCTTATAATATAAACTTTCAATCTTCTTACCTACCTATATGCCACTATTTTCTATTCTGTTACTATCTTGTAAAGGTTTAGTTTTCCAAAGGTTTTATTTTTCGCCATTCTTCTTATTTCCCCACCTTAATCCTCTCCCCCTAGGAAGAGGGATGGGATGAGGGGGTTTGGAAAAACTTTTCTATTAAATAGAATTAATTTTTTATGAAAATTGGAAGAGATTTATATCATAAAAATCACCACAAAGCAATGATGAATTTTTCTTGCCCATTTTCACTTTTCAAAAAAAATAGGGTAAGTGGTGCCTTATGACCCCGAATGAATCCCCTGGCCTTTTATGCGGTGCGAGATTTGGACAGGAAAGTGAATGTGGGCAAGTCAAGGGAATTTTTAAATGAAAATTATCTTTGTTAAGGATAGGTAGGTAAGGGTTAGAAAAAGATTGACATCCATTTGAATCTCTTGATATCTTTAAAAAGAATCAAAACAAAAAAATATAAGGTATAATTTTGACCTTCATAAAAATTTTTCTTTTGATAGTGCTTATAATTCTAGGAGCTACTTTTTGCTCCCTAAATCGCCAAGAAATCGTTCTCCGTTATTTCTTTGGTTGGAGTACGGGCTCATTTCCATTGTTCTTATTAATAATAATTTCCTTATTAATTGGCTCAGCCATAGGCCTTTCCATGGGTTGGGGAGAAAGGAGAAAATTGCGCGCAGAAGCTAAGCAATTGAGACGAAGAATGCAAGAATTAGAAGAGGAAATGGAAGTGCAACCTAAATTGGGGGAAGGTAATGAAAACAATAAGATTTCTCGACCTCCTGGAAGTTCCTTTTCAAATTGATCCATTTCCGAAGGAGCGAAAAAGCCTTGCCGGATTCGCTTATATTCTTGCTCAATTATTCTGAACATTTTATTTATACCGGCCTTTTTTTAATCCTTATCCTCTCCGGATTGGGCCTTCCCATACCAGAAGAAATAACCTTATTAGCCGGAGGCTTTTTTGTCTATTTAGAATTTACCCGTTTTTATCCCACAATGGTTGTAATATTCGCTGGTGCTATAGCTGGAGATATGACTCTGTACTCCATAGGCCGGAAATGGGGTCAGGGAATTATTACTCATCGGCAGATGCGCAAAATCTTTTCGGAAAAACGGTTAGAGCGGGCGCGGCGATTTTTTGCCACCCATGGAAGCAAGGCTATTTTCATCGCCCGCTTCTTTTCTGGTTTCCGCGTGGCTGCTTTTCTGGCAGCAGGGGTTATGGGCATGAAGCCAGGAAAAGTATTGCTTTATGATACTTTTGCCGCCCTTATCATGGTCCCCGTCTTGGTCTCCGTCGGCTGCTTTTTTGGCGAAAATATAAGTTGGCTAATCAGTTTGTTTACCAGAATTGATTTCTTGCTCAAATTACTCTTTATTTTAGCCTGTTTAGGTGCCTTAACTTATTTAATCATTAAAATAAAAAAACCTTCTCCTAAAAAATAGTCTTTTCTCTTGCTCGGCACACATCTCTTCGCCCCTTTTTCTTTTTAAAAATGGTCTAAGTGAGTTAATTATTTAAGCCATTACTGCCTTTTTAATTTGCGCCTTCCCTCTACCGCCTGAATTCACATGGATGTCAAAAGTGATAGAGGTCAGTTGAATCGCTTAACCGGCAATCACTTTTTAAGGATTGTAACTGTAAAATAACGCTTTCTTCTGAAATGCGTAGGCCAAGCCCTTGTGACTTGAATCGGCAAGGGATATACCCTTGCCGTTTGTTTTAAATTTTGTGGATCGAACTCTTGGCCTATGGCATTTACTTAATTGAAGGAAGGAGGAAGAGGTGGCAAATTTTTAAATTAAAATATCTCTGCGCTCTTTGCGTGCTCTGCGGTGTACCGTAATCGCTTATTGACTCATTCATTTTGAAATGATAATCTAAAACCATGTTGGATTTAAAATTTGTTAGAGAAAACTTAAATGAAGTAAGAGAAAAAATTAGCCGGCGAGGTCAGGCCATTAATTGGGACTTATTCATTAACCTTGATAAAGAAAGAAGAGAGATAATTCAAGAAGTTGAAAGCCTGCGAGCAAAACGTAATCAATTCTCTGATTTAATTGCCCGCAAAAAGAAAAATAAAGAAGATCCGGTTGCGGAAATTTTTGAGATGCGTAAAGTTTCCGCGCGCATCAAGGAGTTAGAGGCTAATTTAGAGGTTAAAGAAGAAGCCTTGCGTCAGTTGCTGATGGAAATTCCAAACATTCCTCACGAAAGCGTGGTCGTGGGGAGAGGGGAAGAAGATAATTTAGAAATAAGGCGCTGGGGGAAAATTCCAGAGTTTCCCTTTGTTCCGCGGCCCCATTGGGAGATCGGTGAAGAATTGGGCATTCTGGATTTTGACCGCGCCGCAAAGATCGCCGGTGCTCGCTTCACCCTCTATAAAAGAGAAGGGGCACTTTTAGAGAGAGCTTTAATAAACTTCATGCTTGATTTGCATACGAAGGAACACGGATATCAGGAAGTGTTACCTCCAATCCTAGTCAATCGCCGATGTATGACCGGTACAGGGCAGCTTCCCAAGTTTGAAGAAGATTTATTCCGGGTCGTTGATCCCGATTATTTCCTGATTCCCACGGCGGAAGTTCCCATTACCAACATTCACCAGGACGAAATCTTAGCGGAAGAGGAGTTGCCCATCTATTACGCAGCATTTACTCCTTGCTTTCGTAAAGAAGCTGGTTCTTATGGAAAAGATACGCGTGGCTTAATCCGTCAGCACCAATTTAATAAGGTGGAATTAGTTAAGTTTACCACGCCCGAGACTTCTTACGCAGAATTAGAAAGTCTAACCCGCGATGCAGAAGAAGTCCTGCAACGTTTAGGCATTCCTTATCGCGTGGTAATGCTATGTACAGGTGACTTAGGTTTCTCCGCCACCAAAACTTACGACCTCGAAGCCTGGCTCCCTGGTCAGGGCGTTTACAAAGAGATCTCTTCCTGCAGCAACTTTGAAGATTTTCAGGCAAGGCGGGCGAATATCCGTTATCGGCCCAAAGGGAAAAAAGGAATAGAGTTTGTCCATACCCTCAATGGTTCGGGATTAGCTACTGGGCGAACTGTAGTGGCTATTTTAGAGAACTATCAGCAGGAAGATGGCAGCGTAATTATACCAGAAGCGCTTGTACCCTATATGGGCATAAAAAAGATTGTCAAATCGCCTGCAGGCGTGAAATAATGAGGAGGGATGGCCGAGTGGTTTAAGGCGGCGGTCTTGAAAACCGCTTCCCCGCAAGGGGACGTGGGTTCGAATCCTACTCCCTCCGCCATCAGAAGAAGAAAAAGCGCTTAGCGCTTCGTGATAAATAGGAGAGATGACCGAGTTGGCCTAAGGTGCTCGCCTGCTAAGCGAGTGTACGCCGAAAGGCGTACCGCGGGTTCGAATCCCGCTCTCTCCGCCACCCCATTTAAATTCTTACCCTTCTTGAATTATAAACCATCCTTTGATTTTTGGTTAGACAGAGAGAACACAGGTTTCTTCTGCTTACGAAGAATACGCCCTATATCTTAATTAAGAGATCCATGCCTATTTTGAATAAAGAGATTGGCCTATATTTTAGAGGTCTTAACTATTCTGCCATTACCATGATAAGAACAAGGATTAAATAGAGAAGGGAGATAAGTTGAGATTTGGACACCAAAGTGAAGGTGGGCAAGATGACCATTCTATCTCCTCCGCATTGCTCTGCCAATGGCTTAAAAATTTAACTGGCTGGAACTTAGCCAATTAACTACTATTCAGCCAATTGATAGAGTAAAGCAGCTGTAGTCCTTATCCCCTTGCGGAAACAATCTATAGCCAGATTCTCGTTGGGGGCATGATTATTTTCATCATGGTTGCCATAGGGGATGGACAAAATAGGAATACCCAAAATATTGCTGATGGCTGCACCTGGAAAGCTTCCTCCTCCTGAAGGAACAAGCACAGGTTCTTGCTCAAAGCCTTGGCGAATTGCTTGCCCAAACTTATCTGCCAGAGGATGATCGACGGGAGTTCGGGAGGGATAGTAACAATGAATCATCTTTGCTTCCAAATCAGTAAAACCTTTCTCTTCCATATGTCTCAAGAACTTTTGGTATATATCCTCTGGATCTTGATTGACCACCAACCGCATATCCATTTTAACGGTAGCTTGGCAGGGGAGGACTGTCTTGCTTCCTGGTCCAGTGTATCCAGAAACTAAACCCGCAATATTCAGCGTTGGCCGAAACATTAGTTTTTCCATAAAACTTATATCATCTGGCGGTGCAAACCGCTTCAATCCGTATTTCTCCCGAAATGCTTTTTCATCAAAAGGAATTTTGGCCATCATTTCTTTTTCCTTAGGAGTTGGCGGTACTATATTGTCATAAAACCCTTTAATAGCTACTGTGCCATCAGGATGGCGCAAAGAAGAGAGAAATTCAATTAAACACCATGCTGGATTGGGAACAGGTCCGCCAAAATTGCCCGAATGGAAGTCTTGATTGGCTCCCCGGGCTGTTACTTCCACATAAAGTACTCCACGATTACCAAAACTTAAACGGGGACGACCTGAAGTATCCATTGGACCATCAGAGTTCAAAGCCATATCCGCCGAGAATAACTCCTTATTCTTCCGACAAAATTCATTTAAGCTGGGACTTCCTGCTTCTTCCTCGGGATCTAGCATAAATTTAACGTTAACAGGCAGCTCTCCTTTAATTTTGACCACGGATTCTATAGCTTTAAAATGGGCAAAGAATTGCCCTTTATTGTCAGCACTCCCCCGGGCATAAATTCGTCCATTTCTAATGGTCGGTTGAAAGGGAGGGCTTTGCCAGGCCTCTAAAGGCTCGGGCGGTTGCACATCGTAATGACCATAAATAAGAAGGGTTCTCTTCACTTGCGGGTTCATAACTTCCCCATAAATTAAAGGGGGATTCCTTTTCCCACCCATCGGTAATACCTTTGTTTTTATGCCTATCTTTTCCATCATCTGTATTAAAAGGTGGCAGCATTCTTCCACCCCTTCCCAGCGAGTGCTGATGGAAGGCTGTCGCAGTAAAACAAAAAGTTCCTCTATAAAGCGATCCAGGTTTTCATCAATATAAGCAAAAATTTTTTCCATTTTTATCCTCTCTTTTTTAATTTTTTATCTATTTCGAGTATGTGGATCAAGCCAATCGCGAATGCCATCACCCATTAAATTAATCCCTAAAGTAGTAAAGAAGATGGCCAGTCCTGGAATGGCTGCCAACCACCATAGGCCTAACATATACGATCTCCCTTCAGCCAACATGCCGCCCCACGAGGCCATTGGCGGAGGAATTCCTAAACCAAGAAAGCTCAAAAACGACTCGCGAATAATCATTCTGGCTAACTCAAAAGTGGCCAAGACGATTATGGAACTCATTAAATTGGGAACGATATGTTTCAAAATTACCCCTATGTTTCGGCCACCTAAAGCACGCGCTGCCGTAATAAAATCCCGACTTTTCAATTCAATAACCTCGGCCCGTACTAAGCGGGTATAAATAGGCCATCCCGTTAACCCTAAAACTAAAATCAAATTTTTCAATCCAGGTCCAGCAGCCGCCATCACAGATATGGCTAAGAGAATATAGGGAAAAGACATCATGATGTTAACACAATTACTGATAATGGAATCCCATATTCCTCGATAGTATCCAGCAATTACTCCTAAAGTTATCCCCACTAAAGCCGAAAAAGCCATGGTTATAAAGCCCACCGAAAGCGAAATTCTTGAACCATAAATTAGACGACTAAGGATGTCTCGGCCCACTTGGTCCGCCAG
>FWPU01004827.1_pt1 | contig 30650 bp, 28 predicted proteins | sample 2228361 | NCBI WGS metagenome assembly FWPU01 (sample SAMEA103939777, study PRJEB20133) | metagenome | reverse complement strand
AGCTCACGTTGAGGCCAGAAGACGGACGCGACGGAGCGCGTCCCTCCAGGGTTGGTTTCCCTCATTGGAGGGGCACGCTCTGTCGTGCCCGCAGCGTCACGGGTCAGCAGGGCTGGCCCGGAAGCCTATCCGTCAAATGAAGGGCTGACCCTTCCGCCTCCTCCGTTTACCGCTTCAGGTTCACGAGGTCCAGGAGCACTTCGTCGGTCGTGGTGATGACCTTGGAACTGGCCTGAAAGCCGCGCTGGGCCGTGATCATGCGGACAAACTCCGAGGCGAGATCCACGTTTGAAAGCTCGAGGGTGTTCGACCGGACCGAGCCGAACCCCTGGGTGCCTGCCTTTCCGATGACGACTGCGCCTGAATCGGGCGATTCGGTGTAGTACATGTTGCCCACGGCTCTGAGGCCTGCGAGGCTCGGGAAGTTCGCAAGAGCGACCTGGCCAAGGGCGCGCTGCTTGCCGTTGGTGAAGGAGGCCACGAGGATGCCTTTGTCGTCGATCGTGGCGGCCTGAAGGCTGCCTGGCGGGTAGCCGTCCTGGGTGAGGTTGTATACGGATGAGGAGATGCCTCCGTACTGCACAATTCCGTCGAGGCCCGTACCGCCGTCGTCCAGGCTCGTTCCGAAATCGAAGGTGATGTCCTGCCCGAGAGTCGCGCCGCCCGCGAAGTCGAATGTGACCGTATTGCCGGTCACGGTCTGGAGTCTGCCGTCCGAGTCGAACAGGAGAGTTCCCTGTCCGGCGATTTCCCTGGCCCCGCTGGCCGCGTCTTCGGCATTGATGACCGCGTACCACTCCCAGGCGTTTTCGCCGCTCTTGCGGAAGTAGAGTTCGACAGGATGTTCGTTGCCGAGGGAATCGTACACGGTCAAGGTTGTTGAAAAGTTCGATGTCTCGTCCGCGGCGTTCACGTCGAAAGGATCCAGGACCTGGGCGCTCGCGTCGAGATTGGCGACCATGCCGCTCGAGGTCGTGGCCTGGGGAGCGAAGCTCGACGCCTCGATTCTGAGGGAGCTGAGAGACGTCAGGATGTTCCCGAAGGAGTCGGCCGGGTAGCCCTGGAGGTAGAAGCCGTTCGAGTCCACGATGTAGCCGTCCTTGTCGATCTTGAAAGCTCCGGACCGGGTGTAGAAGGGGGCTCCCTCCTCGTTGTGGACCACGAAGAACCCGTTGCCCTCGATCGCCAGGTCCAGAGCGTTGCTTGTGGTTTCGAAGGCGCCCTGGGTGAAGGAAGGGGTGACGCTCTCCATGGTCACGCCCAGGCCGCCTCCGCTGCCTCCGAACATGCTCTGGCTGAACAGGTCCGAGAAGTACATGCGGCTTCCCTTGAAGCCGTACGTGTTCACGTTGGCGATGTTGTTGCCCACAACGGTGAGGGCGTTCAAGTTGGTGTTCATTCCGCTGATGCCGGTGTAAAGAGAAGTCAGCATGGTTCGTTCCCTCCTTTCGAAGGATGGTTGTCACCCTTGCGGGCGGATCCGTTGAATGTCGTCCAGGGCCACCCACAGACCCCCGACGTACAGGTAAGGCGTGCCGTTCTGAAAAACCACTTCTTCGACGGTCCCGCTTCCCACCGTGGCGGCAGGGATGGCTTTCCCCTCGGCGTCCGTGGCGGACACCTCGAATCGGTAAGTGCCCGACGGGCAAGCGGCCCCCGTCGAATCGTCCCTGCCGTTCCACGCAATCGACTGCCTGCCCGCGGGCAGGTTCGACTCTCTGAGCGTGGCCACGAGTCTGCCCTGGCTGTCATAGACGCGCACCTCGACTTTGGAGGCGTCAGCGCCAAGAGAGAAGGCGAGATCCGACGGGGAGTCAGCCTGGTGCGAGAAGGTGTTGCCCGAGAACTCCACTTCCTTGCCCAGGAGGCCGAGGGCGCTGAAGTTGTTGAGGGACGCCAGGTAGTACGAGAGATCCTCCTGGCCCGAGGAAATCTTGCGCATCTCGTCGAGTTCGCTGAACTGAGCGAGCTGGCTAACAAACTCGGTCGCTTCCATCGGGTTGAGCGGATCCTGGTGCTTGAGTTGGGTGACGAGCAGATTGAGAAACACGTCCTGTCCCAGAGACTGGGACTCGCTCGATTGTACCGCCGAGATTCCCGAAGAGCCGCTGACGGCCGTGATCATGGCGCATGCCTCCTGTCTACACGAAAAGGTCCAGGCCTCGGTCCGCGCTCCGGTAGGGCCGGCCCGGTGAGCGAGCCGGGCTCGGTTGCGCGATCCCTGGGCCTGGGCCGTCGCCGGAGTCCGGGGCCTGACGTCCCTGAAATCGTTCACCGGCCGATCCCGAATCCACCAGCACCTCGAAGCTCTCGACTTCCAGCCCGAGGGCCTGCAGCCTCTGGATCAGCGCGTCCTGCTGGCCTTGCACCAGCTCCTGCAGCCTTGTCGTGTCGACCAGAGTCTGGGCCGCGATCTTGCCGGGCCCCAGACGCACGTCCCAGCGCATGCTTCCGAGGCCGTCTCCCTGGATGCGGAGGTGGAATTGCTTCGCGGAACTGTCGAGAGCGTCCCGGGCATGGATATGGAGATGGCTCGCCATGGATTCGCTTCTCCAGGGGCCGGGTGTCGAAGAAGCGCTCCGGCCGGAGCCGCCGGATGACTCGGGGTGCGCATCGGCCGGTTTCGTGCCCGCGGGCTGGAGAGTGTCGGTTTCCTCGGCTCCGGCAGGACCCGCCGCCGGCAGAGGGCGTTCGCGTCCCTGGGGGAACGGCCGCGCCGATGCCGAGGGCCCGGTGTCGGGCGCGTTCGGGGGCGCGCCGGCCTTCTCGGCCGTCGGGCCTTCCTGGAAGGCGTCGGCTGTCGCTTTTTCGAGATCGGACGAAACCGGTGTGTCCTGCGGCTGCAAGGGTCCGCCTGGCCGCTCCGCTGAGTTCTTGGCCTTCCGGGCGGCCTCCGAACTCTCCGAAGCATCCCTGAAAGGCCTGCCGGCCGCGGAGACAGCCGGGAAGAGCTCGGCTGTTGTCTGGTCCTGCGGCGGTGTCGCAGGGTTCGAACCCTGCGGTGCGTTCCCCTCGGCCGGTTGAGGCCGGTCGGGTCTTTCTGAAGCGGCTCCTTCCGCAGTCGCTGCGAACTTGAGACTCAGGGGCCCTGGTGCGGATCCCTGCCGCTGCGTCTCCGATTCCATGGTGAGAGAGACAACAAGACCCCGGCCCGGGGAGGGCCCGCTTCCCGGTGCGGCGGGTTCGTCCCCGTCGGCCGGCGGGAGAGGAAGGCCCGAAGAGCGGGTGTCACAGGCCTGAGTCTGAATCGGCGGTCCGGAAAGCCGTGCAAACTCGGCTCGCCCGGTTTTCGGCGCGCCAACGGAGAACCGGCGACCTGCATCCTCTGCCGCGGCAGCCGCAGGCATTGCCGGAGTTTCCTCTTCCTGGGCGATGGGGAAGGATGTGAACGGAGTCCCTTCGCTTCTTGTCGCAGAAGCTGCGGAATCTGCAGGAGGCTGCGGTGGAGACGTTGAGGCAGGTTCCGTGGCCGCAACTGCAATCTCCACCGGCACCCTGGTGAGAAAGGCAGGACCGGTCTGGAGGGCGGCGTTTTCCGGGGTTGAAACGCCGGAAGCCGCTCCGCCGTCCTCGGCTATGCGCGCCTCGGTGCCGGGCGAAGGCGCAAGGAAAAGACCGGTGCCCTGCAGGCTCGGCCGGGCCGGCGTGGGGATGGACGCGGTTGTTTGCTCCGGAGCGACATGATCCTGTCCAGAGTCCTGCAGGCGGCACAGAGCCTCCTGGATCGAGGCCGCGAACGACGGGGATCCGGCGGCTGGCGAGAGTCCGCCTTCAACGTCCGGGGACACGGGCCTTGCGGGATTCGGGCACACGCTGGACACGTCCGCCTGCTGCGTGTCGGGCAGGATGGATGCCAAGGGGATTAGAGCCATGCGAGCGTTCTCTGTATTCGGTTCTCAGGAATTGAATCCCGTCAACGGTTGCCTAAACAGCCAGGCAATTGGCGTGCCAGGAGGAAGAAGCGTGTAAGTCTCTGAAAAGATGCGGCTTCCAGTTGACGGCCACTCCAAGAGGGGCGGCAGATTCTTCCCCCCGGCAGAACGTTCCCAGGGGAAGAGGGGTTTCAGGGGTCAGATCCCGGGGCCGTGCAGCGGCTCCTCAAGACGGACGCGACAGAGCGCGTCCCTCCAGGGCTGGTTGCCTTCTTTGGAGGGGCACGCTCCGTCGTGCCCGCAGGGGGAGGATTCGGGATGGAATGACCCGAAGGCGGTCACGTTGAGGCCGGAAGACGGACGCGACGGAGCGCGTCCCTCCAGGGCTGGCTGCCTTCTTTGGACGGGCACGCTCTGTCGTGCCCGCAGGGGGAGGATTCGGGATGGAACGACCCGAAGGCGGTCACGTTGAGGCCGGAAGACGGACGCGACGGAGCGCGTCCCTCCAGGCTTACTGCTTCCTGGTAAGCTGGTTCTGGGCGAGCAGGCGGGTGAGCTGGCTGGCCTTGGCCGGTGACATGGCGGCCAGAACCTGGCCGGACTTGCGGGGGCTCATCTTCATGAGGAGCCAGGAAGCTGTCCCTTCTTCCAGGGTTTCTATCCGCTGGGCCGCGCTTTCCGGCTCCATGGACTCGTAGATCTTGACGAGCCTCTGCTGTTTTTCGTCCTGGTGCTCCTGGATTCGCTGGAACATGGCCTGGACTTCGCTTCGGAGAGCCGCAAGCCTGCGGACCCGCTCGTCCACCTCGGCCGCGTAGGCCCTGAGTTTTGCTTCCTCGGTCTCCACCTGCCTGGCGCGGCGCGCAAGCAGTTCATGCTCGCCGCGCAGCTTTTCGGCGAGTTCCTCCACTCTCTGGCCGCAGGCTTCGGGGGAGATTTCGAGGCCTGGTTTAGGCGCGGCAGGCTGCGGGAGGGCCTCTGCCCGACACACGGGCACCGGCTCCTCGATCACCAGGGAGAGGAGCCAGCCCTTGAGGACCAGGAGGCAGACCACAGCCGGGAAAAAAAGCTTAGACAGGATTCCTTCTCTGCGCGAACTCATCTGTCACCTTCTGTTCGAGGCTTCGTTCGATGCGCTCCGCCTGCCGGTCGTGGTGTTCCTTGAGTTTGCCGTACCGCATCCGCTCCCTGCGGATCTTCTGGAGGGTGTCTCGGCGCTCGGCCGCCCGGCGCTGCAAGAATCCCTCCTGGGCCCTCTTGTCCTGAATCTGCACAAGCAGGGCCTCCAGATACTGCAGCACCGTGCCTGCCTCGCACTCCGGATCCGGGGAAGCGAGCTCCTGCTGGAGTTCCCTGCGCCTTCGGACGAGCCTCTCCAGGGTCTGTCGGACTTCCCTTCGCTCCCGCTCGAGCGACAGGATCTCCTGCCGCAGGGCGTCCTCCTGGGTGCGATAGAGATTGAGGACGGTTTCGAACCGGAATTTGCCGTTGGTCATGAGGCCTCCGCGGCGAGCTGGCGCAAGCTGTTCCAGGTGTCTTCCAGAGAAACTTTCTCGTCGATCCGCTGCCGGAGGAAGGCGTCGATCCGAGGTTTCAGCCGCACGGCCCGGTCCACCTCGGGGTCGCTGCCTTCCTTGTACGCGCCGATGGAGATGAGGTCCGAGGCTCTGCGGTAGGCGGCCAGGAGGGCTCTCAGGCGTTGTGCGGCCGCGAGGTGCTCCCCGGGCACGATCGAGATCATGACCCGGCTGACGCTGTCGAGAATGTCCACGGCCGGGTAATGGCCCTGGGCTGCCAGATCCCGGGAAAGCACGACGTGGCCGTCGAGCAGGCTCCGGGCCGAGTCGGCCAGGGGGTCGCTCAGGTCGTCCCCCTCCACGAGGATCGTGTAGATGCCGGTGATCGATCCGCCGGCTTGACCGCCTTTCCCCGCCCGTTCCAGAAACACGGGAAGCAGGGCGAAGGTCGAAGGCGGGTATCCCTTGGTGGCGGGCGGCTCGCCCAGGGCAAGGCCGATCTCCCGCTGGGCCATGGCAAAGCGGGTGATGGAGTCCATCATGAAAAGCACCCGCATGCCCAGATCGCGGAAGTACTCGGCCACGGCAATGGCCAGGAAGGCGCCCCGCTTGCGCAGAAGGGGGGGCTGGTCCGAGGTCGCGGCCACCACAACGGAGCGGGCCATGCCCTCGTCGCCGAGGGTTCCCTGGATGAACTCCTGCACTTCCCGTCCCCGCTCGCCGATCAGGGCGATCACGTTCACGTCCGCCTCGGTCGACCGGGCGATCATGCCCAACAGGGTGCTTTTGCCGACTCCGCTCCCGGCGAAGATGCCAAGCCTCTGGCCCTCGCCGCAGGTGAGCAGCCCGTTGAGGGAGCGGATCCCCACATCCAGCGGCCTCCGGATCGGCAGCCGATCCAGCGGGTTCATGGGGTTGAGGTACAGGGGCACGGTCGTTTCGGCCTGAACCGGACCCTTGTCGTCGATGGGGCGTCCCAGGCCGTCGAGCACCCGGCCGAGCAGGGCCCGGCCGACAGGCACCCCCGTTTCGCCGGATTCGATTCGGACGAGGCTTCCCGGCCCCACGCCCAGGATCCCTTCCAGCGGCATGAGGAAGATTCTCTTGTCCTGGAACCCCACCACCTCGGCCTGGGTCATCCGTTCTCCGTCCAGGGACCGGATGAGCGCCTTGGCTCCCACAGGCGTCATGGTGCCGCTTCCCTCGATGAGAAGGCCCACAGCCTTCTGGACTCTGCCCTGCACGATAAAGGGCTCCGCCCCTTCCACACGCTCCGCGAGGCCGGAGAAGGTCATGGCGCTTTCAGAGCCTCCTCGATCGCCTCCAGGGCGCTTTGGATCCGCGCGTCCACCTCGCAGGCATCCGTCTCGATCACGACGTCGCCGGGCTTCAGGCCGGCGTCCTCCAGAACCCGCACCTGCGCCTCGGTGCCCACCCGCTCGCACAGGCCCGGCAGAGCGTGCCGCAGGGCCTCGTACTCGGAGGGCGGAACCCGCACAGCGATCCTCTCGCTCTCTTTCAGCTTGCCGAGCCCTGCCTCGACCACCTTCAGCCTGGCCAGAGGATCCAGGCGGATTTCCCGAAGGACGATTCGCTCTGCCACCGCGAAGCAGAATCGCAGCATTTCCTCCTGCCACCTGCGGATCCACTCCGCCCGCTCCTTCTCGAGCGCCTCCAGGAGGGCGGCGAGACGTTCGGCCGCGGCGCGGCCTTGTTCCAGGCCGGCCTGGAAGCCGGCCTTTCTTCCGGCCTCGAATCCCTCGGCACGGGCCGACGCGATCAGCGCTTCCAGGTCCGGCGGCTCCTCGGCCGGCGTCTGGCTTTCCTTTTCAGCGGGCGCCGTGCAGAGGGCGCGGTCGAAGGAAAACAGACGAACCGGATCCGCCGGCCTGCGGATGTCATACAAATACTTCCTCTCCACCCTTGCCTCCGAGCACGATCTTGCCTTCCTCTTCCAGGCGCTTGACGATCTTGACCACTTCCTGCTGGGCCTTCTCCACGTCCTTGAGACGCACCGGCCCCATCATCTCCATCTCTTCTTTGAGGATCCCGGCCGCCCGCTCGGACATGTTCCGGAAGAACTTTTCCTTCATGGCGTCGTCCGAGCCCCGCAGCGCCTTGGCCAGCAGGTCGGAGCTGACCTCGCGAAGCACGAGCTGCAGGGTCTTGTCGTCGAGCTCCTGGATTTCCTCGAACACGAAGAGCTGTTCTTCGATCTTGGCCCAGATCGGCTCCTCGATGTCCCGGATCTCCTCGAGGATCTTCCGCTCGATGCTCGTCTCGAGAGAGTTCAGGACGTCGGCCGCGTACTTCACCCCGCCCAGGTTGAACCCGGGCCCTGTGCTGCTTTCCGCCACATGGTCCTTGACGGCGTGCTCGAGTTCGCCGAGCACGCTGGGATGGATGTCCTGCATGGTGGCGATCCGGTACACCACCTCCCCCTGCAGGTACTCGGGAAGGTACTCGAGCACCTTGCTCGCCTTCGGAGGATCGATCGAGGCAAGCACGAACGCGATCACCTGGGGATGCTCCCGCTTGACATAGTCCGCGATGATGCGGGGTTCCATGACCCGGATGGCCTCGATCCCCTGCTCGCCGCCGTGGAGAAAGAAGTTCTCCATGAGCTTGGAGGCCTTTTCCAGGCCGATGGTCTTTTCCAGGATGCTTTGCATGTACTGGCCGCCGTCGAGTCCCACCACCTCGTTCTCGTCCAGGGTCTTGAGGAACTCCTGGGTGACCGCCAGGACCTCTTCGCTCTTGACCGTTTCCATGTGGACCATGGCCGCGGTCACTTTCTGGATCTCCTGCTGCTTGAGATATTTGAGGACTTCGCCGGCGAGATCCTCTCCGACCGCCAGCAGCAGAAGGGCGGCTTTGTCCAGTCCTTTCATGTTCAGCCCTCACGCAGCCACATCTTGACGACCTGGGCCGCCTTGGCCGGATCCTCCTGGACCCGCTCGATGAGCCTTTCCCGGTCGCTTTTCTGGGACCCAAGGGCCCGTTCCGCCTCGGTCAGGGCTTTGGGGAATTCCTGCCGCTCCACGTTCTGGGCCCGGGCGCCGGCCTCGGCCAGCACGCGCAGCATGGGCTTCAGGCCCGCGAAGACGAGGAGCGCCACACCGATCAAGAGGCCGCCGTATTTCAGAGCGTACGGCAGGAGCCCCTGGATCCGGTCCAGGACGCCCGGCGGCGGCGCTTCGAGATCGGCGCCGGTCGCGTTCGTCTCGAAGGGCATGAAAGCCACTTCGACCTGGTCCCCCCGCTGCGCGTCGAAGCCGACAGCGCCCTTTACGATCGAGGTGATTCGTTCGATCTCGCCTTCTTCGGTCCGGTCGTCCCTGTGCAGGAGAACGGCCACGGAAAGCCTGCGGATGGCTCCGGGGGATTCGACCATCCGGCGGACGACCTTGTTGATCTCGTAATTGAGGGTCTGTTCCTTGAGCTCCGAAGGTGCGCCTTCCTGGGCTCCTGTGCCGGGCACTCTGCCCGGCACGTTGGCGTCCAGGCCGGGCGAGACGCCCGAGGCTTCGGCGCCCACCCGTTCGGACCGCTTCTGCTCGCTCCGCACCACCGCCGAATCCGGGTCGAACAGCTCCTCCTGCTTTTCGACCTTGCGGAAATCCACGTCGGCGGACACCCGGACCACGGCCTTGCCGGGGCCGACGACTTTTTCGAGCATCTGGGTGACCCGCTCCTCGAGGTTGTCCTCCAGGGCGGCCTTGTACTCGAGCTGCTGCGAGGAAATCGACCCGAACTCCTCCTCGGGCTTGGCCGCAGAGGTGAGCAGGGTGCCCTCGGTGTCGATGACCGACACGTCGTCCGGCGACAGGCCGTCCACGCTGCCCGCCACGAGGTAGACGATTCCGCGGACCCGGGAGGGGTCGAGGCGCCTGCCGCCCCGCATCTTGAGCACCACCGACGCCTTGGGCCGGGCTTCCCCGGTTCCCACGAAGGGAGACTTGGGCGGGATCACGAGATGAACCCGGGCGCCTTCCACTTCGTCGATGCTCAGGATCGTGCGGGCCAGCTCTCCCTGGAGGGCCCGTCGGTAATTGACCTCCTGCACGAACCGCGAGGAAGTCCAGCTTTCCTGATCGAAGATCTCGAACCCCACCACGCCGCCCCGGGAGATTCCCTGGCCGGCCAGGGCCAGGCGGGTCTCGTAAATGCTGTCCCTGGGAACGAGGATGACCCGGCCCTCGGCCTCGGTTCGGTACGGGATCCTGCGTTTCTGCAGCTCTGCGATGATCTTGCCCGCGTCCTCCTCGGCGAGGTTTGCGTAGAGGACTCCGTAATCCGGCCGTCCGGTCAGGACCGCGAACAGGACCAGGCCGCCCAGGACGGAAAGGAAGACGACAACCGCCAGAAACCGTTTCTGAACCGGCAGGGCCTGAAAGCCTTTGACGACATCCTGGAGCTTCATGGGCTACGGTCGCTCCCCGTTCGGGTTGGCAGGCTCTAGACCTGGATCTTCATGATTTCTTCGTACGCCTTGACGATCCGGTTGCGGGTCTCCACCATGAGTTGGAACGACACCTCGGCTTTTTCCATGGCGATCATGGCCTGGTGGATGTTCTCGAGCTTTCCCGAGCTGACCTCCAGGCTGGCCCGGTCGGCTTCGCTCTGGAGCTGGTCCACCTTGTCAAGAAAGGCCTTGAGATAGTCCTGGAAGTCCGCTTTGCGCTGGGGAGACCTGGCCTCGGGCAATTCCAGAGGGACGCTCTCCCGGCCGATTCCCTTGATCTCGGTCATGGCGATCACCTCCCGATCTCAAGCGCTTTTTTGATCATCTGCTTCGAGGCGTTGAAGGCCGAAAGATTGGCCTCGTAGGATCGGATCGCATCCATCATGTTCACGATTTCCTCGAAGGACTCCACGTTGGGAAAGTTCACGAACCCCTGGTCGTCCGCGTCCGGGTGGGACGGCATGTACACGCGCTTGAAGGGCCTCGGGTCCTCCACCACGGCCAGGGTCGTCACCTTCTGCACGCCGGAGCGCCTTTCGTGAAAGTCCGAGGCTGTCCGCTGGAGCGGGACGGCCGCGAAGACCACGTCCTTGCGCCGGTAGGGTCCTCCGTCTGCGGTCCTTGTCGAGTCGGCATTGGCGAGGTTCGAGGAAATGATCCTCAGACGCCGCATCTGGGCGTCCATGCCCGAAAGGCTCAGGTCGAATCCGTCGAAGGCGCCCATGTCAGACTCCTCTGATCGCGTGTTTGAGGGTCGTGATCTTGTGGTTGATGAACTTGACGAGGGTTTGGTAGAGGAACCCGTTCTCCGTCATGCGCGCCATTTCCTGCGCCAGGTTCACGGTGTTCCCGTCGAGCCTCGCTCCGGCGTTCTGCACGGGGAAGCGAGGGGAGGGCGCGGCATCGGCCGAAGGCAGATGGCGCTCGTTCGTGCGGGCGAGGCCGCCGGAGCCGTCCCCGCAGGCCCTGCGCAAGGCGCTCTGGAAGTCGAGGTCCCGGCTGCGGTATCCGGGCGTGTCGAGGTTGGCAATGTTGGAGGCGATGAGCTTCTGCCGGGCCGCTGTCCAGTCGAGAAGGCGGGCCGCACTGGCGATATTCAGCCCCTTTGACGGGTCTGCCATGGCTTGCTCTCCTGCGGTTCTTGTTCCTCTTCCGCTGTGCGAAAGGACCTGGTTAGCAAGATCCATACCATCGGATCCACTCCCAATTGCCCGTGCGGCGAGCCCTTCTTGCCCGCCGCTGTCAGGAACAAACTTCCCCCTGGGAAGAATCTGCCGGGCTGCGGATCCCGTACTCCTTAAGCTTGTTCCGCAGGGTTCTCACGCTGATCCCGAGGCGCCGCGCCGCCTCGGTGCGGTTGCCCCCGGTGTCCCGCAGGGTGGCCAGAATCGCCTCCCTCTCCATGGATCGCAGGCCCCCTGCGATGGCCGCGGGCCGTCCCGCGAGGGCTGCCCCGCCGCCTGCCCGGCCGGAGAGAAAGAGGTCTTCCGCGGTCAGCACGAAGGAGCGGGAAAGCACGACGGCCCTTTCCACCACGTTCTTGAGTTCGCGCACGTTGCCCTTCCAGGGCTTTTCCCGGAGAGCCCGGAGCGCCTCCTCGTCGAACTTCTTGGGAGGCAGGCCGAGCCGGCGCGCCACTTCCGCTGCGAAATGCTCGGCCAGGATGGGGATGTCTGCCCTGCGCTCCCGCAGGGGAGGGAGCTGCAGAGGCACCACGTTCAGCCGGTAGTAGAGATCCTCCCGGAACCGGCCCGCGAGCACCTCCTGCGCGAGATCCCGGTTCGTGGTGGCGATGACGCGGAAGTCCACCCGGACGGGCCGTTCGCCGCCCAGACGTTCGACTTCCTTCTCCTGGAGAACGCGCAGGAGCTTGGCCTGGAGGCTGACGCGCATCTCGGCGATTTCGTCGAGCAGGAGCGTGCTCCCATCCGCCATCTCGAACTTGCCGATTCGCCTCTGGCTCGCACCGGTGAAGGCTCCTTTCTCGTGGCCGAACAGTTCGCTCTCGAGGAGCGTGTCCGGAATCGAGGCGCAGTTGACGCTCACGAGGGGCAGTCGGCTGCGGGGGCTCGCGGCATGGATGAACCGGGCGAGCAGCTCCTTGCCGGTGCCGCTTTCGCCCGTGATGACCACGTTGACGTCGCTCGATGCGACGCTGCGGGCCGTCTCCAGGATCTCCAGCATGCGGCTGTCCTGCGTGATGAGGCCCTCTGGGCCGGCTGCCTGAGGGGCCGGCGACTGGGCGCTTCGGACTTTTTCGAGAAGCTCCTCCACAGAGAAGGGCTTGAGCAGGTAGTCGACCGCTCCCTCCTTTACCGCCTGGACCGCTTCCCGCACCGTGCCGAAAGCCGTGATGAGGAGAAAAGGCAGACACGGAGCCTGGCGGCGCACTTCCTTGAGGAGGCTCAATCCGTCCATGGCCGGCATGCGCACGTCGCTGATCACCATCCGGAGACCTCCCTTGGAGATCCTTTCCAGGGCCTGCCGGCCGTCGGCCGCCTCCTCGGTCGGGAATCCCTTCCGGTTCAGGGTCTCCTGGAGGGCCCTTCGCATCTCCAGGTCGTCATCCACCAGCAGAATGGGCCTCGTATCCATGCTCCTGCTCCTGGCCGGCCGGGATCGAAAGGACAAAGGTGGTTCCCCTGCCGGGCTGGCTTTCGACCTCGACGAACCCGCCATGCGCCTCCACGATGTTGTTCACGATCGCCAGGCCCAGCCCCATGCCCTCGCTTCGGGTGGTGTAAAAGGGATCGAAAATCCGATCCAGGTCCTCTTCCGGAATCCCTCTGCCGTTGTCCTGAACGGACAGGTGGATCCAGGATCTCGACCGACCTCCTGCCTTCTCCTCCGGGTCCGTCTGCCGGCAGCCGAGCCGCAGACACCCGCCGGGCTTCATCGCCTCCACGGCATTGACGATCAGGTTCAGCAGAGCCTGCCGCAGCAGGACCCGGTCGCCGTAAAAGAACGCCGGGGCCTTGCGCACCTCTTTCCGGACGCGAATCCCCTTCTCCTTCACAAGCGGGCCGGCGAACTCCGCAGCCTCGGCCAGAAGATCGGAGGGGTCGAGCCGCTCCCGGACAGGATCGCTCCCTTTGGCGAACTGAAGGAGGTTGGAGAGGATGTGGCCGAGGTTCCTCACGCCGGTGGCCAGGCGTCTCGCCAGGTCGAGGGCAGGGCCGCCTTCCCGGAGTTCCTCCATGAGAAGCGTCACATTGAGTTCCATGCTGCCGAGGGGGTTGCGGATCTCGTGGGCGATCCGCGCCGCCATGCCGCCCATGGACGTCAGCCGCTTCTGGCGCTCGGCGAGCCGCTTCCAGCGCGTCACCTCCGAGACGTCTTCGAGAAGGATCACCCAGCCAGGGCCTTGCTCGGTCGCCCCGCTCAGGGGCGAAACCGAACACCGGTACACTCCGGCTCCGTTCCGGCGCTCCCGGAGCACGCCGTCGGACAGGGGAAGGTCCCGCAAGAGAGCAAAGGAGCGGTACGATAGACCTTCGGGACCGCTGTCCCCGTTTTCCAGCATGTGCCTGGCCTTTTCGTTGGCGAGCCGGACGAGCCCTTCTGCGTCGGTCACGAGAATCCCCACCGGCAGGTTCTGCAGGATGCCGTCCAGGAATTTCTGGAGCCTTTCCTTTTCTTCGAGGGAGGCCACGAGCCGGGCATTCTTTTCCTCGAGTTCCCGCTTGAGCTCCTCGGTCTGCTCCCTGAGGAGGGCGTAGGACCGTTCGAGGCGCTCCGAGGCCGAGGTGAAGGCCAGAAAGGCCTCGCGCAGGGCCGAGGCCGACACTTCGGAGCGGCAACCTTCATCAGGTTCAGGGACCATCGGGGTGTTTCTCCATCGCTGCGATCGCTTCGTCTGCCCGAAGGATTTCTTCTATGCAGGTCCGGTCCGGCCCGGCCGGAAGGTGTTCTGCCACCCGCTGCGCCTCGGCGGTCCTGCCTGACCGCAGCAGGCACAGGGCCTGCCACGGCGCCGGAGAAGGACTCTGCGGGCTCTCTGCGGGAACCTTGTCCATGGCTTGGAGAGCTTCCTCGCACTGCCTGCGCCGGTACTGGGCATCTGCCAGGCTCTGTACGGCCAGGGCTCGCTCCTCAGGGTCGAGGGCTCCGGAGAACACGGCTTTTTCCAGCCGCTCGATCGCCCAGTCGGTCATGCCCATGGCCAGAGCCGCCCGGGCGCCCTCGGCCAGGAGCCGCGCGTCCTGGCAGGAGCCGGCCTCGACAAGCAGGGTCCGGGCTTGTTCCTCGAGGCCCTGGCGGAACCTCGCGCATCCGAGAAGCCATTTCGCTTCGCTCTTCGACGCCGGGTCGGGCAGAGCCAGGATCTTTTCGCAGAAGGCCGATGTGGCCTCGAGGTCGTCGGCCTGCCAGGCGAGCTTTGCGGCTTCCAGCCATGCCTCCGGATCGGCCGCGTTTTCGCGGTAGAGATCCAGAGCGGCCTGCCGGAGCCCCAGCTCTCGGAATGAACGGGCAAGCACGAGCCGGGTCTCGGGCTTGAGGGAAGGCAGGTAGCTCTTCCACTCCTGGGCCAGGAGCCACACGGCTGCCGGGCTCCCGGCGGACGCAAGATCCGCCACGCCCTGTTCCAGGCTTTGCAGGGCGCCTTCCAGAAGACGTCTGTTCCATGATTCGCCGAGAATCAGCATGCGCCCCCTCTCAGCGGTCGCCAGGGCGGCCCTCCATCCCCTTTGCTCCAGATGGAGGTTGAGCAGGTAGGTATAAGCCACACCTTTCCAGTAATCGTTGCCCGGTCCGGCGATCAGGCTTTCGAGATCCTCCCGGGCCCGTGCGCCGTCGCCCGAACGGATCCGGTACTCGGCCCGGCCGAGGAGTCCCATGGGGGAGCCGCTGGAAGCGAGTCTTTCGTAGAGAGGACCTGCCTCTGCGGACCTGCCGCTGGAGAGGAAAGCCTGCGCCAGGCCCAGAGAGGCGAAATCCCGGACCGGCCGGAAGGGCGAATCCTCGCATGCCCGAAACAGGGGGATCGCCTGCTCGGTGCTTCCCCGGCACAGGCCGCTGTACGCGGCCAGCACCTGGATCGCGGGCATCTGCGGCCAGTAAGGCTTCCAGCGGTCGAACAGCTCCCATGCGCGGCCGGAATCGCCGGCCGCAGCGGCCAGCACGCCCAGGAGCAGGTCCAGGACGGGCTGCGTGTCTTGGTCGACCCTGCCCGCCAGACGCTCGGCAACCGCTCCGGCCTCCTGGAACCTGGACATGGCGAGGTTGACCTTGAGCAGCCCGATCTCGATCCGGACGGCTTCGGCGTCCGGGCAGCCTCCGGCCTCGGCGCTCCGATACCGGGTGAGGGCCTCGGGCAGGAGGCCCTGGGCCAGAAACCGGTCGCCCTGACGGCGAAGCTGTTCGCAGGAGAGTCTTTCGGGCTCCGCGCCGGTGCCGCCAGATGGAGCAGACTCGGCCTGGCCTGCCTCGAGAGGCTCGGAGGACTGGAAAAGGGGCGCGGTGAGATGCTGGCGCAGAAACTCCAGGCGCCAGGCTGCGGCCAGGGATTCTAACCACCCGGGTTGTTCGCTTGGCCCGTCTTCGGTGGAGCCTGACACCTTGCCGTCAACACGGCCCGCCGGTTCGGCCGGAGACAGAGGTAGCCCTTGGGAGGCAATTCCGGCCACGGCTGCCGGCCAGGCCAGACAGGCCAGGCCGATTGCGGCGGCCAGGATCCAAAGCTGAAAGATGCGTCTGACCGAAACCGAGCAGATGAGGTGCAACGGGACCTCTCTGTGTGTCTTGCCGAAGGGCGGCCCTCGGCGGTTCGAGTCCTGGAACCCGACTGGATGCCTGGAAAAGCAACCGCCATGCCATCGGGGTCCGGAGGGAATGTCCTGGAATCGTTGCAGATTCAGACGTGCGCCCGCGGAAGGCCCGTCAATTTTCTGACGAGAAAAGCCAAAAGGACTGTGGCGACAGTGGAGGGAGTGTCGGGTATGGGGGGGCCTGAAACCTCATACCTGAGGCAGGCTCTAGAGATATTTTACTTCCCCTCCGGCCGCTCGGACACCTGTCTTGCCGGAGCCGACCTCGAGGAACAGGGTGCGGTTCTGCGTCCCCCCAATCTCGGCGGTATCGAGGGACAGGGAGAGCTCTTCGAGAATTCTTCGAAGGACCTCGAAGTTGCGCTCCCCGACCCGCAGGCTGGGCGGAGCGTCCAGGACCTGGGCGCCGCCCACGGCCACGATGCGGGATCGCCTGGGCTCCAGGCCAAGGCTGGCTGCGGTCCTGATCAGGACAGGGATCCCGCTGTCGGCGAACAGGCCGGGCCTGGCTTCGGCCCGCTTCCGGTCCATGCGGGAGTCGGGCAGCATGAAATGCAGAAGGCCCCCCACCTTGGAGACGGGATCGTAGAGAGCCACGCCGATACAGCTCCCGAGCGAATAGGCCACCAGCTGCTCGTCCGGATCCGCCGATGCGGCCAGATCCGCTATGCCGATGATGCGCTGTTTTCCAGGCATGGGAGACTCGCTTTCCTGTTTCCTACGAGAAAGCGCCTTCCAGATCTTCCAGGCCCGTGAGGATCATCGAGAGCGCCTGTTCCGTCGCGGCGTCGGTCAGGCCGAGACGGTCGCACACCTCACGGGAGGGCCTGTAGCGAAGCCCGTCCGTGCCGATTCCGATCCCGCCCAGGATGCACAGGGCGTCGGCCACGTGGACGAGGTCGCCTGCCGGGTTGCGGTCTCCGAACTTGTCGGGTTCGTGGTGCCAGCGGACGATTTCCACGACTTCGTTCGGAAGGTTCCACCTGTCCGCCAGGAACGCTCCCAGCTCCGCGTGGTCAATGCCGAGAATCCGCTGCTCGGCCTCCACAAAGGGCACCCCTTCGCTTGTGGCCAGATCGAGGATCGGCGCGGCGTCGAGTTCCACGAACGTGCCCAGGGCGATCTTTCCGATATCGTGGAGAATGCCCGCCGTGAACAGATGGTCGCAGGAGGGAACACCGAGAAGGCGGCCGAGCTTTTCGGCTCCCACGGCCACTGCGAGCGAATGCTTGAGCATGTCTCCGGGCGGCAGGTCGTATCCCTTCACGGCCTGCTTCTGCAGGGGGGAGACCGCCGTGGCAAGCACGAGCTGGCGCAGGTTCCGGGTGCCCAGGCGCCAGATCGCGTCCGCCACCGAGGCCACGGAGCGGGCGAAGCCGAAGTAGGCGGAATTGGCCAGCCGCAGCACGTTGGCCGTGAGCGTGGGGTCGCATTCGATCGCGCGGGTAAGGACGGCGGCACTGGCGTCCGGATCCTGCAGAATCCGCAGGAGTTCGAGCCGGGACGGAGGCAGGTACCGGTCCGAGGCCGATTTGGCGAGAATTTCTTGCCTGCGGCTCATGAGGGGGCTCTCCTTTCGGGTTCCCGGGCTTGGGGCAGGTTCGCCTCGAAGCCGCTCTGGACCGGCGCTGCTTCTGCCGGGGGAGGGCCTTCGGCCGAGAGGTCTCTTTCGGACTTTACCTGGTTTCTTCCGCAGACCTTGGCTCGGTACAGGGCGCGGTCGGCCCGCTCCACCAGGGTCTCGGGCGTGTCCTCGGGGGTGATCTGGGCGACGCCCAGGCTCACGGTGACGACGCCGATTCGTTCCTGGCTGTTCTTGACTTTGAGGTTCCGGGAAGAGATCTCCTTTCGGATGTTTTCGGCCAGAACACAGGCGCCCTCGCGGCTGGTCAGCGGCAGCAGAATGGCGAACTCCTCTCCGCCGTACCGCGCCGGAACGTCGCGGCCCTTGACCATTCCCTTGAGCATGGATCCGATAAACTCGAGCACGCCGTCGCCGACCGTATGTCCGTGGGTGTCGTTGATCCTCTTGAAATGGTCGATATCCAGCAGGATCACCGAGAAGGGGGAATTCTTCCGGAGAAACTCCTGGCAGAGACCTCGGAGCTTCTCTTCGAAGTACCGCCGGTTGTACAGGCCGGTCAACACGTCACGGGTGGCCTCACGCTGCGCGTCCCGGAGCATGCGCTGGAGCTGGTCGGACTGGTCCCTGGCCCGCTGGAGCTCCTGGCGGAGTTCTGAGGTCACTTTCTCCATTTTGCGGGTGTCGAGCACGAGATCCTGCAGGAGCCCCTTGAGTTCTCCGGGCTCCTGGCTCGCCCGTTCCAGGCGGCCGATGTATTGCCTGAGCTTGCCGGCATATGTCTCCGTGGCCTCGTCGCTCGAGGCGACTTTGTCGAGGAATTCCCGGAGGAGCCGGCTCGCTTCCTGCGAGATCTCCCGGAGGAGCTTGCGGCTTTCCTGCTGGCCGAAATATTTCTCGTAGAGGTCCCGGTTGAGCTGTTCCGTGAACTCCACGCCCGACTCCTGGTACCGGGCCAGCTCTCGGCCGAGAGCTTCATTCTTGCCGGTCAGTCCCTCGAACCAGACGTAGTAGTTGTCCGGCCGCATGGGCACCTTGTGGCGGGCCATGGCCAGGATGACCTTTTTGGCGACCTCTGCGACCTCGTCCATCTTTTTCCCCGTTCAGGAACCATAGATCGGCAGATTCCAGCCGGACTTGAGGTTTCGCCAGTAAAGGAAACGCCCCTGCAGGACGATACAGGAAAAGACGGCCCCGAAGCGGGAGATCGATTCATGAGCCAGCATGCGCAGGAGGAACGCCGGACGCGCCTCCTTCGGATCCGCAGGACTCTGCTGGAGCTGGGTCCGCCGGAGCGGGCGGCGCCGCAGCAGGCCCTGCCGGGCCCGGAAATCGATCCGGGGCCCGGGGGCTGCACCCGCTCGGCGCTGGAAAACCTGGCGTTCAACCGGAGAGACTTCCTGAGAGTAAAGGAGTCCTTCTTGGGGGCTCGTTTCGGCGGCAGCCTTCCCGGAGAGCAGGCGGTCCGGGCCACGGGCGGCCGGGCGGAAGCCGGAGGCGGCCGTGAGGGGCTCGTGCGGCTGCTTCTGGAGATCGACAGGGCCCGCAGGAGAGGCTTGCGCCCCTTCGGGGACAGGAGACTTGCGGTCCATGCGGAGATCGTCCGCGGCAGCTTTCTCTACTTTCTGGCGTTTCTCGACGCGGACCGCGCAGGGCCCGGGGACCTCGCCCTTTCGCACTTCGATATCAGCGGCTCTGGCATCTGCTTTCCCACGCAGGTGCGCCACCGGGTCGCAGAGCGCCTGTTCGCCCTCCTGTTCCTGCCCGCGGATCCCCTGCCGCCCCTCAAGCTCGAGCTGGAGGTGGTGCGCCCGAGCCGGCCTTTTTCCCCGGCCAACGAGGCCTACCTCACGGCGGCCCGCTTCCTGAACCTCGACGGGCAGGCCCGGGCACGCATTCTGGCCTATGTGGCGGCCAGGCACCGGGAGCGGATGCTGGACAGGACCTACGGCATCGGCGGTCAAACGGATTCGGCGCGGCTCAGGTCGGGGCGGCGTCTTTGAAACTCGATCCCGTGATCCGGAGCAGCCTCGCGCCGTCGGCCGAAGCCCAGGGCCCTGCGATCGTGCGCCGGGCAGAACCCCGGGTCGCCTCTGCCTCGGAAAGCCGGACAAGCTGCGCCCGGGCCAGGGGCTTCTGGTCGCGGTCGGTGAGAATCTCGATGTCCGGCCGCAGGGGCTCTCGCGGGTTTGCCGAGACCACGACCGCGATTTCGCGCGTGTTGAGGCGGACCATGGTTCCCACTGGGTACACGCCGACGAGCCCGATGAAGGCGTTGAGAATCCGCGGGTCGAAATGCAGGTTCCTGAGACCGTAAAGAATCACGATGGCATTGTGGGCCGTGGTGCCTCTCTGATAGACCCGGTCGCTCGTCAGGGCATCGTAGACATCGGCGACGCTGACGATTCTCGGCAGGAGCCCGATCTCGGGCTCCGAGAGACCCCTGGGGTAGCCGGTGCCGTTGAGTTTTTCGTGGTGCTCCAGGATGCACGAGAGGACCTCGGGCCGGGAGCCTCGGCCCTTTTCCGTCAGGTGAGACACTCCGCGCTGCGGGTGGGTCTGCATCAGGCGGAACTCCTCCTGGGTGAGGCGCCCGGGCTTGTTCAGGATCCTGAGGGGGATCGAGGCCTTTCCGAGATCGTGGAGCATGGCGCCGGTGCCCAGCAGGGTCAGCTCGTCCTTGCCGAGGCCGATCTGCGTGCCCAGGGCCAGGGAGAGAATGCTGACCTGGATGCTGTGGGCGAAAGTGTATTCGTCGTGGCCCTTGAGGTTCGCCATGGCCGCTGCGGCGCTGGGATTGCGGATGGCGCTTTCGACGAGCTGCTCCACCTGCCGGCTTACGCGGTGCGCGTCGATCTTGCCTCCGGAACGGACCTCGTCCATGAGCTGGCGGACCACGGGCAGGGTTTCCCGGTAGATCCTGGCGCACCGGGCCGTGTCCTCCCTCATGCGCTCCGCAGTCTTTTCTTCCGGCCGGGTTTCCTCGGTCTTGCAGGCTGCGACTTGCTGGGCGAGCTCCTGTTTGGTCGGCCCCGCGGGGGCCGGCACGTCCGCGCCCCGGCGCGTGTCGATCCGCACCGTGGCCACCCCGCAGGCGCGGATTTTTTCGATTTCCGACGGCTTCGAAATCCGGAACCGGTTCCGCAGGAAAGGATGGTTCATCCACCGGACCCCGAGCTCGTGCACGTACATGCCGACCTGGAGATCCTTCACATGGATTTCCCGGATCATCCCCGCTCTCCCGCACGGCGCATGGCAAGAGGGCTGCAAGAGGATGATTCGGCAAGAAAAGGGAAAAACCCAAGAGGGGGGACGGACTAAAGAAAGGACTCGAGTTGTCCGATTCTACCTTTGAGGGCCGGCCCTCGTGCCGGGGACGGTGCCTCGCGCGGAGGCTTGCGGCGGAGCGATTCGCATACAGGAGGCCGTGAGAGCGATGTCCAGCCCGAAAGTCAAGATCCTCGTCGTGGACGACGACCGCGTCTCCCGGACCATTCTCTGCAGGATCCTCCAGAAAGGAGGCTACCGGGTCATCGAGGCGGAAGGGAGCGAGCAGGCCCTCGAACAGATCGTTCTCGACCGAGGAATCGACATCCTGATCTCGGACATCATGATGCCCGGAGACGACGGGTTCGAGCTGATCCGCAGAATCCGCGACAACCCGGCCCTCTACGACGTCCTCATCCTCCTTTGCTCGTCGCTCAGGAACCGGGAAACCATCCTCAAGGCGCGGGACGCCTCGGTTGTCGGGTACATCGCCAAGCCTTTTCAGGAGAAGTACGTTCTGGAGGCCGTCCGGGCCGTGGTCAAGGATCTGCCGCCTCCCATGGACAACAGACTCGAGGTGAGCAAGCGTCTCGGCATCGACGGCAAGACGTACAAGGTCATGGTGGACGAGTTTCTGAACGCCTTGAACCAGCAGATCGACGAGCTCAAAGCCCTGGAAGATCCGGCCGGTGTCGACAAGCGCAGGGAGTCTCTCAACAATCTCATGGTCAACGCCCAGGCCCTGGGAGCCGGCCGCATCGAGGAGGTGGTCAGGCGTCTTGTCGCCTGCGCGGAACGAGGCGACGGCGAAGCCCTGAAGGCCCTGGTCATGAAGCTCGAGTGGGAGAAGGAAAGACTCGCCTCGGTCCACGCGCCCGGCCTGCGGGAGCCGGCTTCGACCGACAGGGGCAAGACCTCGCCGGAGGCGGCTGCGGATCAGGCCCCGGAGCCGCCTGCCCCTGCGGCCGCGGCCGGGTCCAGGTAGTCCTCCAGCATGCGCCGCGTCCTCTCGAACTGTTCGGCGAGGTCCTGGAAAGCCTTCTGCATGTCCTCCGGGCTTCCTTCCTGACTGAGCTTTTCCAGCCGGTAAGCCTTTTCGCGCATGCTCTCGGCGCCGGCGTTGGCGCTCGAGCCCTTGAGGGTGTGGGCTTCCCGTTTGACAAGTTCGAGGTCCTGGCAGCGGATGGCCTCGCCGAGGCTCGCCAGGCGCTTTTCGCTTTCGGAGAGGAAAAGACCGAGGAGTTCCTGCACGAACCCATCGTCCCCGCAGGCCAGCTCCTGCATCCGGTCCAGAATCTCCTTGCGCTCGTTTCCCTTGTCCGGTTCGTCCTTCGGGGGCTGCACTGCGTTCTCTCCCCTGTCCTTTCCGATGAGGTATGCATCCAAAACCCGCCGCAAGGCCTCGGGCTGCACGGGCTTGGTCATGTAGTCGTCCATGCCGGCTTCCAGGCACAGGTCCCGGTCTTCCTGGAGCGCGTGGGCGGTCATGGCAATGATCGGAATCCTGGCGCCCGCCGGCTCGGACGAACGGATTTGCCGCGTGGCCTCGTAGCCGTCCATGACCGGCATCTGGCAGTCCATGAGAATCAGGTCGTACCGGGTTCTTGCGACGGCGTCCACCGCCTCCTGTCCGTTGGCCGCCACGTCGCAGCGGTAGCCGGCCTTCTCCAGGATCCGCACCGCGACTTTCTGATTCACCGGGTTGTCTTCCACGAGCAGGATGCGGTAGCGGCTTCGGGCCGCTTCCTTGAGGGAATGCTTGGTCACGAGCTGCCGGGGCTTTCCGTCCGGCTCCCTGCGGCGCAGTCCGACCACGGTGGTGATGGCGTCATAAAGCTGCGCGTGCTTGACGGGCTTGGTCAGGTAGGCATCGAAGCCCGCCTCGAGCATCCGGGCTCCATCCCCGCGCCGGGGAATGGATGTGACCAGGACCAGGCCCGTTCGGGCGATGCTTCCGTCGGCCCGGACCGTCTGCGCAAAGGCCGGGCAATCCATCCCCGGCATGAGAAAGTCGACGATCGCCACGGAAACGGGCCTTTGATTCTTTGCGGCCTCCCGGAGGATTTCGAGAGCGCCGGCCGCGTCGGCCGCCTCCTGCATCTCGCAGCCCCAGGCGCGGAGCTGCTCCCGGAAGATCTTGCGGTTCGTGGGGCTGTCGTCCACGAGAAGCACCCGCAGGCCCCGGATCTCCACGTCATGCGCGGCCTCGGCTGTCGTCTTCTCCTCGACGGTCTGCCTCCCGAAAACCGCGGTGAAGGAAAAGGTGGATCCCTTGCCCGGCTCGCTTCTTGCCTCGATCCGGCCTTCCATGGCCTCCACGAGCTGCCGGCAGATCGCCAGCCCGAGGCCGGTTCCGCCGTACTTGCGGGTCGTCGAGGCGTCGACCTGCGTGAAGGGGCGGAACAGGGAATCGATTCGGTCCTCCGGAATGCCGATGCCGGTGTCCTGGACCTCGAACCGGACCGTCTCCTTGTCCTGGGACAGATCCTCCAGGGTCACGCGGACGACGATTTCCCCTTTCTCGGTGAACTTGACCGCGTTGGAGACGAGGTTGAGCAGGATCTGGCGAAGCCGCGCCGGATCGCCCACGACACGGGTCGGAACTTCATAGTGGAACAGAATCGCCAGCTCCAGGCCCTTCTCCTGCGCCTTGTGGGCCACCAGTTCGCAGGCGTCCTCCACGCAGGTTCGCAGGTCGAAGTCGATCCGCTCCAGGTCCATCTTGCCGGCTTCGATCTTGGAGAAGTCCAGGATGTCGTTGATGAGAGCCAGCAGGGCCTCGGCCGACGTGCGCACCGTTTCCGCGAAATCCCGCTGCTCGGGCGTTAGCTCGGTCTCCAGCAGAAGCCCGATCATGCCCAGGACGCCGTTCATGGGCGTTCGGATCTCGTGGCTCATGTTGGCCAGAAAACCGCTCTTGGCCTGATTGGCCAGCTCCGCTTCGAAGGCGAGCTGGTTTGCCCGAGCGATGGCTTCCTCGAGCTGGCGGTTGGAGTCTTCGAGACGGGCGAGGGCTTCCCGCAGATCGTGTTCGGCCTGCTTGCGGCTTGTGAGATCTTCGACGAGCGCCTCGAAGAGCCGCGGGCCGCTCTCGGATCCGGCGCATCTGGCCGGCGTGATCCGCAGGCAGGCCCAAAAGCGTGCGCCGTCCTTGCGGCGCAACTCGACCTCCCGGGCCCAGGGCCCGGCCGCCGAAAGGGCTTCCTCCGCCAGGCGCCTGCCTTCGGTCGGGTCTGCGAAGAGATCCTCCCACGAGCGGCTTGCGCCGAGAAGCTCGTCGGCCGAGGCGAACCCGTGCATGCGCGCCGCCGCGCTGTTCGCCAGAACGCATCTCAGCCCGGATCCGACGCGCACTCTGACAAGCCCGATCGGAAGATCGTCGATGGCGCAGAGCCTCTCAAGGCTCTGCGCCGCATGGAGGTGCCCAGAGCCGGCTGTCCTTGCTCTCTTGCGGCCGAGACGCCCTCGTTCGCCCTCGCATTCGTTTCTGCAGGCCTGACCGCATGGAAAGCTTTTTCTCATTTCTCCCCACCCTCGTCTTTCAACAATCTATCGGTACAAGAGCGCCCGGGCATGAGCTTTTTTTTGGGGGGGTGTCAGGGATCGGGGGCGGTTACGGTTTCCGTTGAGAGTTCGAAAACGTTCGAACTCCGGAAGACAAGGACGTAACTCGATGCAACGCTGTATTCCTGGCCTCCGAGGGCCGTCTCGGTCCGGAACGGGAAAAAAAGACCGTCTGCCGGCGGGTTGGGCGAAAACCCGCGCGACGCTTTCCGCCTTCAGGCAGGGGGGCGCATTTCGAGCATGGCCTTTGCATGGCAAGAGCGCGGGGGATCAGGTCTCGAAAGGCTTGTCTGCGGCAAAAGAGGTCTCCGAAAAGGATATGGACTGGCGAGTCGGCGAAATCCAGCCTGTGCCTGTCGAGGGGTGGGTTCAGCACGTCAAAGGCCCCCAGGCTCCGCCCCTGGTCCAGCCTGTGGGCCGGAACCAGCGGACCCCGCTTCCGACCGTGGATCGACAGGAAAGGGACTCCAGACAGAGAACGCCTCAGAAAAACGAAGGCAACGAAGAGGCCGCAGACGCTCTTGCCGAAGCGCTTGACGTCAAGGAGCCGGCCTTTCTCCAGGTCGTGTACAGAAAGGACGACGAGACCGGCCAACTCATGATTCACTTGATCGATCGCCGCACCGGAGAGACGGTCCGCAAGATCCCGCCCGAGGGACTCGCCCGGGTCCAGGCTCAGATCGAAAAATACCGCGGTCTGCTTCTCGACGAAAAGGCCTGAGTCCGCGCCCTGTCGTTTCTCGGGACCCGTCCGCGGGCACACGTTGGCTGCTTCCCCTCGCGACTCAGGTGCGGCTTCCGGTGTGCCTGCCGCAGGAAGCCGGAGGGCCTTGCGGGCTTCCTGCAGCGGCGGGGGCGGAAGGCTCTTGCGAACCGGGCGCAGCGCTGCCTGCAGCCGGCGGGCCCGTCGCACCCCGGTCCACGCACAGGATCTGGGCTGAACTCGACCAGAGATCCTGAATCAGGGCCTCGATGTCGCCTCCGGCCACGCAAAGATAATAAATGTCGTTCCCTTCCTGCCGCTCGCAGCGCAGAAGAGCATGCACAGAGCAGCGGTTCCGGAGGCACCGCTCGATGACCTCTCCATAGCCTGCGGCCGTCCTTGGCCTCTCGAACACGATCCGGCAGCCCGAGGCAGAGGAGAGAATTCCGGTGAGCGCGCGAAAGATGTCCGACTCGGTGATGATCCCCTTGAGCTTGTGCGACTCCACGACCAGAAGGCAACTGATCTTGTGCTGGAGCATGGTCCGCGCGGCAAGCTCCAGGTAATCGTTCGGCCGGATCGTGCGGATCTGGGGACTCATGACGTCCCCCACAACTCCGGGGTGGACCGTCTCGGCCGCGCCGGCCGGTTGCACGGCGGGATCCCCGCCCGACTTCTTGAGCAGATCCCGCTCGCTCACGAGGCCCACGATCCGGTTCCCCTCTAGCACCGGGGCGCGGCGGATCTGCCTTCTGCGGAACTCCCCGAGAACCCTCGCACACTTGTCGCCGGCCGATACCGTGAAAACCGGCGTGCTCATGAAATGCCTGACGAGCATGGGGCGGCTCGCTCTTTCCAGCCCTGGCCGGATGCGCTCGGCCCGGCTTGAAGGGGTTTCCGTTCCCCTCCCCTCTTTTCCCTTCCGCCTTCTCTGTATCGACACAATCGGGGCAGGACTGAAGAGCGACAGGTCAGAAAGAGATCAGCCAAAGGAGAGACGGCAGGTGAGCCGTGCCCGGCTCGGCCTGGCTTACGTGGCCGAAGACGGCCCGGCGGCCCGAGGGGTCCCAGGAGATCTCGGTGATCTGCCCGGCGATCGGGTCGTATTCGGGGTGGCCGGGATCCGTGAAATAGGTGAGTCTCGTCTTTGCGCCGGTTGCGAGGTTCAGACTCCACAGTTCCTCGCCCCGGGAAGGCGTCTCGTCGTCGGCGGCATTCCAAAGAAGGAATCTGCCGTCCGGGGAGAAGACCGGGTTCTCGTCGTGCACGAAAGGCGTTGAGGTCAGCCGCTTCAGGAGCCGGCCCCTGAGATCCACAACGTAGATGTCCCCCCAGAAACTCTGCCCCCGGTTTTCCGCCAGGGGGGCGTAGCTTGCGACGATCCCCTGATCCGAGGGCGTGAACCCGGCGGCTTCGATGAGGGTGAACCCGCTGGGCGGTTCGAGAGACCGGACGTTCGAAAGCCTCGGCTCTCCGGCGGCGAAGGACACCTCGGCCAGCCGGATCCGCCAGGCCCCGGTTTCCTGGCCCCGGCGGTAGACCATGCTCAGATGCCCCCAGTAGGAGCCGGAGTGGCCGGCCGTGTCCGGCGGGTCGTCCGGGATCTTGAGATCCCTGGGCTTGCCTTCCGGATAGAGATCCAGGGAGAATTCCTCGTTCCAGAGAATGAGGGATCCGTCATGGGAGAAGACGGGCCGGATGACGCCGCCGTTGTCCGGGGTGTCTGTCACCTTCCAGAAGGCGCTCCCGTCGCTGCGCATGATCCACACGTCGTGGTTGCGGCCCACGCCGGGCCGGGTCGAAGTGCCGGTGAGATCTCTGGGGTACCGGTCTGTCTCGGCCGTGAAAGCCAGGTAGTCGCCGCTCGGGTGCCAGGAGGCCTGGCCTCTCCAGCGGGTGCCCGCGAGCGCGGGCTGTTCACAGGTCAGGCACCTCTCGTCGGCGCCGTCCGGCCTCATGGTGAAGATCTCGTAGTGCTCGTTCGCGATTTCGCGCGTGTAGGCGATCCGGCTGCCGTCCGGCGAGAAACAGGGAAAGGCGCCCTCGCCGATCACCTCCAGGCCTTTTCGGACCGAGGATCCTCTGGCCGGGCTCAGGACGGTCTCAAGTCCGCGGGCGGCGGCCCTTCGGCCGGGCCATGAGCCCGGCCCTGGCCCGGCCTCGGGACGAGCCGACGGCTGCGCCGCGATTTCGATTCCCGCAGTCCCGGCGCGCCAGAGGGCGGCCGGATCCGCGGTTCGCACGGGCCGGACGAGCCTGCGGACCGATTTTCCGCTTGGACATGCGATGCCGTTCCCGAAATGGATGCACCAGCCGTACCGGGGCATGAACACGCTCGAGGTGGACGACCAGTAGTAGGCCGAGCGCATGTCTGGAAAGAACGCCGGATCCGAGGCCGGATCGCAGCGGTAGAAGTCCATGATCGAGCGGAGTTCGGTCTTGCTCGGGAGCCGCCAGTCCGTGTATCCCCCGAAGGAAAGGCCCTCGCAGTACGAAAGGGCCTGCTCCCACCTCATGGAGGACTCGGGGCCGCGCTGGGCCCACATGAGCCCTGTTCGGATGTCCGTGACCGTGCCGTCTCCGTTGTCGATGAAGGGCGCAGGCACGTCCGGAGGGATTCGCTCTCCCCGGACAGCCCGGGCGTGCCGACGGTTGAGCTTGTAGTTCGTCCCCTCGTAGCCGTAGCCGAAATCCACGCCCCAGGCCAGGGCGGGTTCGCAGGCGTCGGTCGTCGCGGTCCAGTAGATGGAAGGAGCCGTGTTCGGAAAGTGTCGTTCGTCGACCGCCGGGTACCAGCGGTCGTGGTGCACGAGAAAGGAAAGCTCCTGCACCGTGGGCAGGCGCCAGTCGGAAAACCCTCCGAACCGGGCCTCGTTCAGCTCCCGCAGGAAGGACTCGGTGTCGTCGGGCGGGGCAGGGGTTCCCGGGTGGCCGCCGTTTGTTTCCTCGTTGCTGTCGTACCAGGTGTAAAGGTTGTCCCGGTCATGGATGGAGCCGTCCCGGGTCTTCCCCTCCCAGACGAGACCGGTCAGGTTGTCCCGCACCATGGCCCAGGATTCGGCCTGGTCCGGCAGTTCGTTCCCCCGGTCGTCCAGCTTGGTGTAGGAAGGACTCGAAAAGGCGTAATCCGAGTCCTCGCCAAAGGTCGGCGTGTAGGACTGGGTCTGGCCGGTGTCGGGAAGCGGCGCGGCGAATGAGGCGGCCCAAACGGCCAGGCCGAGCCATGCGGCCGCGGCGAGCTGCAGGGTTCTCATCGGTTCTCCAGGCCGGTGACTGGATCCTATAGGAGGAGATCGTCATTCCGGGCGGCGAAGTTGATCCCTTGTGCTGCGATGGCGCCGTCCCAGCTTCTCCTCGTAGCCCGGGTCAGGCGGAAGATTTCTCTTTGCGGACTCGGCCCGGGCAAGGGCGTCGCAGCGCTCGTTTTCCGCGTGGCCGGCATGGCCCCGGATCCACTCGAAGCGGACATCGTGCCGATCAACGAGCTCGAGGAGCCTCTGCCAGAGGTCGCTGTTCTCGGCAGGCTCCTCGGCATTGCGCATCCAGCCGTTGCGGCGCCACCGGGCGGCCCAGCCTTTGGTGATGCCGTCGACCACGTAACGGGAATCGGTTTTGACAAGGACCCGCTGGCCCGGGGGCTCGATCCGGCTCAGGGCCGCAATGCACCCCATAAGCTCCATCCGGTTGTTCGTGGTCCGGCGGAACCCGCCCGAGAGCTCGATCCGCTCGTCTCCCTTGAGGATGACGGCTCCGTAGCCGCCCGGGCCGGGATTGTCGATGCTGCTGCCGTCGGTGAAAACGAGGATTCGCCCCGCGCGCTCTTTCGGCCTGCGCTGAGGTGCGGCCTTGCGGGACCCTTGCGGTCTGGATTCGGCGGCATCCGTCTTGTGGTGTGCGACAAGACGGCAAGGGCCGGCTTCGCCGCGGCGCTCCGCGATCTGGGGTGCCTCTTGCGGTGCGGCGGCCGGGTCCGTGTCTCCGCTCGCTGCCGGACGGGCCGCACAGGAGAGGGCCTCAAGCCAACTCTTGGCCTCGGCCAAGGTCGCGAAGCCCTTGTAGCGGGCCCCGGGAAAACCCCGAACCTGCGCCTCGGCTCCGGCAGGGCCGAACCACTGGGTATAAATGCCCGGCCTTCGGCCTGCGGCCACGGCATAGAAGCGCTTGCGGTTTTCGCCCATCTGGGACGCGCCTCCCGGCGGAGACGACCTTACGGAGTGTGAGGGTTCAAGTCAATGGGCGCCCTTGCGCTTTTCCCTGTGAAAGGCTCGCTCCGTTCGCGTCCTCCCTGACTAGAGCGACTTTGAAGCCCCTTGTGCGGCAACACCGCACGTAGTCCGTTGAACCTCGATCTCCCGGAACAAGCCAATTGCAAGGAGGCCCTGGTCTCCTGCAACGATGCAGTCGGCCTTTCCGGCCAGGGCCGTTCCTGGAACCATGAGATCTTTGCAGCCTCTGCAAACGCCGGGATCCACGGAGTCGGGGACAAGGCAAGGGGTGTGAGTCCTCAGGAAGGCCAGAACTTGCCGGGTCACGGATGCCGGGAATCTGAGGAAAGGACCGCCGCAGCAACGGCGCCTCCTTCGGGCAGGGCCAGGGCGAGGGGCGCTTCAGACGCGGGGAATCCCCGATTTCCCGCCCGTGCAGTCGGGCTCGAGAGCGCGGCGGTGCGAGACGCTCGCTCTCCGGGAACGCTCGGTCGGCAAGAAGCTATGACAAGGGCCGGTACCCTCGCAAAGGGTGGTGGCCTTTCCCGGTGTGGCTCTCTTGGTGGCTCTTGTAAGCGGTCTGCAGGCGTGGTATGGGTATTTCCCCGAAGGCCGGAGAAAGCGTGTCGGACCCCCGTCCAGAGGATTCTCTCGTGAAGGAATCGTTTCCTGCTTTCTTCACAGAGTTTCACCGGGATTGCCTGTCAAAGATCTTTGACACGATCCGGGCGCACTATGGCGACCGCCTTGTGTCGCTGGTGGTATACGGCTCGTACTCGCACGGATCCCCTCGGCTCAATTCCGACCTGGACTTGCTGATCGTGCTGGACTCTGCAAACTGGACCAGGAGTTCCCAGAAGACCGAGGAGTTCGTGCGGAATGTCGAAGAGCCATGCGACGAGGACCTGCAGGCGCTGCACCGTCAGGGCATAACGATGGAGTTGTCTCCGCTGATCCTTACGCGAGCGGAAGCTCTGCATTTTCTCCCCGTCTACCTTGATATGGTTTCGCACCACGTGATCATCGAAGACAAGCAGGACTTTTTCCGCAAGATCCTGCAAAAAGTGCGTGAGCAAATGGCCCGGTGGGGCAGCAAGCGTGTCAACACCGGCGGGCACTGGCTGTGGGAGATCCGTCCGGACCTGAAATGGAATGAAGTGATCCGCTATGACGAATGATCGCTTGGCAAGATCGTACATGGAGAAGGCCAAGATCCGGATCAAGGCCCTCAAGTTCATGCACCGGGAAGGCGGATACTCGGATGTGGTCAGGGAAGCGCAGGAATGCGTCGAACTCCTTCTGAAGGGGGTGCTGCGCTTCCTGGGAATCGAGGCCCCGAAGATTCACGATGTCAGCCGGATTCTCAAAGACAAGCGTGATCTGTTGCCGGAGATCCTGCAAACCAACCTGGATGAAATCTCTCGCATCTCCAGGGAATTGAGGAAGGACCGAGAGCTGGCTTTTTACGGCACCGAAGACTGGATCCCCACCGAAGAATACTCCCGGGAAGATTCTCTCGAAGCGATCAGGAAGGCGGAAAGGATCTTCGAACTCGTTTCGGAAGTCATCCCCGCCCGGAATGCCTGAGCCCCCGGCACGGAGTCTCTTCAGCCCTTTACGGGCCCGTTTCCCTCGCGCTCGTGGAGACGGGCAGGCCAATAATAGAACAGAAACAGGATCAGTCTGTGGACGTTTTTCGGGACCTAA
>FWPU01003743.1_pt1 | contig 30678 bp, 20 predicted proteins | sample 2228361 | NCBI WGS metagenome assembly FWPU01 (sample SAMEA103939777, study PRJEB20133) | metagenome | reverse complement strand
TTTGTAACCGCTTTGAATCTAATACCCCTTTCCCAGTTAGATGGTGGTCATATAAGTTACGCTCTTTTTGGCAAAAAATCAAAATTCATTCAAAATGAAAAAATTAGCCATTTTCGCCTTCATCAGTCTTATACTTGGAGTTTGCGAGAACAAATCGCAAACAAGTAATAGCACCAATAATACTACTTCTACCAAAACCGAAGCCAAAAATGATATTGACAAAAGTATTGTATATGTAAATTCAGATTCGGTAATTGCCAATTACGAGCTGTACAAAAAATCTATCAAAGAATTTGAAGTAAAACGTAATCAGTACACAGGCGATATTGAAAACCAAGCCAATGCTTTTCAGAACAAAGTGCTACAAGCCCAACAAAAGGCTCAATCAATGACTATGGGTGAAATAGAGGCTACTAAAAAAAGCCTTGCCGCCGAAGAGCAACGTCTGATGCAATATCGCGAAACTTTGCTTCAGAATCTTGCCAGCCAAGAGAAAGAAATGGTAGAAAAAATCAATAAGAATATTGATGATTTTATGAAACGTTATGCCGAAAAAAATGGCTATAAAATGATTCTGGGCTACAAACAAGGCGTAACAGCTTGGTATGGCGATAGCCGTTTGGATATTACCCCCGAAGTAATTAAAGGACTTAACGAAGAATACAACCAAGCACAAGCGGGAAGCAAAAATGAAAAAGAAACCAAAAAAGATAGTGTTAAGAAGTAGTAATTAAGCAGATAAGTTGTGTGTGTTGAGTTGTTTCTGCTAATCTAAAAAAATAGGCTTCGCAATTGCGAAGCCTATTTTGCTTAAACACTTAAAACTTATTACCCGGATAGTAGGCTGTTTCATCAAGCATTTCTTCAATGCGTAGCAGTTGGTTATATTTTGCCATTCTATCTGAGCGTGAAGCCGAACCTGTTTTAATTTGCCCTGTATTGAGAGCTACTGCCAAATCGGCGATGGTGGTATCTTCTGTTTCTCCTGAACGATGCGACATTACGCTCTTGTAACGATTGCGATGAGCTAAATTCACTGCATTGATAGTTTCTGTAAGCGTACCAATCTGATTTACCTTTACCAAAATTGCATTGGCAACCCCTTCATTGATACCTTTTTGTAAAAATTCAACATTCGTTACGAACAAATCGTCTCCTACGAGTTGCACTTTATCTCCTAATTTTTCTGTAAGCAATTTCCAGCCCTGCCAATCATTTTCAGCCATACCATCTTCTATGGAGCGGATAGGATATTTTTTTACCCATTCTGCCCAATAAGCTACCATTTCGGCGGAACTGAGGCTCTCGCCTGTACTTTTCTTGAAAATATATTTTTTCGTTTTGCTATCATAAAATTCAGAGCTTGCCGCATCCATTGCAATAAAAATATCTTCGCCGGGTTTGTAACCTGCTTTTTCAATGGCTTGCAAAACAACCTCTATGGCTTCCTCATTAGATTTCAGGTTAGGTGCAAAACCTCCTTCATCACCTACATTCGTAGAATGATTTTTATCTTTCAATACCTTTTTGAGTGTATGAAACACTTCCGTACCCATACGCAACGCCTCGCTGAAAGATTCAGCTTTTACAGGCATAATCATAAACTCCTGAAAATCAATGGAGTTATCAGCGTGGCTACCGCCATTCAGAATGTTCATCATTGGTACAGGCAAAGTATTGGCATTTATGCCGCCAATGTAGCGAAATAGTGGCAAGTTCAAAGAATTAGCCGCCGCTTTGGCAACTGCCAAAGAAACCCCTAAAATAGCGTTGGCTCCAAGTTTTTTCTTGTTGGGTGTGCCGTCTATTTCAAGAAGTATTTTATCAATCAGATTTTGGTCTAAAACATTGTAGCCGATGAGTTCATCAGCAATGATTTCATTGACATTTTCCACAGCCCTCAACACTCCTTTGCCGAGGTACTTAGTTTTATCGCCATCGCGAAGCTCAACTGCCTCGTGAGTACCTGTGGAAGCCCCCGAAGGAACAGCGGCTCTCCCTTTAATTCCTTCGTTAGTTAGTACATCTACTTCAATAGTGGGGTTGCCCCTTGAATCTAAAATTTGTCTTGCGTAAATTTCTTCTATAAATGCCATAATTTTCTGATTTTAAGTAAATGAAAATGAGCCTGCAAGTTAGAAAAAATGTTGTAAATGCAGAAGCAAGAAATAGCTGAATTGTTGAGTTTGTTTGCAGTACATCACCTAAATTGTACTGGAAGTAGGAAGCGAGAAACAGAATTATTTTTCAGAGTTCCTGAATGGGGTTCCAGAAATGCTTTTCAAAATCTTGGATTTGGTCGTCTATAACTCTGATACCTTCGGCTTCCAAGAGTTCTTGCATTTGGGTAGGGGTAGCAAAAAAATGTTTGCCTGTAAGCATACCATTCCTATTGACAACCCTATGAGCAGGAATATCTGCTTGCGTATGATAGCAGTTCAATGCCCAGCCTACCATACGAGCAGAAAGTTTGGTTCCTAAAAATTTAGCAATTGCTCCATAAGTAGTAACTCGCCCTTGGGGGATAAGGCGAACTACATCATAAACTTCCTGAAAAAAATTGGAATTTGATGATTTTGAACGAATTTTAGCCATTTTGTAGAGGTGATAAAGTCTTGAAGTCTTGAACTCCAAACGCTGACATAAATACAAAGCCAATAAAAAAACGACAACATCACTTGCAGGTGATGTTGTCGTAGAAGGATTTTGCAATTATTTTACCTCTTCAAACTCGGCATCAGTAACATCAGAGTCCTTACCTGTATTAGCAGAGCCATTCGCTTCAGAAGTATTCTGACTGCCCTGATACATTTCGGTAGAGGCTTGTTGCCAAGCGGCGTTTAGTTGGGCAAGAGCCGCATCAATGGCATTGACATCTTTATTAGCGTGAGCCTGACGCAAAGCAGAAAGAACATTTTCTATCGCCGATTTGCTACCTGCCGAAATCTTATCGCCGTATTCTTTAAGTTGTTTTTCAGTTTGGAAAATCATAGAATCAGCGGCATTGATTTTTTCAATACGCTCTTTTTCGGCTTTATCGGCGGCTTCGTTGGTTTTGGCTTCGGCTTTCATTTTTTCAATTTCATCTTTGGAAAGTCCAGATGAAGCCTCTATACGGATTTTTTGCTCTTTACCTGTTGCTTGGTCTTTGGCAGTAACATTCAAGATACCATTGGCATCAATATCAAAAATTACTTCAATTTTAGGTACCCCACGAGGAGCAGGCATAATGCCATCAAGGTGGAATCTTCCGATAGTGCGGTTATCTTTGGCAAGAGGTCTTTCACCTTGCAAGACGTGTATCATTACGGAAGATTGGTTATCTTCGGCAGTAGAAAACACTTCCGATTTTTTCACAGGGATAGTGGTGTTTGCTTCAATGAGTTTGGTAAATACGCCACCAAGCGTTTCAATACCCAAAGAAAGAGGCGTTACGTCCAAGAGCAATACATCAGTAATTTCTTTGTTGAGTACGGCTCCCTGAATAGCGGCACCAATAGCTACTGCCTCGTCAGGGTTCACGTTTTTGGAAGGTTTCTTACCAAAAAATTTCTCTACTTCCTCCTGAATTTTAGGAATACGTGTAGAACCTCCTACCAAAATTACTTCGTCAATATCATTTACACTGATACCCGCATCTTGAATAGCCTTGCGGCAAGGTTCAAGGGTACGGCGAATGAGGTCATCTACAAGTTGCTCAAATTTGGCACGTGTAAGGGTACGAACAAGGTGCTGAGGCACGCCATCAATAGGCATAATATAAGGCAAATTGATGTCGGTGCTTTGCGAAGAAGAAAGTTCAATTTTGGCTTTTTCAGCGGCTTCTTTGAGGCGTTGCAAAGCCATAGGGTCTTTGCGTAAATCTACGGTAGGGTGGTCTTTCATAAACTCTTCGGCGAGCCAATCAATGATTTTTTGGTCAAAATCATCACCGCCCAAATGCACATCACCATTGGTAGATTTTACTTCAAACACACCGTCGCCAAGTTCCAAAATAGAAATATCAAAAGTACCTCCACCAAGGTCAAATACAGCGATAGTAGCTTCTTTGCCTTTTTTATCCAATCCGTATGCCAAAGCGGCGGCAGTAGGTTCGTTGATGATACGCTTTACATCAAGCCCTGCAATGATACCCGCTTCTTTGGTAGCTTGACGCTCGGCATCGTTAAAATAAGCAGGTACAGTAATTACGGCTTCGGTTACGGTAGTACCCAAATAATCTTCGGCAGTTGCTTTCATTTTTTGAAGAATCATAGCCGAGATTTCTTGTGGAGTATAGAGGCGGTCGCCTATACGCACACGAGGGGTATCGTTGGGACCTTGCTCAACGGTATAAGAAATATGTTTGAGTTCGTTGCCCACTTCCGAAAATCTTTTACCCATAAAACGCTTAATGGACATCACGGTCTTTTTGGGGTTGGTTACTGCTTGCCTTTTGGCAGAGTCCCCTACTTTTCTTTCGCCATTATCCAAAAAAGCCACGATAGAAGGGGTAGTTCTACGTCCTTCGCTATTGGGGATAACCACTACCTCGTTACCCTCCATTACAGCTACACAGGAGTTTGTAGTTCCTAAGTCTATACCAATAATTTTTCCCATTGCTAAAAAGTTTTTAAGTGAATAAACATAACTTGCAAGGATTATATCAATGAATATGCCAATGCCAGAATACTGACAATTTGACATAAAGCAGACTTGGCAAAATTTTATTTTAATTTTTTCTGAAAAAATTTCTTTTTCCACTGAAAAAGGCTTTACTTTGCGGGCAAAAAAGTATTAAATTTCAAAATCCTTCAATCTTATGCAAGAAAAGAAAAGCTTAAAACTTGATGAACTTGACCAGCTCATTTTGGAAAAATTGCAAGCTGATGCCAAAATTACCAATGCCCAACTCGCCAAAGAAATAGGACTTTCGCCCGCTCCAACTTTGGAAAGAGTAAAAAAATTAGAAAAGTTAGGCGTTATTAAGAGCTATCACGCCGTAGTAGATGCCAACCAAATTGGCTTGGGTGTAACTACTTTTGTACAGGTTTCGCTGGTGAGCCACAAAAAGTCTGTTATTCAGTCTTTTGTGAAAAAGATTGAAAAAATTCCTAACGTGATAGAATGTCATCATATGACGGGAGCATCTGACTTTTTGCTAAAAATTACTGCCAAAGATATTCCTGCCTACCAAAAACTAATGCTGGAAGTAGTGAGCGAGATAGAAGAAATCAATCATATGCAATCAATGATTGTACTTTCTACTTTCAAGCATAGCCACGTTTTGCCTTTGGAGCAGGCTCTTGAAGACTAATCCTAATCTTCCCGAATTTCACCATCTTTAATAGGCGAAGCCATCGTCAGTTTCTTGACGGTGGCTATTGTTACTTTGGCGTATTGCCTGCTTTCGTTGTGCAGTCTATCAAAAGATTTTACTGCATAGATGTAGCGTCTATTTTGCTCCAAATCTTTATCCAAGAAATAGTTTTCCCGAAGAATAGCAACAATTTTAGAGGCATCTTCAAAATCCATTTCCATTTCGTTTTGGAAACGAAAAACTACATAATAATCGGGCTTTTCTTGGTCTGGGGCGGCTTTGGGGCTTTGCCAATACAGCAGAACGTTGTTGTGAAATACATTAGCTTTCAGACTATCAGGGGGTAGTGGTGGAATGGAATCTTTCCAAGGCATAGCAGGTACCAAAGCAGGAAAGCGAAACACAGAATTTTGCAGGCTATCGCAAATTTTGAGCGGATTGCGAAGCAAATGTTTAAGCGAAAAAAACATTCCGCCTTTGATATTTTTAAGAGAGCGATTGAGGCGAATTTGCCTGATGATTTCTTGGCTATCGTTCCAATTATCTTTTTCTTCGGAGTTGGCAACTTTGAAAAGTGCGTGTCCGCTGTAAATATGCCTTCCGAAGTTATTTTCATTCCACCATTCGGCAAGCACTTTGAAAGAGGCTTGTGGCGAAGCGATTGTCCAATAGGTTTGGGGGGCAAGATAATCCACCCAGCCTTGCTCTAACCACTTGCGAGTATCGGCAAAGACATTATCGTAAGCGGGTTGTCCTAAATTGGTAGCCGAACCTCTACTATCTTTGTTTTTGTTTCGCCAGCCTCCTGCGGGGCTTATACCAAATTTCATTTTAGGCTTGATTGCCCTGATGCTATCCGAAACAGCTTGTACAAACAAATCTATGTTGTTCCTTCGCCAATCTTCAATATTTCTGAAATCTTTGCCAAATTTATCAAAAGTATTGTCGTCATTGATTTTTTCCCCAGCAATAGGGTAGGGGTAAAAGTAATCGTCAAAATGCAAGCCATCAATATCGTACTTTCTGACTATCTCTAAAATGACTTGTAGCAAATACTCTCTCACTTCGGGAATACCCGGATTGAAATAAACCCTATCGCCATAACGAAAAAACCATTCAGGACGCTTGCGTGTGATATGCTCGGGGTGAATATGGCTGTAATTTACATTGGCAACGGCTCTGAACGGATTTATCCAAGCGTGAAATTCAAGAAGTCTTTTTCGGCTCTCTTCAATCATAAAAGCCAAAGGGTCATAACTGGGAGCAACACCTTGCTTGCCTTGCAGCACCTCTGACCAAAGTTCCAAACTGCTTTCATACAAGGCATCAGCGGCAGGACGCACCTGTACTATGATGGTATTCAGGTTTAGCTGTTTGCATTTTTCTAAAATGTTGATAAATTCTTTTTTCTGCTCTTCTGCCGAAAGTCCTTTGCGAGAAGGGAAATCTATATTTGCCACAGTAGTTACCCACACTGCACGCATTTCGGTGCGTGGATACAAGTTTTTTTGTGCAAAAATTGTAGCACCAAACATCAAAAGAAAAAAAACAAATAAGCTCTTTTTCAACACAAACAATGATTTTTTTCAAAAATAAGCAGAAAAATGTAAAATGCAAATTCTGTCAGTATTACGAGTTAGAGTATGATTTTTAGATAGTTGATAAACAAGGGGTTAGTTTTTGGGAATATTCACCCATTTTTACAAACGCATTTAGAGTGTCTATTAGCCAAGAATGCAGAACTTTCAGAAGAAAGCCACCCCAACAAGGGTAGCTTTTTTCACTTTCATAGTTATTATTCCTCCTCGTTTTGCATAGCACCTTGCAAATAGATAGCTCCTTTTTCTACTATAAGGGCATTTTCGGGAATTTCTTTGAGTAGCTCAATGGCTACCCAATTTTCCTCTCGTTTTTTGATTTTGATAGGCATTTGGTAAAAGCGTTTTTGGTCAGTGGTGAAGAAAACAAAGTTTTCTTCACCTTCTTGTACAATAGCCCCTTCGGGAACTGCCCAAAACTCGCCTTCGCCTACTGCAATACGAGCATTTACATACATACCGGGCAAAAAGGGCTTGCCCACTTCTTCAAAATGAATATGGACGTTGGCTGTTTTGCTTTGCATATCAAAATTTTGACCTATTAAAAACACCTCTCCCTCAAACACCGCTTCGCCTAAATTCGGGCTTTGAAAATACACTTTTTGCCCCTTTTTGATTTTGGTAATATCTTTTTCAAAAACTTGCAGTTCTATATGTAAATGCTCTTTGCTCACAATCTCAAAAAGCACCGTTTCGGCAAGTACATTTTGCCCTCTGGCGATATTTACGCTTTTTACATAGCCACTGATAGGGGCGGTTACTACGAAAGTTGCACCGATAGAGCTTGCTTGCAAAGCCACAGGACTGATGCCCACAAATTGTAACTGCTTTTCAAGGCTTGCCAAACGAATTTTAGCACTTTGCAAATCGGTACTTACCTTTTGCAGATTTTTCTTTGTGCCTGCTTCGGCTTCGTCCAAACGGCTTTGGCGAGCAAATTCTTGCTCCAAAAAAACTATCTGATTTTTGGTGTTTAGGTACTCTTCTTGCAGGCTAATGAGGCGTAAGTTTTCCAAAACGGCAAGGACTTGTCCTTTTTGCACAAAATCTCCGATAAGCAAATCACATTTTTTTACAAAACCTTCCATTTTGGCAGTAACAATCGCTTTGCTTTCAGGTGGCACGTCTATCATTCCATTTGCCAAAATAAATTCGGAAATTTTTCTTTTCTGCAATTTCCCCAAACGAATACCCATTGTTTGGATTTGCTTGGCGTTGAGTTCTATGGAAACATTTTCTTGTGAGTTTTGAGGAACTTCCATTTCGCTTTCAACACCTTTCCGACAGGAAAGTAACACCAAAATCAAAATAACAAAAATTTGTACGTTTCGCATAATTAAAAGATTTTTGAATGATTTTACTGCAATAATTCCCACTGCAACACAAGTAAATTGTAGTTTGTGAGGGCATCTAAATACCCCAAGCGAATTTTCCAAGCCTGCTCGGTGGTTTGTACGAAAGTGGTGTAATCAATTTCGCCTACCCGAAACATGGTTTCAGCTTTTTCTAAAATGGCTCGGGCTTGCAAGAGTGCTGTTGTTTCGTAAAAATCAAGTAAAGAAACACTTTGGCTTATTTTGCTTGCAAGCACTCTCCGCTGATTTTCTTGGATTTGCTTTTGATAATCGTATTGGGTTTGAGCCAAATACTCTTTGGCTTTGGCGGCTTCAATACTTTTCTCGTAGGCTCTTGAAAAAATAGGCACTGCCACTCCCGCCTGAAAAACCTGTGCTATGGGTCTGCCTTCTACCGTCATCAGGTTGTAGCCCACCCTAAAATCGGGCAGACGCTGGGCTTGCCAAACTTTACGTTCTTGGGTGGCAATGTTTTTTTGCTCTCGCCAAAGTGCTAAAAAAGCATTTTCAGCACTAAACGCAAGTGTATCGGGCAAAGGCAATTTTTGAGCCAAATTGGTATCTAATGCTATTTTTTCCTCTTTGCCGAGCCGTAAGGCAAGCTCTTTTTCTAAAATAGCTTTTTCCTGCTCAAGCAAAATTTTATTTTGCATTGCTTCGCGTAAAAAAGTTTCCGCACTGATTTTCTCCAAAACGTTGCTTTCGCCTTCTTGCCACCTGCGGGTAGCTACTTTGAGCAGTTTTTCGTACAACTGCATTTTTGTTTGCCATACTTCTATGCGTTTGCAAACGAAAAGATGTTGGTAAAAAATAGATTTTATTTCGTTGGCGATAATTTTTTCTTGCAAAGCATAATCTTTTTGGGCAAAATCTATACGGCTTTGCCAAAACGCTTTTTGGGTTTTGTACAAACGAGGTGAAGCAAAACCTTGTGAAATTTGCACAGAAAAATCGTTTTTTTCTAAAATGTTGATTTGCCCGTATTGCCCTTCCAGAGCCATTTTAGGTAATTGAAACGCCGTTTTTTGGAGATTGGCTTGGTATAATACTTCTGTTTTTTTGCTTTGCAAGAGCAAATTCTGATTTTTTGCTATTTGCAAAGCCTCGTTCAAGGAAATAGGATTTTGAGCTTTTGCTGAAATTCCTAAAAGTATCAAAATCGGAATAAGCGGAACTTTTTGAGAAAATTTCATAGTTTTTTGTTCAAAAAAGTAATACAACACAGGCAAAACAATAAGGGTTAGGAAAGTAGCCGAAATCAATCCGCCAATTACTGCTGTGGCAAGGGGTTTTTGTACTTCTGCCCCCGCCGAAGTAGAAAGAGCCATTGGTAAAAAGCCCAAACTTGCCACCGAAGCCGTCATCATTACAGGACGCAACCGAACAAATACGCCTTGTAAAATCCTGCGGTGTAGGTTTTTTACTCCTTCTTTGGCTAATTGATTAAAGTAACCAATCAGCACAATGCCATTTAGCACCGCTACGCCAAATAAAGCAATAAAACCCACTCCCGCCGAAATACTAAAAGGCATATTACGAAGCCATAAAGCAAACACGCCCCCAATTGCTGAAAGAGGTATAGCCGTAAAAATAAGTACCGCCTGCTTCAAAGAATGAAAGGTAAAGTACAAAAGCATAAAAATCAGTCCCAAAGCAATCGGAACGGCTATCATCAGGCGTTTTTTGCCTTTTTCAAGATTTTCAAATTGTCCGCCAAATTCTACATAATACCCCACAGGCAGGCGTACTTGCTTTTTTTCAAAAATGCTTTGCATCTCTTTTACGACACTTTCTACATCACGCCCACGTACATTGACACCAATGACAATACGCCTTTTGGTATTTTCACGAGAAACCTGCACGGGAGCAGGCTCATAATCAATCCAAGCGACCTCTTCCAAACGCACCTGAACGCCATTAGCAGTACGTATGTAAAGATTTTTGAGATTTTCAAGGTTGTTGCGTTGGGTGGTGTCCAGACGTACTACTAAGTCAAAACGTTTTTCGCCTTCAAACACAACGCCTGCCGCTTCGCCTGCAAAAGCCGTCCTGACAGCCTGATTAAGTGTCTGAATATCCAAGCCGTATTGGGCAATTTTGGTGCGATTGTATCTGACAAGCATTTGAGGCAAACCTAAAACTTGTTCTATTTTCATATCTGCTACTCCTCTGATTTTTCGGATTTTTTGGGCAGTTTGTTCGGCTTTTTGTGCAAGAACTTCCAAATTCTCACCATAAATTTTGATAGCAATATCCGATTTTACGCCTGTCATTAGTTCATTGAACCGCATCTGAATAGGTTGCTGAAATTCAAAATTCACACCTACGAAATGCTCTTGTAGAGCTTTTTCCATTTTTTCGGCAAGTTCTTCCTTACTGCTGGCGGTTTTCCATTCTGATTTATCTTTCAGAATTACCATCAGGTCGTAGGCTTCAATGGGCATAGGGTCAGTGGGGATTTCCGAAGAGCCAATCTTTGAAACACAGGTTTTTACTTCGGGAAATTGCAAAAGCACCTTTTCCATTTCAGTAGAAATTCGGATAGTTTCCGAAAGTGAAACCCCCGTTTTGAGCCGAACCTCAATAGCAAAATCACCTTCATCAAGTTGTGGGATAAATTCCCCGCTTAAACGTACAAAAACCAATAAAGCTATTGCAAAAAGCCCTATGGTAGCCCCTAAAATCTGTATTTTTCGCCGTAAAACCCACAAAATTATAGGCTTGTAGATTTGAGCAATGCGAGACATTAACCTATCGGAAAAAGTAGGTCGGAAACGGATTTTTTTGCTTAATCCTAATGCTGACATCATTGGCACATAGGTAAGCGAAAGAATAAATGCTCCCAAAATAGCAAAACTTACCGCCTGTGCCATAGGCTTAAACATTTTACCTTCAATGCCCGAAAGCGACCAAATTGGCAAATACACCATCAGGATAATAATTTCGCCAAAAGCCGCCGATTGCCTGATACGCTTTGCGGCAGTGAAAACCTGCTCGTCCATTTCTCTTTGGGAAAGTTGAAAATTTTTGTATTCCGTAAGCAAATGCGTATGAAGGAAATGCAAAATTGCTTCTACAATAATGACCGCCCCGTCTACAATCAAGCCGAAATCAATTGCCCCAAGGCTCATCAAGTTGGCAGAAACTCCAAAAATATTCATCATTGCGAGCGTAAAGAGCAAAGAAAGAGGAATAACACTTGCTACTATCAAGCCTGCTCGCAAGTTTCCCAGAAATAAAATCAAGACAAAAACTACTATCAGTCCGCCCAAAGCTAAATTTTCAGAAACCGTGAGAATAGCTTTATTTACAAGCAATGTCCTATCTAAAAAAGGCTCAATGATAAGCCCTTCGGGTAAGGTTTTTTGCACTTCTTGTATGCGTTCTTTGACTTTTTCAATTACCTGTGCCGAATTTGCACCTTTGAGCATCATCACAATACCGCCTACCACTTCGCCTTTGCCATCTTGTGTCATTGCTCCGTAGCGAGTAGCACTGCCCAAACGTACTTTGGCTACGTCTCGTATCAGTATGGGCATTCCATTAGGCATAGTTTTGATGGCTGTTTGCTCAATATCTTGAAGCGTTTTGACAAAGCCTTCCGCCCGAATAAAATACGCTTTCCCCTGACGCTCAATATAGCTACCGCCTGTATTTTCGTTGTTGCGGTGCAACGCCTCAAATACTTCGCTAATGGTAAGGTCATAGGCTCGGAGTTTTTCGGTTTCAAGGGCTACTTCGTATTGTTTTACTTTACCTCCAAAGCTATTTACCTCTACCACGCCTTCAATGCCTGCAAGTCTTCGCTTTACTATCCAATCTTGAATAGTTCGCAAATCTTGGGCGTTGTAGCGTTTTTCGTAGCCTTTGAGGGGGCGAATGACATACTGATAAATTTCCCCCAAGCCCGTAGAAACAGGAGCTAAATAGGGTTGCCCCATTGTAGGGGGAATGTCTTTTTCGGCAAGTTTAATTTTTTCAGCTACGAGCTGGCGAGCCAAATAAACATCGGTTTCATCGGTAAAAACAATCGTAATGACCGAAAGCCCAAAACGTGAAATGGAGCGTATCTCCTCAATATTTTGCAGATTAGCAAAAGAAATTTCCAGCGGGGCTGTAATAAATTGCTCTACTTCTTGTGCCGAAAATTGTGGGGCAGGGGTGATTACTTGGACTTGGTTGTTGGTAATATCGGGAACGGCATCAATAGGAATTTGTGTAGCCGAAAATCCGCCCCAAATCACGAGTGACACCACAAACGCCCCTACGATAATCTTATTACGGATAGAAAATCCGATAATAGCGTCTAACATAGATGTTGTTTTTTGAGCTAAAAATCAAATTTAGTAAGCCAAGAATGGCGGAAAATACATTTTTGGGTAAAAATTGCCCAATTTGGGGTTCAGGAGTTTGAAGTTTCGGGTTTGAACTTCTGAACCTTAAACCTAAACCAAGCAAATTGCTAAAAAAATTAGGCAGGAGTATTAGAGAAGTCTTTTGGGGGCTGGAAATTTTCGTCTATGGGCTGAAAATGGTAAAAAGTAGGGTAGTCAAAGTATTTTTCTTTGAGAGGTGCAGGCGGATAGTAAGGAGTAATTTCAAGACAAACAGAAGACAAAACTGCTAAATGCACACATTCGGCGTGTAAATGCTGAAAGGGTAGATTTTTATGTTTTTGGTCTTGTTTTTGGTGTTCGGTATGGGTATAATGTAGCCACAAAAATTGCCAAAAATTGATATTTTCTTGCCTCTGATGTTCGGCAAAATGCTTGAGTAAGTTGCTCATATCGCCCAAGTAGTGGGTGTCGCTTTTAGGTAAAAAAGCGGTTAGGCTTATCCAAAGGCTCAATAATATGGTAGCAATTTGTTTCACGAAAGCAAAGTTCGCAATAAGAACGTTTAGAACCAAAATAAATTATGTTGAGGTTGTATTTTGAGATAAATTCCGTAAGTTTGTCTTGAAATTCAATAGCTATGCAAGACATTATCCGCCTTTTGCCTGATTCGCTTGCCAACCAAATTGCGGCAGGGGAAGTGGTTCAGCGACCTGCTTCCGTAGTGAAAGAACTATTGGAAAACTCTATTGATGCAGGGGCAAGTTCTATCCAGCTTATTATCAAAGAGGCAGGCAAAACGCTTATTCAGGTAGTAGATGATGGCGTAGGAATGTCGGAAACTGATGCCCGAATGAGCTTTGAACGCCACGCCACTTCTAAAATCAAGACGCAAGAAGATTTGTTTAGAATAATGACAATGGGCTTTCGGGGTGAGGCTTTGGCTTCTATTGCGGCTGTGGCACAAGTAGAAATGCGTACCCGCCGAGAAATGGATAGTTTAGGAACTCAAATCATCATTGAGGGGAGTGAGCTAAAAAGTCAGAGTAAAATTAATTGCTCCAAAGGAACTTCTATTGCAGTAAAAAATCTTTTTTTCAATGTACCTGCTCGCCGAAATTTCTTGAAGTCAAATCCCGTAGAAACCAAGCATATTCTTGATGAGTTTCAGCGGGTAGCTTTGGCTTTTCCCGAAGTTGCTTTCCGATTGTATCATAATGACGAAGAAATTTACAATTTACCCAAAGGCAAACTGGCTCAGCGTATTGTAGGTATTTTCGGAAAAAACTATCGCGAAGGGCTTATCGCTTGCCAAGAAGATACCCCCTTGCTCAAAATAAAGGGCTATCTGGGCAAACCCGAACTGGCTAAAAAAACGCGTGGCGAGCAGTTTTTCTTTGTAAATAATCGCTTCATCAAACACGCATACCTGCACCACGCCCTTACTACGTGTTATCAAGACCTTTTGCCCAAAGAGCATACCCCTTTCTATGTGCTTTTTTTAGAAATAGAGCCACAGCACATTGATATAAACGTGCATCCTACGAAAACAGAAATCAAGTTTGATGACGAAAAAACCATTTATGCCATTTTGCAAGCCACAGTACGCAAGGCTTTGGGTTCGGTGCAAAGCAATTTAGATTTTGAGGAAAAGCCTTTTATCTTTGACTCTGTTTTTAGCACTGAAAAAAACACTTTTACCGATAACCCAACGCAGTTTTCGCCCAAAGATAATTTCAGCAGTTCGGGCAAAACTACCTATCGTGAAAAAAGTAATTTGCGAAATTGGGAAACTATTTTTGCGGGGCTCAAAAGCCAAGCTATTCAAACTTTTGAGCAAGAAAAAAACGAAATTTTTCCACAGGAAAGCCTTTCAGAAACAGCTACACTTGCCAAAGAATACGAAAATCCTGAAACCAAAACTTTTCAGTTGCATCAAAGATACATTGTTACGCAAATCAAGGCAGGTCTGCTGATTATAGACCAGCATCTCGCACATCAGCGTATTTTATACGATAAATTTTTGAGCCTTTTGCAGAGCGAAGGTTCAGGGAGAGTTTCACAGCAATTGCTTTTTCCTATCCAAATTCCGCTGAACCCTACCGATTTGGCTCTGGTACAAGATATTGCCGAACAGATACGCCATTTAGGCTTTAATTTTGAACTAAACTACGAGGGTATGATTCTGTATGGTACGCCCCCGAACTTGCCTCGTGAGCAAGAAAGAGAAATTGTAGAGTCTTTTATTGAGCAAATCAAACATTCAGCAGATATTAGTCTGCTTCCTTCCCAAGAAAAAATTGCCCGTCTGATGGCTCAACGTTCTGCCTTACGCTATGGAACCAAACTGGCTTCTGCGGAAATACAAACACTTTTAGCACAACTCTTTGCCTCTTCCAATCCTAATTATAGCCCCAATGGCGAGCCTACAATGATACTGGTAGATATGGTAAAAATTGGGGAATGGTTTGCCAGTGGCTTACATTAAGCGAAAATTAAATTTTGATTAGAAAATTTTACAAGCCACCTTGCATATTAAAATTGTATTATTTTTGCAAAAAATTATCATTTTGCCAAGTTCCCACTAATCAAAAAAATGAAAGTTTTAACCCAAGTAAGTACGATTCTTCACAATTCGCAAACGCGTTTGGGGCAAAATGTGTATCGTATTGCTTTGCTTTTGCTACTAACTTTATTTTTTCTCTTTGCTTTGGATATGGCTATTGAAAGCCTCAAACACATTATAGGCATTGAGTATTTACGAAAATCTTTGAATGAAATTTACAATCCTTTTATTGGGCTTTTTGTGGGCATTCTGGCAACTGCTTTGGTGCAAAGCAGTACCCTGATAACTTCTTTGGCAGTGGCTCTCGTAGCGGCAGGCACCGTGAGCATTTCTAATGCTATTCCGCTTGTAATGGGAGCTAATATTGGTACGACCATTACGGCTATGTTGGTGGCTTTTGGGCACGTAGGCAAACGCAAAGAATTTCGCAAAGCCATTTCAGGAAGCCTTTTGCACGTACTTGCCAATATTTTACCAACACTCATTATTTTCCCACTGGAGTATGGCTTTGGTTTTCTTACGAAACTTTCTTTGTTTTTTGCTTCTTGGGTTTCGGGAGAAGGGAAAATCATTTCTTTTGAAGGCTGGCAGTTTAGCAAGTATATTACCCAACCCATATTCAATCATTTGCCACTGGTAGAGCACGGCTGGATTTTTCTGCTCGTAAGTGTGATAGGTGTTTTTGCTTGCATTCGCTTGTTTATTTTGCTTTTCAAAAATTGGCTTGTAAGCGACCTTCTACATAAAATCCAAAATGTTTTTTGGGTTACTTCTTGGAGAGCCTTTGGCTGGGGAACGCTTATTACTGCGATTATTCATTCCAGTACTGTGGTTACTTGTTTTTTGGTTACGCTTATTGGTTCAAACAAACTTTCTATTCGGCAGGCTTTACCTTTTATTTTGGGAGCAAATTTGGGAACAACGCTCACGGCTCTTACTGCCTCTTTGGGGAAAACAGAAACGGCTATTAGCATTGCTTTTGCTCACTTTTTATTCAATGTGTTTTCGGTGCTAATGATTTTGCCTATTCCTTACCTGAAAATGCGTTTTATATTCTTGAGCCGTTATTTGGGTAAATTGATGATGAATTACCGCTTGCTTGCTTTTGCTTTTGTCCTGATTTTCTTTTTTCTTTTGCCTTTCATTCTGATTTACTTGCACAAGTGAAGCATTTTTACTTTTTTTGCTTTTCACCCCAAAACGCAATGCTTATGAAAAAGTTTTTTCTTGCAATTTTATTATGGGCAGGCACGCAACCTATTTTTGCTCAAAATGTAAAGCCTGTCATTGTGATTCACGGCGGAGCAGGCGTAATACGCAAAGCCGATATGACCCCCGAAAAAGAACGTGAATACGAAGCCAAACTAAAAGAGGCATTGGAAAAGGGCTATGCAGTCTTGGAAAAGGGAGGCACTAGTTTAGATGCCGTAGAGGTTGCCATTCAGGTACTTGAAGAATCGCCACTATTCAATGCGGGTAGGGGCTGTGTGCTAAATAACCAAGGTATGCCCGAATTAGATGCCTCTATAATGAACGGAAAAACATTAGAAGCAGGAGCTGTAGCAGGTGTAAATAAAGTGAAAAGTCCTATTTCGTTGGCTCGTACCATAATGAGCAAATCTGAACACGTAATGCTTGTAGGAAGTGGTGCTGAACTTTTTGCCAAACAACAAGGCTTAGAAATGGTAAAGCCCTCTTATTTTATCACCGAAAAACGCTCTCAACAGCTCAAAAAAGCCAAAGAAGCAGAAAAAAAAGATACCAAATCTGATGCTGATTTTCTGAACCCTGATAGAAAATATGGCACTGTGGGCTGTGTAGCTTTGGATAAGTTCGGAAACCTTGCCGCAGGTACATCTACGGGGGGTATGATGAACAAACGTTATGGCAGAGTAGGCGATTCGCCCATTATAGGTGCAGGCACGTATGCCGATAACAATGGCTGTGCTGTTTCTGCCACAGGACACGGCGAATATTTCATTCGTTCGGCGGTAGCTTTTCGTACCAATGCCCTTATGCAAATGAAAGGGCTTTCGCTTGCCCAAGCCGCCCAAGAGGCTATTCAGTTTATGGGTAATTTGGGAGGAACAGGGGGAATTATTGCTTTGGATAAAAATGGCAATATTGCTATGCCTTTCAATACTGAAGGAATGTATCGTGGCTATATTGATGCCAACAAAAATATGCTTATCCGTATGTATCAGGATTAGGAGTTTGAGTTTGCCAAAAATTGATGAAAGTAGATTGGAAAAGTTTTGAGCTTTCGAACTATTCTTAATCCTTCTAAAAAATGTAATCTTGGGTGTTTTTTCAGGCTGGTAGCGATGATGTCGCTATCAGCAGCATCATCGCTTGTTACGTTTGTATGAGTGTATTATGAGTGGTTTTATCATCGTAGAGTTTCATTAGCTTTGGCATAATTGAGATTAGAGCAGTGCCGAAAAAATAACAGCTTCATCTTTGAAAAGCTATCAAAGTTTTTTCTTACATTTATGCCAAAACCTTCGTTTATGCTTTCTCAAAAATTTGTGGGTACTGAAATTATTTTAGCTTCGGCTTCGCCACGCCGTAGACAATTGCTGGCAGGTTTGGATATTGAGTTTGAAGTAAAAACCAAAGAAGTTTCCGAAGATTTTTCTGCTGAAATGCCCGCCAGCCAAGTTCCTTTGTACTTGGCACAGAAAAAAGCGGAAGCCTTTGGGACAGAGTTACAAAAAAATCAGCTTATCATAGCCGCCGATACCATTGTAAGCATAGAAGGAACGATTTTGAACAAACCCAACTCTCCACAAGAAGCAAAAGCTATGCTTGAAATGCTATCGGGAAAAATGCACGAAGTAATTACAGGGGTTTGTTTGCTTAGCAAACACAAAAAGGAACTTTTTGCAGATATTACCCAAGTATATTTTCGCTCTTTGAGCCAAGCTGAAATAGATTATTATGTAGAACATTACAAGCCCTTTGATAAAGCAGGTAGCTACGGTGCCCAAGAATGGCTCGGAATGATAGCCATAGAACGCATAGAAGGCTCTTATTTCAATGTTATGGGCTTGCCTGTGCATTTACTTTACGAAAAACTCAAAAATTTCTAAATTGTAATTATTTACATTCAAAAAGTTTGAAGGTTCAAGAGTTGGGTGAAAAATTCTACTCCCTCTAAATATCCAATATTCTAAATCCTGTTTCCTGCTTCTTGTTTCCTGTTTCTATACTACAAATTAGACCTAAAAATTACTCTAATTTTTCACCTTCTATTATCCTCGTTGGCAAGCATACTCAAATAGCTTTCATAGCGGAAAAGTGCAATTTCTCCACTTTCAACGGCTTCAATTACCTTGCATTGAGGTTCGTGAATATGCAAACAGCGAGAGCCGAATTTACACTCACCCAAATATTTTCTCATTTCGGGGAAATAGTGCGAAAGTTCGTCTGCTTCAATTTCTACAAGTCCCAATTCTTTGATACCGGGCGTATCAATGATAAAAGTATTTTCGCTAAGCTCAAACATTTCGGCAAAGGTAGTGGTGTGCTTTCCTTTTTGAGAAAAGTCTGAAATTTCGCCTGTTTTAAGGTTCAATGAAGGATTGATAGCATTGATAAGGCTGGATTTGCCTACCCCCGAATGCCCTGAAAGCAAAGAAACCTTACCTTGCAAGATTTTTTCAAAATCACTGACACCCTCTTGGCTGATAACAGAGGTTTGAAGACAGCAGTAGCCAATTTCGGTATAAATTTGCATAATTTCTGCCTGATAGTGTAGAGCTTCCTTGTCTAAAAGGTCGCTTTTATTGAAAACCACCACCGCAGGAATCCTGAAAGTTTCAGCAGAAACTAAAAACCTATCAATAAAGCCAAAAGATGTACGGGGGGCTACAAGGGTAGCAATGATGATGGCTTGGTCAATGTTGGTAGCAATGAGGTGTGCGTGGGCTGTTTTATGTACCGATTTACGAATGATGTAATTTTCGCGAGGCAATATGTCTGTAATTACGCCTGTTTTTTGGTCTTTTTCCCATTCCCATTCTACTCTATCGCCTACGGCAATAGGGTTGGTAACTTTCAAATCTTGCAATTTGAATTTGCCACGCAAACGACACGAAATAATCTTTTTATCATTTGTTCGTACTTCGTACCAAGCCCCTGTGGAGCGAATAATAATGCCTTGCATAGTTTAGGGTTTTTCGCAACTGGTTTTACCAAAAGCCACTTCGTACAATGTATTCAGTTTTTCAAGTTGTTTCAAGAATAAATCTATATCCAGAACCCTAACCTCATAACCATATTGAAACTTGATATAAGCCGAATGGCGACAAGTATCAATGTGAGCTTTGGGAGAAATTAGAATACTACAAGTGTTTGAGTTTTTCTCTAAAAAACTTTCCAGATGCCGCTGTACCGAATAACTTTCACGAATGTGTTGTGTTGCACCCTTCAAAAGGGTTACTTCTAAAAGGAAAACGCTATCATTTTCATAGCATTCTATATCGGGCAGGTTGGCAGGGGCAAAGCAAGTGGGCAATCCTTCGTCATCACTGATATAATTAGGCTTGATGCTCAAATGAGGTATTTGCTTTATTACAGATAGCGTAGTTAGAAATTCTAAACGCAAAGGAGCCTCTATGAAGCGTAAAATTTCGTTTTTAGAGGTTTTGCCAGAGGCTAAAAAAAGCATTTCGTTCTTGATAGTTTCCAAAGAAAAGCGATTGAGCCACTTTTCTAAATCTTTTTTTTGAGCAACCTCTCTTTGTTTGTAGGAAGTAAATTGTTCAAGAAGAGTTTGGTCTATTGTACCAATATACTCAAAAAAATCTTTTTCCGAATGAAAATTTTTTGTTTGAGCATATTCTTTCAAAATATAAGTAATAGCTTTTTCCTCTTTGGTGTTGATATCTATGAATTTTCCCCCTCCACGCAAGCTGATAAGCCCTGTCAAACGCATTTTACGTATAAATTCATCTGTATAATCTACCAAAATAGACTTTTCATCTCTTTTGATTTTATCAAGAAGCCTATCACAAATTTCTAAAATTACTTCATTGCTTGGTGCATAGCCAAAATTCTTTCTCAAGTCTTTAATTTGTTGGCATAGTTCAGAAGCATTATCATCTCGCCAGCAAAGGAGCAAAGAAATTTCTTGGCGGGCAATACCTGCTTGGGTTTGCTTTTTATCGTTTTTAAGTAGTAGAATAGTCTGTAAAAGCAAAATAAGCGGTTTATTTGCATTTAATACTTTTCGGAAAGGATTATTTCTTTGGTATTTGGCAAAAGCATTAGCAAAGACAAAAATTTCATTACTTGGGTTCTCGGTATCTAAAAGCATTTTTCCTGTTTGAGAAAAAATAATTTTTTCGTTGAGGGCATAATATACAAAGCCCAATTCTTTGGCAAGTTTGAACCAAGTATCAAATCTGGATGCCCAACCTTTGCTAAATCCAGCCTCTTTATGCTTTTGGGGGTTATCGGCAAATACTTTTTCTACTTCGCTTAGCGATAAATCTTCATTATTTTTCCATTTTCGCTTTATTTCAGGGCTTACTTGGGTAGGCTGATATAAACATTTCTGTATTAGCTTTTTAGAAATTTTCTCAATAACTCTTTCTGTTAGAATTTCTTGTTCGTATTCAGCTAAAATCGTAAGAAAATCTTTCAGCCGTTCGGGGTTGCGAATGGTTGTTGTAAAAAGTAAGGGTTTGTACTTGAAACGTTGATTGTTCATAAGTAATTACAAACTAAAACTTCTTCAAATTTTTTGTGAGAATTGTCGTGATAGCTGATATAATTGCTTTTAATAGGAATAATGGTGAAATTTTTCGCCCATATTTTAAAAACCTCATTAACTTTGCCTTTATAGGAAATTACATTAGAAACGGCAAAACGCAAACCTTTCTGATGCAGTTCGTTCAGCATTTTGATAAGTTCTTTTTCTTGGATTTGTGTCCATAGTTTGTTGTATTCGCTGAATGTAATAAGATAGGGAGGGTCTAAATAAATAAAATCTTGGGAGGTGAGGTAAAAATTTTTGAGAAAATCTCTGTAATCCTGATTGAACCAGTTTATTTTTCTGTTTTTTACTACTTCAAAATAGTTTTGCAAAGCCTGAAAAACATTTTTATTAAAATCTACATTTCCTACGGGTACGTTAAAATCGCCTTTGGCATTAAAGCGTAGCATTCTATTGAAACCATAAATAAGGAGCAGGTAAAGTTTGAGCATATCATTTTTCCCGCTTTGGTTGAAATCTGCTTTTAACTTTTCAAAGGGTGTTCTATTAAAATGTGCATAATACGTTTTTTTGTGTTTTAATTTAAGCTCTTTGGGGACAATATCTTGCTTGAAAGAGTAAGAAAAGCCATATTTTTTTATCCAAAATTCAATTTCTTGGAAGAATATCTCTGGGTGCTGGGCTTTCTCACAAAGAAATTGATGAATTTGAACAAGATAGCTATCTATATCGTTCAAGTAATAACTTTCAGCCTCTACATTCAAAAATACCGAGCCGCCTCCTACAAATGGCTCAATAAATTTGTTTATTTCCGAAGGAAAGTATTTTTTGATTTCTTTCAAGAGCTTGTATTTATCCCCTACATAAAATAAAGGAGAGCGTATAAGCCTATCATTTTTCCACTCGGGAAATAAACAAAAATTCTCGGTGGTCGTTAAATTCTGTTTTGCCTGCATTGAAAAATTTATAGGGTTTTTCAAAAACTTGTGTTTCTCCTTTTTGGCTTAAAACTTCATAAATCTCTTCTAACTTAATCTTATTGGTAGATGAACTGCTTTTAGATTTGTAGGTATTGTTATACGATACTACAATGTAGCGAACTTTTAGATTTTTTATCAGGTCTGTAAAAACTTGTTTTGCTTTGGTAGTGCAGTATAGGCTATTGTTTTCAGGTTGGGGTTTGAGAGCCACTCCAAAAAGTTTTGGTTTTTTCCATTCAACCAAATTTTCGTATACGTGATAAAAGCGATTATATTGCCGAGAGTTGTAAGGAGGGTCTATGTAGGCAATATCTGCCTGAACCTTATGTACCAGGTCATTAGCATTTTCTTTATAGATTTCTATATTTGGGTGCGGGCATTGCTCTATGAGTTTGAGTTGTAGTTGGGGGTGCTGAATATTTTTTTTGATATAGGCATCAAAATGCCCTACGGTGTTGGCAATTTTATCTATGTTGTAAATGAGAGTAGCCAATAGTATGTAAAACTCTTTGGTTGTAAGTTCATTACGCCGTTTTTCTAAATCTTCACGAATATAGCCAATAATTTTAGCGTTAGGGTAGTCAAAAAATTTATTGCCAAAGTTTTCTGAAAAATAGTTATCAGGTAGTAGAGTTGGATTGAGTTGATTATAGAAATTCAAAATATCGGTAATTTTCGTAAAATCCCAATCGGACTTTTCAAAAAATGCCTTGTAAATAACAAAATTAGAATGTAAAAGGTCATTGATGATAATTTTGGGATAAATTAGAGTAGCTTTTTTGCTTAAAATGCCTGTTCCTGCGAATGCATCAAAAAAACTTTGGCAGTTTTGCGTATGCTTTTGGATATGTTCAAATATCCAATCAGAAAGTTTGAATTTGTTGCCGATATATCTTCGGCCTTCCAGAGGTATCCCTTGGTAAGTGTAATTTTGAAATAAGTCTAATGTAAATGTATGCAAATCAGCGATTTTTCCCATACTCCAAAATTTTATCTATGAACTCATAGGGTTTGTAGCCATTTAGGGAGGCTTGGTGAAAGATACAAGTGGCGGGTGTCATTCCTGGTAAAGAATTAACTTCAATGATAATGGTTTCTACTTTGCCACTGGCGTATATGCGTACAAAGGCATCTATACGGCAGTAACCTTCTACATTGAGAATTTCAGCAGTTTTTTGGAGAGTTTTCTTGACTTCCGCCGAAATACGCTCTTGCTCTGCGGGGTTTTTAGAAAATCGTGCAGGGGTGATATTTTGTCCCTCTCCTGCCAAAAACTTTTCTTCCAACGATAGTACATCGCCAGTGGCAAGCGTTTCGGAAGGCTCAAACACTTCGTAATGTCGCAAGCCATTGGGCAAACGATGCGTGAGCATTCCCCCTGTGATTTCTAAAAAATGCTCGGCTTCGCCTTGGGTGATAAGCTCTTCAATTAAAAAATAATCTCTACGGGGAAATTCCTCACCTGCTTTGAGTTGTAAGATTTGCGTGGCTTGGGGCAGGAAATTTTCATCTTGTCTGAAAGTTTGTTCAATATAGGCTTGCAATTGCTCGCGATTGCGTACTTTTTTTACAGCCGAACTGCACCCATCATCAGCAGGTTTGCAAATAAATGGATACGAAAATTTTGCCTCAATCTCTTGGATAGCTTTCTGGGGGCTGGTAAGATATTCTTTTTTGTAGAGCAAAGCGTGGCGGGCAACAGCAATGCCATTTTGAGCTAAAATTTCGTTGGTTTCGTACTTATTGATAGTAACTTGCGAACTGGCAACACCTGAACCATTGTAGGGCAAGCCTATTTTTTCTAATTCTTGTTGCAAAGCCCCATCTTCGCCCGGTCTGCCGTGCAGTGCAATGAAAGCTACATCAGCTAAATTTTTCAAATCGGCATAGGTGATTTTTTGAGGTTCAAAGATGGGGTGGTGGGCGTATTTTTGTGTGATAGCACTTCCTTCATTTCTGATTTTTGCCAAAATATCTTTTTTGCTGTCTTGTAACTTGATTGCTTTTGCTTGCATAGCAATATCGTCTGCATTATCTTTGAGCATAATATTGATAGGAAGCAAATACAATTCGTGATTTTCGGTATTGCCTGTCAGAAATACAGGAATAGGCTCGTACTTACCTGATGAAGCCAATTTTTCGTAGATATTTCTACCACTTTCTACCGAAATATGCCTTTCCGAAGAATAACCGCCCATAATTACGGCTACGCGTGTTTTGGGTACTTGCTTATTTTGTTCATTTTCAAGGGCTTTGTCCAAGTTGGTTAGCAGTTGTTTGATGAAGTAGTTGTTTTTGGGTGTTTTGGCTCTTGCAGCAAGCGAGGTGCGAATAATGTACGTTAGAAACTGCGAGGGGTTCAAGCCAATTTCAGCGGCTTGATGAAAAAAGAAAGAAGAAGGCAACATTCCCGAAGTAGTGTTGGGGTCGTTGAGGTAGATTTCACCCAAAGCATTGATGAAACCATCTATACGGGCATATACGCTTGCGTGAATAGTTTTGAAAAGCCTGCAACACTCTTTGCGAATAGCTTCAATTTGTTCGGTGGGCAAATCAATGGGCGTAACTTTCCTGCTGATACCGGGCAGATACTTGGCTCGGTAGTCAAAAATATCCGATTTTTTGACAATTTCAGTAGGAGGCAAAGCCAAAGGCTCACCATTTTCGTCTTCTATGACAATACAAGAAAACTCTTTGCCGATAATAAACCGCTCAATCAGGATACTTTCTTCACTGCTTGTGGCAGTCATTTGGGCTTTGTAATGATTTTCCGTAAGGATTTCATCAAGTTTCTGCCAGAGTGCTTCGGGGTGATAAAAAATTCCAAAATTGTTCAATTCTTGTCGAGTGCCGTCAAGATTTTGAGCAATGAGTCGCAGTTCCAAAGGAAAGCCAATGCCTTCACGAATATCGGTAAGGCGGGTAATAAAAGCCCATTTTTGCTCACGAGAGAAGTTTTTCCACTTCCGTCCTGAAATTTCTTCTGATAACCACGCTTTGCAAATAAGTTCGTGAAAAGCGTGGTTATCTTTTTCGTTGAGAATGGAAATGCCAATGGAAGAGCCTTGATTAGGGGCTTTGATAACCATAGGCAAGCCAATTTTGGCAACGAGCCATTCTAAAATATCACCTTTGTAAAAATTTTGCAAATACTCTTTTTTGCTCAAAGTGAGATATTTGGGGCGTTTGAAACCATATTGAGCCAGTAAATCGGCTTGCACGGCTTTGTTTGTACCAATTGCCGAAGGTAAAATACCACAACCTGTGTAAGGAATATCGTACCACTCCAAAAGTCCCTGCACGGCTCCATCTTCGCCTTGCAAGCCGTGCAGAGCCAAAAATGCTACATCAAAATATTGCTTAAATTCTGAAGGTTGAATTTTTTTGCCAATGGTATGGGTTAAATCTTGGTTAGGCAAAGATTCAATATAAATTTGAAATTCTTTGGGCTGGTGCGAAGCGGGTGGATAAAAATCGCGAATAGTCCCTTTGTAAATATATTGCCATTCAAGCAAAATAAAATTGCCCAAACTATCTACAAAAATAGGTACGGGTTCAAATAATTCTTTATTGAGGTTATCATAGACGGTTCTACCTCCTGCAAAGGCAATTTCACGCTCACGCGATTGCCCACCAAAAAAAATACCAATGCGTAACATATGTGGATTTTCTAAAAAACGAAATTTTACGGAAATGCAAATTTAGCGAATTTCAATAAGAAAAAAAGTTGGGCAGAGAAAGAGTAGTTTATTTTTTGCGTTTTTCTTTTCGCCATTGCTTAATGCCTTCATACACACGCAAAGCACGTAAGAAGCTGTAAGCTATCATTACCCAGCCCAAAACTTCGGCAGGGCGAGGCTTTTCCATTAGCTTTTCGGCATACATAATCACAAAAACTCCACCAAAAAGGTAGATAAGCACCATTGTAGAGCCAAAAATCAAATTTACTTTTTCGTGAGGACGCATAGGGGCATAAACAATTTTGCAAGTATAAGCAAATTTCTTGGTTTACTGCTCGCCCTATTAAGCCCAAGTTAAAAAAAGTTTATTTTTTGAATTTAGTGAGAGCTTAAAATATTGAAAAAAAGCTACTTGTGAAGATACTTTTCTAATTTAGACAAATTTTTCAAAATTTTATGCTTACTTTTGCTTTCGGTTTTGTATAAAATGAAAAAAATGTATGAAAAAACTTTTACTTTTCTGCTTGATTGTATGCTCTTTTACAGCATACGCCCAGCCTCCTGCGGGTTATTATAGCACTGCTACAGGTACAGGTTATACCCTGAAAACTCAGCTTTACAACATTATCAAAAACCACACGGTAATTCCTTATAGCTCGTTATATGCGTGTTTTGAAGGAACTTACAATGGTAATGCTACCGATAAGAAATCTAATGGTAAAGTGTGGGATATGTACTCAGACATTCCGAGTGGCACGCCACCCTATGAATACAACTGGTCGCAGAAATGCGGCTCTTATAGTGCCGAAGGACAATGTTTCAATAGGGAACACTCTTTTCCGCAGTCTTGGTTCAATTCCCAATCGCCAATGCAGTCGGATTTGTTTCATATTTATCCTACTGATGGCTATGTAAATGGAAAGCGTAGCAATTATCCATTTGGTACGGTTTCAGCACCTACTTGGACAAGCCAAAATGGTAGCAAGTTGGGCAACTGCTCTTTCCCTGGCTATACAGGCATTGTTTTTGAGCCCCGCGATGAGTACAAAGGTGATTTTGCAAGAAGCTATTTCTATATGGCAACCCGCTACGAAAATGTGATAGCTTCTTGGCAAAATAATGGCAATGCCGATAATGTACTCAATGGTACATCTACGCAAGTTTTTGATACTTGGCACTTAAATTTGCTTTATCAATGGCATATCCAAGATCCTGTGAGTGCCAAAGAAATTGCACGCAACAATGCTGTGTATTCTATTCAAGGCAATAGAAATCCCTTCATAGACCACCCCGAATGGGTTGCGGTGATTTGGGGTTTTGGACCTGTTAGCCCACAAGTGAGTTTTTCTGTACCTAACTCTACGGTACAAGAGCCCAATTCAGGTACTATTACTCATACGGTAAATGTAGTGGTCAATACCACAGCTAATAATCCTTTCAGCGTAAATGTTTCTGTAAGCGGCACAGGTACTACTGCCACTTCGCCTGCGGATTTCACTTTGCTTACTACTTCACTGACTTTCACAGGTACAGAAACCATTAAACCTGTACAAATTACTATTCAAAGCGATGGTACTGCCGAACCTGATGAAACCATACGTTTGGTGATTTCTTCACCGACCAATGGCGTAGGTTTGGGAACTTCTACCCACAATATAACCCTCCGAGATGCCTCGGCTTCGTCTAATGTTACAGAAACTTTTGACCCCTGCAACAATCTAAACACTTGGACACAATTCAGTGTAACAGGTGCCCAAACTTGGCAATGTACTACTTTTGGGCGTAATAGCTCCAATGGAGTGCAGATGAATGGCTATGCAAGCGGTCCCGTAGTAAATGAAGATTGGCTTATTTCGCCACCACTCAATTTGAGTGCTACTTCTAAAATGTCTTATTGGTCAAGGACAAAGTTTAGTGGAAATACTTTGCAACTGAAAGTTTCTTCCAATTATACAGGAACAGGCAATCCTAATGCCGCTACTTGGGTAAATGTATCAGGAGCTACTTTCCCTGCTATCAATTCTGACGTATGGACAGAAACGGCAAATGTTGATTTATCGGCTTATGCAGGTAGCAACCGCTATGTGGCATTTGTTTATACTTCAACGGCAACAGCGGCGGCACGCTGGACTTTGGACGATATTTCTTTTACTGCGGTATCGGCTCCGCCTATCACGCCGCCTGCTATCAGTGTTTCAGGTTCGCTTGTGCCTTTTGGGAATGTAAATTTTGGTGGTGTTTCAGCTACGCAGACCTTTTCAGTGGCAGGTAGCAACTTACAAGGTAACGTTACGCTGGAAGCCCCTGAAAATTTCCAACTTTCCAAAGATGGCTCTACGTATGCCAGCACCATTTCTTTTGTGGCAGGTACAGATTTTACCCTTCCTACAATGACCTCCAAGACCGTTTATGTTCGCTTTGCTCCTAATTCAGGAGTAGATGGCGATAAAGACGGCGACATTGTAATTACTACTCCGCAACTTGCCTCGCCTGTGGGTGTGTATGTAGAAGGTGCTGAAATAGGCAATGGCTTTGCCTTGATTGAATTTACGGGTATTTCTTCGCAAGTTCCCAAAGGAGAAAATACTTTTATCAAAATGAATATCCAGCCTGCTACCAAACGCCTGACTTTTGTAAATTTGAAAGCTCGTTTGCTCAACGCTACTGCTCTTGCCGATTTTTCGCAAAGCCCCGTATTGCAAGCAGACACAACTTTCCGTATCAATATCCCTGCGGGTGCTACCGAAACAGCCTTTTTCTTGCAACCTATTGCTGAAAACATTACAGACAAAGGTGTTGAATTTACCATTACCAGTACGGGAGCGGGGCTGGGCATAGGCTCGCAAAAGGTGCATAGAGTAGATTTTACAGAAATTTCGGCTATTTCAGGTTTTGATGTAGAAAATACAGTGCTTTATCCTATGCCTGCTCAAACTGAAATTTTTGTACGTACTCCTTTACAAAATTATGATTTGAGCATTACTGATGTTACAGGCAGAGTAGTGAAAAAATTGGGGAATTCCCCTCGTACTATTATACTAAACGATTTGGCAAGTGGTGTGTATTATGTGAATTTTAGAAATGCACAAGGTTCTATTACCAAAAAAATAGTGGTAAGTAGATGATATTTAGTGTAAGCAGTGGGCAAAAATGATGGCTCACTGCTTTTTTCTTAACAATACCTTAACAGGCTTTCAATGAAAAATTTTTACCTTTGCAATGTTTTTGGTTGAACAATAAACTTTGGATTTTATGAAACAAAATTTTTACACAAAAATATTTTTCCTATTGCTCTTGTTTTGGGGTGTAGGAGAGCGTGTGATGGGGCAAGTTACACTACCTCATTATGAGGCATTTAATTATACGGCGGGTACTCCATTACAGACACAAGTTGGTTGGACGGCAATAAATACTGGAGATAACATTGATGTCTTATCTGGTAATTTATCGTATACAGGTATGCCCGCCCCAATAGGTAATAAAATTGGTTTTGCAGGTATAGGCATTGATGCATACAAATCTTTTACAAATCAAACTAGTGGTTCTGTTTATTACTCTTTGCTATTGAATGTAAAATCTATGGCAGGCGTAACTGATCCTAATGGTGGTTATATTGTTGGATTCATAGACAATGCTTCAACTACAAACTATGGAGGAACGTTATGGACAAAGCGAGTAGATGATAACACGTATAATATAGGAATAGAAGTAAGAACTGCAACAGGTACAGCTACGACTTTTACAACAACTAATTATACGACAAATACAACATACTTAATTGTTGTAAAATATACTTTTGTTACTGGTACCAATAATGATGAAGTTAGACTTTGGGTAAATCCTGCTATTTCACCAACAGAGCCAACACCTACTTTATTAGATACTCATACGGGAACTGATTTGGTAGATATTGCAAAATTTTTAGTTAGACAGGACTCTAATACAGAAACACCTGATTTAGAAATAGATGAGTTAAGAATAGGTACTTCTTGGAGTGATGTTATACCTACAACTCCTTCTTTATCTGTTTCTCCTGCTTCTTTATCGGGCTTTTCTACTACTGTGGGTTCGGCTTCCAGCTCACAAAATTATACTTTGAGCGGAGCTAACCTTACTCCTGCTTCGGGTAATATTACAGTTACAGCACCTGCCAATTTTGAAGTTTCTACGGATAACTCAACCTTTTCGGGTAGTGTGAATGTGCCTTACAACAGCGGTACATTGGCTTCTACTACCATTTATGTACGCATAGCAGCTTCGGCACCTGCGGGACCAGTGAGTGGTAATGTGAGCAATGCAGGTGGCGGAGCTACTACACAAAATGTGGCAGTAAGCGGTAATGTTTCTGCTCCTTTTTCACCTATTTACGAGCCTTTTGCTGGAACAGGCAATCTCAATGGGCAAAATGGTTGGGCTACCCATAATGGTACGGTTGGGCAAGTACAACGTATAGCAGGAAACTTGAACTATACAGGACTTGAAACAGCCACAGGAAACAAAATTCAGTTGCTTTCAACACAAAGCGAAGATTTGAACAAAGGATTTAGCTCTGTAACCAGTGGTAATGTATATGCTTCTTTTATAATTCGTGTGAGTGATGTTTCTAAATTTCAAACCAATACCAATGTAGGGGCATATTTTATGCACTTTGCAGAAGAAGCAGGAGCAACCTTTTCTACGTTCAACTATGTAGCAAGGGTTTATGTTCGTCAGGGTAGTGCTTCCAATACGTATCAGTTGGGTATATTGACCAAAGGAGGTGGCTCGCCAACAGCGGCTGATATTTATGGTATTTCTCCTCAGGACTTGGCAATCAATACCAATTATTTTGTGGTTATTAAGTATAATATTGCTACTCAAGCCTCAAGCATTTTTATCAATCCTGTACCCGGCTCACCTGAACCTACACCTACATTTACTTCCACTTTTGGAACTTCTACACCTACCGATTTAGAAAGTATTTGTCTTCGCAATGCTAATACCAGCGGCGTAGGTACGGGTGATATAGAAATAGACGAGTTGCGTGTGGGTATTACTTGGGCACAAGTTACGCCTGCCAATACCAGCCCTGTGATAAATGTAAATCCTGCTACGCTCAATCTATTTACTACCAACGCTAATACGGCTTCTGCTGTTCAGGATTA
>FWPU01004818.1_pt1 | contig 30681 bp, 25 predicted proteins | sample 2228361 | NCBI WGS metagenome assembly FWPU01 (sample SAMEA103939777, study PRJEB20133) | metagenome | reverse complement strand
GAGCATACGCCCCCATGCCCCCGGTGTTCGGCCCGGTGTCTCCGTCGCGCACCCGCTTGTGGTCCTGCGCGGGAGGCAAGAGCGCGTACCGCTCTCCGTCGCAGAGCGCGATGACCGACACCTCTTCTCCCTCGAGCAGCTCTTCCAACACCAGGCGGCGACCGGCTGCTCCCAGCGCCGACAGAGACCGCACTGCAAAGACGGCCTCGTCCTTCGAGTGGGCCACCACCACGCCCTTGCCCGCCGCCAGGCCGTCGGCCTTCACCACCACCCTTCCCCGCTCGCGCGCGTAGGCCTCGGCGCGCTCGACCGAGTCGAACACCTCGTACCGGGCGGTGGGCACGCCGGCCGACACCATCACGTCCTTGGCGAAGGCCTTCGAGCCCTCGATTTCCGCAGCCCGCTTCACCGGCCCGAACACCGGCACGCCGGCGTCGATCAGCACGTCGGCCACGCCCGCCACCAGCGGCGCCTCCGGGCCGACCACCACCAGGTCGATGCCGCGTGAGCGGACCGCCGCCAAAACCTCCGCCGGATTCGTCGGGTCGAGCGAGACGTTGGTGGCGACCTGCTCGGTGCCGGGGTTGCCCGGCGCGCAGAACACCTTCGCGGCCGACTGGGAAAGCTTCCAGGAGAGCGCGTGCTCCCGTCCTCCCGAGCCCAGCACCAGGACGTTCATGGCTTTCTCCCGTCGGCGCGGTACAGCGCCCGCTTCGCATCGAAATACAGCGGATCGCGGTCGAGCACCGTGCGAAGCCGCCTGCGCCCGTCGTCGGCCCGCCCGGTCGCCAGCTCGATGGCTCCGAGCTGCACGCGCGCCGCGAGGAGGCCCGGCGCCTTCTCCACAGCCACCCGGAACGCCGATTCGGCCTTGGCCCGCTGCCCGCTGGCGAGCAAGGCCACGCCGAGCGCGTAGTGGGTCAGCCCCAGCTCGCGATTGGCGTCGACCGCCTTCTGTCCGAACGAAACCGCCGCCCGCGTCTCGCCCCGCTTCGCTGAAAGGAGCGCCCGGAACGCGTACCCATGGGCGTTCGCCGGGTCGATGGCCAGAACGCGCTTCAAGCTCGCCTCCGCCGCGCGGTACTCGCCCAGATGCCACTGCACCAACGCCTCGCACAGAGGCCCGTTCGGGTCCTCCTTCCCCTGGCCGAGGCGGAAGAACTGGCGCGCGGCGCCATCGAGCGTGTCGCGCCGCTGCAAGAAGTAACGTGCCATCGCCGGCCGGGGCCCATGCCGCGTGGGGTCGGCGTTCGCCGCGCGCTGCAACACCAGCTTGAATGCCTCCTCCGCCCGACCGAGCCGCGCCGCCGCCGCGCCCGCGAGCAACAGCGCGTCGACGCGGTTCTCGTCGAGCTTCACCGCCTCGAGAAACGCCGCCAGCGCCTCCTCCGGCTTGCCCTCGGCCAGGTACACCCTGCCCTCGAGCAGCTTCTCGACCGCGGCGTCTCCGAGCCTGCCCGACAGCTTCGGCAGGTGCACCGCCGCCTGCGCGGCATCGTTGCGGTCGAGCGCCAGCAAGAGCAGCTGCAGGTGCGCGTTGACGTCGTCCGGAGCAATCGCCAGCGCCTGGTTCGCCGCCTCGGCTGCGCGATCGCCCTTGCCCGAGAGCCGCCGTGCGGCCGCGAGGTGCCCCAGCGCCTCGACGACGATCGCCTCGTCGTGCTTGCCGCGATCTGCCAGCGCCTCGAGCGATGCGATGGCCTCGTCCACGCGACCGGCATGCTGGTACGCCAGCACCGCCGCCGCGACGGTGGGCACCGGGTTGCGCCCGATCGCCTCGCCCACGCGCTTCAGCGTGGCCTGCGCCCGCTCGAGCTCGCCGAGCTCCGCGTAGAGCCGGGCCAAAGACTCGGCCGCTTCCCACTGGTCAGCATCGAGCTCGAGCCGCTTCTCCAGGTTCTCCACCGCCTTGCCGACCTCGCCGATCGCCTCGTAGGCGCGCGCCCTGAGCAGGTAGCCGCGCCTGAGGCCCGCATCTGCCTCGACCGCCTTGTCGAACGCCTCGGCCGCCCAGTGGGCGTTCGTCGACAGGTGCGTCTGGCCGACCGTGAGGAACGCGAGCGCGCGGACGCGGGCGTCTTCCGACGAGGTGGCCCGATCGGCGAGCGCCCGCGCGTCGGTCGGGTTCGCATCCGCCTGCGTCAAGAGCAGGCTTGCGTGCGCCACGAACAAGAGCGGCTCGTTCGAGCGATCCTCCGCCCATGCCACCAGCGCCATCGCATCTCGGTAGCTCGACGGGTCGATGCGCCGCCCCTTGCCGAGGGCCAGGGCCAGCGCGTAGCCGGCGATGGCCCGTGGCTCGGCCCCATCCAGCACCAGCGCCTTCTGGAACGCCTCCTCCGCCTCGACGTAGCCGGTGGTGGTGTCCAGGGCCAGCTTGGACTCGCCTTCCTTGATCAGATCGTCGGCGTCTCCGCTGACGTCGGGGAATTGCAGCCGCCACCGCGCGATGACGCCGTCGATCGGCGTCGCACGCTCGGCGGACCGCTTCGTCGCCAGTGGCGGCGGCCGGTCGACCCACGGCCGCGTCAGCGCCAGCGCAATGCCGACCGCGGCCACCAGTGCCACCCCTGCCAGCGCGAAAACGAGCATCCGCCGGCGGCGAGGCTTCGACGCAGAGTCCTCGTCCGCCTCGTCATCGTCCTCGTGCTCGGCGCGGCCCGTCTGCGGCGGAAGGCTCGACGCCACGGGCGCAGAGGGCTCGCTCACCGGCTCGTTCGTGCGGCCGAGCGACTCCTCGGTGGCGAACGGCGTGGTCGGGCCCGACTCGGCTCCGGGCGAACCCGCGTCCTGGCGTGCGCGGCACTCCGAGCAGACGCCGACCGCCGCGTCGAAAGGATCGTCGATCTCCTTGCCGCACTGGCGGCAGTGGGCAGGCGCCGGCTCGGGGTCGGGTCGCGAGATCTCGTCCGTGGTGGACGGTGCCGATGGCGGCGGCGCAATCGGGCTTTGGGCCGGCGGGGGAACAACGGAAGCGGGCTGCTCCTCGCGGCGGACGATCTGGAGGTGCCGGCACCGCGGGCACTGCGCCCGCACGCCCTTCGGCCTGACCAGCCGGTCGTCGATGGCGTACGCAGCCGCGCACTTCTGGCAGACGATGCGCATGGACGGGCTTCAGTGCCGGAAGTGCCGCACCCCCGTGAACACCATCGCGATGCCGTGCTCGTCGGCCGCGGCGATCACCTCTGCGTCGCGCACGCTGCCGCCCGGCTGCACCACGCAGCTGCACCCGGCCTTCGCCGCCTCGTCCAGACCGTCGCGGAAGGGGAAGAACGCGTCCGAGGCGACGGCGCTGCCCTTGAGCCGGTCGCCTCCCTTGCCCGCGGCGATGCGCACCGAATCGACCCGGCTGGTCTGGCCGCCGCCCACCGCGAGCAGCCGGTCCTGCCCGGAGAAGACGATGGCGTTGCTCTTGACGTGCTTGCACACGCGCCAGGCGAACCTGAGCGAGCGCATCTCGCCGTCGCTGGGAGCACGCTTCGTCACCACCTTCCATTCAGTGGAAGGCTCCAGCGCGTCGCGGTCCATCGCCAGAATTCCGCCCGAGACGCTGCGCAGGTCGATCTGCGCGCGCGGCCGGGCGCGTTCAGAGGCCAGCTTCTCGCCCGCCTCGAGCAGCCTCAGGTTCTTCTTGGCCGAGAGCACCTCGCGCGCCGCCGCCGAGTAGCTGGGAGCGATGACCGCCTCGAGGAACGTCTCGGCCAAAGCCTTCGCGGTGGCCTCGTCGACCGGCCGGTTGAGCGCCACGATGCCGCCGAACGCCGATACCTCGTCCACCGCCCGCGCCGCCCGGTACGCCCGCTCGAGAACCGAGTCGATCGCCACCCCGCACGGCGTGTTGTGCTTGATGATGACCGCGCAGGGCGACTCGGGGAACTCGAGCAAGAGGTTCAGCGCCGCGTCGAGGTCGAGCAGGTTGTTGTACGAGAGCTCCTTGCCCTGCAGCACCTTCGAGAATGCCACCGTGGGCGCGTCCGGCTCGTTGAACTCGCGGTAGAAGGCGCCGCGCTGGTGCGGGTTCTCGCCGTAGCGCAGCTCCTGCACCTTCTTGAACGAGACGGCGAGCTCGCCGGGGAACGGCTCGCCGGATCGCTCCGAGAGCCAAGCCGAAATGGACGCGTCGTAGGCCGCGGTGTGCGCGAAGGCCTTGCGCATCAACATCCGCCTGGTGGGCTCCGAGACGTGGCCGTTCTGGCTCAGCTCGAGCAGCACCGCGTCGTAGTCGGAGGGGTCGACCACCACGGTGACGTGGGCGAAGTTCTTCGCCGCCGCGCGCACCATCGCCGGGCCGCCGATGTCGATGTGCTCGATGGCGTCGGCTTCGGACGCGCCGGCGGCCACCGTCTGCCGGAAGGGGTAGAGGTTCACCACCACCAGCGAGATCGGCTCGATGCCGTTCTCCTCGAGGTCCGCCCGGTCTTCCACCCGGTCGAGCCGGGCCAGGATGCCGCCGTGAATGCGCGGGTGCAGCGTCTTCACCCGCCCGCCGAGAATCTCCGGGCTGCCGGTGTGCTCCGAGACCTTCTTCACCGGCACGCCCTCCTTGCGGAGGGTTTCCATGGTGCCGCCGGTGGACAAGAGCTGAAAGCCCAGCTTCACCAACCCTTGCGCGAACGGAACCAGACCACGTTTGTCGGAGACACTGAGGAGCGCCAGCACGGGAGGGCCTCTTCGGAAGGAGGCCGCCCCTCTAGCAGATGGAAGCGGGCTTCTCCACCGTCCGTCGCACCGCGCAATGAGGCCGCACGGTCGGCTACTCGTCGCCCAGGACGGCCGGGAGCGCCTCGCGCGAGGGCTCGGACTCGGTGGCCTCGCGCAGCTTCATCAGCCCCCGCGTCTCGACCTGGCGGATGCGCTCGCGGGTCAGGTTCATGATCTCCCCGACCTCCTCGAGGGTGATGCCCCCCTTCTCGGCGACGTCGAGCGCGCAGGTCTCCTTGAGCTCCCAGATCTCCTTGTCGGGGAAGTTGAGCTTGATCGAGCCCGTTTCCGGGTTCACGTCGAGGTAGAGGTTGTGCTTGCAGCTGACGAAGAGGCACGGGCGCGGGCCGTTGACGCAGTCGGCCCTCGTCTTCGGGCGGATCTGCTCGATGAGCCGCATCAGCTCCTCTTCCTCGGGATCCACCTGGCCCTGCATGCGCCGGCGCCGCAGCTCCCGGGCCATCTCCTTGCGCGACATCGTCTTCGAGCGCCGGCGGACCTCCGGCGAGTCGGCTTTGAGCAGCGGCACCTCTTCCTTGACATCGCTCATCTTCCCCTCCCTCAGCTGACGCCTTCTCAGGCGTCGACACTCGTCTCGGTGGCCTCGGCCGCCCGCGCCGTCACCGCGCTCCCCAGCCGCGCCACGTCCCGCACCAGCTGGCTCGCGCGGCCGCGCAGAACCTCGAGCTGGCCCAGAAGCTCTTTCTTCCGCTTGTCGCCGTACGGCCGGCCGATGAGCTCGGCCTCGAAGCCGTCGAGCACCTCGGCCAGGCCGCGGTCGAGCTGGTCGATGTGGTTCTTGTAGAAGACGAACGACCGCTTGATGTCCTCGAGGGTCAGCCCCTCGGCCATCATCTTCTTGATGACGTTGATCCGCCGCACCGCCTCGACCGGGTAGAGGCCCTGGCTGCCGCGGTGTTTGCCCTTCCGGCCCACGCGACGGCTGCGCGGCAGTAGCCCCGCCTGCACGTACTTGCGGAAGGTCGCCTCGGAGAGGCGCACGCCCTTCGGGCGGAAGATCTCCAGGATCGCGCGCACGGGCAGGCCGCCCGCGTGGTCCCGTTCGATCCGCTCAATCTCCTCGGGAAGCAGGATTTCCAAGTGGGTGGAGTCCTGTGAATGAGGGCTATTGAATGGCTATTAATGAGTACTCGATATTGAATGGAACTGTCAAGCGCGAAATCGTGCAATGGGGGCGCACTCAATCGACGGGAACGGCGACGGGGCTGCCGCCGCCGTCCGCGCTCAGGACAGCGCCGTCCGCGCCTCGATCACTTGTAGATGCTGAAGCTGATCGACTCCTGCTCGCCCGGGGCGATCTTCACCGTGTAGCGGCGCGTCTTCGACGGGTGCACCAGCACGATCTCGTGCTCGCCCGCCTCGAGGGTGATGACCCGGTGATCGGTGACTTCGCCCCGATGGCGCTTGTCCACGATGAGCGCGGCCCACGGCACGGCGCGCACCACGAGCTTCCCCGTGCCGACGTTGCCCGGCTCTGCAGCGGGCCGCTCGATCGCGTCGTTTGCCTGACCTGCGTCGGGCACCGGCTCGGCCGTCGCCGCGATCGGCACCGTTGCCGCGTCCGGCGATGCATCGGCGACCGGAAGAGTTGCGGTGGCCGCATCCGCTCGTTCCACCCGCTCGGCGACCGCAAGCTCGCTCGGCGCCAAAGGCTCTGTCCGGTTCACCATCGCCAGCACGATGGCGGCCCCGCCGATCACCAGCAAGAGCGCCGCGCCGATCAGCGCGCCCTCTCGCATGCCGATCGCCGGCCGCGGGGCCGGAACAGGCGCGGGTGCCAAGGCGGGCTCCACCGGAGCGGGGGCAGGTCGCTGCGCCTGGGTCTTGTCGAACGCCGCCTTGCGACCCGTGACGTAGGTCTGGGCCTCGTAGTCCTCGTCCGGCGACGGGGGTGAAGCCGGCGCCTCGCGCGACTGGCGCCGCATCACCGCGGTGCGCGGCTTGCTCTGCGAGCGTTCCGAAGCGACGGACGGCGCGAAAGATTCGGCCGAAGGCTCGGTCCCCTCCCCTTCCGAGCCGGGCGCGGCCAGCGCGTCGTCGAACAGCTTGCGCACGAAGCCGGCGATGTCGGTGTCGTCGACGCTCCTGGCGTGTGTCAGGACGAACTGGGCCAGCGCGCGCTCCATCTCCCCCGCGGTCTGGAAGCGCTTCGTCACGTCACGCTGCAGCGCCTTGACGACGATCTCGTCGAGGGCCTGCGGCACGTCGGGGTTCAGCCGGGCCGGCGGCACGATGGCGCTCTCCTGCACCGCGCGCAGCACCGCGACGTCGGTGTCGCCGTCGAACAGCCGCCCGCCGGTGAGCATCTCCCAGAGCACGATGCCGAGGGCGAAGGTGTCGGTCCGGGCGTCGACGTCCTCGCCGCGGGCCTGCTCGGGCGACATGTACGCGAACTTGCCCTTGAGCATGCCCGGCGAGGTGAGCTTGTTGCCGGCCTTGGCGATGCCGAAGTCGGCGAGCTTCACCGCGCCGTCGAACGAGATGAGCACGTTCTGCGGAGTGACGTCGCGGTGCACGAGCCCCAGCGGCTTTCCCTTCTCGGTGAGCCGATGCGCGTAGTGCAAAGCGCGCGCGACCTCGGCGCAGATCTGCGCGGCCAGCGTCGACGGCATCGGCGTCATCAGCTCCTTCGAGCGCTTGCGGATCTCCCAGAGCGAGACGCCGCGCACGTACTCCATGGCCAGGTAGTACGTGTCGTCGTGCCGGTCGAAGTCGAAGATCTGGACGATGTTCAGGTGGTTCAGCCGCGAGGCCAGCCGCGCCTCGGCGATGAACATCTTCACGAAGCCCTCGTCGCTGGCCAGAAAAGAGCGAATGCGTTTGATGACGACTTCCTTCTCGAAGCCCTCGGGGCCCTTCACCGTCGCCAGATAGATCTCCGCCATGCCGCCCTCGGCGAGCTTGCGGCGGACGACGTACTTTCCGATGGGTGTGCCGGGCGTCAGGCTCACGGGATCAGAACTTCACCGTCACTCGCCTGGTCTCGTTCGCGCGCACGATGACCTTCTCGGTCTTCGTGCCCAGGTCCGGGTTGGTGAACCGGCACTCGTACTCGCCGGCGGGCAGCTGCTTGTCCTCGAACGGGGTCTCGCCGAGCTTGTACTGGCCGCACGCCACCTCCGCCCAGGGCGTCACCACGAAGCGGACCGTGCCCATGGCTTTCGGCTCCTTGCGGTCGTCGCGCCGCTCGTCCTTCCGTTCGTCGCGCCGGACCTCTGCCCGCCCGTCCGGTCGCTTGCGCTCGAGCGTCAGCGTGAGGTCTCTGGCGATCTCTCCAATCTCCACCGTGCGCTCCAGGTCGGCGTGCCCGGGTGATTCGAGCCGCAGCACCATCGTCCGGTTCGGCTCGACCTCGACGGTGATCGGCGTCCGCCCGCGGAGCTGCCCGTCCAGGTAGAGCTGGGCTCCGCGCGGCTCGGACTTCACCGTCAGAGGCACGGTGCGCGCGCTCCGAGCGACCTCGGGCAGCGCCGCCGTCCGCTCGAGCGCGAAATGGAACCTGCCGTCGCTTCCGGCGGTGACCTCGATGAACGTGTTCAGATCCACGTAGCCCGCCAGCCCGATGGTGACCGGGTATTTGCCGGGCTTGACCTCGGGAATCTCGCACGGCGTGAGCTGCGCCACCGGCCTTTCGGCGAAGACCACGGTCGCGCCGCTCGGCTCGGTGCTGATGCGCACCACGACGGTCCCCCTCGCCCACGGCGACCATGCGATGAGCCCGGCCACCACCGCGATGATCACGCCCGCGGCGAGCGCGGCGACCTTCCCCACCGGCGGCTTCTTGATGGTGTGGCTCGGCTCGGTCGCGCCGCCCGCGGGATCTGCCGGGTCGGGCACCTCGAGTGACGCCCGCTTCGGCCTGACCTGCGAGCGCGGGCGTTCGGGAACGGTCGACTTGCGCTCCGGCTTTCCCGCGCCGCTGGCCTTCGTCACCTTGCCCGACGGAGTCGCCTTGCGCGGCTCGGGCTCCAGCTCGTCGAGGAGCAGCCGGCCCTCCTCGGCCTCGCGCGACAGCCGCTCGGCATAGAGCTCCTGCATGAAGGCGGCGAGGTGGGCCGACGACGAGGGCCATTTCTTCTCGAGCAGCCACTGCTCGAGCGAAAGCTGCAGCTGAATCGCCTCCTGGTAGCGGTCGTCGGGCTTCTTGGCGAGCGCCTTGAGGACGATCGGATCCAGGTCCTTGGGAAGCCGCGCGTTCACCTCTGACGGCGGCGCCACCACGCACTCGCAGACCGCGTTCAACGTCTGAATGTCGTTGCCCCGCTTGAACAGCCGCGTGCCGGTGAGCAGCTCGTAGAGGACGACGCCCAGCGCGAAGATGTCGGTGCGGCAGTCGACGGCCCGGCCCGAAGCCTGCTCTGGCGACATGTACGAGTACTTGCCCTTGAGCACGCCCGAGCGCGTCACCGAGGCGTTGTCGGCGGCCTTGGCGATGCCGAAGTCCACCACCTTTACCCCGCCGTCGAAGGTGATGATGATGTTCTGCGGCGAGATGTCGCGGTGAACCAGCCCGAGCGGGTTGCCGGCCTGATCGGTCTTCTTGTGCGCGTAGTCGAGGCCGGCGCACGCGTCCATCACGACGCGGCAGATGAGCGGCACCGGCATCGGCTTGCCCTCGGCGTCGGCGCGCTTCCACACCTTCCGCACGTCCTCGCCGTGGATGTACTCCATGGCGATGTAATAGGTGTCGTCCTGGGCCCCGAGGTCGAAGATCTGCACGATGTTCGGGTGGTTCAGCCGCGCGGCGTTGCGCGCCTCGTCGAGGAACATCTTCACGAACTCTTCGTTCTCGGCGAGGTGCGGCAGAATGCGCTTGACCACGCACAGCTTTTCGAAGCCCTCGAGGCCCGAGCGGCGCGCCAGGTAGATCTGTGCCATGCCGCCCGTCGCGAGGCGCTTCAGCAGCTGGTAGTCGCCGTAGGTCTCGATGGACACCGCAGAGCCAGACAGCCTACTTCAACTGGCCGCCGTCCGCCCCGCCTAGCGCCGGCCGCGGCCGAGCCGCGTCTCGCGCATCAACGCCTCGAGGTCGTCGAGCTCGCGCTCAAGCTGCGCGATCAGCTCGGGGCGGCGATCGACCCGGTCGAACAGCTCGAGGATCCGCTCGACGTTCTCGTGAATCTCCTCGGCCCGCTCGACGGAGATGCGCCTGAGCAGCATGTCCGCCCCGGTCTCGACCAGCACGCGGATCACCGCGTCGCGCGACTTCAGCGGCTCCTGGACGCGCAGGCCCTCTCCGCGGATCACCTTGAGCCCGCGCACCGTGCGCTCGGGCGTCGGCGTCCGGTCGGGTTTCGACAGCGGCAGCTCGAGCTGTGCTCCGTCACGCTCCTTCAAGCGTCGTCGTCTCCTGTCGGACCGCGCCAAGGTACCCTCGTGACGAAGCATCAGAAATTTTCCGTTCACCGCCACAGCACGCATCGCGCCTGTAGCACGCTGTTTTGCCGATCGCTCCAGAGCCGATTTTTCGGCCTCCGGAGCGATCGACGCAAGCGCTATCGCGCGCAGGCCCGGCTGTAAGAGATCGCGATGCGCGCGCCGGCTCTCGGCGGCGGAGCGAACACCACCTGGTTCGCGGCGGGGTCGTAGGTCCAGCCGGCGGTGACGGGCGCACCGTCGACCGCGACGGCGATCGTCGCCGGGTCGGGCGGGTACGTCAGCGAGAAGCGCTCCTGCGGAGAGAACGCCTTCTGCGCCACGTTCTCGAGCAGCGGCCGGTAATCGGACGCGCAGATGGACATCACCTCTCCGCCGGTGCGCTGCGCGGCTTCGGCGTAGCGGGTGCCATCGCCGCCCGCGGTGGAGCAACCGCTTCCTTGGGGAGCGATGGCGTAGATCGTCGTCCGTCCCTGCGTGCGCGACTGGAAGGCGCGGACGTACGCCTCGACCGTGTCCGGCGAGTGATCGTCCTCGTCGCCCACGAAGACCACCGCCAGCGGCGCGTCCACGCGGAGGAAGCCGCCGTTGCCGTCGTTGGGCAGGCTCGTGCGCGGATCGTCGGCCGAGTCGACCAGCGGCGGCGAGAGCGCGAATCGCACGGCCTCGAGCCCCTTCTCCACGAAGGCGCACCGCCCGACCTGCGCGTTCGCCTTGAGCGCCTGTCCCAAATTCGGCGTGAGGTGCGTGAGCAGGCGGCTCGCGCTGTTGTCGGCGGGGAAGAGCCGCCCGGCCTCGCCGCCCTCCGCTCCGCCGGGGCAGGCGCTGGAGGCCGGCTCGATGCCCGTGGTGGTGATGGCCACGTGCAGGTTCACGCCCCGCGAAAGCGCCGCCTGCGCGAACGCCGGGAGCGCGTCCTGAAGCCGCGGGTGCTCCTCGACCATCGATGCGGTGTTGTCGATGACGAAGAGCACGTCGACCTTGCTTCCGTCCTGCTGGATGAACGTGTCGGTGTGCGTGCCGCGCGTCGACATCTCGCCGAGCAGCGGTACGAGGATGGGCGCGGCCAGGCCCGGAACGTCGGCGAACAGCGGCGAGATGTTCATGCCCGGGACGGCCGCCTTGTACACGACGTCGGCCGAGACGCTGGCCCCGGGTGAGAGCACCACCGGCACCGGCGGCGAGAGCGCGGCGAGCTCGAACTCGCCGTCGGTGGTGCCCGGCCCGATGAAGACGCGGTTCACCGTCACTGGCGCGCCGCAGCCGTTCTCGAACACGACGCTGGCCGGAGAGGGCGGGCAGCTCGGCCGCACCAGCCCGAACTCGACGTAGCGCGGCCTCGGTACCAGGCAGATGCCCTGGACGTTGGCGGTGAGCGCCACCTGGCGAATGGGGTTCGCTGGGTCGGCCGCCTCGACGTGCAGCGTGCCGCGGAACGGGCCCGACTCACCCTCCGGAGCCACGAAGGCCACCTGGATGGTGCCGTACCCGCCGGCGGGGAAGATGTGACCGTCGCGCCCGCCGCCCGGGAGCCGGAAGCTGCCACCGGCGTCATCGGAGAGGTGGATGTTCTTCACCGCGCACAGCGAAGCGCCGCGGTTGGTGAGCTTCACTCCCAGCACCGCGCCGCGGCCGGGCGGCACCGTGCCGAAGTCGATGGCCGGCGGCGTGAAGACGAGATCGCACGGCGGATACAGTCGCGCCCTGCCCGCCACCGTGGCCCTCACCAGCGTGCCGGCGTTGGCGGTGCTGTGCACGTCGATGACGGCCGAGGCCGGGCCGGGGCGCGTCGGCTCGTAGAACACCTTCACCACGAGCTCCTCGCCGGCCCCGAGCGTCCGCGGCATGGGCGGCGGGACGACCGAGAACTGGCTGGCGTCGGGCGACATCGGCGAGACCACCACGGAGCGCACCGTCAACGGCGCGGCGTTCGACGTGCCGCAGTTCTTCACGTGCAGCATCAGGGTGTTCTTCGAGCCCACCGGCTTCTCGCCGAAGTCGTGCGTCGCCGGCGACACGCACAGCTCGGACGAGCCGCCGAAGGCGCGCAGCTCGACGTCGGTGGTCGGGTGCCGCCGGCTCGTCACCGAAAAGCGCGCCATGCCCGTGGCCAGCCCCATGTGACCCGGGCTGTAGCGGAGCTGGAACGCGCGCGACTCGCCCCCGCGCAGCGCGATGGGAAAGGCGTCCTGCGGCCCGGTGAACGACAGGTCGGTGCCCGGATCGAGCGAGAAGCCGGTGAGCTGCATCGGCTCGGTCGAGAGGTTGACCAACGTCACCACTTCGGTCTTGTCGCGGTCGATGGGCACGGCTCCGAAGTCGAGCACCGGCGGCCGGGCCACCACCGCCTGCTCCAGCCCCTCGGCCTCGACGTGGACGATTCGATCGAGGCAGCCCTCGCACGGCTCGACGGCCAGCGCGAACAGCTTTCTGCCCGCGCGCGTGGGCGCGAACGTCACATCGAGCTCGCGCTCTCCTCCGGGCTCGAGCACCACCGCCGGCTCGGAGAGATGGAGCTCGTCCCGGTCCGCCCCGACCGGCTTGGGGCGGACGGCGACCGCGAGCGCCGAAGGGTTTCGCAAGAGCAGCGCCAATTGCTTCTCCGAGCCGATCTCGATGCGCCCGAAGTCGAGCCGCTCGGGCCGGATGACGGCCTCGGCCAAAAGCCCTTCGCCGCGGATGTCGACCTCGAAGATGGGCACGTCGGCGCTGTCGGTGCGCACCCTCAAGGTGCCCCGGTGCTGGCCCTCCTCGTGCGGCGTGTAGCGCACGCGGACCCGACACTCGTCGCCGTTCGAGAGCGGGTGCGGCGGGGGCGTGACCAGATTCGCGCGGAACGTGTCGATGGGCCCCAGCGTCGAGACCTCGTGCACCACGATCGGGCCGCGGCCGACGTTCACCAGGCCGATCTGCAGCTCGCGGGTGCGGTGCACGCCGACGGTGCCGAACTCGAGCGGCTCGGTCGCCACCAGCATGCCCGGCGAGCTCCGCGACCGCTCGCGATCGTGACAGGCGCAGAGAACGCCCACGAGCACCCCACCCAACACACGCGCACGCATTCGGGCTCCCCCTCCTCGCCCTGACTCGGGAGCAGGGGCAAGGTGGCCATCGGACTCTGGCGCGGCAATGTGCGCGGTCCTCGTCGTCGTACCGCGTGGCATTCGCTGAACGCCACGGCCGACCGCCGTTCCGTTCGCGGCCCCCCAAAAAAAAGCGCCTCGACCCGCGCGGGGCCGAGGCGCCGATGCTGCGCAGCGCGACTAACGCGTCGCCAGGATCTTCTTCTCCGCGTCGTCGGCGCGGCCGCCCAGGCACGAGAAGGCGTACCAGGGTGTCTCGTCCTGGTCCTTCTTCCTCGCCGCGCGGATGGCCGCCAGCGCGCGCTTGTCGCCGAGCTCGCCGAGCTTCTCCACGGCGTGCCGGCGCACGTCGCAGTCGGGCGAGCTCAGATCTCGCGTCCACACCGTGAGGTAGTCGTCGCGGCGGGCCTTGCCCAGCTTCTCGAGCGTGCTCATCGCCCCGGTCCGCACCTTCCACCGCGAGCTCTTGGTGAGCTCGCGCAGGCCCGCCTCCGCGGAGACGAGCTTGTACTGCGTGATGATGGCGTGTGCGGCCGACTGCTCGTCCGTGCCGTAGCAGGCGATGAGGTTGGCCACCATGCGCTCGGTCGCGGCCGATGGGTCGAGCTGCAGCGCGCGGTCGTAGGCCTTCAGCGCGTTGGCCCGCTGCTTGGCCTCGAAGTACCCGTCGCCCAGCGCGACATGCGCGTCGGCGTCCTTGGGGTTCTCCCGGGCCTCCTGCTTCAGCTCGGGCAGCGACTTCCGCAACCCGACCGTCGCCTCGATGGCCGACAGGGCCTCGTCACCCGACCAGCTGCCAATCCACACCACCAGCCCGGCCACTGCCGCCGCCCCCGCCAGGGCGACGCCGACGACGAAGGCCTTGGGCCAACGCCGCACCGCGCCACCGACGGCCTCCGCCGCCGAGGCCACCCGCTGGACCGACGACTGGAGAATGGTCTGGTTCGTCTGGGTCTTGGGCATGTAGCACCCTCCTTGTGGCTGTATCGTTTTCCACAAGGCCGCTGCCCCGGCAAGAAACGGTGCGGCAATAAATCCGCAGTATTCTTGTCGAGTTACGCCCTCACGCGACGGAAAAGTGCGGCAACAAGAAAGCCCCCGAGATTTCCCGGAGGCTCGCGAGTGCCCAGGGTGGGATTCGAACCCACACGCCTTGCGGCGCCACCCCCTCAAGATGGTGTGTCTACCAATTCCACCACCTGGGCTCTGGCCGGTTCTCCTACCAGAGGCGGCCCGCGCACGGAAGCGGTTCGAGCCGCCGACTTCTCACAACCTCCCTCGCAATCGGCCCATTCTCCTCTCACGGGGTCGACTTCGCCTCGCCCTGCCCTCCGTCGGCCGGAGCGCCGGTCGCTGCGTTGGCCCCGGCCGGAGCCTCGGTCGCGCTACCCGGCGCCTTCTCGATGCCGAGCGTAACGCCTCCACCGTCGGCCTCCGCCGCACCGCCCGGCACGGCCGACGCGGGCTGAGTCTCGGCGGGCTTGGGCGGCTCGGACGATGTCTCCAATTCCGACGCCACCGAGGTGCGCAGCCCGACGAAGGACAGGCCCAGCGAGGTGATGAAGAAGAGCGTGGCGCAGACGGCGGTCACCTTGCCCAGGAAGGTCACGGCCCCGCGGCCGCCGAAGGCGCTCGTGGCGGCCCCGCCGCCCAGTGCCGCGCCCATGCCCGCGTCCTTCCCCGGCTGGAGGAGGATCACGAAGATCATGAAGACGCAGAGCAGGACGTGAACGACCGAGAAGAAAACCAGCATGAGGGGGCGGCTTTAACCACAGAGCCGTCACGCTGACAACCCGTACGACTAAGAGGCTCTGCCCGCGCCTCTGGCCTGCCGCTTCTTGAGCCAGCTCAGCACGTTCTCGACGTGGCTCTTGATGCGCAGCTCGTGGTGGAAGACCGCCTCGACCCTCCCCTGCTCGTCGAGCACGAACGTCACCCGCTTCACCAGCCTGAGGAGCGGCCAGACGACGTCGTACCTGCGCGCGATCTCCCCGGCGGGGTCGCCGATCATCGGGAACGGCGCGCGGACGCTGGAGGCGAAGCTGCACTGGGTCGAATGGTCGTCCGTCGAGATGCCGACCACGCTGGCGCCGAGCGCCTGAATCTCCTGGTATGCGTCGCGGAACTGCGACGCCTCGGCCGTTCAGCCGGGGGTGAAGGCCTTGGGGAAGAAGTAGAGGACGACGACGCGGCCTTTCTGCTCGGCCAGCCGGAACGTCTGGCCGGTGGTGAGCCGGGCCTCGAAATCCGGAGCGGGCTGGCCGATGCGAATCATGGGTCCCCCTCCCGCCCGCTCAGGCGCATGCCTTGACGATCGCCGCGAAGTCGGCCGCCTTCAAGCTCGCCCCGCCGACCAGCGCTCCGTCGACGTCGGGCCGGGCCAGAAGCTCGGCCGCATTCTCGGGCTTGACCGACCCGCCGTACTGGATGCGCAGCCTGGCGGCGGTCTCGGCGCCGAACGCCGAGCCCAGAAGCGAGCGGATGTGCGCGTGGACCTCCTGCGCCTGGTCCGGCGTGGCGTTGCGCCCGGTGCCGATGGCCCACACCGGCTCGTAGGCCAGGACGAAGCGCTCGACGTCCGAAGAGGCGAAGCCCGCGAGCGCGCCCTTCACCTGCCGGCTCACCACCTCGAGCGTCCTGCCGCCGTCGCGCTCGGCCAACGTCTCGCCGACGCAGACGATGGGCAGCATGCCGGCCTTCACCACCGCCTGGATACGCTTGTTCACCGTCTCGTCCGTTTCGCCGAAGTACTGCCGCCGCTCGGAGTGGCCGACGATGACGTAGCTGCAGCCGACCTCCTTGAGCATGGAGGCCGAGATCTCGCCGGTGTAGGCGCCCGAGCTCTCCCAGTGGCAGTTCTGGGCCGCGAGCAGCACGTTCGAGCCCTCGAGCGCCTGCCGCACGGGGTGGAGCGCGGTGAACGGCGGGGCCACGGCGATCTCCACCTTGTCGCGCACCATCGACACCAGCCCGCGGAGCTCGCGCACCAGGGCCAGCGCCTCGGCCACCGTCTTGTGCATCTTCCAGTTGCCAGCGATGAAGGGTCTGCGCATGGAGGCTCCGTTGGTCAGCCCAGGGCCTTGATGCCCGGCAGCTCCTTGCCCTCGAGGAACTCGAGCGATGCGCCCCCGCCGGTGGAGACGTGCTTCATCTTCGCGGCCAGGGAGAGCTGGTTGACCGCCGCCGCGCTGTCGCCGCCGCCCACCACGGTGACGGCCGAAGCGTTGTCGGCCATGGCCTGGGCCACCGCCCTCGTGCCCTCGGCGAAGCGGGGCACCTCGAACAGGCCCATCGGCCCGTTCCACAGCACGGTCTTCGCCTGCACGAGGTGCTGCCGGAACAGCTCGCGCGTCTTGGGGCCGATGTCGAGGCCCATCAGGTCGGGCGGAATGGCGCGCTCCTTCACCTCGCGCACCTCGCCCCGATCGTCGGGAGAGCTCGACGCGAGGTGATCGACGGGCAGCACCAGCTCCTTGTTCAGCCGCCTGGCCGAGTCGATGAGCTTCTGGGCCAGGCTCACCTTGTCGGCCTCGACGCGGCTTCTGCCGACCTCGACCCCTTGGGCCTTGAGGAAGGTGTAGGCCATGGCCCCGCCGACGAGCAGCGCGTCGACTCTGGGCAAGAGGTTCTCGATGACCTTGATCTTGTCCGACACCTTGGCCCCGCCAAGCACCGCCACGAAGGGCCGGTCGGGGCTCTTGAGCACCTTGGAGAGGTAGTCGATCTCCTTCTTCATCAGCAGGCCGGCCGCCTTCTCCTTCACGAACGCCACCATGCCCACGGTCGAGGCGTGGGCCCTGTGCGCGGTGCCGAAGGCGTCGTTCACGTAGACGTCGCAGAGCGAGGCCAGCTGGCGGGCGAAGCCCTCGTCGTTGGCCTCCTCCTCCTCGTGGAAGCGGAGGTTCTCGAGCAGCAGGACCTGCCCGGGCTTGAGCTCGCGCACCAGCTTCTGCACGCCGTCGCCCACGCAGTCGTCGGCGTGGATGACCTCGCGCTCGTTGCCGAGCAGCTCGGCGAGCCGGGTGGCCACCGGCTCGAGCGAGAGCTTTCGGTCGACGCCCTTGGGCCGCCCCAGGTGCGAGCCGAGAATGACCCTGGCCCCGGCCGCGAGCGCCAGCTGAATGGTGGGCAGCGCCTCGCGGATGCGGGTGTCGTCGGTGACGCGGCGCGACTCGTCCAGCGGCACGTTGAAGTCGACGCGGATGAAGACGCGCTTGTGCGCCAGGTTCAGCTCGTTGATCGTCTTCATGGCCGCCCCGACGCTCAGGACTTCGTCATGAGGAACTTGGCCACGTCGACCATGCGGTTGGAGAAGCCCCACTCGTTGTCGTACCAGGCCATCACCTTCACCAGGTTGCCCTCGATGACGAAGGTGTTGGTGGCGTCGAAGATGGCCGAGTGCGGGTTGTCGTTGTAGTCGATCGACACCGTCTGCGCCTCGCTGTACTCGAGAATGCCCTTGAGCGGCCCTTCGGCGGCCTTCTTGTAGGCGGCGTTCACCTCCTCGGCGGTGACGTTGCGCGACACCACGCAGGTCAGGTCGACCAGCGACACGTTGGGCGTGGGCACGCGCACCGCCAGCCCGTGCATCTTGCCCTTGAGCGCGGGCAAAACCTCGCCGATGGCCTTGGCGGCGCCGGTGCTCGACGGGATCATCGACAGCGCCGCGGCGCGGGCCCGCCGCAGGTCCTCGTGCACCAGGTCGAGGATGCGCTGGTCGTTGGTGTAGCTGTGAATGGTGGTCATCAGGCCCTTCTCGATGCCGAAGTTGTCGAGCAGGACCTTGGCCGTCGGCGCCAGGCAGTTGGTGGTGCACGAGGCGTTCGAGATGATGTGGTGCTTCGCCGGGTCGTACCTGTCGTGGTTGATGCCGAAGGCGATGGTGACGTCCGGGTTCTTCGCCGGAGCGGAGATGAGCACCTTCTTGGCGCCGGCCTTGAGGTGCTGCTCGGCGGCCTCGCGGGCGGTGAAGCGCCCGGTGCACTCGAGCACCACGTCGACGCCCAGGTCCTTCCACGGCAGCTTTGCGGGCTCGCGCTCGGCGATGACCCGGTACTCCTTGCCGTCGATGCTGATGCCCTTCTCGGTGGCCTTCACCGGGCCGGGCCAGTTGCGGTGCACCGAGTCGTACTTGAACAGATGCGCCAGCGTGGCGGGCTTGTCGAGATCGTTGATGGCGACGATCTCGATGTCCTCCTTGCGAGCGAGCGCCGCGCGCAGAATGCAGCGGCCGATGCGGCCGAAGCCGTTGATCGCGAACTTGAGAGCCATGGTTCCTCCGCAAAAATGAAGGGCGAGGCACCCTAGGCACCCGTGCCAGCGGAGTCAACGACGGCGGGCTCTTGCCGCGCCGGGCGGTGATGGCTCCGAACAGTGCCGCCGCTATGCCGAGAGGAAGGCCACCGCGCGCCTGAGCTGCTCGACCTCGTCGTCCGAGAGGTGGGCCTTCTCGATGTAGCGCTCGAGCGCCGCCGCCCACTCCTGGCGCGACTGGGGGATGCGGTAGTCGTTGAAGTAGATCGCCTCCTCGAGACCGCGGAGCAGCGTCATCACCGCCTGCGGGTCCTGCCCCGATTGGCCGACGGCGTCGAAGAGCTGCACCACCGCGTTCGCGTCGAGGCCGGCGCGCTGCACCAGCTCGAAGAGGGCATTCAGGGGGTAGCCGGCCGGGTTCTCGAACAGGCCGGGCACCGTCAGCGCCAGATGCCGGATCTGCTCCGTCGTGAAGCCCATGAGCTGGAGCATCTGCATCTGGTGCGGGTGGGCGTCGACCAGCACGTTGGCGATCGCCGAAGGCACCCCGGCATCGGTGAGCAGCTTCAGCCGCTCCTGTCGGCTCGGGCCGTGATCGCCAAAGATGGCGTCCACGGCCAGCGCTCCGCCGAGGAGCGCTCCACCGATGAGCGTGCCCACGCCGGGGAAGCCCATGATGACGCCGGCCACCGGAGCGAAGCCGCTCAACGCCATGAGCCCGCTCGAGGCCGCATGGGCCCATTCGCCGTTGCGCGCGTGGCCGTACGCAGCGAAGGCGTCGAGCACGCCGGTGAGGAAGCCGATGCCCATCGACACGCCGGGCAGCGCCCTCGCCATGCGCGACGACGACCGCATCATCGTCGCGCCCAGATCGGCCAGGTCGACGCCCGCGCCCACCACCTCGAGCGACGTGCGCAGAAACTCCGAGGTGGTCTCGGGCGAGTAGTTGGCGTTCGCGACGGTGAGCAGCGCCCCGATGCCCTTGAGCACCAGCGGCAGCCTGCCGTGGAGACCGGCGTCGTCGACCCTGCGGTTGTACCGCTCGAGGAGCGCGTAGGCATTGTCGAACTCGCCCCGCTGCGCCGCGCGGAAGATGCCGCGCAGATCGTCCGCGAGCGCCTTCGCCTCCTTCTCGTCGAGGCCGAACAGCTCGGGCCGGGCCTCGAGGAACCCGAAGAACGTCTCCGCCTTCCGCGGGTCGCCGTGGAAGGCGAAGAAGCCCGCCGCCTCGGCGAAGGACTGGCCCAAAGACTCGAAGAACGCCTGGGGCGTCTTGATCCAATTCGCGTCGGGCGTGACGTAGTCGAAGAACGACGGCTGGCCCTCGGTCGCCGCGTACATCTGGTCGCTGAGGAACTGGAACCCGGCTTCGGTCTGCGAGATGGCCGGCAGCGTGTTCGCCGCGCGCTGCACCTGCTCGGCGAGCTCCGGGTCGGGGCAGGTGGCCGGATCGAGCGCGCCCTGGTGCATCGTCAGCTGCGTCACCACGTCGCGGCCCGCGGCCTCCCACTGCGCATACTCGGGGTGGTCCTCGCGCCACTTCTTGACGATGGCCTCGTACTCGGCCTGGGTCAGGCCGGGCCCGGCGGCAGCGATCATCGCCGCCAGCTCGCGGTCGAGCTCCTCGACGCGGTCCTGCAGGTTCTCGAATCGATCGATGGCCGCATCGAGGCGGACCGCCGCGAACGTCCGGGCGGCGTTGGGCTTGCTCGCGGCCAGCGCGCCGTAGACGGCGTCGGCCAGCGCCTTGCCGGGGCCCTCGCCCGCGGCCAGCTCGGCGAGCCGGTCGTCGAACTGGTTCAAATCGCCGTCGGGCAGGTACGCGGCGAGCGTGCGGCCGACCTGCGCCGTGGCCTCAGGGCTCGCCCTCGAGGTGACGAAGGCCAGCGCCTCGAGCGTCTCCCGCGTCGGAGCGCTCGAGCCGTCGTCGCGGTTGCCGTGGACGCGATCGCCCAGCATCCGCCCCATCGCATCGAGCGCGGGCTGCACGCGCTGGAGCAGCGCGTCCACCATCGCCGGGTTGTCCTTGTATTTGGGATCGGTCGCGACGATCTCTTCGAGGAGCTGGGCCGCCGCGGCCGGGTCCTCCTCCGCGAGCGCGTTGATCCGCGCGGCATCGTGGGCGGTCGCCTCGCCCGTGAGCGGGCCGACCGTGACGTCGTTGGCCGCACGCGTCGCCGAGACCTCTCCGGCCGCTCCATCGGCGCCCATGCGCGAGGCGACCCGCACCACGGCGTTCGCCGCCGCTTGAAGGCGCTCCTCCGAAGTGGCGTTCGGACCGGCCGCGTTTGCCTCCGCGCGCGCCGCCGCCGCCATCTCGTCGCGTTCTTCGACGGTGACGCCGTCGATGCCCTCGTACTGCGCCGCCTCCTCGGGCGTGAGATATCCGTCCTGGCCCAGCATCGCCCGGCTCGGGTCCCAGTACCGGCCGTCGGGCATGCGGAGCACCGCGTGCTCACCCGAGACGACGATCTCCGTCTCCACGCCCTGCGCGCGGAAGTAGTCCTGCGCAGCGGCCGCGGCCTGGACGCAGTTCAGCGCGCCGTCGGTGCCGTCGGCCACTCCGCCCAGAACCGCGCGCTCGGCGATCGCCTCGGCCAGCGTGGTACCGTCTCCCTCGGGCGCGTAGCGGAACAACGACAGGTACGCGGTGGCTCCCTGGACGTCGTACGACGGCCGCGCCCTCGCCTCGAACATGCGCTCGAGCTCGCGCAGCAGCGAGCCCTGCAACCGCTCCCACGCGCCCGGAGCGGTCAGCGCCACCGGAGCGCGACGCGCCGGCTCGAACGAGCTCTGCCCGTACGAGGCCGCCACCGCGGCATTCGAGGCGACCGATCGATTCGACGATGGCTGACGCGCGGATTCCTGCGCCGTGCGGGCAGCGGCAATCTGTGCCGCCCTGCGCGCCGCCTCCTCGGCCCTCCGGCGCGCAGCAGCCAGCGCCTCGGCCAGCCTCCGAGCCGCATCCCCGAGCGGACCCGTCGCCATCATCCACCTCCCGTCTTCTCGATTATCCAGAACGGGCGACGACAGGTGCCAACCCTCGAAGAGGTGGTCATCTGTCCCACAACGGATGGCCGGGTTCAGCGGGCGCCGTCGTTCCGGCGGCGACGGCTCAAGCGCACGAGGGCGACGAGGGCCAGAAGCGGCGAGAGCCCGAGGGCTCCCGAGCAGCCGCAGCCGGTCTGGGCGGCGAGCTGCTCCTCGCCCAGCATCGCCAGGTGGATGAGCGGCAAAGGCTCGCCGCCGTCCGGCTCGTCGGTGCCGCCGTCGGGAACGGGAGGCTCATTGTCGATGACGCCGAAGAACTTGAGGAAGCGGCCCATGGTGACGAGCCGCTTGTTCGCGCTGACGACCGTCTCGAACGGGAACGCCAGCGTCACCACCTTGCCCGCGCCGGCATGGGCTACGCCCGCGCCGCTGCTCGCGGATCCATAGGTGGCGATGGAGAACCCGCCCACGGGTGAGACGACGTCGGGGACTCCGGTGGCGTACGTGCCCTGGAGCCCATCGTCGAGGGTCAACGTGCCCACGCCGGAGAGGAACTGATCCGCGGCCGCGTAGACCGAGAGGCCTCCGCTGCTGGTCCCTGCCGACGCGTGGAGCACCTCGGCGAGGAAGGCCTGATCCGCCGCCGTGCCATTTGCGAGCGCCGAGGCCGCGTGGGCGCCCGAGAAGAGGAGCCCCCGCTCCGACGCGACGTACGCGCGAAGCAGCTGCTGCTCGGTGGCAGACGGCCCCTTGCCTCCGGGGTGTCCCCGACCCGCGAACCAGTCGACGAGCTGGTAGGCCGAGAGCGAGACGTCTCCGGCGAGCACGGCGGCCGCGTTCGCCCCGTCGAAGCCGACGCTGGAGTACGCGATGGCATCGCCGTGACGGCGCACGTACGTGCCGTCGTTCATCCGGTCGACGAAGATGCGGAGCGGCTGCGCCAGCGCGAAGGCCGAGAGGTCCTCGGTCCTGGCCATGGCCGCCTCGAGCCGGTCGAAGGCGTTCACCACCAGCGCCGGAGCCGCACCTGCGGCGCGGGCTCCGACGACGTCCGAGGGGAACGACTCGCCGCCGGCATTCACCGAGGTGACGCGGAAGTAGCGCGTCTGGCCGAGCTGCAGCGTCACCTGGTGCGAGGTGCCGGCGACGTCGACGCCGTCGTCCCAGGCGAGCCCATCGGGGCTCGAGTACACGCGGTAACCCGTCGCCGCCTGCCCCGCGACGCCCGCCGCATCGGGAACTGGAGCCCGCCACCGCACCTCGATGACGCCGCCGCCCTTGTTCAGGGCCGCCACCGCCGGAGGCGGCTCGGGCGGGAGCAGCGGAGCGACGCCGGCCTTGTCGGCGAAGTACTTGATGATGCCCTGACTGATGGCCCTGGCCGCGAGATAGCGGAAGAGCGGCTCTTTGAGATGAGCGGCATCAGTGGCGTTGTCGTGGAACGCCACCTCGAGAAGGATGGCTGGCATCTCGGGATTGTGGTCGGGGTTGAGCTCGCCGAAGTATGCAGAGTGAATCCTGCGATCCCTCCAGGTTGGCTCGGTCCACCCTTTCTGGATGTCGTTGATCAGCTCGTTGTGAACGAACTGGGCGAGCACGTCGCTCCCGGCGACGCCGGTGAAGTTGTACGGCTCGCCCGGCTGGTTCGGCCCGTAAACATACGTGTCCGTCCCCCGAGCAGCGCCGTTGAACGCATTGGTATGCCACGCCACGTAGACCGCGTCTTCACCGTCGGGGTGCTCCCACGCGGCGAAACGAGAGCGAGTGACGACATCGTCATTGTGGTCCGTGTCGCGCGCGTCGTACACGTCCGGCGGGGCTCCGGCGAACTGTGCGTGATAGCGCGCGCTCTCCTCGAACCGGGGCCTGCGCGAGGTCCCCCCGCCTCGATCGATCAAGCCGGTACCGCCTCCGAAGCGAACCGCATCCAGCGAGATGTTTCCCTGCTCGGCGGAGTCGTTGAGCACCTGAACGGCTCCCCTTTCGGGGTCGACGCCCTTTCGGAAGTAGAACCTGCCGAGCAGCACCCAGGTCATGCCGTGCTGCTTCTGGTTGACGCGAAAATGAGCCCCTCCGCCGGCGTGCTTGACGACGAAATGCGCATCGCTGACGCGCGCGCTGAACGCCGAATAGGAGATGTACACGTTGTAGTAGCCATCGGCCGGAATGGCGGGAACGAACGTCGCGCTGGCGGTGGCGCTGCTCGAGGCGACCATCAATCGATTGGTGCCGAGCTCGAACGGGTTGGTGCCCGACGGCATCGGCCTCGGCGGGTGGGCGTAGCCCTTGAGCGTCGACGTCGAGAACACGCCCGGAGCGCCCTGCTCCGAGTAGCCCGGATCGGCGTTGTCGACGACGACCATCTCGGTCTGCAGGTCGGGCTCTCGGACGGGAAAGACGACGGCGCCCGCGTTGAGCAGCATCGGAATGAGGAACTGCGCCACCGTTTCGGTCGAAACCAGGTCCTCGACGATGTCGTTGGTGTTGCCGCGCTGCGTGCGCCACGCGTTCAGCGAAGCATTCCAGGTGAAGCCGTGGCCGGCGCTGACGTAGACGACCCTTCCCGTGAGCGCTCCCTGGCGAATGCGAGCAGTCGGAAGAAACGTCCCGGCAAGACCCGGAGACTCGCGACGCACGAGCGGAGCGTCCCCGCGTTGAACCGGAGCCTCGAACGGTTTTTGCGGCACCGGAGGAAGCGGCGGACCTCCTGGAGGTTCCAGCCCGCAGTCCGGTTCGAATGCGAACCCCGGGCTCCCGAGCACGAGGGCCACAGTCAGCGTCGCGCGCAGCATCGAACAGTCGAGTAGCAGAGACAGACGGATCATCGCAAATGGCCGGCCCCGTCGGCGATCGAGCCGCAGGCCATGCATCGGCAAGTGCCACGACCCGAACCGTCGAAATCTTCGAATGAGTCAGCGCTGCGTGCGACAGTTCCGACGATGGCCACGTGGAGGGTCGGTCAGAGCCGGGTGAACGCGTCGGACATCTCTGGGCTCAGGCGCGCCTGGCGCAACGGTTCGCTGGTGCCCTTCCTCGGCGCGGGCATCTCGGTGGAGCACGGGGTGCCTTCGTGGCGAACGCTGGTGCTCGAGCTGCTGTTCGAGGAATCGGCGCACCTGCGCTCTTTGCGCGCCTTCGGACCGCACCACACCCGCGCGCTCGCCTCGTGGCTGGCAGACTATTTCGAGTACGACCCGGTCATCCTCTCGCGCGTGGTGAAGAACGCCACCCGCCGCCGGGGAAAACGCAACGACGGGCTCACCGACGAGCAGGCCGACCAGGTCTTTCTCCACGCGGTGCGCAAGCACCTCTATGCCTCGCGCGTTCAGCCCGCGCACAAGACGTCGCTCCATGCGGTGGCCGATCTCATCGAACGCGGCGTCAACGAGCGCCGCATCAGAGCGGTGGTGACGTTCAACTTCGACGACCTCCTCGAGCAGGAGCTCGCCCGCCGCAAGGTGCCGTTCCACGTCGTCACCGACGGCCGCCGCTCCAGTGGACGCGGGCTCCCCATCGTGCACCCGCACGGGTATCTGCCCCGCGAAGGCCCGCTGTCGAAGAGCTCGATCGTCTTCACCGAGGACGACTACCACCGGCTCACCGACACGGTGTTCCACTGGGCGCTGACGGAGATCGTCTCGTTCCTGCGCCACCAGACGGTGCTGTTTCTGGGCCTGTCGATGTCCGACCCGAACCTGAGGCGGCTGCTCGACGCCTCGTACGTGCGCGGCGACGTCCCTGCCCACTGGCTGGTCATGCGCAAGCACGCCCTCAAGGGCGACGAGCGGCAGAAGCAGGCCGCCGCCGTCGAGGAGCGCGCCCGGCGCCATGCGGCCGCCATGGGCCTGCCCGACCGCAAGGAGCCCGAGCGCATCGAGGCCGCGCTCGAGGCCGCGCTCAAGCTCGCCGACCGATACGACCGCGAGCTGCTCGAGAGCATGGGCGTCAAGACGGTGTGGATCGAGGAGTTCGCCGACCTCAGGCCCCTGCTCGAGGCCATCCGCTGACGGCCGGGCACCTCTCCGCGCCGCCGGCCGACCCGATCGGGCCGTCGGTGGCACAGCGGCGGCCGAGGTGCTTTAAGGCGCTTTCCGATGGCGGATGATGGCGCGCGGCCCCCCTTTCAGGCGAAGCGGGCCGGCACGTTCTACGACTCGCTCGTCCATGCCTACGGCGGCCTGGTCTGGGCGGTGGTGCACCAGCGCAACATGCGCATGCACCTCATCGCCGCGGTCCTGGTGGGGCTGGTGGGCGCGGGCATTCCTTTGGGGCTCGCCGAGAAGGTCACGCTCATCTTCTGCGTGCTGCTCATCTTCTTCGCCGAGATCCTCAACAGCGCGCTCGAGCAGCTGGTGGACCTCGCCATCCAGCAGTTCGATCAGCGGGCCCGCCTCACCAAGGATCTCGCCGCCGCCGGCGTCCTGGTGCTGGCCATCGGCACGGTGGTCATCTTCGCGGCGATCCTGGTGCACCGCGCCGACGTCGTCGCCGGCCACGTCGAGCAGATTGAGCGCCAGGTGCTCGTCGGAGTGCCCTTCACCTTCTGCGCGGGCGCGCTGATGCACGAGGCCGAGAAGCCCGCGTGGGCCGACGTGGCGATCGGCGTTGCCGGGCTCTCCCTCTTCGCGGCGACCGTCACCTGGTCCTGCAGCTACGTCTTCTCGGCGATGACCTTCGGGCTGTTCGTGCTGGCGGCGTCGGCGGCGTACGTGCGCCAGCGAGATCGACGCCGGAAAAAATGAACCCGGCTCGAGGGCCGGGTCACCGCTCGACCCCGACGGGCAGGCCCCGGAACCGGTCCGGAACGCTGCTTCCGTCGAGGGTCGTTGGAAGAGGAGTCACGCCGTCTGGCGAAGCTCCTGCTTCTGCGCCTCCATTGCCTTCTCGCCCTCGCGCAGGTCCGTCGTGACCAGCTCGATGAGCTCGGTGGCGATGTCGATGATCTGGTTATGCGTGTAGCCGCCCGCGCGCAACTGATTGAAGAACGTACGCGCGAGGATCTTGGTGCCCTTCCGGTCGGTCGTCATGATGACCACGGCCTCCTTGTCCCGCCTCAGGCCCCCGCGGGGCCGCCCAGGCACGACTGCGACGCTCCGGGGCGTTACAACCCGCGTGCCAGATTTCGGAGCGTTTCCGATTCCGCTTTTGCCACGCGCCGTTACACCCGTTTCGTTCACTGTGAGAAGGCCTTCGGGGTGCGTAGGTGACTTCGCACCGGCCGGGCGGCTCCGGGCCGTGCGGAAGAGCAGGTGCATACCCCCGTTCGCACCAGAGCTACACGCGCGGGCGAACGTTTGCGGCGCTGCTGAAGTCTGAAGGGCAAGCGAAGAACGGCCTGGTCGGCTAGGGTGCGCGCGAATGGCAAAGTACACGGTCCGGACGAAAGAAGGCGAGCTGGTCTACGGCAGCTTCGGCGAGGTGGAGAAGGCCTGGCTGAGCGGGCTCATCGAGCCGGACGACGAGATTCGCGAGGAGGGCCAGACGAGCTGGCGCAAGGCGGGCGCCATTCCCATCCTGCGCAACGCGCAAAGAAGCGAGCAGCAGATCTTCGGCGGCACGCAGATGGCGCTCATCGTGGTGGTGGTGGTGCTGGCGTCCTTCGCGCTCTACCAGCTCTCGCGCGAGCGGTACCTGTTGGGCGGCCTGGTGGCGCTGGTCGTCGCGTTCCTGCTTTTCCGCGTGACGACGTTCGCGTACAAGCGTCGCAAGCCCTACGGCTGACGAGGAGCGACATGGCGTACGCAATGGTGAACGGCAGGCGGCACGCGGTGCGCGTGACGCGCGACCTCGCCGACAACTACTCGGTCGAGGTCTACCCCGAGCCGCCGCCCGGTGCGGAGAAGGAAGCGGAGCCGTTCAAGAACTGGCCGGTGCCGCTCATCATGAAGCTGAACGCGGAGAGCAGAGAGGACGCGCTCGTCGCCGCGCTCGAGCACATGAAGAAGCTGGGCCGCATCTCGGACTTCCACGTCGACGAGAGCGAAAAGCCCAAGCCCAGGGCGGCCGGGGCCAAGGCGAAGGACGAGGACGAGTCGGAGGAGTAGCGCTCGCCCACCCGGCCGTTCGGCGACAGAGCTTTGGCCGCCGTGGTGGACAGCCGTCGACCCGACCGCCAACTTCCGGGCGATGGCGCACCTCTTCGCCTCGGACGAGCGATTGCTGCTCCCGGTGCGGGTGCGCCGCGCGCTCGAGCGCCGCTCGATGCTGGTGGAGAACCCGCGCTTCTGCCGGGTGGTGAACGGCGCGGGCGACGAGCTTCCGGGCGTGTCCGTCGACCGCTTCGATGGGCACTACGTCGTCCGTTCCGCGAGCCCGTGCCCTCCCGAGCTGGCATGGGCGCTCGTGGAGATGGGCGGAGCGCAGTCGGTGCTCGAGCGCGGCCCGTTCGCCCGGGCGCTCCACGGCTCGCCGCCGCGTTGGACGCGCGTGCTCGAGCGGGGAGCGCGCCTGACGGTCGACCTCCACCGGCCCGACTACCCATACGAGCACCGCCCGGTGCGGCGGTTGTTGTCGCGGCTGTCGCCGGGCGCGCGGGTGCTCGACGTCCGCTGCCGGGTGGGCGGGCTCTTGGTGCACGCGGCGCTGCACGGGGCGAAGTCGGTGCTGGCCTTCGACCCCGACTCCACCTCGGTGGAGCTCGCGCGCGAGAACGCCGCGGCGAACGGCGTGGCGGCAAGGGTGCACGTCGAGGCCGCTGCTCCGCTTCGGGCGCTCCAAGCGGTGTCCGACCCCTTCGACCTGGTGCTCCTCGACGCCGTCCACGTCGACTCGCCGGGCGCATTCGCCGAGCTGCTCGGGCTGGCGGTGCGGCGGGTGCGGCGCGAGGGGCGGCTTCTGGTGCTCGCCTACGACGGGTTGGGCGCGTCGCTATTCGAGGCGGTGGCGCGCGTCTGCTCGGGCGAGGGCCGGAGCGCGCGCGTGCTGGCGCAGCCGGGATTGCCGTTCGACTTCCCGCTGCCGCTTCCGGCCGAGCCGCCGCTGCGCATCGCGGTGCTGGAGCTCTGCTAGCGACAGAGGGTGAGGGGACAGAGGGAGTGCCCGTGAGCTGCTCCTCTGGCCTCATCGGCTGGCCGACTTCTTCGCCTCGGCGACGGCCTTGCGGATGGCGAAGAAGACGTCGGGCACGGCGGTGGTGTTGGCGCGGTTGGCGACCCACCGCGGAATCGAGCCGCCCGGGTCGGTGTGCAAATAGTACGTGGCGAACGTGCGCTGGCCACCGTCGCGGGGCTCGAGCTTCCAGTAGCCGTCGTTGAGCTTCACCCGGATGAGGTCTTCCTTGGCGGGCGGGCCCTTGTCCGACGCGGTCCACCGCACGAGCAGGTAGCCCTTGCCGTCCTTCCAGTCGGACTCGTCGACGAGCCGGATGGTGTAGTCGCGCTTGTCGACCAACGGAGCGTTCACCACGCTGTAGAAGTAGATGACCTTGTCACCGCCCTCGCGCGCGACGATGCGGCTCTCCTCCGTATAGGGCATCGTCTTCTTGTAGTTGTCGTAGTCGCGGATGACCTTCCAGACCTCGTGCGGCGGAGCGTCGATGAGGCCGATGGCCTTCACCTCGGCGACGTTCTCCTCGGCTGACCTGGAATAGACGGTGATGCCGTCTTCCTTGGCGGCGAGCTCCCAACCCGTGTCGGGGGAGGACGACAGCACGAGCAGCGCGATCGCGATCACATCGACCTCTCGAGAAGTGACGAAGTTATCGCCATTGCATTCTCCCGGTTGCCCCGACTTCCCAACGCACCGTGTCAACCCGCCAACCCAATCGGCCGCTCCCCTGCCCACCGCCCGAATCACGAAACGCGAGGCTTTTCGCCGCTGGCCCCTGGCCCCACCAAGCTGCTATTTCCGCCCCGTGAATACGACCGAGACGACTCCCAATGAGGCTCCCGAGGCCGTGCCGCCGTCCGAGCCGGCCGAGAAGGTCGAGCTGGTACGCAAGGTCTACGTGAAGGACCTGCGGCCGAACGACAGGCTGCTCACCGTCTTCCGCGTCACGCGCAAGCAGAAGAACGTGGGCAGAAGCGGCAAGGCCTTTCTGGCGATCTCTTTGGCCGACCGGACCGGCGAGGTCGACGCCCGCATCTTCGACCAGGTGGATCGGTTCGAGCCGGCGTTCGCCGTCGGCGACTACGTGCTGGTCCAGGGCGACGTCATCACCTTCCACGGGCGGCCGCAGGTGCTCATCGCCTCGGTCGAGCGGCTCGACCCCGAGCCCATCGACGAGCGGGAATTCACTCCGCTCCCCGAGCCAAGAGCCGAGGAGCGACCCGAGGGCAGCCGGGTGGTGGCGCAGATCCGCGACATCGTCGAGCGGGTCGCCGACCCGTACGTCAAGCGGCTGTTGCTCGCCTTCCTCGACGACCCGGAGATCGCCCCGGGGCTTCCGGTGGCGCCGGCGGCCAAGGGCGTGCACCACGCGTACAAGGGCGGGCTCGCCGAGCACGTGCTCTCGGTGATGAAGCTGGCCCACCGCGTGGCCGACCATTACCCCATGGCCGACCGCGACCTGCTCGTCGCCGGAGCGCTGCTCCACGACATCTGCAAGGTCAAAGAGCTCAGCTACGAGAAGAGCTTCGAGTACACCGACGAAGGGCGGCTGGTGGGGCATCTGGTGATGACCGCTCAGAAGATCCGCCAGCACGCTTCGCGCATCGAGGGCTTCCCGCCCCTGCTCGAGCAGCACATCACCCACCTGGTGCTCGCCCACCACGGGCGGCTCGAGTACGGCTCGCCCAAATTGCCGATGACGCTCGAGGCCCTGCTCGTTCACCTCATCGACGAGATGGACTCTCGCGTGGCGAGCTGGCTCGAAATCATGGCCCGCGACCCGAACGATCGGTGGACGGACGCGGCCAAGCTCTACAACCGCCATCTGTGGAAGGGCCCGGTGCCGACCGTGCGCAACCGGCCGCCCGTCGAGGGGCGGCGGAAGAAGGAGAAGCGGCGCGAGGGCAGGCCTGCCAGGGCCGAGCGCGCCGAGCGCTCCGAGCGCACCGAACGGGTCGAGCGGACCGAAGCTGCTTTGCCCGACCGGACCGAGGCCCCCGCCCCGGAAAAGCCGCGCGACGCGGCGCTCCCGAAGGACCTGACTTTCAAGCCCTTCAGCGTTCTCACGGGCGAGGCCTCCGAGGGCGCCGACGGCGGAGGCATGGCCAGCAGTTAGCGCCGGGCGAGCCGTCCGGTAGGCTAGAGCGAGTCCGGTTATTCGGCGAGCGTGGTACGGCCTTCGGTGCGCTTCGGGCTGCCCGTCAGCCGCCGG
>FWPU01004812.1_pt1 | contig 30703 bp, 21 predicted proteins | sample 2228361 | NCBI WGS metagenome assembly FWPU01 (sample SAMEA103939777, study PRJEB20133) | metagenome | reverse complement strand
GATGCCTGCACCGACCCCTCACAGGGCTGGACCACCTGGCTGACCCAAACCACCCAGACCTCGGCCACCTTCTCCGGCGGGGAGAACGGCCACACCTACGCCTTCCGCTCCCGCGCCCGTGACCGCGCCGGCAACCTCGAGGAATGGCCGGCCAACCCCGATGCCTTCACTACCGTGGACACCCAGCCCCCGACCTCCCAGGTGAACGCCCTGCCTCCTTACCACCGCAGCCCCGTCCTCGTCTCCTGGAGCGGGGAAGACCCCACCTCCGGCATCGCTTCCTACGACGTCCAGCTCTGCCGGCAGAATTGCACCGAACCTCGCCGGGCCGTCTGGAACGACTGGCTGCTCCAGACCACTGCCACCTCCGCGCTCTATAGCGATGGGCCGGAGGGTCCTGTCTATTTCCGCTGCCGCGCCCGCGACCGCGCCGGAAATATCGAGCCCTACCCTCCCTTCCCCGATGCCCAAACCACGATAGACCGCACCGCTCCGACCTCCCGGGTGAGCCCGCTTCCCCTCTACAGTTCCGCTGCCTTCACCGTCACCTGGAACGGGGAAGACAACCTCTCCGGCATCGCCTCCTACGACGTCCAGGTCTGCCGGGACGTCTGCACCGACCCCTCACAGGGCTGGACCACCTGGCTGACCCAAACCACCCAGACCTCGGCCACCTTCCACGGTGAGGATGGCCGCACCTACTCCTTCCGCTCCCGCGCCACCGACCGTGCCGGCAACGTCGAGGAGTGGCCGGCCTCGCCCGACGCCTCCACCCTGGTGGACACCCTCCCGCCCTCCTCCCAGGTCAATGCCCTTCCGCTCTACAGCACGGCCACCTTCACCGTCTCCTGGGGCGGCGAGGATAACGCCTCCGGTATCGCTTCCTACGATGTGCAGTTCTGCGCCGGCCGGTGCAACGAGCCGACCGGAGACGGCGGGGCCTGGCAGGACTGGTTGACCCGAACCACCGCCCTTTCGGCCACCTTCTCCAACGGCCAGGACGGCCAGACCTACTCCTTCCGCTGCCGCGCCCGCGATCGGGCCGGAAACGTCGAAGAATGGCCAGCCCTCCCCGATGCCTCCACGACTGTAGATGCCCTTCCTCCCACATCTCAGGTCTTGCCTCTCCCGGAGTACAACCCCTCATCCTTCGTCGTCTCCTGGAGCGGCCAGGATGCGGCCTCCGGAATCTCGGCCTATGACGTCCAGTACTGCATCGGCGACTGCACCGATCCTTTCGTCGTCTGGACGGACTGGCGGCAAGGAACGCCATATACTTCCTCCCTTTTCACCGGCGGGGAGAACGGCCACACCTACGCCTTCCGCTCCCGTGCCCGCGACCGCGCCGGCAACGTCGAGGAGTGGCCGGCCTCTCCGGACGTAGCCACCGTGGTGGATGCCCTTCCCCCGACCTCTACCGTGCATCCCCTGCCGGCCTATAGCCTTGCCTCCTTCACCGTCTCCTGGCAGGGCGAGGACGGCGTCTCCGGCCTGGAGTCGTTCGATGTCCAGTTCTGTACGGGCGAATGCGCCTTCAACGCCACCTGGAACGATTGGCTCACCCATACCACGCTCCTCTCCGCCCCTTTCGAGGGCCAGGACGGCCAGACCTACCATTTCCGCTCCCGCGCCCGCGACCGCGTCGGCAACCTGGAGGCGTGGCCGGAGAAGCCCCCGGTCTGGACCACGGTGGATACCTCTCCACCTGCTTCCCAGGTGGAGCCGCTTCCCAAGTACAGCCCGGCCGTCTTTGCCGTCTCCTGGGGCGGAGAGGACGCCGGCTCGGGCATCGCCTCCTACGATGTCCAGGTCTGCACCGCCACCTGTGCCTCGCCCGAGACCGACTGCTGCCTGGACTGGGTCCTCGTCACCACCTCCACCCAGGCCCTCTTCACCGGCACACACGGGCAGACCTACTTCTTCCGCTCGCGAGCCCGCGACCACCTGGGAAACCTGGAGGAATATCCGCCGACGGCCGATGCCTTCACGGTGGTGGACGCCGAGCCGCCCCGGACCCAGATCGAGGAGGGCCCCTCCTGGGGCGATGCAACTACCTTCCTGGTGCGCTGGAGCGGGTCGGACAAACTTTCCGGTCTGGCCTCCTACAGCCTCTTCTTCCGCCACGAGTCGCAGGAAGACTGGCAGGTGTGGCTGGAGGGGGTGACGATCACGCAGGCCCTCTTCAGCGGCGAGGCCGGCCATACCTATCACCTCTGCATACGCGGGGTCGACCTCGCCGGCAATGTGGAGGACAAGGACTGCCCCGGCCCGCGCGGCGGGTGGCCCATCATCGGCGAGGTACGCCTGGCCGTCCCGCCAACTTCCCAGGTGGAGACGCTTCCGCCCTATGCGCCCGGCACCTCCTTCGAGGTACGTTGGGACGGCGTTCCCCGCCATGTGGTCTATCAGGTGCAGGTGAGGGATGTCAATGGAGGTGTCTGGTCCGATTGGCTGACGACCAAGGACCGCTCGGCCATCTTCCAGGGGGAGGCGGGACACACCTTTGCCTTCCGTTGCCGGGCGATCGACCCGACGAGCGGGGTGACCGAACCCTGGCCGTGGGGAGAAGACACCCGCACGACCCTGCCGGAGGCCGAACCACAGGGGGCCGGGAAGCGGCCGGCCGGCCGTCCCATCGGTGGCCTCTCCGGGCAGGTCCGGGCGTTCTGAGGGGCCGGCCGAAAGGCCAACCCGGGGGACGGGGAGGGTCTCGTCCCCCGGGGATTCCCCCTCGGTCCAGAGGGTCGGCTTCGGGACGGGCGATCCCGATGGAACGGCCCGGCGAAGGTTCGGGAGATGTTCGATGCCGTCGCAAGTGCGCTCCGGCCGGCCGAGCATCCTGAACAGAGGGATGGCCGGTTTGACAAATGGGTGGGTATCCGCTATCCTACCCGGAAAAAGGAGAGCGTTGGTCATGTCCATCCGTAGAAGCAGGGGCGCAACTCGTTGCGCCCCTTGTTGCGCCCCTACTCGTTGCGCCCCTCGTTGCGCCCGAATAGATGGAGGTGAAGGATGAAGAAGGTTGGGATTGTCCTGATCGGCTGCATCCTGGTGGTCATCGGCCTGGTGGCAGCCGTCCGGGTGGCCCCCCTGATTTTCGGGGAACAAGCCCTCGGCATGACCACCGTTCATTTCGTCTCCACCTCCCCGGCGGAAGGCGTCCATGGGGTCCTCATGCCCGAACAGGGCGGGGAAAATCCGCTCCTCCGGGGGCAAACCCCCTGGCGGGTGTCCCTCTCCCCCGGCGACTACTCCTACGTGGCTACCGCACCGGGGTACCGCTCGACCGGCGGCCGTACCCGGGTGTCTCCGGACCAACCCAACATCGCCGTGGAAATCCCGGCCCTGAAGCCGTTGGCCGGTAAAATCGTCGTCCGTTCCAACGCGCCGGCCCAGGTCCGGGTCGACGGAGTCGTCGTCGGCCAGGCCGGCCCTAACCCGGCACTCGGGGCTTCCTTCGGCCCCTTCCCCGCCGGCCCCCATATCGTCAGCGCCACAACCACCTTGGACACCCGGGGACACACCGTTGAGGTCCGGGAGGGCCGCGCATCCGAAGTCGAGTTCCTGTGGGGTTCCCGCCTGACGGTCGTACTCCAACCCCCCGACGTCTCATCCGTTGCCGTCCACGTCGACGGCCAACCCTACACCGGACCGATGGATATGGACGCCGACCGACTGGGCACCCGCCCCTTCGTCCAGATCTCCGTCTCCGCCCCGGGCTATAAGCCATGGGCAGAGGACGTCTTCCCGATCCCCGGAGCGGTAACGACCGTGAGCGTCGCGCTGCAGCCCGTAACGATTCCCCCCACCCCGGCGGAGACGCCCTCCCCCACCCCGGAGGAGACGCCCTCCCCCACCCCGGCGGAGACGCCCTCCCCTACCCCGGAGAGGACAAACGCCTCTACCCGGGATATATCCCCCCGGGAGGCCCCGGTCCTGGTCGCCTACTGGAACTTCTGGCGGGTCTGGAACGAGGCCGGCCGAACGCTAGATGCGGCCCGCCTGGCCGAGGTCATGACGGGTAAGTACCTGGAGACCTGGCAAGATGCCTTCGAGACGGGCCGGGCCCTGGGTGCGATGGACTCCTTCGGCATCGCGCCGAGCCTCCACATCCCCGTCTTCTCGGCGCTCACCGACGCCTTCGCCAAACTGCACGTGCAGTGCGTCGTGACCAGGACGACGCACAAGGGACACGAAGTCCGCACACGGGTGGTCGATGTAGACGGCGACTTCTTCATGCGGCGGGGTAAGGACGGCGTCTGGCGGGTCGCCGATTGGAAAGGCGACTGGCTATCCCGCAGGACGCCTACGCCTACGCCGGAACCTGGCGGCGGGAGAGGCAGATGGACGCGGCCCGCGCCTCCGAACCGGGAAAAGATCATCCCCATCCTCATGGCCAACGTCAACTGCATCCGCGCCGCATCCGGCCTGCCCCCGGTGGAGTACGACTGGGAGTTGGCCGCGGTGGTGCAGCCCATCGCCGACGCGGCGACGGCATACACCTCCGCCTGCGGCTGGCTGTGCTGGCTCGACAACATCGCCCAGATCGAATCCGCCATATGGCCGTACGGGGGACGGTTCCTCGACGAGCAAGACCTTCCCCTCAGCCTTGTGCCTTCCAAGGCCCGGGTCGGGGCATTTGCCTACGACTGGGAGAACTACGACGGCGACCCCTACCCGCCGTGCGCGGCCGGCTGGGGGCAAAACATCATCTCGGTCTGGCTAAAGCCCTGGATGACCCGCGTGGCGATCGTCCTGGGGCCGGCGGAGTGGTTCGGGCCTTATTACCTGACGGTGCTCATCGCCGTCGGGCGTTAGACGAGGAGGAATCCGATGGGTTCTTCCTCCCGATAGTGACCATTGCCGCCGAGGACACGTCTTCCGGTCTGGGGAGGTGTTGCCGTGTCCCGTAGAATTTGTGGGCAGGCTTTGGTTTGCCCTCGTCATCGCTGTGGTCGTTCTCCTCATGCTGGTATCCAGGACACCCGAGTGCCCGGTATTCAGAGCGGCGCAGCTACTCCAATGTCCGGGCGAAGGGGAGAAAGCAATATGCCCTGCTGTCCTCGTATTAGCATCTGGGGATTTCCGGGTGAGCAGGGCAAGAGAAGGAAAAGCGACGAGCAAAGCGCGTATTCTTCGGATCATCTTGCTCGGCTCGGTAGCCGGCGTAGTTATCATCGTAGCGACAGGAGTCTTTTTGCTCTTTCCGATACCATCTGGGAAAAGACGTTGTCAAAACGGTAGTTGACACATTTCGCCGGCAGGTGTAGTATATGGAGGCAGCCAGGCCTCCTGCAGGTTGTAAGGAGGGCAAGCCTTACCGGGAAGATCAAGCCGGTTCTTTCCGCTGCATGCCGTCTGAACCTGCGAGAGGCTCGATCCAGGGCCAGACCAAAAGATCACCGCTATCGGTATCGGACCGGGCTTCTCGGAAAAAGACCGGCCGCACCGGGAACCGCTTCCGGCGATGAAGAGACAACCTCTGCTCCTTTTCCGTCCCATCGTCACCCTGGGAAACGTCCTCCACCAGGAGAGCCACTTCCTGGTATGGACCCTGCGCGATCCTCTCCTGGGACTCTTGCTCCTGGGAACGTTTCTCCTATCCCTTCTGGCCGGCCAGGCCTTTCCCCCGTTTCGCCTGGAGATCGGCAAGCGGCCGGATGAACTCTACCTGAGCGGATTTTACGAGCCGGAACAGGTGGCGGACTCGTCTTTCCGCTGGAGCCAGGGAGAAGGCCGGCTGGATATCCCGGCCCTGGGCACAGCCCCCCTCCGCCTGGACCTGCGCCTTTCGGCCTTCCGACCGGCCGATGTACCCCCTCCCCACCTGCGCTTGGCCGGGAACGGCCGTCTCCTCCTGGAGACGACCGTTGAACCCGTCGCCCAGGTCTATTCCCTCCTTCTCCCGACAGATGCCCTGCTGTCGGGAAACCTGGGGCTGGAATGGAGCAGCGAAACGTTTTCGCCGGGCGAAAGCGATCCCCGGACACTGGGATTTACACTGGACCGCCTCGAGGTATGGCGGGTGGGCCGGTCGTTTGCCTTTCTGCCTCCCGAAGCCTACCTTTGGCCTCTGGCTACGGTTTTCCTGGCCGTGCTCCTGGCACGACGGTTGGGATGGCCTCGCCCGGGCGCTTTGGGTGCGGGACTCGCCTGCGCTCTGGCGCTGGCAGCGGCCCTGGTCTGGTTTCGTCCGTTCCTCGCACCGGGATTGCCCCTTTTTCCGTCGGCTCTGGCCGGTTCCTACCTCCTCTACGCCCTTTTGCGGAGGCCGCTGGGACGCCTCTTTGCCCAATTGGACGTCGAACTGGACGGCCGGACCGAACGCGCCCTCTGGAGCGTGATACTCTTCTTCCTGGTCGTGCGTCTGTCCGGCTGTCTTCACCCGGCGATGGAAACGTGGGACCTCTGTTTCCACTTTCACCGCCTGCAGGATGTGGCGCGGGGCGAACCCTTCTTCACCATTATCTCGGGAGAATGGCGAGGTCTACAGACCCTTTACCTGCCCTCGCTTTATGTCGTCCTGGCCCCCCTCTGGGCCGTCTTCGGCGGCCGGTTGGTGCCGCTTCATCTTGCCGCCATCCTGCTGGATACCTCGTCCGCCTTCCTGGTTGCCTACCTTGCCCGCCGGCTGCTGGGGTGGGATGGGGCAACCTGGCTTGCCCCTTTCCTCTACCTGACCATGCCGCAGTCCTACATCATCTTCTCCTGGGGCATTGTGGCCAACATCTTCGGCCAGTGGCTTCTCCTGCTCCTGCTGGCCTTTTTCTTCTCCCCGGCCGGGAGACTATCCCGCCGGCCGGCCCATCTTCTGGCCGCGGGCCTTCTGACGTTGGGATGGCTTTCCCATCCCGGCACGGTCCTCCTGACGGCTGCCCTGCTGGGCGGATTGCTTGGCCTCTCCACCCTGACCGGAGGATTTCCCCGGCCGGCCGTGGGGCGCTGGGCCGGGGCCGCCCTGGGAACCCTAGGGCTCGTCATCGGGCTTTACTACAGCCATTTCCTCCCGACGATGTGGACGGCCCTCCAGGAGATGGGCCGGGGAGCCAACCTGGAGCAGCCCCGTCCGGGGAAAATCCTCATCCGCGGGCCGGTTATAGACCTGGAACTGGGCCTGCGGGCGGTCGAGGCCTCGAATTGGGGCGAGGCCTTCCTGGCCGGAGTGGAAGAACTGGATGCCGAAGCCCGGGCCTATTACGACACCTGGCCGCTTCTCCTGGCACTGGCCGCCCTGCCCGGCCTGGCCCAGGAACGACGCGCCCCGTCCGTCCGCCTGTTGGGGTTGGCCTTTACAACGGCACTGTTTTTTGCTATTATTGGACTGACCTTGAACCTGTACGTGCGCTATATGTACTTCCTGTTACCGTTTGTAGCGATGGGAACAGCCTGGTGGCTGGCTCGCTGGGACCGGCAGGGATGGGCCGGCCGACTGACCGTACGCCTTTCCGGGCTATACTTTCTTTTTCTGGGACTGGATTTCTGGGTCGGCCACGTGCTCTATTACTCGGCCGGCTGCCGCTGAAAGGGAGAGGCCATGGGAACGTTCCGCCGGCTGAGCATCGTCATCCCGGTCTATAACGAGCGCGACCGGGTCGGCCGGGTCATCGAAAAGGTCCTCCAGGCCGATACCATGGGATTGGAAAAAGAGATCATCATCGTGGACGACGGCTCCACCGACGGTACCCGCCAGGTGCTTACGGCCTATGAGGGACAGGAAGGCGTGCACATCTTCTACCAGGAGCGCAATCAGGGCAAGGCGGCGGCCCTGCGCCGGGGCTTTGCCGAGGTGAGCGGGGAGATCGTCCTCATCCAGGACGCCGACCTGGAATATGACCCCGAAAACTACCCGGCCCTCCTTTTTCCCATCCTGGCGGACAAGGCCGATGTCGTCTACGGTTCGCGCTTCCTGGGCGGCCCCCATCGGGTGCTCCTCTTCTGGCACTATGTGGCCAATAAAATCCTTACTACGCTATCGAATATGTTCACCAACCTGAACCTGAGCGATATGGAGACCGGCTACAAGGTCTTTCGCACAGAAGTCTTGCGCCGCCTTCGGCTGCGTTCCAGCCGCTTCGGCTTCGAGCCGGAGGTCACGGCCAAGGTGGCCCGGCTGGGCTGCCGCATCTACGAAACGCCTATCTCCTACTACGGCCGCACCTATGCCGAGGGGAAAAAGATCGGCTGGAAGGATGCGCTGCAAGCCGTCTATTGTATCCTGCGCTACGCTTTCTGGGATTAGAGGGGGTAGGCGAAGGCACTGCCTTCGCCTACCCCAATGAGGTAAAAGATGGAACGAAACCCGAGCATCTCGGCCGGGTCGGCAAAGACCTGCCTTCGCCTACCCCAATGAGGTAAAAGATGGAACGAAAACTGAGCATCTCGGCCTTTTTCCCCTGTTACAACGACGGGGGTACCATCGCCAGTATGGTGTTGAGCGCCCTGGTAACGCTCCGCCAAATCACCGATGATTATGAGGTCATCGTCGTGGACGATGCCGGGAAGGACTATGCCCCCCTGATTCTGAAGGAACTGGAGCGCATCTATCCGGCGGAAGTGCGCATCATCCGCCACGAGAAAAACCGGGGCTATGGTGGAGCGCTGCGCAGCGGCTTTGCCGCCGCTACCAAAGAATGGGTCTTTTACACCGATGGAGACGCCCAGTACGACCCCCGCGAACTGAAGAATTTGGTGGACGCTCTGCAGGAAGGAGTGGACGTGGTCAACGGCTATAAAATTGACCGCTCCGACCCCCTGATTCGCAAGATTATCGGGCGCATTTACCATTATACGGTCAAGTTCCTCTTTGGCTTCCGGTTACGCGACGTGGACTGCGACTTTCGCCTGATTCGCCGGAACATCTTTGACCGGATCACCCTGGAATCGAACCACGGGACGATCTGCCTGGAGATGGTCAAGAAGATGCAGGATGCCGGCTTTTGCTTCGTCGAGGTGCCGGTCCACCACTATCACCGCGCCTACGGCCGCTCCCAGTTCTTCAACTTTCCCCGGCTCTGGCGAACGGCCCGCGACCTGGTCCGGCTGTGGTGGAAACTGGTGGTCCGCAAGGAACATCTGGGGCCGCGGTGATGCGTGTCTTTATGTTGTCCTGGGAATATCCCCCCTATGTGGTCGGTGGCCTGGGCAAGCATGTGATGGAACTGGCTCCGGCCCTGGCGGAACAGGGGGTGGAGGTACATCTCATCGTCCCCTGCCTGGCCGGAGGCTCTCTGGAAGAAGGGTGGCGGAGCCTCTTTGTCCACCGCGTGGGGATACCCCGGGGGTATGGCCAGGATTTCTTCGGCCTGATCACCGACAACAACGGGCTATTGCGCGAGCGGGCCGAGCGGCTGACGGAGGAGGCCGGCCGGCCCGACCTCCTTCACGCCCATGACTGGCTTGTGGCCCAGGCTGCGATCGAATGCAAGCATCGCCTCCGCATCCCCCTGGTCGCCACCATCCACGCCACCGAGCGGGGACGCGGCCAGGGTACCCTCTCCGGAGAACAGTCGCAGGCCATCCACAGCACCGAATGGTGGCTCACCTACGAGGCTTGGCGGGTGATCTGCACCAGCCGCTATATGGCCCACCAAGTACAGGAATACTTTGCCGTCCCGGCCGATAAACTCGACGTCATTCCCAACGGCGTGGACCCCGGTCGTTTCCAGGCTCTGCAAGGAGAAGACCTGGGCACCTTCCGCCAGAACTATGCCGCCCCCGATGAAAAGATCGTCCTCTACGTCGGCCGAATCGTGGCCGAAAAGGGAGTGCCGGTGCTCATCGAAGCCGTGCCCCGCGTCCTGGCCCGCTATGACAAGGCCAAGTTCGTCATCGTCGGAACGGGGTTGCTCCTGGAGACCCTGGGCCGGCGGGCCGAGGAACTGGGGGTAGGCCAGCGGACCTACTTCGTCGGTTACGTCCCGGACTATACCCGCGACCGCCTCTTCAAGGTGGCCGATGTGGCCGTTTTCCCCAGCCTCTATGAACCCTTTGGCATCGTCGCCCTGGAAGCGATGGCAGCCCGCACGCCGGTGGTGGTGGCCGAGACCGGGGGACTGGCCGAGGTGGTACGCCACGCCGAGACCGGCATTACCGTCTATCCGGGCGATCCCGATTCCTTGGCCTGGGGCATCCTGCACACCCTGGAGCATCCCGAGTGGGCCCGCCTGCGGGTGGAGAACGCCTACCGCGAGGTGTTGGAACGCTATAGCTGGACGACCCTGGCCCGGCAAACCGTTGCCGTGTACGAACGGGTCCGGGAGGAACATAAGCGGAGCGGGTGGGGTTCAGGGGCCAGGGCTTGAGGTTAGTGAGGTGAAAAAATGGTGCTGGCCGAGATGACCTGGAGAGAGGTAGCGACCTATCTGGAAAGAGATGACCGCGTCATCGTGCCGGTGGGAAGCACGGAGCAACACGGCCCACGTGCGGTCATCGGGACCGACCACTTGGTGCCGGCCGGAATCGCCCGTGAAGTCGGCCGGCGCAGCGGGGTGCTGGTGGCCCCACCCCTTTCTTACGGCATGTCCCTCCACCATATGGCCTTCCCAGGGACGATTTCCCTGCGCCCCAGCACCCTGGTGCAGGTAAGCTACGATATCCTGACCTCGCTGGCCCGGCACGGCTTCCGCCGCATCCTCCTCCTGAACGGGCACGGCGGGAACACCCCTTCGCTCTTGGCCGGCATCGCCGAAGCCAACGATGCCCATGGCGAACTGCGTATCAAACTGCTCTCCTGGTGGGAACTCCCCGCCGTCCGGGCCGTCTTGGACGAGGCCTTTGGGGAAAAAGAGGACGGCCACGGCACACCCGGAGAAACCTCGCTGGTGATGGCCTTGTATCCGGGAATCGTCTCCGACCGGCCGGTGGAGGTCCGGCCGGTGGTGCGTCCGACGGTCTGGCCCAACGCCCAGGTCTGGGCCGAGCACTACCCGGATGGTTCGGGCGGTGCGGATGTCAATCTGGCCTCGGAGGCGTGGGGACGGCGTCTCCTGGAAGCCGCCGTCGTCGCAGTGCTGGATGAATTGGAACGCTGGTGAGGGGATCGGATGGATGTGAACGCTGTTCGCGCCGATTTTCCTGTCCTCCAGCGCGTCGTCCACGGCAAACCGCTCATCTACCTGGACAACGCCGCCACCACTCAGCGGCCGCGCCAAGTCCTGGAGACGCTCATGACCTTCTACAGCCACTATAACGCCAACATCCACCGCTCTCCTCACCTTCTGGGCCAGGAGGCCACCCTGCTCTATGAGCAGGCCCACGCCAATGTGGCCCGTTTCATCGGGGCGGAGGACGAGGGAGAAGTCATCTTTGTCCGCAACACCACCGAGGCCGTCAATTTGGTGGCGAACTCGCTCCTGCGCCGCGAAAGTGGGCCGCTGCGCCTCCATCCGGGCGACGAGGTCCTCATCACCGTGATGGAGCATCATTCTAACCTGGTGCCCTGGCAGGCCCTTTGCCGGGAGACCGGGCTGACCTTGCGCGTGGTGGACATCCTGGAGGACGGCACCTTGAACCTGGCCGACCTGGAGGCCCAACTGGGGCCACGCACCCGCTTGGTCTGTTGCTCCCACGTCTCTAACGTCCTGGGGACGATCAACCCGGTGGCGGAGATCGCCCGCCGAGTTCATGCAGCCGGTGCTCTGCTGCTGGTAGATGGGGCGCAATCGGTTCCGCATATGCCGGTGCACGTGCGGGAACTGGACTGCGATTTCCTCGTCTTTTCCGGCCACAAGATGCTGGCCCCCTTCGGCATCGGCGTCCTCTACGGCCGGCGTTCCCTTCTGGAGCGGATGGCTCCCTTCCTCTACGGCGGAGATATGATCGCCGACGTCACGCTGGAACATTCCACCTGGAACGAGCTGCCCTGGAAGTTCGAGGCCGGGACGGCCAACGTGGCCGGCGGCATTGCCCTGGGGGGTGCCGTGGACCTCCGGAGCGGCCGGAAACTGGCGGGAGCGGTGGATTACCTGCAGGACATTGGCATGGAGCAGGTCCAGGCCCACGAGCGGGAGTTGCTGGCCCAACTCCTGCGGGGACTGCAGGCCATCCCCCGCGTCCGCGTCTACGGTCCCCTGGAGCCGCAACGGCGGGGAGCGGCCATCTCCCTCACCGTGGAGGGGAGCAATCCCAACCTGGTAGCCCGACTTCTGGACGACGAGGGCATTGCCGTGCGGGCCGGTGGGCACTGCGCCCATCCCCTGGCCCGGAGGCTGGGCGTGGCAGGCACGGTGCGCGTCAGTCCTTATATCTACAATACACCCGAAGAGATCGCGCGCTTCCTGGAGGTTCTGGAAGGAATCGTGCGGAGGCAGGTGCCGTGAGTGCCCGTTACACCCCGACGCTCCTGGAGCACTTTACCCATCCCCGTTACGTGGGGATGCTGGAGGATGCCGATGCTTCCGGCCAGGGAGGCGGAGGGCCGCTCTGTCCGGAGGATATGGCCTATGTCTGGATCAAGGTGCGTGACGGGCGCATCGTCGAGATTGCCCACAAGACGATGGGATGCCCGGTGGCCATCGCCTCCAGCAGCATGACCTGCAGCCTGGCCGAGGGCAAGACCCTGGAGGAGGCACTCCAGATCACCCCGGAGGCGGTCATCGAGGCGCTGGGGGGAGTCCCGGAGCGCAAGGCCGACTCCGTGGTGGCCCCGGAGGCCCTGCACCGGGCTATCGAGGCGTACTTGGCTGGCCATCCCCTCCCCAGGTGACACTCTGCATGGCCTAAGGACTTGCGGCGGACTCTTATTCGGCCATGCTTCCAGGGAAGCGGGGGATCTGCAACTTGCCCGATGAACCCGTCCGCCGAACATCGGTATGCCCGGTGCGAACATGCATTCAACTGTAACGGGTTTGCGCAGCAAATCCAGATGGAACAGGGGCATGGGTAGGGGATTGGAAAAGACCGCCCTCCCAAGAGGGGAAAAAGTCCTTCTGCCGGCGGGTTGGGTACGTGGGCAGCAGCGGTGACGGGATGGGAAGAGCGGCTCCGACATTCCCTCCGGGAAAGGCGCGCTTGCGCCCCTCCCGTTTGGTTACCGGGCGCAGTTCGCAAGTCCCCCCCTACGGCGAGCGCAGGACCAGCGGCAGGTAGACGCTGTAGGGCCATTCAGAGAGCACCCGAACCTGCAGTTCGCCACGGCCCGTCCCGCAAGGGTTGGTGGCCGTGACGGTGATGGCGTACGTCCCCGTGGCCGGCCAGGAGTAGGCGGCGGTGGGGCCGAGGGTGCCGTTGTCCCAGGTGTAGGTGATGGGCGGGCCGGAGAAAGGCTCGGCCTCGGCGCGGTAGGTTCCGGCCTGGTTGACCCCGAGCGCCGTCGTTCCCACGACCTGCACCCCGGTCACGGGAGCGCAGACATGGGCGTACTTCAAGTCGCCGTTGGTCTCGTCGGAGTAACCGATGTGCGGCCGGCCGACGGCGTCCAGGGCCAGAGAGTTGTCGTAGCCAACGTACCCGGCGCCATCCACCGTCTCGACCTGCCAGGCGGCCCCATCGAAGCGGGCGTACTTCAGGGCGTAGTTGGTCCAGTCGAAGTAACCGATGTGCGGCCGGCCGAAAGTGTCCAGGGCCAGGGAGGTGTACCGGCCCACTCCCCAGGACTCATCCACCGTCTCCAGATGCCAGGCACTTCCGTCATGCCGGGCATAATAGTAGAGGTGGTCCTGCCCGTAAGCGATGTGGGGGTGGCCGGAGGCGGCCAGCGCCAGGCTGCGTGGGCCCATCGAGGAAAAGTCCTTGGGGGCATCCACCCGCCCGATGATCCAGGTGGACGGCGGCGCCCCACCGCTCGGGCCGGCGGGGAGGTCTTCCAGCCCTACCGGGCCGGCCTCCCGGCGGAGGGGGTCTATCGGGGAACTCGCCCCTCCTTCGGGCCGAGTTCCCCCCGGCCCCTGGCCCAAGGCGGTGGCCCCGGCTAGGGCCAGGAGAAGCAGGATGGTAAAACAAGAGGCCACGGCCTACATCGTCGGTCGCGTCTTCATCGTCTTTCTTTTTGTGTGCTACGCGAGGGGCGCAACCGGATGGCGCCCCTACAGGTTACCGTCGGTGGCGTCGCAGGTCTTTTGGGCTATGAAGCGCTGTGGCGATGGCTGCCGGCGCATCCATGTACGATCATTCGCTACAGCGCGGGTGCCCCCGCCGGCCCCTTGATCACCAGCGGCAGATACACAGACGTCGGATAGATGCCGATCACGTACCCACGCTCGCACCCCCCGCTGCCCGGATTCCAGCGGCGCACCAGCAGGTAGTACGTCCCGCCGGCCGGGGCCCGCCAGACGATCTCCGAGGCCGGGGTGCTCCCGGCATCGTCGTTGGCCGCCAGAAGGGTCGTCCCATCGGTGTCGTAGAGGTCCAGGTAGGTGTCGGCCGCGGCCTCCAGGTTCGTGGTGCGGACAAAAGGCGTTCGTCGCCACGCCGGAAAAAGCCCTGCTGGATTCGGTGTATCTCCACCCCGGGGCCGATTCCCCCGCCTACCTGCGCGAACTGCGCCTGCAGAACCTGACCTCGCTCGACCCGGCCGAACTGAGGCGGCTGGTCGAGCGGCCGGCCGGCCCCCAGAGGACCTGGACTTCGCCCTGGAGGGGGATAAGGAACGTTACGACCTCCGCAGGTACCTGCGGGCCATCCACGAGGAATTGACCGCCGAAGGCTATGCGATCGAACTCAAGGTTTCCGCCAGGAGGACGGTGCACAACATTTCCCGGGCGGATGTTCCTTTTGCCACACGGATTGCAACAACGCCGCTTGCGCCCTCTCAAACACCGGCTGGACGAACGAACAGGCATTGTTCTTTCCACGGATTTCAACAACGCCGCTTGCGCCCTCTCAAACGGTGTTCAATCTCACTGGACAGGAACAGGGGAGGGGTGTATAATAAAACTGCTTTGGCTAAGGAAAACCGGACAAAGGGGTCCTGATGTACGGCCGGCCAATCGGGGCATGTCCCCAGCGAAGAGAAGACACCGTCACCTGGGGAAAAGCGTGTATGGTGTCTTTCTTTTCCCAGACGACGTAGAGGAGGAGACGATGCGAGAAATACTGGCCGAAGATGTGACCAGGACGGTCGCGCACCTCTGTATAGAGGCCAATTATGACCTGGGCGAAGACGTCGTCCGCACCCTGGAGACGGCCCTGGAACACGAGGAGTCGGAGGTCGGACGGGGCATCCTCCGCCAGATCCTCGAAAACGCCGCCATCGCCCGGCAAGAGAAGATTCCCATTTGCCAGGACTGTGGGCTGACCGTTGTCTTCCTGGAACTGGGGCAGGAGGTGCATATCGTCGGGGGCGACCTTTATGAGGCGGTGAACGAGGGGGTGCGTGGGGGATACCGGGAAGGGTATCTGCGCAAGTCGGTCGTGAGCGAACCCTTCTCGGCCCGCCGGAACACGGGCGATAACACCCCGGCGATCATCCATACCCGCATCGTCCCCGGGGAGCACCTGCATATCACCGTAGCTCCCAAGGGGGGCGGCAGCGAAAACATGAGCCGCCTGGCGATGCTCACCCCGGCCGCCGGCCGGCAAGGCATCATAAACTTTGTGCTCAAAACGGTAGACGAGGCCGGGGCCAATCCCTGTCCCCCGATCATCGTCGGCGTGGGCATCGGCGGCTCCTTCGAGCGTGTGGCCTACCTGGCCAAGTATGCCCTGCTGCGCCGCCTGGGCACGCCGAACCCCGACCCGGAATTGGCCGAACTGGAAGCCGAACTCCTGGAGCGCGTGAACCGCCTCGGCATCGGCCCGCAGGGTTTCGGGGGGCGCATCACCGCCCTGGCCGTATACGTCGAGGCCGAACCGTGCCACATCGCCAGCCTGCCGGCCGCGGTGAACATCCAGTGCCACGCCGCCCGTCACAAGGAAGCCGTGCTGTGAGGTGAAGGATGAAAAGGATCACCACCCCACTGACCGAAGAGACCGTGGCCGACCTGCGGGCCGGCGACCAGGTGCTCATCACCGGAACCATCTACGCGGCCCGCGACGCCGCCCACAAACGCCTGGCGGCCCTCCTGGAAGAGGGGAAGGAACTGCCCTTTGATCCCCGGGGGCAGATCATCTACTACATGGGTCCCTCCCCGGCCCGGCCCGGCCGCGTTATCGGTGCGGCCGGCCCAACCACCAGCGGCCGACTCGACCCCTATACCCCGGCCATCCTCCGGGCCGGCCTGAAGGGGATGATCGGCAAGGGTAACCGCTCGGCCGAGGTGCGCCGGGCCGTTCAGGAATACCGGGCCGTCTACTTCGCCGCCGTCGGCGGGGCCGGCGCCCTCATCGCCCGCTCCATCACCGCCTCCGAGGTCATCGCCTACCCCGAACTGGGGGCCGAGGCCCTCCTCCGCCTCCAGGTCCAGGACTTTCCGGCCATCGTCGTCAACGATATCTACGGCGGAGATGCCTACGAAGACGGCAAGCGGGCTTACCGGCTGGAAGGATAGCCAGCCGTTGCCCGGTGGAGGGTATGCCGAATGCGCATCGTCCTGAACCAGACCGTCCTGCAGCACGACCTCTTGCGCCGCCTGGAGGAACTGAGCGGACAGGAGGTCATGGCCTGCTACCAGTGCGGCAACTGTTCGGCCGGCTGTCCGGCCGCCGGAGCGATGGACCTCCTGCCCAACCTGATCATCCGCCTCCTCCAGTTGGGACAGGTCGAAGCGGCCCTGAGGTCCCGGGCCATCTGGTACTGCGCCGCCTGCTTGCAGTGCGAAGCCCGCTGCCCCAAGGGCATTGACCTGGCCCGCCTCACCGAGGCACTGCGCACCATCGCTCTGGAAAAAGGCTTTCGCCATATTGCCATCGAGGAACTGGCCCCGGAAACGGTGGCCGAAATGCCCCAGCAGGCCTTTATCGGCGGATTCCGCAAGTATACGTAATTTCGGGAGGCGGCGATGGTCTTGCCCTATTTCCCCGGCTGCACGCTCAGCACCCAAGCCCGTGGGATGGACCGTTCGGCCCGCGCCTCGTTCCAGGCGCTGGGGATCGATCTCCAGGAACTGCCCGACTGGAACTGCTGCGGGGCGACCTTTCCCCTCGTCACCGACGACCTGCGCCTGGCCGGCGCGGTGCGCAACCTGGTGCAGACGGCCGCCCTGGGCCAGAACCGGCTGTTTGTACTCTGTTCCACCTGCTACAACGTCACCAAGCGGGCCAACCGGGTGATGCGGGAGGACGCCGCCCGCCGCGAACGGATCAACTTTTTCATCGAGGCCGATTACGACGGCCGGGTGGAAGTGGTCCACCTGCTGGACCTTTTGCGCGACGCGATCGGCTTCGAGGCGCTGCGGGAGAAGGTCGTCCAACCCCTGGAGGGGTTGCGCCTGGCGGCCTATTACGGCTGCTACCTTCTGCGGCCGGCCGAGGAGATCGCCCTGGACGACCCCGAAATCCCCCATCTCTTTGAGGATTTCCTCGCCGCCCTGGGCGCCGAACCGGTCATCTACCCCCACCGCGGCGAGTGCTGCGGCTCTTACCTGGCCCTGGGCGCCCCGGAGGTGGCCCTGGAATCTTCCTACCGCATCCTCCACGCTGCCCGCCTGAACGGCGCTGAGGCCATCGTCACCAGTTGTCCGCTCTGCCACTATAACCTGGACCGCCCCCAGCGCGAGATGGCCATACGCTACGGTGGCTTTCGCCCCATTCCCGTCCTCTATATCACCCAGATCCTGGGGGTCGCCCTGGGGCTGGATACGGACGACTTTGGCTTCGAGAAGCACGAGGTCGACCCCCGCCCCCTGCTGGCCAGGGTCTCTGCGCGAGCCGTTGCCCGCTGAGGAGATCGAGATGAAGGTGGAAAAACCCCAAACCGTCTTGATGCTCGTCAACTTTGTTTTCTTCCCCAGGAGATGTAGTGGAATGGGGTCCTGCACATCCTACTCCTCTCGATCTCGGCCTACGCCCTGGTCCTCTCCCTCCTGCGTCTGAAACCGGAGGTATCTGTGCCTTGACCCGCGGTATCCCTCGTGCCCTGATCATCGGGGGCGGCATCGCCGGCATGCAGGCCGCCCTGGATATTGCCAACGCCGGCTACGAGGTCGTCCTGGTGGAGCGGCGTCCCTCCATCGGCGGACACATGCTGCAACTTTCCGAGACCTTCCCCACGCTCGACTGCGCCCAGTGCATCCTCACGCCGCGCACCGTCGAGGTCGGACAGCACCCGCGCATCCGCCTCTATACGTACTCCGACATCGTCCAGGTGGAAGGGGAGGCCGGCCGCTTCCGGGTGCGCATCCGCCGCCGCCAGGCTTATGTCAATTGGGAACTCTGCACCGGCTGCGGTCTTTGCCAGGAAAAGTGCCCGGCCAAGGCACCCTCCGAATTCGAGGAGGGCGTGGGGATGCGCAAGGCCATCTATACCCTTTCCCCCCAGGCCGTGCCCAATAAGCCGGTCATCGCTCCCGCCTCTTGCATCTACTTCCTCCGGGGCAAGTGTCGGGCTTGCGAAAAACTCTGCCCCACGAAGGCGATCGACTTTGAGCAGGGCGAAACGTTCATGGAGGAGGAGGTCGGAGCCATCGTCGTCGCCACCGGCTTTGGCCTCTATCCGCCGGCCGAATTGGGCGAGTATGGGGCCAGGGAAATCCCCGACGTCCTCACCGGCCTGCAGTTCGAGCGCCTCCTTTCGGCCTCCGGCCCAACGGCCGGCCAGGTCCGCCGCCCCTCCGACGGGCGTGTGCCCAGGGAGGTCGTCTTTATCCAGTGCGTCCGCTCCCGCGATCCCGAACGCGGCGTCCCCTACTGCTCGCGCATCTGCTGCATGTACACGGCCAAGCACGCCATGCTCTACAAGCACCGCGTGCCCGACGGCCAGGCCTATATCTTTTACATTGACATCCGCTCCGCCGGGAAAAACTATGAAGAGTTCATCCAACGGGCGATGGAGGAAGACCGCATCCTCTACATCCGGGGCAAGGTCTCCCGGGTCTTTGCCCAGGACGGCAAGGTGGTCGTGTGGGGCAGCGATACCCTCACTGGCCGGCCGGTGGAGGTGGCCGCCGATATGGTCGTCCTGGCCACGGCCGTCGTCCCCGACCCCGAGGCCCGCCAACTGGCCCAGGTCCTGGGCCTGCCCCTGGACGAAAACGGCTTCTTCCGCGAGGCCGAAGCCAACCTCCGCCCGATGGAAACGGCTCGGCCGGGCATCTTCCTGGCCGGAGCCGCCCAGTTTCCCAAAGACATCCCGGACACCGTAGCCCAGGCCAGCGGGGCGGCCGCGCAAGTGCTGGCCCTTTTTCAGAGGTGGAGCCAACCGTGAAGTATCCGGCCACGAAGAACCCACGTTTTCCCAAAGGATTCTCTGCCCGCGGAACCCCCCCTGGGAAATCGCCTGCCGATTTCCCGGAGGAGCCCTGATGCGACGGATCGGCGTCTTCATCTGCCATTGCGGCCTCAACATCGCCGGCACAGTGGATGTGGAAGCGGTGGCCGAAGCCCTGCGCGGCCATCCGCAGGTGGTCTATGCCACCACCTACAAATACATGTGCTCTCAGCCGGGGCAGGACCTCATCCGCCAGGCCATCGCCGAGCACAACCTGGACGGCATCATCGTGGCGGCCTGCACGCCGGCCATGCACGAAGCAACCTTCCGCAAGGCGACGGCTTCGGCCGGCCTCAGCCCTTACGTCTGCGAGATCGCCAACATCCGCGAACAGTGCTCCTGGGTGCACCAGGCCCAGCCGGCCGAGGCGACGGTCAAGGCCGCGGCCATCGCCCGGAGCATGGTGGAAAAGGTCGTCCGGGATGAGGCCTTGGAGGCCCTTTCCACGCCGGTGACCCGCCGGGCTCTGGTCATCGGCGGAGGACTGGCCGGAATGCAGGCCGCTCTGGATATCGCGAGTGCCGGCTATCCGGTCGTGTTGGTGGAGCGCAGCGACCACCTGGGCGGGAAGGTGGCCGAACTTTCGGGCGTCTATCTGAATTTCGCCGGAGGGCCAGAACTCGTCGCGGAAAAGATCCGCGCCGTCCAGGAACACCCCAACATCGAACTCCACCTTTCGACCGAACTGGCCTCCCTGGAGGGCTATGTCGGCAACTTTCGCCTCCGCCTCCGGCCGGCCGACCGTCCCGATGCGGAGGCCGGCGAGCCGCTGGCGGTGGGGGCCATCGTCGTCGCTACCGGCTTTGACCTGTTCCCCAAAACGCTCCTGGGAGAATTCGGGGCCGGCCGCTACCCCGATGTGCTGAGCGGGCTGGAGTTTGAGAAGATGCTCGCCTCGCCAGGTGGGCTGCACCGGCCTTCCGACGGGCAGGTGCCCCGCGAGGTCGTCTTCGTCCAGTGCGTCCGTTCCCGCGACCCGGAGCGCGGCATGCCCTATTGCTCGCGCATCTGTTGTATGTACACGGCCAAGCAGGCCCGGCTCTACAAACAGCGCGTGCCCGAGGGCCAGGCCTATGTCTTTTACATTGACATCCGTTCCGCCGGTAAAGGCTATGAGGAGTTCGTCCAGGAGGCCATGCGCCAGGACGGCATCCTCTACCTCCGCGGCCGGGTGGCCCGCGTCTTTCCCCAGGAGGGGAAAATGGTCGTCTGGGGAGTGGACACCCTGACCGGAAAGGTGCTCGAAATCCCGGCCGACCTGGTGGTGCTGGCGACGGCGGCCGTCCCTTCGGCCGGGGCGCTGGAACTGGCCCAGCGGCTGCGCATCGCCACCGACCCCTACGGCTTTTTCAGCGAGGCCCACCCGAAACTGCGCCCGGTGGAAAGCCTGACCGCCGGCATCTACCTGGCCGGCGCGGCCCAGGCCCCCCGGGATATTCCCGACACGATGGCGATGGCCAGCGGAGCGGCGGCCAAGGTACTGGCCCTCTTTTCCCAGGAAAAGATGACCCAGGAGCCGACCGTCGCCTATGTCATCGAAGAGATCTGCTCCGGCTGTGGGGTCTGTCTTTCGGCCTGCCCGTACAAGGCCCGCTCGCTGGACGAACGGCGACATGTGGCCGTAGTCAACCCGGCCCTCTGCCAGAACTGCGGGGCCTGTGTGGCGGTTTGCCCGAACAAAGCGGCCCAGATTCACAACTGGACGGCCGATCAGATTCTGGCCATGCTCGAAGCGTTGGAGTCATAACGGCAATGACGACGAACGATGAGGTCATCGGCGCCGTCCTGGTCGTCGGCGCCGGAATCGGCGGAATGCAGGCGGCTCTGGACCTGGCCAACTCCGGCTTCAAGGTCTATCTCCTGGAGCGTTCCCCGGCCATCGGCGGCATCATGGCCATGCTGGACAAGACCTTTCCTACCAACGACTGCGCCATGTGCATCATGTCGCCGAAACTGGTGGAATGCGGCCGTCACCTGAACATCGAAATCCTGACCCTGGCCGAACTGGAGGACCTCCAGGGCGTGCCCGGCCGCTTCACCGCCCGCATCCGTCAGCATCCCCGTTTCATTGATGTCCAGAAGTGTACCGGCTGCGGCGACTGCGCCGAGGCCTGTCCGATCCGGATACCCGACCCCTTCAATGTCGGCCTTTCGGAGCGCAAGGCGGCCTATAAACTCTACCCCCAGGCCATCCCCAACGCCTTTGCCATCGAAAAGCGCGGGACGGCCCCCTGCCGGAACGCCTGCCCCATCCACCAGCGGGCCGAGGGCTATATCGCCCTGGTCGCCGAGGGCAGGTACGAGGAGGCCTATCGCACCATCCTGGAGGATAACCCCTTCCCGGCCATCTGCGGCCGCATCTGCAACCACCGTTGCGAGGACGAGTGCACCCGCGGGCGCCTGGACGAGCCGGTCTCTATCATGCGGCTGAAGCGCTTCGTCGCGGATTGGGTCTGGGAACACCGAGGACTCCCCCAGGCCGGCGGCCGGCAAGTAGAAGAGGTGCTGGGTCGGGTGGCGGTGGTCGGGGCCGGGCCGGCCGGCCTGACCTGCGCCCTGGACCTCGTTCGCCTGGGCTATGCCGTGACCGTCTTCGAGGCCCTGCCGGCCCCCGGCGGCATGATGTCGGTGGGCATCCCCGAATACCGCCTCCCGCGCTCCCTCATCCGGCGGGAGATCGAAGCTATCCTGGCCGAAGGGGTGGACCTACGCCTGAACACGCGGGTGGACGACCTGGAGGTCCTCTTCAAGGAAGGCTACCAGGCCGTTTTCCTGGCCCTGGGTGCCCACCGGGGGCGAAAACTGCGCATCCCCGGCGCCGATTTGCCGGAGGTGCTCCTGAACACCGACTTTCTCCGAGACACTGCCCTGGGAAATCCGCCCGACCTGGCCGGAAAGCGCGTCCTGGTGCTGGGCGGCGGCAACGTGGCGATGGACTGTGCCCGGACGGCCCTGCGGCTGGGCGCAGCCGGCGTCCAGGCCGCCTGCCTGGAATCGGCCGAGCAGATGCCGGCCCATCCCTGGGAGGTGGAGGAGGCCCAGGAGGAAGGGGTCGAGATCCTCAACGCTCGCACCTTTCTGGAGATCACTCAGGAAAGAGGCCACGTAACCGGCCTGCGCTGCGCCCGGGTGGTCTTCCGCGGCTTTTTCCCCGACGGCCGGCCCGATATGGACATCATCCCGAACAGTGAGCATCACCTGCCGGCCGATGCCGTGATCTTTGCCATCGGCCAGGCCCCCGAGACCGCCTGCCTGGAGCAGGCCGGCCTGGCCTGCCGGCCCAACGGCACCCTGATCGTGGACCCGCAGACGCTGGCCACTTCCCGTCCGGGCGTCTTTGCCGGCGGCGACGTGGTCACCGGCACCACCTTTGTCGTGGACGCCATCGCCGCCGGACATCGCGCAGCCCGCTCGATCGACCGCTACCTGCGCGGCGAAGCCGGCCTCAAGGAACCGGTCCTCCAACCGGTGGTCGAAATCTCCCCGGAGGAGTTGGCCGCCCGGATGTTCTCCGGCGAAATCGTCAAATCCGCCCGCTTCCGGCCGGCCCGGCGTCCACCCGCCGAACGGAAACGCTCTTTTGTCGAAGTCGAGCAGACCTTCAGCGAAGAGGAGGCCCGGCAGGAAGCAGCCCGTTGCCTCCAGTGCGGCATCTGCTCCGAATGTCTGGCCTGTGCCCGGGCCTGCAAGGCCGGAGCGGTCAACCACGAGATGGACGAGGGGGTGCTGGAGATTCCGTGCGGCGCCGTGATCCTCACCCCCGGCGTGGGCTTGTTCGACGCCCGGCTGAAGGAAGAATTCGGCTACGGCCGCTACAAGAACGTCCTCACCTCCATCGAATTCGAGCGGATGCTCTCCGCCTCCGGCCCCTTTGCCGGCCATATCCAGCGCCCCTCCGACGGCCGGGAGCCCCGGCGCATCGCCTGGATTCAGTGCATCGGCTCGCGGGAAAGCAGTGGGGCGCAGAACTATTGCTCCTCGGTCTGCTGTATGTACGCCACCAAGGAGGCCATCATCGCCAAAGAGCACGCCCCCGAGGTGGAACCGACCATCTTTTTCCTGGACATCCGCGCCTTTGGCAAAGGCTTCGAGGGCTATTACGAGGCGGCCCGGCGCGAACACGGCATCCGCTATGTCCGCAGTTTCATCTCCTCGATCAAGGAGGACCCGGCCACCGGAAGCCTGCGCCTGGTCTATGCGACTCCGGAGGGGCAGACCCGGGAGGAAGAGTTCGATCTGGTTGTCCTGTCCATCGGCCTGGTGTCCCCTCCGCCACTTCAGGAGATGGCCCGGCGGCTGGGGGTACCGCTGAACCGCTACGGCTTTGCCGAAACATCCGAATTCGCCCCGGTAGAGACCGGCCGGCCGGGCGTCTTTGTCGCCGGGGCGTTCCACGGCCCCAAAGACATCCCGGAAACGGTGGTCGAGGCCTCGGCGGCGGCCGCGGCGGCAGCCCGCCTGCTGGCCTCGGCCCGCGGCACCCTGACCCGTCGCAAGGTCTACCCACCGGAAGTGGATGTACGCCTGGCCGAGCCCCGGGTGGGCGTCTTTGTCTGCCATTGTGGAATCAACATCGGCAGTGTGGTCAACGTCCCGGAGGTGGTGGAATACGCCCGAACCCTCCCCGACGTGGCCTATGCCGAGCACAACCTCTACACCTGTTCCCAGGATACGCAGAAAAAGATCACCGACACGGTGCGCGAGCGTGGCTTGAACCGGGTGGTGGTGGCCTCCTGTACGCCGCGGACGCACGAGCCGCTCTTCCAGGACACCATCCGTGAGGCCGGGTTGAACCCCTATCTCTTCGAGATGGCCAACATCCGCGAACAGGACTCCTGGGTGCACAAGGTCACGCCCGAGGTAGCCACGGAAAAGGCCAAGGACCTGGTGGCGATGGCCGTGGCCAAGGCGCTGCGCCTGCGTCCGATCCACCGCCCCTCCATCGAGATCGAGCACAGCGCCCTGGTCATCGGCGGGGGGCCGGCCGGGATGCAGGCCGCCCTGACCCTGGCCGCTCAGGGCTTTCCCGTCACCCTGGTCGAACGGGAAAAGGAACTGGGCGGCAACCTGCGCCAACTGCGCTATACCCTGCGCGGCAACGACCCGCAGGAGTTTCTGAAGCGCCTGATCGAGCAGGTGCAGGCCCACCCGCTCGTCCGCCTCTACACCGAAACCGAACTCCTGGAAGTGGGCGGGTATGTGGGCCGCTTCCGCAGCCGGCTGCACCATCGGGCCGAGGGCCGGGTGGAAGAGATCACCCATGGGGCCATCGTCGTGGCGACCGGTGCGGAGGAGTACCGGCCCTCTCCGGGCGAGTACCTCTACGGCGAACATCCGGCCGTCCTCACCCAGCGCGAACTGGAGCCAATCCTGGCCGACGGAGGGAAAGGCTGGCCGGCCATGCCGGCCGACCGGCCACCTTCCTTTGTGATGATTCAGTGCGTCGGCTCCCGCGACGAGCAACATCCCTACTGTTCGCGCATCTGTTGCGGCGCGGCGATCAAGAACGCCCTGAAGATCAAGGAGCGGGATGCCCGGGCGCAGGTGACCATCCTCTTCCGCGACATCCGCGCCTATGGCTTCCAGGAGCAGTATTATGAGGAAGCCCGCCGGCGTGGGGTTGTCTTCCTGGAGTATGTGCCGGAGCGCCGGCCACGGGTTGTGCCGGCCGACGGGCGGCTGGAGGTGGAGGTGGAAAGCCCGGGCCTGGGCCGGCTGGTGCTGCTGGCCGACCGGGTTGTCCTCAGCACCGGCATCGTCCCCCACTCCGATAACGAGGTCCTCGCCCAGATTCTCAAAGTGCCGCTCACCCAGGACAGGTTCTTCCTGGAGGCCCACGCCAAACTGAGGCCGCTGGACTTTGCTGCCGACGGCATCTTCCTCTGCGGGCTGGCCCATTCCCCCAAGTCGCTCGAGGAAGTCATCGCCCAGGCCCAAGGGGCGGCGATTCGGGCCGCTACCCTCCTCTCCCAGGAGCGGCTGGAGGCCCAGGCCATCGTCGCCCAGGTAAACCCACGCCTGTGCAAAGGCTGCGGCCTCTGCGTGGCCGTCTGCCCCTACGAGGCCCGGGTGTTGAACGAGGAAACGCATGTGGCCGAAGTGATCGAGGTCCTCTGCCAGGGTTGCGGGGCCTGCGCCGTAGCCTGCCCCAGCGGGGCCACGCAACACCTGGGCTTTGAAAAAATCCAGATCTATGCGATGATCGATGAGGCGCTGGATTGAAATCTGTGCGACTGAAGGAGTGTTTAATCCGTGTCGGAGGACGCTAAGGAGGAACTCCCATGTTGGTCCGTGAGCGTATGACCGCCCATCCGATTACCGTTCAGGAGGATACTTCGGTAACCGATGCCCTGACCTTTATGCGCCAGAACCGGGTACGCCGCCTGCCGGTGCTGGATCGCCACGGCCGGTTGGTCGGCATCGTCTCGGAAAAAGACCTGCTCTACGCCTCCCCCTCGCCGGCCACGACCCTGAGCGTGTATGAAATCAGTTACCTGCTCTCCAAACTCAAGGTCAAAGAAATCATGACCCGCGAGGTCATCACCGTCTGCCCCGACTGTCCGCTGGAGGAAGCCGCCCGCATCATGGTGGACCACAAGATCGGCGGGCTGCCGGTGGTGGAGGATGGCCGGCTGGTCGGCATCATCACCGAGACCGACCTCTTCAAGGTCTTCCTGGAAATGCTCGGGGCGCGGGAACAGGGCCTGCGCGCCACCGTTTCGGTGGAAGACCGGCCAGGCGTTCTGGCCGCGCTGACTTCGGAAGTGGCCCACCTGGGCGGAGACATCGTCTCCCTGGGCACCTTCTACGGCCGGGACCGCACCCACGGCACGATCACGATGAAGGTGCGTGGCGTGGAAGCCGAGCCACTGCGGAGCGCTCTGGAACGGGCCGGCGCCCAGGTGCTGGACCTGCGTTCCGTATAGGTGCGAACGATGATGCGGAGTACATTTTCTCGGTGCCTGCTCTTCCTGGGGGCCGGCCTCCTTCTGGCCTGCGGGGCGTCTCCCACACCGGCCGGCCGCTCTCCGGAAGGGCTGGCCGTCTGGGTCATTCGCATGACAGTTGGCCGGCCCGACCTGCGCTCCCTGGAGGAGGCTCTGGAACCGGGCGAGCCTCCTGCCGGTGTCGAACCGGAACGCTTCATCGTCTGGGGTGAGCCGCCGGCCGCCGGCACCTCTGCCCCCTTCGTGCTGGATAATATGGTGCACGGGGCCTGGATGCAGGTCCAGGGCCGGCTCTATGCCGCCGATGAGGAGACCTACCGGCGCTACCGCCCACGTTGCGGGGACGGCCGGCTGACCTGTGTCTTTTTCGCCGTCCTGGAGTTTTCCGGGGATGAGGCCGTCATCCAGATCGATACCCACATCGCTCCGCTGGCCGGTGCCGGAGAGCGGTTTACCCTGAGGTGGGAAAAAGACGATTGGCAAGTGGTGAACATCGAGACGATCTGGATTTCCTAGACGGAGGCCTGTATGTCGGAAGCCTTTGAGCCGCGCATCATCGCTTTCCTGTGCAACTGGTGCACCTATACCGGAGCGGATCTGGCCGGAACCTCCCGCCTGCAGTATCCGCCCAACGTGCGCATCATCCGGCTGATGTGCAGCGGGGCGGTGGACCCGGTATACGTCCTCAAGGCGTTTCTGGACGGGGCGGATGGCGTCCTCATCGGCGGATGTCATCCCGGAGATTGCCATTACCAGAGCGGCAACTACAAAGCCCGGCGCAGGGTAGCCATCCTGCAAAACATCCTCAAGCAGGTGGGACTGGAAGAAGATCGGGTCTGGTTGCGCTGGATCAGCGCCAGCGAGGGCAAACGCTTCGCCGAGACGATTACCGAAATGGTCCAGTTCCTGAAGCAAAAAGGGCCTAACCCGCTGAAAGGCGCCTGGGCCATTTGACCTGCTACGAACAAGGAGCAACCCTATGTCCATCCAAGGCACTCTTGCGGTAACCGGCGGCGACACCCTGCGGACGCTTCGGAAGATGCTCCGTACCTTGCTGGAGCGCGGGATCGTAGAGACCGTGCTGGTCCCGGTGGCGACGCCGGGCCGGCGCAATCTGGTGCCCACGCTGGTGCGCGATCCCGAACTCCTGGCCGAGGCCGATCCCGTTGCTCCGGTGATGCCGGTACACGCCTCGCGTATCGTCTCCCAATTGACCTTTACCGGGCCGAACGAGCGCATGGCCGTCGTCCTGAAGGCCTGCGAATGGCGGGCCACGGTGGAGTTGACCAAACTGCGCCAGGTGCGTCTGGAGAACATCCTCACCATCGGGATAGATTGCTATGGCACCTACAAAGTGCTGGACTATGGGGCGATGGCCGCAGCCGAACCGGACCTGACGCTGCGCCTGCTGGAGGGCGTGGAGCCGACGGTCGGTTTCGTCTGGCCCGGCCGGGAACTGCGGACGGCCTGTCGCATCTGCGAACACTTTGTCCCCGTCGGGGTGGACATCACCATCGGGCTGTTCGGCGTCGCTCCGCGGCAGGAGGTCTTTGTCTCCCTGGCCGACCGTTGGGCCGATCTGGCCGCGCTCTGGGGACTGGAGGAAAAGGGGGTCCCCGGTCGGGAGGTGGCCATCGCCCGGCTGCGGGAAGCCCGGCTGGCCCGCCGGGACGAGGCCTTTGCCGCCATCCGGGAACAGATTCGCACTCCCGATGGGCTGCTCTCCATCTTCTCCCCCTGCCTGCGCTGCCATAACTGCACCGTGGTCTGTCCGCTCTGTTACTGTCGCGAGTGCATTTTCCGCACCCCGACCTTTGACCACGCCTCGCAACAATACCTGAAGTGGGCCGGCCGGCGGGGGGCGATACGGATGCCCACCGACACCCTCCTCTTCCAACTCACCCGCCTCAACCATATGGTCGCCTCCTGCGTGGGCTGCGGGATCTGCGAGGAGGGCTGCCCCAGTTCTCTGCCGCTCACGCTCGTCTTCCGCGCCGTCGGACAGGAAGTGCAGGCCCTCTTCCAGTACGAAGCCGGGCGCAGTCTGGAAGAAGAACTGCCGCTCAGTGTCTTCCGCGAGGATGAACTGCACATCGTCGAGCGATAGGTCGGATGGGGCCATCCGTCCATCCCGATCAACGGAGGAGGAATATGGAAGAACGCAAGGACCTGATTCCCATCTACATCATGGGCAAACAGTACATGGTCCCGCCCTCGCTCACCATCCAGAAGGCCATGGAGTATGCCGGCTACAAACTCCTGCGCGGCTGTGGCTGTCGGGCCGGCTTCTGCGGAGCCTGTGGTACGGTCTACCGTCTCGCTGGCGACTACCGGCTGAAGATCGGGTTGGCCTGCGCCACACTGGTACAGCCGAATATGTACCTGGCCCAGATTCCTTTCTTCCCGGCCGAGCGCAAGAGTTACGACCTGGAGAAACTCACCCCCTCTGCCGAGACGCTCTTCCGGATCTATCCGGAGGTGCTGCGTTGTCTGCAGTGCGGCACCTGCACCAAATCCTGCCCCCAGGAAATCGACGTGCGGGCCTATATGGCCGCGGCCATGCGCGGCGACATCGCCGCCGTAGCCGACAAATCGTTTGACTGCATCATGTGCGGCCTCTGCGCTGCTCGTTGTCCGGCCGAAGAAGTACAGTACAACATCGCCATCCTTTGCCGGCGTCTCTATGGGAAATATATCGCCCCGCCGGCCAAACATCTGGCCGAGCGGGTGCGGGAAATCGAAGAGGGCAAATACGACCAGGAAATCGCCCAACTCAAGGCCATGTCCCGAGAGGAACTGGCCGAGAAGTATAACAGCCGCGAGATCGAGCCCGATTAGCCCGTGGGGTCGAAAGGAGGACGTCCGTGATCTATACCCCAGAGATGTACGAATCGCTCAAGCGGGTGGAGGCGACGCGTTCGGCACGCCTGTCGGAAACGTTCCCCCGCCTTTCGGCCGCAGAGAAGGAGGACCTCCTGCGACGCTTTCACCCCGATTTTATCCCGGAGGCCTTTGCCACCCTGCGGGTCGGGCCGAACAAAGGCGGAAAGACGCCTCGGGAACTGGCCGCCGTGCTGGAGGGCCGGCCGATCATCTCCCCTGATTTCGACGTCAGCCGGACTGACCTCGAGACCGACGTGCTGGTGATCGGCGGCGGCGGGGCCGGCTCGGCCGCCGCCCTGATGGCCCAGGAAAACGGGGCCAGAGTCATCCTGGTGACCAAACTCCGCCACGGAGATGCCAACACGATGATGGCCCAGGGGGGCATCCAGGCGGCCGATAAGGAGAACGATTCTCCGGCCCTCCATTACCTCGATGTCATCGGTGGCGGGCACTATGCCAACGACCCTGACCTGGTAGAAGCGCTTGTTATGGATGCTCCCACGGTCATCCGGTGGCTGGAAAGCCTGGGCTGCATGTTCGACAAGATGCCGGACGGCACGATGATCACCATCCACGGCGGCGGTACCTGCCGCAAGCGGATGCACGCGGCGCGGGACTATTCCGGGGCCGAGATCATGCGCACCCTGCGCGACGAGGTGCGCAACCGTGCTGCGGACATCTTTGTGCTGGAGTTTGCGGCGGCAGTCGAACTGGTATTGGATGACAAAGGGCAATGTGTGGGGGCCGTGCTCTACAATATGGAGACGGAGCAGTATCTCGTCGCCCGGGCCAAATGCACCATCCTGGCCACCGGTGGCAGTGGCCGGCTGCACTACCAGGGCTTTGCCACGACCAACCATTACGGAGCAACGGGAGACGGGTTGGTCCTGGCCTACCGGGCCGGTGCCCACCTCCGGGAAATCGATACGATGCAGTACCACCCCACCGGCGCGGCCTTCCCGGAACAGATCCTGGGCTTTCTCGTCACGGAAAAGGTGCGCGGGCTGGGTGCCCAGGTGTTGAACGTGGACGGGGTACAGTTTGTCAACCCCCGCGAAACCCGCGACGTGGAATCGGCGGCTATCATCCGCGAGTGTAAGGAGCGGGGCAAAGGGGTGAGGACGCCCTCCGGCTTCCAGGGGGTCTGGCTCGATTCACCGATGATCGAAATCATCCACGGCCCGGGGACGGTGAAGCGAGAACTGCCGGCCATGGTGCGCCAGTTCATCCGTTTCGGGGTGGACATTACCAAGGAGCCAATGCTGGTCTACCCGACGCTGCACTACCAGAACGGAGGGGTCCAGATCGACGTCCACTGCGCCACGGAGATCCCCAACCTGTACGCCGCCGGGGAAGTGTCCGGCGGCATCCATGGGCGCAACCGCCTGATGGGGAACTCGCTCCTGGATGTCTGCGTCTTTGGCCGGCGGGCCGGCATCGCCGCCGCTCGTCGCGCCCGCGAGGTGCAGCCGGGAAACCCGACCCTCCAGCATCTGGTCGAGTGGGAACGGCAACTTCGGGAGGCCGGCCTGGAGCCGGAGGTGCGCTCTCCGATCCTGTTGCCGGACTATGT
>FWPU01004811.1_pt1 | contig 30707 bp, 21 predicted proteins | sample 2228361 | NCBI WGS metagenome assembly FWPU01 (sample SAMEA103939777, study PRJEB20133) | metagenome | reverse complement strand
TTATTGTAATATCCAGCATCTACAGGATAATCAGATATTCCACTTTCAGGTCTTGTTCTATCAACATAAAACTCAACTTTATCTGATTCAATATCTGTTGATGTCTCTTCACCAGCAGGTCCAATACCTTTGGATTTCACACGATATAAAATGCCATCAAGAAATGCACTGGATGCAACCTGAATATTCCAGGAACCTGCTGAAACACCACAAGTATTTGTGAATTCGTTTGACTGCCAGGTTGCTGTTGCTGTATCATAATGAGTTGAATAACCAGGACCAGAACTTATATCAACCTTAACAGAAGTTGTATACTGATTTGCAGTTCCCTGAATTGTTATAGGTGAAATGACTTTGTAATATTTCCCAAATTCGGGCTGTGTTGGTCCTGTTAAAGGCAGTGGTGAATATAACTGAAATGTAATTGTTGAACCACTAACTTGAACATTTTCTGCTTTATCATAGGCAACTGAACAAACCCTGTATTTTACACCACCACCTTCTGACTGTGCACAGGTCTGCCACTGGACATTATGTCCAGAAGATGTTGTATCATATTTCCAGGTTAAATCATCTGCATTTAACCAGGTCTGCTGGTTCTCCCAGGAGTCACCATCCCAGTATTTACTAAAAATTGTAATTGGCTCATCCTGAACTTCTAGTGGTTGTTCTGCTTGTGGAACACACTGTAAATAAAATTTAATTCCACCTTCAGCAGCAGGCTTTAACTCTCCTGGTGCAGGGTCGTTTGCTGTCCCTGCAATCTGTGTAATATTGTTGACATCATTTTGACTTCCATTTGAAGGTGTTGTAACAACTGAATCAGGTGGTGTGGTATCACATATAAATGTCACTGTCTGATAAGCAATTTCATAGTTTCCTGCTCTATCAATTGCGCGTGAAATTATAAAATATGTTGTTGTATTAGACCATTCTGAAGGATTAAAACTGTATGTCCAACTAGAGCCACCAATTCCACCTGTAATTGTTGCAGTTGACCATATATGCTGTTGTTGTGCAACCCAGCCAGGATTATTCCAGCCACCCCACCATTGAGTAGTTCCACCAGCAAGCCGTTTAATTGCTATTTCTACTGTTGTGACACTGCTACGGAAAACATTTGCTCCGTCAGAACATGTTCCAGAAATTATAGGTAAAGCACCTGCATAGCCCGGCGGATATGTCCCGGGCAATGGATGTGAAGTAACCCTTGAAGTTGGCTTTGATGTATCAAATATAACAACACAGGTAGAAAATCCTATCTGGACATTAGTTGCCTGGTCATATGCTTTTGTGTTTATGTAATAAATATTGTTATCAGACCAGAAATCTTGTGTATCAAAAGTCCAATCACGAACACCATCTATAGGTCCTGTAAGAGATGTCTTTGGTAACCACACTTCCGCACCCCAACCAGGATTCTGCCAGTAAGGACCACCTGGTGCACTACTTATTCTTATTTTTATATCAATTACACCTGAGCCATAATTTACATCACTTGCAGTTCCTGTAAGTGTCAATATACTAGAATTTATTGCTGAATTATTTTGTGGTAAATTGACAACAGAGGCCGGCTCTTCTTTATCATACATAAACCTGACATCACTATTGACACTATCAATAATATCCTGTGTTGAAGGAACTCTTTTATTTCCTGTCCAATCTTCTATTCTAACCCAGACCCTGTGCCACCTACTATTGTTTTCCTGCCATTTTGAATCCGGAACCCCTGAATAGGACCAGGATGACTGCCATAAAGAAGCATCTGTCCATGGTGGCCATCTATTAAGCCCTTCAAGTTCTGTCTGTGTTTTCCAGGAATCTGAAGGCTGGTCCCAGTATTTACCACCTCCAAAATCACCTTTAATAACTAATTGGACACTTCCTACTCCAGATGGTGACTCAGTGAAATCACCATAAATAGAAGGAATGTTGTTATAATAATTGTTATCTTGTGGAAAAGAAACTGTAAATGTAGGAGTTGATTTATCAATTACTGAACTTGTTGTCTGCTGGTTACCACTAGCATCAATTGCTCTTACATAGAACTCATAACTGTTATTATTTTCTAAATAAGATGAAAACCCGCTAAATTGCCACCAAGTGCCTGAATAACTTGCAGTTGAATAGACCGCAACTGGACTTGTAAAACCACTACCAGGCAGATACCAATTACCAACAGTTCCACCAGTTCCTGCTCTATGATAAATCGCAACACTTACAGTTGATATATAAGAAGTGGGGTCTGAAGCGGTCCCGGAAGAAGTTATATAATCAGCCCAGATTGATAAATCTGGCTCAAAAATAGAAACAGAAGGAAGGTCATCATCAACATAAAAAGTTACAGATGAAACAACTGTCTGAACATTCTGTGGTGAAGTTAAATCATATGCTTTTGATTCTATACCATAAAGACGACCACTTACCCAACCACCTGTTGGCTGATATGTAGATGTCCAGACAACTGTTCCCTCACCAGTTTGAACCTGAGCAGTATGCCAGTCACAGCCAGGAACTGTCTGCCAGCTACCAGTGACATACTGCCAGTATTTTACTTCAACCTTCTGAAGTCCTGATAAATCACCATTTGCTGTGCCTGAAATTGTTCCCAGTGTTAGTGTCCTATAATATTTCCCTTCTTCAGGATAAGTTGGTTTTGACACAGGTTCTGTCCAGTCAACAATAAAATCAGTCCAGCCAGACCAGTTTCCAAAATTATTAGGAATTGCACTATCAATTGCTCTTGTTCTTACAAAATATCTCTGGTCAGAATATAGATTTGATTTCCCTATTTCATAGACCCAGGTTCCACTAACAGCACCAACAAAATAGGCGTTCTGTGTTGAAACTGAAGTGCCCCAGGTAGTGCCCTGCCAGTAATAAGTTGTTCCTGAACCATCAATTCTTTTAAGTTGAATTTCTACACCTGAGCCAGTGTCAATTTGTGCTGAAATAGTAAATGTGCTACCTGATAAATCACTTAATGCAGTTCCCTGAATTTGCATCGGGTCTGAAGGATTAAGTTTATCTCCGCCTGAAATATTTGTAATAAAAGAGTTAGGAATTCCATCTGGTTCTCTATCACAATGAACTGTTCTTGAAGAACCAGGTGCAGTAAAAACTGCCTGTTCATTGTCCGCTTTATCATAAGCACGAACAAGTAAAGTATATGACCTGTCATTTGAAATACTTATAGAATTTGTATATGACCAGGAACTTGACCAGACAGAACAGGCTGCCCAGGTTGAACCAAAAATAAAAGCATTTTGATAATGAGACCAATATTTTGGAGTTGCTGCATTTTCTATAATTTGAACTTCCACTCTGTCAACACCACTTGCAGGTGTTCCTGCTCCTGAAGAATTATCTGAATGAAGGCCGCTAATAAAACTCAATGCAGAATGTATTGCCTGATTATCAGGTGCTGTAAATGAAACATTAGGACTAGCATTATCATAAGTGAATGTCTTTGTTTTTATTGCCTGGTTTCCTGCTTTGTCAGTTACAATAAATCTCACAGTAAAATTCTTTGGGTCTTTATGACCTTCCCAGATTGTGCCATTCTGCATAAAAGAATCTGTATAATAATAAAGTCCGCCGCCTGCATTAGTAGCAGTGAGTTGTGTTTGAGTTGCTGTAAATGTTGAAACACCATCCCAGTATTTTCCATCAGAATCAATTATCTCAAAAACAACATTTGCATCAGGAATAGAGGGCTGGTCAGGGTTAGAACTGTCAGATGCGGTTCCTGAAATTGTTGTAAGAGAATTTAAGTTATGAAAATCATTAACTGGTTTAAGAAGTGAAGTTACAGGTGCTGATGAATCAATTACAAAAGTTCTTCCTGCTGTATCAATTGGCGATTCTTCAGTTGAGCCACGCCATGCTTTACACACAACTCTATAAATTCTATTTGGATTCCAGTTAGTCCCAGGTGAAGGCATATAATATCGCCATTCACCTGAACCAGTTTCTATACCAGAACCCCAGGAAACAGGAATAAATGTTGAAACACCAACAAGCCATTGAGTGCCATCCCAGCATGAATCATCACCTGTGCAGTTGTCATCAGCATTGTTTGGACCAAAATCCTGAATCCTGACTGTTACAGTTGAAGAATATTGTGCGGTTCCAGAAATCGTAGTCAGTATAGATGCCTGAAAATGTGGCTGGCCAACTATAGGATATGTCACTCTTGAAGCAGGTGGTGGAGTTGAAAATGTAAATGTGCTAACAGCCAGAGTCCAGTTACCTGGCTTATCATAAGCACGGGCATAAACACTATATTGCTGGCCGTCAACCCAGGTAGGTATTGAAGAGCCAGTTATTGTCCAGACCTTTGTTCCAGGGTCATAGTCCGCAGGAAACCATACTGGTGTTGCACTGACAAAATCAGTGCCATCCCAGTAATTTCCTGCTGGCGGGTTCCTGTATGCACAAACAACTCTTGTTACTTGTTCAGCCTGACCTGAAAAACCTTGATAATCTTGTGCAGTCCCTGAAACAGTTGGCAAATAATTCAGAGTTTCTCCATCAGGTGGCTGAACAATACTAACAGCAGGTCCTGAAGTATCTATAACAAAATATGCAAAATTATCCTGAACAGGTAAAACACCCCAGTCCTCTTTGTTCCCATCTACCTGGTTATACTTATTTCTACCTTTATCAATTGCTACTGAACGAATTCGGTATTTTCTACCAGCAGAGTTTGCCCAGTGAGAACCATCAGACCAGCTCAAATACCAGGGTAAAGGCGTCATACCTGTCACAGTATAAGTATTAACCACTACAGTTGTTTTCCATTGAACAGCATCTTTATCCCAGTATAAATCATCACCACCACCAATAACATTATTAGGACCTAAATCAACAAGTTCTATCCAGACACGGTCTATATTTGCAGGGTCAAAAGGTCCATCCCATGCAGTTCCTGAAATAGTAGTTAAAGTAGGCCCCTGATTTGTTCCTGCTTTACTATAATGTGTTGTAAATGTTCCACCTAAATCATCAGGAAATGTTATAGTTGAAGTTGGTTTCACTGTCTCATAATAAAACTCACATTTTAAGACAGTTGAACTTTCACTATTTTGATAACTTATATCAGGATAAAAAACCTTATCTTTTGCCCAGATATAAGCTCTATAAGTATCAGTAGAAGTAGCAAAAAACGCAGGCGGCAATGAATAAGACCACTCATTGCCAGAAGGAATAATTGCAATATCATCCCTTGTAGTTGACCAGCCAGTCTGTGTCCACCAGGAAGAAGTCGGGTCAGAAAGCCGTTGTAACCCTATCATTACATACTGAACACCAGCAGGAAGACCTGCTTGTGGCTCATCCATTGCTGTTCCTGAAAGGACATCAAGTTTTTCAAAATATGTGTAGCCATCACCAGGATATGTTGGTGCTGAAACTGGCGGTGACTCATCATACTTAAACTGCCTTGTAGCATAACTTGAAATTCTACCTGAATTATCAATTGCTCTGACACGAAAAACATAATTTTGTCCTGTAACCCAGCTAATTCCTGTAGCAAGCCAGATCTCATAAGGAATAGTAGTTGTTGTTGTGCACACATTCCAGATTTCTGTCTGTGGTGATGGGTCAACCCATGCACCTGAACTGACATACATCTTCCAGTGTTTATTTGCCGCATAATAAAGTGAATACTCAACTCTGCTAACTCCACTTTCACCTACACCATCAGAAGAAGTCCCTGAAAGTGTAGCTAAAGAATTCAAGCCATAAGCATAACTATTTGGGTCATTACCTTCAGGATAAACAACATTTACCACAGGAGCATAAGCATCATACTTAAAATAACCAACAAATGCAGGCCCAACTAATACTGGGTCTTCATCACCATTTACATCGCCATGATAATTACCAGCTTTATCTTTAGCAGAAACATCCACCTTATACTTAAAAGTGTTTGTCAATGAAACATTTGATGTATCCAGAGACCATGTCTCGTCTGTTGTAGTTGTCTGCTTCCAGTTTGTAGATATCCCTACTTCCCATTTGTTATTTACCCAGGACCAGTAAGAGTTAGTATCTTCACAATAAATACGAACATAAATTGTTCTCTCATTCCAGGAAGCATTTGGCATAGGTGCTTTAATATTGTCGTTTATTGCTCCACCAAGTGAATTAAATGACTGTAACCATGTTGGGTCAATATCTGTCCCTAAGGTGGGAGTAGTCACTGTAACAGTAGGTCTTGAAACATCAAAATAGAATTTAATTTCTGTGCCATATCCTTCTCTGTTGATATCATCCTTACCATAGGTTAGCAACCTATATTGTCTTGCTTCTTGCCAGTCAGGACGACGCGGTGTAGTAAACTGCGTTATCAGGAAACTAACATTCTGGTCAGGGTCAGAATAAGGTGCATCAGGAACTTGAACATAAGTCGTATTTGGACTTGTAAATCCAGTGCTTCCCTCCCAGTACATATCATCTGAAATATCATCTGTATTGTTTGTATCAGCAATCATAACTCTTATTATGTCAAGCCCACTTCCAGCATCTGAACCCTGACCTGCAACTGCCATACTCAAGTTATTAGAAATCTGTCCACCTGAAGGTGATGTGCTCCATGTACCAGGAGAGAATTTATCTATTATAAACTGTACCGGTGATGTAGCCCAACCTTTACCACTGTCATCAGACCTTGCGCGAGCAACAATAGAATATTCAACACCATCAACTTGTTTATCAGCGGGCCAGCCAGTATAACTCCACGGACTTGAACTTGATCCTGTTTGCCACTGTTGGCCATATATTGTAGGGTCAACAAAGTCGTTGGCACCAGATGACCATTGGTAATTATCAGAAACCCTGGTAATTATTATCTGTGTATTGATAAGCTCTGCAGGCGATTCAACATTCTTACTTGCAGTACCTTCTATAATACTAATTTGGTCAATATATTCTATTGGCTCAACAGGGTTTGTAATTTCTGCAATTGGTGCTGTTACAGCAAAAGAAGAAACCAAAATATTTGACATCCTACCGTCAGGATTAACAAATCGCACATCTCTATACCCACCAACAGCATCCTGACCAACTGACATTGTAATTATTGCTTCAGTTGAAGATACATATGTCACAGAAGTTACTGTTATTTGCAGGTCAGAATTTTCTGTCCCGGATTCATAAAACTCTACACCTAATGGTCCAAAAGATTGGAATCCACTACCAAATATCCTTACATTACCAGTAAATGTTTGTCCACAGGATGCAGGTGAAGTGCGGTTCTGTTGGTCTTGCAAATATGTTATTGTTGGCGGTGAATAAGGTGAAATTGGTATCTTCTTAAACCTTACTTTACCAGCAGAATCTGTATAAATAAGCACTAACGGATTTGGTGAACTAACAGAATAAATAAGCACTGGTCTTATACCGTCAGAAACCAATTCATACGGCGCACCCCAGGAAGAAGGAATATTACCACCAACAAATGTTGAACTTTCAACTGCATAAATTGCACTAAAAGAAGTTTGAAATACTACAAATAATTTCTCATATCCTTCAGAAGGATATCTCACTAACGCAACTGAACACTGTTTATTACCTTGATATCCACCGGAAATATTTATCTCAGTTCCAAGACTATTGGCTGAACTACAACTTCTATACCTTACTAATCCAGCAGGGACAAGGTCAGTATCAGTAAGCTGTGTACATACTGCGTGCAACATTCCACCTGTATCAACTATAGCAGATACATTCGCTGCATCATCAATCATTTGTACCCCTGCATTAAGTGCATCAGTAAACATGTTTCCTATAAGTGTGGCTGTATAATTTTCATTTACTCTGAACAGTCTTACATCTCTCACATTACCACTTAGACCGAATAACCATACTTCAGATGCTGTTCCACCGTGAGGAACTACAACACTACAAGCAAGAAATCTGTCATCCTCCAGGCCAGCAGTTTCTCTATGCGCTGATGCATCAAAATCTATATTGTTTAGACTATTACTTCTTGAATATAAGTTACAATAGTCGTCATAGCCACCTACTGAAGATTCACCTCCTGGTGTTATTGCCCAGACATAACCATTAGTATTCTGTGCAATAGAAATAGAAGCACCTGAACCCATCTCGTTTAGCATATCCTCGTCAGCATTTGACGCAGTTGTACCCTCGTCAAAATCGCTTGTTCTGTAATTTAGCCAGGTTATAGAACCATCAGATTGTAATTGGCCTCGTCTTAAATGTATTGTCTGGTCAGCATTTGACAGCTCACCATTTGAAGACGGACCACAAGCAACAAAAACATAACTTGATTGAGCATTATACCAGACTGATGGTTGTCCTGCCCAACCAGAACCACCACTTCCATCAAATATGTTCTCAGGTGTAGTCCATGAACCACCAGCACCACTCTGAGAAAAACTCCATACAGGATTACCAAGGTCATCTGTAAAAAATACCCAATAACCCCAGCCTGGAACAAAGATAATCTTTCTTTGTGTCCCAAACTCAGTATTACCGTCAGCAATAATAGGGTCTGCAGCAAAAACTAAAGAAGTAAAAGAGCTAATCACAAAAATCATAACAAAATACAAAATCATCCACCGATTATCACAGCGCCTGCCTGCTAAAGGTAGGTGATAAGAACTCGTTTGTAATTTCTTTGGCAAATTATACGGTCCCATTTTTATTCTTCTTTTAATAGTTCTTTACTCAGGTTACTTATATCTTCATCAGTATCCTTTGCTGATATATTTAACAAATACTTACCTTCTTCTTTCATTCGAATATGTCTTAAACTGTTCACTAAGCCAAATTTTACTACACGATTATCAGTTTTAAGCACTTTTTCTAATGTTTCTTTTACTTTGGGTTCTGATATATAAAAAGTTAATGAAGCACCAGCAGAAATCCTTACATTTTCATCTTCATTTTCATTAAGCAATATTTCTTTTAATGTTTCAACTGATAGTTCATCTTTGAGTGTGCCTAAGACCAAACAGCTGTGTGCTCTTACATCTTTTGATTTATCTTCCTTAGCAAGTTTTTTTAACTCAGGTGTTGCTTCTTTATCACCAATCTGTCCCAGTGAGTTAACAATTTGCAATTTTATCTGACTATCTTTTTCTGTTTTTAATGCATCTTTAAGCGGTTTGAGTGCCTGCCTATCTTTTGCTTTCCCCAATTTCTCTATTGCCTGAACTTTAATTTTATGGTTTTTACTTTTGATATTTTTTAACTCTGCAGAGACATTTATATTTTCCTGACAAAAACTATACCAAATAAAACCTAAAATACATACCATCCACACCACAAAATATCTGACAATTAATCTTCGGCTACCACTAAATAACTGAACCCTATTTTTTGGCATCTCTATCTTTTTACCTCTTTTCTAATATCTTTTCCACTCCCAATTTTCCCATTACAAAACTGTGAATGAAAACACACAATATCTGTCAGTGCTGGTTCGTTTAATGATAACTCAGCAGCCTTCAAATCATTATCTGCCTTTGTTATCCAATTTTTTATTTTCTCGTCCATATATTTATCCCTTCTTTATTTTGTTCATACTGGCTTTTAGAGCGTATTATTATATCATTTGGAATTTTCCACTTTGCTAATTCTTCCTGGATAGTAGCAGTCAATGTTCTTATTTCCTTAACAAATATATCCCAGTCACTGTCTTCTTTTGGCTCATCTTTTTGCTCTTAAACCAAAACCAATATCTTCAAGCTTTTTCACAAATGCACCATCTCATTAAAAATCGCTATGATTTATTTACTCTTCTTAAAACTTCCACATCAGCCTTATCCTGTATTCTTCCAGTTCTTTTTTTGGATTTTATCAAAGTATGAATATCAACTATATTCGTCACTACTTTAGCATATCTTATACATTTTCTTTTTTCCCATGCCTTTTCAAAACTCATTCCAGGTAAATCCATCAGAATATCTATTCTCACTGGCTCAAGACCAATCTGGTAAACAGTATTTTTTTTCAAAAAATCATCTTCAGTAATATTTTTTAGCGGAGCACCAAATTCTTTCAAAGCCATATAAAGTTTCTTCACATTTTTAACTTCACGCCAGACCCATATATCCATATCTTTTGTATATCTTGGCTCAGTATAATAAATCATTGCATAAGCGCCTACAATCAAATATTTCACTCTATATTTGTTTAATATTCTCAACATCTCTTCGTAATCTTGGCTTAAATCCATTCTTTTTACCTCTTAGTTTGTAATGTTGCTGAAGCATCTCCCAGGATACAGACATCTTAGAAGATTTTCCACATCTTTCCCAAAATTTAATTGACCAATCATCATTGGAATCACTAATCTTTACTATTCTTTCCATCATCACCTTTTTTTTCATAACTTAAACTCCCACATTCCAAATAACTTTCTGAAAACTCCACACCTTCACAGAAAATTCACATAAATTTTGTATGATATTTCTTAAGATATTGACAACCCACCGAAAGAGAGGTACAATATTTATGGAATTAACAAAAAAACAAAAAGAAAAGATTTCACGAATTTTTGAAGATATTGGCAAATTAGTAGTTGGAACACATGTGTTGGGCTTACTTATTTCACCAAAACTAGCAGATTTACCAAAAATTTTTCTTGGAATGATATCTTCACTAATATTATTCATATTTGCTATAATGGCAGATAAGGAGGAATAAAAATGGAATATTATATTTTTATGGGTTTGCTTCTTATTTCTGCATTTGTTGTTTTTGGTATAATTCGTTACTCTAACAGGAAAGAAAAACACTCCAATAAGATAAGATAATCCTCTTTCAATTAAACCTCTAATAAAGCTGGCAACCCTTATAATCTCTTGAAAACTCCACACCTTCACGAAAAATTCACATAATTTTTGTATGATATTTATGATGCAATTGACAAACCTTTTCAACAGAGGTATAATATCTATGAAACTTGACAACACACAAAGAAAAGAATTAGCAAAAACTTTAAATGACATTGCTAAATTAGTTATTGCTGCTTTAGTAATTGGCCAGTTTATAACAGTTGAAAAATTCAATGTATTGATTTTCACAATTGCATTTCTAATATCAATTTTGTTAATAACATTAGCAACTTTTCTCAATAAGGAGGAGTAAGCCAGGTGTCTTCTGCAGAAATCAATATTTTGATTCTTTCCATTGGGCTTGGAATCTTCGCTTTTGTTATTTTGATAATATTCTTTCGCCAAAAAAGAAAAGAAAAAAACCCATAATCTATGAATATTTTTAACAAACCATCTCACATTTAAAAAAAACATATCTTTAATCTCTTGAAAACTCCACACCTTCACGAAAAATTCACATAAATTTTGTATACTCTTTCTTGCTATATTGACAGCCCACAGAAAGAGAGGTATAATATTTATGAAACTAACCAGACGGCAGAGAGAAAATTTAGCAAAAACTCTATTTAATGCATCAAACCTAATATTAGCAATAGTCATACTTGGCCCTTTTGTTGCAGAAGGTTTCAAGGGCATAAAGATAATATTTGGTGTAACATTCTGGTCTCTATTTCTAATAATAGCAACTATCTTAGATAAGGGGGAATGATAATGACTGCATGGTATATTGCTCTTGGATTTATAATGTTTGTTATTATTATCATTGGAATAATTGCTATTCGTCAAGACAGAATTGAAAAACATTCCAGCAAACCGAGATAACTCTCTCAAAACTACATCCCTGATAAAACTGGAAACTTTTATAATTTCTTGAACCCTCCATCCATTCACGAAAAATTCACATAATTTTTGTATACTCTTTATAATGACGCAGTTGACAGGTCTATCAAAAGGAGGTATAATATCCATGGAGTTTACCAACCGGAGAAAAGAAAACTTAGCAAAGTTCTTTTTCAGTTTAGCACAGATTATTTTTAGTATAGTTATTATTGGCAGATTTATTACACCAGAAAAAATCTTGTTGTCTAGATTTTCCCTTGGTATGTTGGCATTTTTATTGTTTGTATTTTTTGGATACCTGTTAGATAAAGGAGGTAAATAATAATGGACGAATTTACAATACTTTTTATTGGACTTATCATTCTGGGGGCAATAGTTACAGGTCTGGCTCTCTATTCCGACTGGAAGGAAAAACACAAATCTAACAAACCTTAAAAATAAGTTATGTATTTTTCCCCGCATCGTAAACCCCTTCTTTTTTTTCAATTTTACTACCAACAGGAATAATTTCAAATTGAATGTCAGGGTCGTGCAGGAAACATAAGAATTTATCTCTCAGTTGTTTTAAGGCATCATCCATTTTTTCTGCTTCTGCAAAAAAACCTTTCATCAAAGGACATATTGCAATTACTGTATTTCTGTTTGTTTTATGAACCAATACTGGATATTTCACAATTTTATCCTTTCCTTTTTTTACTAAATTTTATTTTTTATTGCTATGTTTTACTATATTTTATAAAAAGAAACAATAAAAGTCAATAGGCAAATTTAATTTATTTTTCAGGATTTTTTCATAGGTTTCTCCACAAAAAATACCCAGAAATTAAGGGACTACCACATTGTTTTCAGTGTGTAATCCCCTATTATTCTGGGTACTTCTTGTGGATATTAACACCTAAGAACCAAGGGGGCTACCTTGGCTTTAGGTGTGAAAAAAAGGTATGAAATAAAACGGAAGGTAGTTGCCAGGATTAGTGAATAAAACAAAAATGAAAAAACTTTCAAACTAAAAAGTTTTCTTATCTGTGGCACAAACCAAACAAAAAATTGCTGAACAAAAACTAAAATAGACCTTGTTAAATAATTAACAGATAAATCAAATTTTTGATATAGGGCCTCAATTGCTTTTGCTATTGAATAAATTTCTGAATTTAATAAAAGATTGTAAAGGCCTGAAACAAAAAGTGTTTTAAGGTCTTCTTCTGATTTTAAATCAGAAACTTTTTGGTTGTATTTGTCTCTTACATCATAGGAATTATCTACCAGTATAGAAAAACTTATTCCAGAATTATAGACCTGCACAGAACTTTCACTATAAATAAAATGTCCTCCTTCATATGATAGCACCAGTAAAACCCCAATCATACAAAGGAGGACTAAGAATTTTTTATTCATAAATTATTAAACCTTCGGCAGTCCAATTTAATGGACTTTGCTTATGTCTGCCAAAATAACTGACAGACGCGCCTTTATCGGGTTTATTTCAATTGTTTACAACTTTGTTACTTTCCTAATATTATATATAACCAATTTTTTTGATTTGTCAAGGTTTTTTTAAAAAATTGTTATTGCACAACGCCTCTTAAAATGTGTGGCTACCTGTACTACCAACCACCAACTACCAAACTAGAAAAGGTTGCGGCTACCAAATTTTAAGAAAATCTCCCTCATTCCCTCTTTAATAGTGATTGTTGAAAAGGAGGGCCGAGGAAGATTTTTACTTTACACCTTACACTGGACACTATTTTGCCTACCCGCTAAAGCAAGGCATCCAACAACCGATTTCGTCAGACATCCAAAACTACATTTCTCTTAACCAACATCCATCTATATCCTATACCCAAAAGACACAAAATAATTCCTTGCAGGACCTGGATAAAAAACTCCAGAATAGCCATTTGGCGAATATTTTGTATCAAACAAATTGTTAACACCAAACTTCAAACTTAACATATTCTTCTTAAACACAATTGAGATATCTACTAAACTATATGAATCAAGTTTTCCCTGCACATTACCAAAATCACTGCCAAACCATCTTTCATCAACATATTTTGTTGAAAGATTTAGTGAAAGATACTCTCGTGGTAAAAACTCTAAAACTAAACTCCCAACATTTTTCGGAACAAGAGGAATCTCTTTATCCTTAAAATCACCATAATTAAGTTTAGCAATCGTCCAAGAATATGATAAAGTTCCGTTCATAAATCTAAAAGGTCTAAATATTGTCTCAAATTCAATACCTCTATGATTTGTGCTCTCATAATTTTCGTTCGTCCATGTTACAGGATTGTAGAATATCTCATTTTTAATATCCATATTGAAAAATGTAACAGCAACTGAATAATTTTTATCAACTAAGTATTTCGCATTCAGAGATGTCTGATAATTGTTCTGTGGCTTCAAGGTTCTATTTAGCCCTGTAAAAACGCTGTAATACTCATCCGTCTTTGGAAATCTATATGAATTCACAAAACCTAAACTCAAATTAAGTTTTTTTCTATAAACCCAGCCATAAGAAACTTGATAAGAATAAACTCTCTCTGAAACCTTCTCACTTGAATTAAAGTTGTCAGAAAGTTCCTCAGTTCTAATTCCAGCAGTGAGATTTGTATTATGAAAAAGGTCTAACTTGTTAAGAAAATAAAATCCAAGTGTAGTTCTTTGAATCTCCTGTTCCTGTAATTTTGTTTCTCTTTCTTCTTCCGCAAAACTTTCAATTTTATACTTAGAATTGAAAAAGTCAGCTCCTATTTGAAAATAAGCAGGTAAATCATAAAGAAGTGTATCTATTGAATGTCTAAGTGTAACCTGATAATCATTTGTATTTCTTGTATCAAACCAGAACCAGGAAATCCAATCTGTTTTTGAAGTTCTATTTTTATAATTTAAGTTAATGTCTGTTTTGCCAATATCGGTTTTTACTGAAAATATATTCTGAAAATTAAAATCAAATGGTGTCTGTGCTTTATCTTCTGGAGAATATGTCTCTTTAAGATTCCCTTTTTCGTAGTCATCTTCATTCAGAAAACCTGGTAGACCAAACTCATTATTATGAAAATCAACCCTTGAATAAATCTGGATGTTTTCTTTTAATTTCCCAAAACCTGTAACACTAAAATTGTTGCCAGCAAATTTATTGTTTTTTCTGAAACCATCTGAATAGAGATTGTTAAAACTAAATCCTAAAAATAAATTCTTGTTTAAGTTCTTACTCAAATCAACTGAAAAATCTCTTGTAGAAAAGGAGCCATATTTTAATGAAAGTTCAACTCCTGATTCTTTTGATTTTTTTGTTATTATATTAATCACTCCTGCAGAAGCGTTATCGCCATATAAGACACTCCCTTCTCCATAAATTATTTCAATTTTTTCAACCTGATTAACTGGAATTGCACGCCAGTTAATATTGCTCATATCTACATTATTGACTCTTCTTCCATCAACAAGAACAAGAATATTTGAAGAACATGTCTCACCAAATCCCCTTAAATCAACTTCCGCGCGGGTCCCATTTCCAGAACTATCTTTAACAAAAATTCCTTTCTTCATCTCAAGAAGTTCAACAACACTACTTGCATTTGATTTCTCTATTTCTTCAGTTGTTATGACTGTTGTATTGCCAGGAGTTGAAATAAAAGGTTCTGGTTTTAACAACAAACTTAAAAAAACATCCTCCTGTGCAAAAAGAAGTGAACAAAACAAAAACATAGAAAACAAAAATTTCTTAAACATTGGTGCTTCTCCTTTCTTTCCAGAATTTGTCGCGCGGGAGTTTATCTGGCGCAAAATTTGTAGCGCGGGAGCTCGTCTCCCGCAAATTTGTAGCGCAGGAGCTCGTCTCCCGCAAATTTGTAGCGCAGGAGTTTATCTGGCGCAAAATTTGTCTGAGATAAACTCCGACGCTACTGACTAAATCACATCAATAGAACTTTTAACAATACCAGGCACAAAATTTCTGACATCTCATTTATTGTGCCAAGTATGTCACCTGTGACACCACCAATTTTTTTTGTCCAATAAAATGTCAAAAAACAAACAAAAACACCTGAAATTAAAACCAACATCACCCCCTTCCACTGTAAAATTAAAAATGTAAGTAAAATTGTAAACAATGTGGAAAATATAAAAACAGCAAAATCTGTATTTTTAATAAACAAACTGCCAAGTCCATTATCTCTTGCTGGTTTTGAAATACACATTGAAAAAATCATACCCCATCTGGAAACAACAGGAAAAATCAAAAGTGAAGATTCTGTCAAAAGTAAATATTTAAGTCCAATTGAAAAAATTAAAGCAAGAGTCCCTGTTGTGCCTATTCTACTATCATCAAGAATTTCAAAAAATTTTTCTTTATCGCCATTTGAACCTAAAATTGCATCAAAAGTATCTGCAAGTCCGTCTAAATGGAGCCCGCCTGTGAGCAAAGTATATACCAGAATTAAAAATGCATTTGTTATATCCTGCGTAAAAATTTTTTTGAACAAAAAATTGAAAAAATAAATAACCGCACCAAGAAAAAATCCAGCAACAGGAAAAAATGCGACTGTTTTCTTGTTAATTTCTCTTTTGGCCACAGGTATTATTGTTAAAAATCCAATTGCTGCCAAAAATGATTTCATAAAAAAATTCCTTTCCTGAATATGATTCTAAAATATTTGTAGTTGCAAACTTGCTCTGTTATCTAATCTGTAGCGCGGGAGTTTATCTGGCGCAAAATCTGTAGCGCAGGAGCTTATCTGGCGCAATAACTCCGTAGCGCGGGGGTTTATCCCCCGCAAAAAATGTCGGAGATAAACTCCGACACTACAATCAACTTCTAAATCCTCCCTGAAACCTTCGCTGAACTAAAAGTCGCCATTTCACAAAGAATTTTACAACTTGCTTCAACAATATTCATTGCAAGAACAGCACCAGTCCCTTCCCCAAGTCGCATATTCAAATTCAAGATTGGTTTAAGACCAAGATACTCAAGTTGAACTTTATGTCCTGGCTCTTCTGAAATATGGCTGGCAACCAAATAATCCTTCACAAAAGGACTCAACAACACAGCAATAAGTGCACTTGCTCCTGAAATAAATCCATCAATTACAACAGGAACTCTCTTAGATGCACTGGCAAGAATCACACCAACAAGCCCGCCAATCTCAAACCCACCAAATTTTGAAAGAACATCAATCGCATTTTTTGGCTCAGGTCTATTTACAGAAATTGCTTTTTTGATTACTTCTATTTTATGATGAAGTCGCGCCTCATCAATACCTGTACCTTTACCTGTAACTAATTCAACATCCGCACCAGTAACAACAGAAGTAATAGCACTACTTGAAGTTGTATTCCCTATCCCCATATCACCAGTTGCAACAATATCTATTTTTTGACAAGCATATTCTTCTTCAAAAATCTCAATGCCTGACTCAATTGCTCTTATTGCTTCTTCTTCAGTCATAGCAGGACCTTTTGTAAAATTTTTTGTTCCGAAATTTATTTTTTTAATTTTTAATTTCTCCAGTTTCTTATGCGCACAGGCATCTCCAACATCTTCAAATTTCAAGTCCTGCGCAACACCAATATCAGCAATAACAACATCTGCACCAATATGTCTTGAAAGGACATTTATTCCTGCCCCACCCCGAGTGAAGTTATAGACCATCTGTGCGGTTACTTCTTTTGGGTAGGCGCTTACACCTTCCTCAGTTACTCCATGGTCAGATGCAAAAACAAACACAACTTTTCTATTAAATTTTGGTCTATCATCACCTGTTATTGCAACAATAATTTTTGCAAGTTCTTCCAATCTCCCTAAAGACCCAACTGGTTTTGTAAGAGAATTAAGATATTCTTGGGTCCTTTCAAAACTTTCTTTATCAACCGGCTGAATTTTATTAAGTATCTCTTCTATTTTTCTCATAATTTTCTCCTCAAATATAATTGTAGTTGCCGACCTTGGTCGGCTAATATATCTGCAGACTTTGCCCGCCACACAGATTATCAGGCACGCCCGCCATTTCTTTTGGCAGGACTTATCTCTGCCTAATGTAGTCGCCTGATTTCCGCCTGAGGCTGACACAGTATCAGGAATTTTAATTTGCTCAATAAATTGAGCAACTACAAATATAATCTCCCCCAACCCCTCTTTAAAAAAGAGGGGAGCAGTCTTCCCCTTTTTCAGAGAGGGATTATTTCACTTTCACAGGAATACCAGCAACCAAAAAATAAACCTTGTCTGAATTCTCGGCAACAACCTGATTTACTTTCCCAAGGACATTCTGAAACAATCTAGCTATTTTATTTGGCGAAACAAGTGTCAGTCCAACCTCATTTGATACAATAAAACTCAGAATATTTTTATCTCTTAAAACCAGGCAAAAATCTCTTATATACTCGGAAATTTCATCTTCAGTCCATTTCTTCTGAAGAACATTTCCAACCCATATATTCAAGCAGTCAACTATCAATATTTTTGTCTTTATTTTTTCTAATGCATTTTTAATCTCAACTGGCTCTTCTATTGTTTTCCAATTATACGGCCTTGATTTTTTATGCCTGTAAACTTTTCCCTTCATTTCTCTATCTTTTGGAACACAGGTAGCAAGATATGTCACTGAAGAATTATATTTTTTTGAAAGAATTTTTGCCTGTTCAACAGCATAAGAACTTTTCCCACTTTTTATTCCACCAAGATTAAATGTAATTCTACTTTTCATCATCATTTTTTATACTACCAAATGTCTCGGCGACCTTTAGATTGCCATTAATAGCGCTCAATAAATTATAATTTTCCCAACCCCTTTTTAAAAAAGAAGAAAGACCAAGAAGAGAGTTAACCATTACCCCAGCCCAAACTTCCCCCTTTTCTAAAGGGGGACTGAGGGGGATTATTACTTCCCCCTTTTCTAAAGGGGGACTGAGGGGGATTATTACTTCCCCCTTTTCTAAAGGGGGACTGAGGGGGATTATAAAAAAACAAAAAACCCGACCTTCGCTTTCCACTATTGGTCGGGTAAAAAAATTCAAACCTTGAAATAATCTTCCCCTCCAGCGAAGGTACTTCCCTGGATAAACAGTCGACCGGACTCATCCGCCTAAAATTTATCATAGGCAGATATTACCGTTGCGCGGCAGTGTCCTGAATCTCACAGAAACTTCCTCTGTTTATCCGGATGATAATTCAGATTCATTTTGTAATTGCAAAGCAACTTATATAAAAATCCAGTTTGCAACTACACTAATGAATTCAACAAAGAACTATAAATATAATATCAAAATAAAAAACAAATGTCAAGAGTCCCCGAATTAAATGTTATTGCAAAGCCATAATGTCATCTTAACTACAAAGCAAAATCTCGCATAAACTATACATCTTTACGGTATTAGAACTGTTGAACAAATTGGTCATCACAGAAAACTCTAAGCTATTTACCAGGTATCATATGAACCATAATTTTGCCATACGGATAGGAACTTTTAGGGATAAATTAGTTAATTGATATGTTTTATTACCAAACTGAAAAGTATTGTCATTTTTAACAGTTCTTTGCCACTTGTGTGCTGAAAATAAATCAGCACAGAGGGAATAGTATAAAAAATATCTGCACAATTCACAAAAAGAAAAAGTATGTGAATAAATACGACCTACTACTTTCTTTATCTTTCTTCATGTGACATTTTAGCGTTGCAATAACACATTTTAAAAAAAACACTTGACAAATCTTTAAAACTCTGTTATAAATATTTTAATTAAAAAACCCCAAAAAAGAAGGTGGTTCCCTTCAGTTATTAGCCAGTCCTCAAGAAAATAACTAAATTTTGGCTAATTGACTGCAAAAGATGAATCTCAACAAAAATGGATAAGTGTGTTTTTTGTCAAATTATAAACAAAGAAATAAAAGCAGACATTGTACATGAAGATGAAAATATAGTTGCCTTCAGGGACATAAATCCGCAGGCACCTGTGCATATTCTTGTTGTTCCTAAAAAACATATAAGTTCTATTATGGAACTTCAAAAAAATGATGAAAAACATATTGGCTATGTTTACACTGCCTGTAAAGAAATAGCAAAAAAGGAAAATGTTTCTCATACGGGCTTTCGTATAGTTGTAAATACAGGCAATGATGCAGGTCAGGTAGTCAAGCATATACATTTTCATTTTCTTGCAGGTAGAAAACTAAATTGGCCACCAGGTTAATTATAAACTACCATCACAAACAAAAAAATAGAAAGGATGGTGAATTCAAATGGTGGGAGTGAAAGTTCGTGAAGGAGAATCAATAGAAGAAGCACTGCGCAGGTTTAAGAGGGAATGTGAAAAAGATGGAATTTTGCAGGAAATCAAAAAAAGAGAATTCTATAAGCCACCAAGTGTTATTAGAAAAGAAAAACTTGCAGAGGCCCGCAGAAAGCTACGAATTTTCAAAAGAAAACGTAAGAAATAACAGGAGACTAAAAAATGAAACTCAAAGATTTATATAAATTTGTAATTGAAGTAGGCATGAAAAAAGACCCCCGTGGATATTCTACTGTTGAAAAATTTCTAAAAGAAGAAAAGAAAAAATACGAAAAACTCCAGGATGAAGAAAAGAAAGATTTTGATACTGAAAAATTAATAAATCCTTATTCGGATACAAGAATATTAAATGGCACAGGTGAAGAAGAAATAAAAGCAATTCTTGTTGGTATAGATATTGAAACTTCTGAACTACTACTTTTAGAATTTTTGAGAATGAAAGGTAAAAAAATTGACCTTGCACTTACACATCATCCTGAAGGTAAAGCATATGCAAACTTTTATGAAGTTATGAATATGCAGGCAGATATTTTGCACAAATTTGGTGTTCCTATAAATATAGCTGAAGCCATAATGGAACCAAGAATAAAAGAGGTTTCAAGAAAAGTTTTGCCACAAAATCATACAAGAGCAACTGACGCAGCAAAGTTATTAAATATCCCTTTTATGTCTTCCCATACACCTTCTGACAATTGTGTTACTGAGTATCTACAGAAATTATTAGACACTAAAAAACCTGAAACACTTAATGATGTGCTAAAAATTTTAAAATCAATACCTGAATATTCAAATGCTATAAAGGATAGTTCAGGACCTGTAATATTTATTGGCACAAAAGAAAAAAGAGCAGGAAAAATTTTTGTTGATATGACTGGTGGTACGGAGGGCTCTACAGAAATTTTTGAAAAACTTGCCCAATCAGGAGTTGGCACAATAGTCGGAATGCATATGTCAGAAGAACACTATAAAAAAGCTCAGAAATATCATATAAATGTCATTATTGCTGGACATATTTCTTCTGATACACTTGGGATGAATCTTTTAATTGATGAAATTGAAAGAAAATTTGGTCGATTAGAAATAATTCCATGTTCTGGTTTTCAGAGATATAAAAGAACCAAAAGAGTAGATGCTAAGTAGCGAGGGCACGACAAAGTGATTGACAGAGAAACTATTTCCCGTATAAGGGATTCAGTTGATATAGTTGAGGTAGTAAAAAGTTATCTTCACGACTTAAAGCCTGCAGGCAAGGATTTTAAGGCATTATGTCCTTTTCATTCTGAAAAAACTCCATCTTTTTATGTAAGTCCTTCAAAAAATATCTTTCACTGTTTTGGATGTAAAGCAGGTGGAGATGTCTTTAAGTTTGTAATGCTAATTGAAAATATCAGCTATCCTTCAGCAGTAAAGAAACTTGCATCCAGGGTTGGCATTGAAATTCAGGAAACAGATGAAGAAGTTTCAACAGATAGGAAAAAAATACTTGAAATACTTAATGATGCATCAAAGTTTTATAATAAGAGCCTGCTGAACTCAGAAGAAGGACTTCTGGCTAGAAAATATCTAATTGAAAAAAGAGGTATAAATTTGAATACAATTGAAAAATTCTGCCTTGGATATGCACCTAAAAACAACAGAATCTTTGAAGAGAGTAAGAAAAAATATAGTGTTGAACTTCTTTTTAAAACAGGACTACTGGGTATTTCTGACAAAGATAAAAAACCATATGATTTTTTAAGAAACAGAGTTGTTTTCCCAATATATGACTTAATAGGAAATGTTATTGCTTTCGGTGGAAGGACACTTGAAGAAAATGTTCAACCACCTTATTTAAATACTCCTGATACTTCTGTTTATAGCAAATCTCGTTCACTTTATGGATTATTTCAAGCAAAAAACGCACTGGCAAAAACAAAAAAAGTTATTGTGCTTGAAGGCTATATTGATGTCTTAATTAATCACCAATTTGGATTTGAAAATGCTGTTGCTCCACTTGGCACAGCAATAACAACTGAACAAATAAGAACTCTTTCAAGATTTGTTGAAAAAATTATATTCATTTTTGACTCTGATGAAAGTGGAAAAAACGCAGCTTTGAGAGCAGGTGAACTTTGCCTTGAACAAGGAGTTCATTGTAGTATTTGTTCACTACCAGAAGGAATAGACCCTGATGAATATATTTTAAGTTATGGGAAAGAAAAATTTGAATCATTAATAAATTCAGGGATAAACCCTGTAGAATTTAAGATGAAAATTCTCTCTTCTAAAATAGATATATCAAAACCAGAAAATAAATCAAAATTTATTAAAGAAATGCTTGATATAATTGTCAAAATAAAAGATTATATATTCAGACAAGAAATGATTAAATATTTATCTGAAAAAGTAAAAATTCCAGAATCAATAATAGCTTCTGAAATAAGTAAAATTGTAAACAAAAATATTAAAATACAAAAAATAGATGAGTCGTTTCTTGATAGTCTAAATGTCTCTATAAGGTCACTTGAAGAAGAACTTATATGTCTTTGTCTACATCATCCAGAACTTATAAAATATGTTCGCCAGGATTTATTTACAGATGAAAGATGTGTGTATATATTTCCTTTTTTAACAAAAATGGTAAACGAAAATCTGCCTCTTGTCAAAATTCTTGATTTTCTTGACGATTCAATTTCTTCATGGTTTATTCAACTTGCATTTGAAGAACGCTATTATGAAGCTCCGGAAGAAACTTTTGATTCTCTACTGAAAGATTTAAATTTACAACGCCAGGAAATAAGAAGAAAAGAACTTGAGAGAGAAGTCATCCCTATGTGGGAAGGCAAAATACCTCATGACATAAGAAAAATTGAAGAATATCAAGAACTCACAAAATTATTAAAGGGGTCTTAAAATGGAGGAAAAAGAAATTTTTAAGGATTTACTTGAACAAGCAAAACAACATGGATATATCACTTACGATGAAATAAATAGATACTTACCTGAAACTATTATTTCTCCAGCAGAATTAGATAATTTCTTTATAACACTTGAAGACCTTGGTATTCCTGTTTTGGACAAAATTGAAGAACAAAAAATCCAACCACAAATAGAATCTTCAGAACTACACCAACCAGATTTTATGCCATCACAGGAAGAAGAACTCGTAAATGCTATAAGATTATATCTTTCTGAAATGGGCAAAGAACCACTTCTTAACAGAGAGGAAGAAGTTCATCTTGCAAAAAATATAAGAGAAAATGAAAAGAAACTTAAACTTATTGTTCTAGGCTCACCTATAACACTTAAAGAAATAAAAAACTGGAAAACACTCCTGGACCAGAAAGAAATGACACCAAAAGAACTTATGCCAAGAGGCAAGAAATCAAAAACTCAACTTACTAGAATGCATATTAAGATAAAAAAGACAGTAAAACTCATAAACAATATTGAGGAAAAAATTTCAAATTTAGAAAAAAATCTACACAAAAAAGATATTTCAGAAAATACAAAGATAAAACTACAAACAGCATTAGAAAAAGAAAGGCAAAAAATTGTTGAAAATATAATTAATCTAAACCTGAACCAAGAAAAAATAAAACGACTTTCAAATAAAATTAAAACTCTTGCTAGCAAAGTTAAAGAATGGGAAAATGAAATAAAAAGATATGAAAAAAGATTCAAAATGCCTTACTCTGAAATTTTAAGAATTTATAATCAAGCGTGTAAAAAGAAAATATCTCATTCTTTATTTAGGAAGATGATGGGATATACTCTTACAGGGATTGAGTCAACCATAGTGAACTTAAAAAATGTCGTCAGTAAGCTACATCGTTTTAGTAAATCTTTGCCTATAACTACCCAGGAATTAATAGAGACATATTCAAAAATAAAAGAACTTGAACAGATACTTCTTTCTGATAAACTTAAACTTATTAAAGCCAATTTAAGGTTGGTTGTCTCAATAGCTAAAAAACATGTTGTCCGTAGTGGCGGATTAGACCTTGCTGACCTTATACAGGAAGGCAGTATTGGTTTAATGAAAGCAGTTGAAAAATTTGAATATAAAAGAGGATTTAAATTCTCTACTTATGCTACATGGTGGATAAGACAATCAATTAATAGAGCAATTGCTGACCAAGCAAGAACCATCCGTATACCTGTTCATATGAAAGAATTGATTTCTAAGATGGCAAAGATGGCAAAAAGGTACAGACAACAATATAACAGAGAACCTTCAATTGAAGAATATTCCAGAACATTAAAAGTTTCAACAAGAAAAATAAAACATATACTGCAGATGGTACAGGAACCAATCTCATTAGAAACACCTATTGGAGAAGACGAAGAGTCTTTTCTTAAGGACTTTGTTGAAGATAAACAGGGACCACATCCTGCTAGAAATATTTTTCAATACTTAAGAAAAGAAGAAATTAACAAAGTTTTCTCTTCGCTTTCTCCAAGAGAAGCTGAAATCCTAAAAATGAGATATGGACTTGATGGTGGGTTCCCAAGAACACTGGAAGAAGTTGGCTTAATCTTTGGTATCACAAGAGAAAGGGTCCGCCAGGTAGAAGCAAAAGCAATTCGCAAATTGAGACATTCCTCAAAAAGTAAAACACTAAAAGAGTACATAGAATAACCCTACCTAAAAGATTGTCATTGAAATATTTGACTTGTTTGTAATTTTATTATATACTATTATAATTGAATTTTTCTAATCCAAAAAACTTTTCATAACTTTACATGAGCCTGTAGCTCAGCAGGTAGAGCACCGGCCTTTTAAGCCGGGCGTCGCGCGTTCGATTCGCGCCAGGCTCATTTTTTATTCTTCTTTTTACAAGATAAATAAGAAAGGAATTATTGGTAGATATATACGATATAATGTAAAAAAACTTGACATATATGGACATTTTTTATTAAATTATATAAAATTATGAAACAAAAAAATGCACTAATTATCGTAGATGTCCAGAATGATTTCTGTCCTGGTGGAACACTTGCTGTCCCAGATGGGAATAAAATAATTCCTGTAATAAACAAAATTTCATCTAAATTTTATAAAGTTATTGCAACTCAGGACTGGCACCCATCAAATCATATTTCTTTTGCAAAAACGCACAATAAAAAACTTTATGAAAAAATAAAAATAGGAAAAATAGAACAGACATTGTGGCCCCAACACTGTGTGCAGCAAACATTTGGAGCAGATTTTCATAAAGAACTAAACTTAGAAAATATTGATTTAATTTTAAGAAAAGGAACTAATCCAAACATTGATTCATATTCTGCATTTCTTGAAAACGATAAGAAAACAGAAACAGGTCTGCATCATTACCTGAAAGGTTTAAAAATAAAAGACATATTCATCTGTGGTCTTGCTACTGACTACTGTGTATTTTTTACTGCTATGGACGGAAAAAAACTTGGATTTAGTGTTTATGTTATTTTGGACGCCTCAAAAGGAGTGAATGTGCCTGAAGGAAATGTTGAAAATGCATTAAAAGAAATGAAAAAAAATGGCATAAAAATTATAACACATGAATCTATATAATACAAATAACCTTGCATTATTGACTGACCTTTATGAATTGACAATGATGCAGGGCTATTTTTTTTATAAAAGAAACTTAAATGTCGTATTTGATATGTTTTTTAGATACCAGCCATTCAAAGGTGGATATTCAATATTTGCAGGACTTGAACCTCTTATAAAAACTATCCTAAATCTCAGATTTACAGATAAAGATATTGACTATCTTGATAAACTTGGATTTTTTAAACCATCTTTTCTTAAATTTCTGTCTAGTTTCAAGTTCAATGGAGATATTTATTCAGTAGAAGAAGGAGAAATTGTATTTCCAAAAGAACCATTGATAAGGGTCCATGGAAATATTATTGAAGCACAAATAATTGAAAGTATATTACTAAATATCATAAATTTTCAAACACTTATTGCTACAAAAGCAGCAAGAATTGTTGAAGCAGCAAAAGGTAAAATAATTTTAGAATTTGGTTTAAGAAGAGCCCAAGGTATTGATGGCGCTATCTCTGCATCTCGTGCTGCATTTATAGGAGGTGTTTCTTCAACTTCTAATGTTTTTGCAGGAAAATTATTTGACATACCAGTAAAAGGAACCATGGCACATAGCTGGGTTATGGCTTTTGATTCAGAACTCGAAGCATTCAAAAAATATGCAAAACTATATCCGAAAAATACTATACTCCTTGTAGATACATATGATACCCTTAAAAATGGAATTCCTTCCGCAATAAAAATCCTAAAGAAACTTAAGAAACTAAAAATTAAAAATTTTGGAATTCGGCTTGACAGTGGTGACCTTGAATATATGAGTAAGCAGGCAAGAATTGTGCTTGATAAAGCAGGTTTAAAAGAAGCAAAAATTGTTGTGTCAAATGAACTTAATGAATATATCATTGAACAACTTATAAACAAAAAAGCACCTATAGATTTCTTTGGTGTCGGCACAAACTTAGTTACTGCCCAGGGAGATTCTTCTCTATCAGGAGTATATAAACTTGTTGCAAAAAAAACTAAAAATGGCTATGTTCCAAGTATAAAGGTCTCAAACACTCCAGAAAAAACAACAAATCCTCTTGTAAAAGACATCTTAAGAATTTATGATAACAAAAATTTTATGATTGGTGATTTAATTTTTCTTGAGGAGGAAAAAGAAAATATTCACAATATATTAAAAAACAGGCAACCTTTAATATTTTATCATCCTGAATATGACTATGAACATATCAAAATTGATAGTTACAAAACTCATAGAATTCTCCTTAAAAATATTATAAAAAACGGCAAATTAAATTACGAATTCCCTGATTTGAAAACTATCCAGCAAAAGACAAAAAATAATCTTGAAACACTTCATCCATCTTACAAAAGATTGTTAAATCCTCATATTTATAAAGTGAGTTTAACAGAAAAGCTAATGAATACAAAAATTGAACTGATAAGAAAATATATTATGAGGTGAAATTATGCCTTGCTGTAAAAAAACACAAAAAAAGACCAAAAAAAAGAAAAAATAAAATAATCTATCTTACACTACTTAATCCATAGGAAAAATTCACATTTTTTTTATGGTAGGGGTTTTTTGTGTCTTCATAAGGTATTAGGCATGATTTTTAATCGTGCAATTATTTCTTAAGAGATTAGCGCTGATTTTTGACAGCTACAGACTTTTAGCCTGCATATAAACTCCAGCATAAATTTTACAAGGACAAAACGCACCTTAAAAGATGCACCTACCCTTATCCGCTATATTTATCTGCCAAATCAGGTAATTACAATTTATTCAAAAGTTTTTACTTCAGTTTACTTCCATCAAATAGTTCATCTGAAAGTCCTGTATTAACCATCACTTTCTTAACCTCAATTACATATCCACCTTCATCAAACATTTTCTCCATACTTTCTATTTGTGGTTTCACCATCATCTCAACCATCATTCTTTCTTCCTGGGGCATCCCTTCAAGTTGCTTTTTCATCTCTTCATAATTCTTGCGCATTTCTTGTAGTTCTTCTTGAGATATTTTCGGTGCTGTGCTTTTGTCAATTCTTGTAACTATCTTATAAGCAACAAACAGCCCATTGACTTTACGATAGTCCTTCATTTCAGTAATAGCTTTTGTGGTTATTTTTTTGCCTTCTTCATCTACATCTTCTATGTTTACTTCTATTTTTCTAAAAACCCAATCCTTAGCGTCAACCCAAATCTTACCACTGATTTTTTGTTTTCCGCTATTTGTCTTTATTTTCTCCTCATGAGCAGTAACAGGCATCAACTTACTCATATCTTTAATATCAAGAATATATGTTTTATTAGCATCAATTACTTCTGTTCCACCATATTTAACGCCAGCAGTTTTTAGATTCCATATTGTCTCATAAGGGCTATAATCAAGTAGTTCTTTAGTTACCTTTTCTGATAGTGGGTCTTTATACCATAAGTATTTGCCATCATAAATAGAGATATATTTTTTACCCATCATATCCATCTCATAACGAGTTTTACAAATTCTTTTTCCGTTAATAGTTACCCATTTCTGATATGTTGTCCATTTATCAGTAACCTCAGTAAGGTCTTTTACATTTTTTATTTGCCTCTGATAACTTTCTTCACAATTCTTGATAATTTCTTCTGCTGTAACTGCTTGTGCTGTTGAAAAAACAGAAAAAATAAAGAAAATACTAATAAGCAAACAAGATAATTTGTTTCTCATTATTTTTTCTCCTTTCTCCAGTGGTAATTCCTTGCAATTTAACTACACAATTTCACAAATCTTCACAAAATGTCAATAGATTCTTTATTGTTTAGAATGACATTTTTTGTATAATCATATGGTGTTTCTGAATTGTAGTATCTTTCACTGGCTTCAAAAGTCAAATTTGCTTTTATTTTCTGATTGAATTTTATAAAAATTAATCTCTGGTGTCAACATTTTTCTTACCTTTATTGAGATTGCGCCATATTTGGCTGTTGAATATCCAGTGATTGAGGTTCTGTCAGTTGAAATAATCACATATTTTGGATTAAGTTTATCTAATATTTCTTGTGGTATTTTTCTTTTACCATGTGCTGGATATTGAAAAACACTAATTTTTTCTATTTTGTGGGTATCAATGAATCTTTTAAGCGCTGTTGCTGATACATCAGATGTAAAAAGGGCACTAAAATTTCCATCGCTAAGTTTTACTATATAACATTTTTCGTCTTTTTGATAGAAAATTTCAAATGGTGCAACTTTACTATAGCAACCAAGTTTTATAATTTTAACATTTTTTGACTTTGCAAGATTAAGCAATTGCATAAATTCATAATCATCAGAATTTTCATCACAAACAAAAATCTCTTTTATTCTGAATTTTTCTAATAAAGTTTTCAAACCAAGGTAATGTGTCCACTTTGGTGTTGTAATAAAAATCTTATCAATTCTTGTAACTTTTTTCCAGCGGAGAAATGATAAAAGAACATATCTGTTAACTTCAGAATCACTTCCTCCACAGTCAATAAAAATATTTTCACCTGATCTGGTCTCAATAAAAATTGCATCGCCAAGACCGACATCTAGAAAAGTGATGAATAATGAGTAATGAGTAATAAGTGATGAGAAAAAGAAAAATAATACTATAAAAGCAAAACCAATAAATTGGTGAAGAAAACTTTTCAACTTAAAAATAACAATAACAGAAATATAATATATCACAATAAATAAAGCACCAGGTTCACCAGTTCGGATAACTGCCAATGGTATTGTTGCAAAAAATTCAACAATTTTTATCAGAAACCAAGATAAAGTATAACACAACCAGATAAAGATTTTTACTAACCAAGAAGAAAAAACAGTGCCAATCTTTATAGCCGGCATTATAAAGTTTATCACATATGGCAATGTCATACTCTCAGAGATAAATTCTGACACTGCAAAAAGAAACTCATTTATCAATACTGAAAAAAATAATCCAAAACACAGCCATAAAATTATTCCAACAAGTGGCACAACAATCAAATTAGATATTAATGCGACAATTGAAACTTTATAAAAATATTTTGCAAGTAGTGGCGCTATACCAATCTGCGCAGAAAGAGAAACAATAAATAAATAAATTATACTACGAACAAATATATTAAATGGTTTTTTTTGCTCAATAAATTGTGCAACCACACTTTTCTTTAATGCATTTATTAATTTTGGCGAAATAAACACAATACCAAGACAAGCAGAAAAAGATAATTGAAAACTTGCACTGAAAAGTGCCTGTGGGTCTAATATCAAAATAACCAAACATGCAAATGCAAATGCGTGATAAACAACCTTTTCCCTGCCAAGTAAGAAACAAAAAATAAATACAAGAACTATAAGTGTTGCTCTCATAACTGGTGGATTTGCTCCTGTAATAAAACAATATAGTATAAGTGGGAAAATTAGTAAAAGCCAGCGGATACCCATAGGTCCGATAAAAAGATATTTCCTTTTATTAGTTCTCTGGTAAAAAGGATAGCCAATGCACATCCACTTACTTCCAACAGGAAGCCACCGAAGCAAAAACCAGAATATCACAACTACATAGCCAACATGAAGTCCACTTACAACAAGTGTGTGCATAACGCCGGCATCACAAAAAGCATCTCTTAAATCTTCTTCAATACTACCCTGCTTGCCAGAAAACATCTTTCTAATAATTCCTGATTCTCTTTCAGGAATGTTTTCTTCAATTACTCTATTCATTTTCTCTCTCACTGATATCAAGATACCTTCAAGAAAAGAAATACTGCTTCTTTTTAAAACATAAATGTTTTTTACATAAATTTCTCCTGCTATTCCTTTTCTTAAGAGATATTTCTTGTAATTAAACTGGCCAGGATTTTTTGGAGGCTCTATCTTTTTTATATTCCCTATAATATCAACGATATCATTCTTCATAAAAATATTAGAAACTTCAACTTCTTCGCATTCTTTTATAACTAACTTTATCCTATATTTCTTTACACTTTTATAATCTATAAAATACGGCTCAATTATAATATTTCTATCAGTTGAGATAACTCTATCGACTATTCTTTTTTTCTCCTTTTTAAAAAGTTAAAATTCTATGTTTTCTTCTTCTTTTACTGATTCTTCCGTCTCTGTCATACTGCCTCTGTCCTGCTGGACTGCCTCTCCATCAGAAGAAGCATCACTCATCCAAGACAGTA
>FWPU01004810.1_pt1 | contig 30714 bp, 25 predicted proteins | sample 2228361 | NCBI WGS metagenome assembly FWPU01 (sample SAMEA103939777, study PRJEB20133) | metagenome | reverse complement strand
GGCTGACCCGCGAACGAGTCTGCTTCAGCAGACTTTCGTTCTGGCGTCTTAGAGCCTATCCGAAAAGTGTAGCGCAGGCATCCTGCCTGCCCGCTCGCCCCCCTGCCCCCACCCTCCCCCTCCCCGTCAACGGGGAGGGCAGGGATGAGGGAGGAAGGCTGCGGTCAGTCGTTATCTCTCCGCCCTCATCCCTGATGTCTTTGTAGGCTTTCCTCAAACGACTGGGGAAACCCGCACGCGCCGAGTTTGACACGCTCGACGAATTTGTTCTCCAGCATGGCTTGGATGCCCAACGTCACGTCTTGCGCCGTGCCCGTTGTGAGCCACTCCTGCAACTTGGCGCGAGGGAGGGTGAGTTCGTGCGCGGCAAACGGCGCTTCTAACAACTCGCGCAGGGCGCGCTGTCCTTCGACGCCGCTGAAGCCGAGGTCGCTGATTTTGGTTTTGCCCGTCAGGGACGCGCAATGAATTGCGCTCCTACGCACCAACGCCGCGCGCACCTCGTAGTCCACCACCGCTTTCGCAACCGTCAACAACGCCGCCCCGCAGTGTTCGCCGATGATGCGGCTTTTGCCGCCTAAAATGTTGAAGAAATCCCGCGCGGTCAAGTCAAGCACGGTGTCTTTCTGACGCCCCTTGACCAGCGTGCAGGCGATGTCGCCCGCGACCTGCATCCACGGGTCGCACAGGTGACACATCCACTTCGCGTCGGCAATCACGCCGTCCTCAACATGCAGGAAAACGTAAATTACGTCCCCGCTCTGACCGGGGCACGCCATCACAAACGCCTGACCGTTGACGACCGCCGGCTTCCCCTTGTTGCCGCCGCGCTGCCACATCTCCTGATAGTATCGTATCGCTAACTCGTCGGTCTCGGCGAAGTCTTCGTCGGATTCCAGTTCACCAATCATATCTGCGCCTCCGCTGCTGTCCATTATACGCCACCCTCCGAAAATGTGTCAATCCTGAAACACGCGCCTCACGAAGGACGACACCAAAGCGGATTTGATTCTCCATCTCATCAGCGCGTCAAAACACCTGCACGCAATCCACGGGGGGCAGGGGGACTGGGGGGGGAAATTGGGGTCCCTTCAGGTTCACTGGGTCATTGGACGTTGACTATGATTTCGTCTTTGACCATCTTCTCAAACGTCAGCCCCTTCTCCCTCCTCCGCTCCAAAAACGGCGTGATGACTTCGAGGAACTTCTCGCACTCCTCCACCGTGTTGTAAAGATAGAACGAGGCGCGGAGGCGGGCGGTGTTGTTGCGGTAGGCGTAAGGGTGGACGCAGTAGTCGCCGCTGCGGAACATAATGTTCCAGCGGTCGCAGAGTTGATGCACTTGCGTTTCGAGGTCGAAGCGGTGGCGGTCGTCGGGCGTGACGGGGATTTCAAACGTGCAAATCGAACGGCGCTTTTCGGGGTTCAGCGGACCGAGAATGAGAATCACGCCGTCTTCGTGGAACGGCAGCAAACCTTCGGTGACGACGCGGTTGAGTTTGACTTCGTGCGCGTGCAGCCAGTCCATCTTGTCGCGGAGGTAGTTGATGGCGGCGTGTCCGGCGACGATGCCCGCCCAGTTCTGCAAGCCCGCTTCGTAGCGGCGGGGCGGCGCGGCGTAAATCGGGTAGTCGTCGTCGAACGTCTGAGTCACCGTCCCACCGCCCGACGGTGTTCTGCCGATGGTCAGCAGGTCGGGGTCCTTCATGTAACAGACGCCCGTGCCGCTCATGCCCAGCATTTTGTGTAAACTAAAGCACAGAAAATCCGCGTCTAACCTCTTCACGTCCACCCTCTGGTGCGGCACGCTCTGGGCGGCGTCAATCATCACGTAGATTTCCTCTCCGCGCTGTTGCCGCTCCTGCGAGTGACAGTAAGCCGTGATGCGCTGAATCGCCTCCTCGGGAATCGTGTAGCCGTCCAGGTTGAACGTCTGCGCGAAACTGACCATCTTCACGGGACCGACTTCGGTGTCAATGCGCTCCAACTCTGCGAGGAAATAATCCACATCAAACTCCGCGTCGGGATCGTCTGAGCCGCCGCGCTTGATGACCTGCGGCACGATGCCGCGCGTCTTGGCAAGGTCCCACCAGATGGTGCGGTTGGAGTTGTGCTCGCGGTCCATCGTGACGACAACCTCGCCTGCCAGCCACGTCAACCCGCGCGCGACGAGGTTGATGCCGTGCGTCGTGTTCTGCGTGAAAACGATTTGCTTCGTCCCGTCGGGGCTGGTCGGGGCGACCTCGGCGTTCAGAAATTCGGCTACGGCGACGCGGGCGTTGTGAACCGCTTGCGTCGTCAAATCCGCCCACCAGTGGTGACTGCGCCCGACGCAGGACGGAAACTCCTGAAAGTATCCGCACGCGGCGTCAATCACCGACTGCGGCGGAATCGTTCCCGCGGCGTTGTCCAGATAAATCGGCGGCAGCCCGTTCCGCCGCATCCGCAGCGCGGGAAAGTCCTCGCGGATTTTGTTCACGTCAAACTTAGTCATAAAATTTCTTAGCGTTAAAAAGTGATGGGGAAGGGAGGGTGAGGCTCCCGCCGCACCGTGGGCGCCGCAGGAGCGTCGCCCTCCCAGGCGGGTAAGAATCCCGTCGGTTTTTAACGCCAAGTAAAATTTTATCCACCGATGACGCGGATTCTCATTTCAAAAATCCATGAAACCCGCATCATTCACGGAGGAGGAACGCTGTCTGGATGGCTTCCCATGGAGCAATTATGCTTCCAAAACCGCAGGGCGGCAAGGTGTTGTGAATGACGAACAACGCGGCGCTATCGCTAACGTTTTTTTCCTGCAAACTCAATGCCGTAGTGTTCCTTCAAGGTAGGTTTGACGGGTAGCCGCCCCATCGCAGGCGTAAAGCCTGCGGCTACGTTCAGACTCGCCAGAAAGGTTTGACCTCTTCCAGAGTTCTTTCCAATTCACGGAGATCGTAATCGTCCAAAGCGGGCGAGTCCGGTTTTCGCACGGTGGCTGCTGCAATGACGCCGCGACGACGGAGGATTTCTTTGACCAGCGCGACGCCGAAAACCGTCTCCAAATTGAGGACGGGCAGCAGCGCGTTGAAGATGCGTCGCGCTTTGTCTTTGTCGCCTTGCGTCCACGCTTCCCAGATGTTCACATAAATGTCGGTCAACCCGCACGCGGGCATGAAGCCGCACGCGCCGCGTTCCAACTCGCTCAACATGAACCGCCCCGCCGCGCCGCCGAAAACGCCTTTGAGTTTCGGGTTGTTCATCGTGAGCAGCGCGGTGATTTGATGTCCCGTGGGAGTGACTTCCTCCTTGAGATATTCGACGCGCCCGACTTCGCTGACCAGTTGATTCAACACGGACGGCGACAGCGACGAACCCAAGGGGGGAGTTGCGTTCTGAATGAAGATAGGCACGTCAATCGCGTCGGAAATCGCCTGATAATAAGCGAACACGCCCGCCGTCGTCGCTTTGGCAACGTAAGGCGGCATGGCAATCACCGCGTCCGCGCCGCGCTCGTTCGCGTAGCGGCTCAACGCGACGGCGTGCTCTTTGCTCACGCCCGCCGTGCCGATGACGACGGGCACGCGATGATGGACCTGCTCAATCACGACGTCCGTGATGTGCTTACGCTCGTCGTCGGTCAACGTAAAAAACTCGCTTGCCAACACGGGCATCACAATCCCGTGCGCTCCGCAGGCGACACAGAAATCAACCTCCTGCCGCAGGCTGGTTTCGTCCAACTGCCCTTGCTCATCAAACGGTGTTTGCGGAATCGTGAAAATGCCGCGCCAAGTTGCTGACATGGTGTCCTCCCCGAACGATTGGAGTAATGGAGTGTTGGAGTGTTGGAGCGATGAAGTCGAACAATACTCCAATACTCCAATACTCCAATACTCCATTACTCCGTTTGTCCTTTGTTTCCCTCGTCGTGTGGGAACAAAACGCCCAGAACGATTGTTAAGAGGAAATGTCATACAAACGGCGTTATCTTTGGTCGGGAGGGAGGTGAAATGAAAGTGAAGATTCGTTCCGTGATGATGGCTCTGATTGCATTGAGCCTGAGTCTAACAGCCGTGTATGCCTACGGCGGGGAGAAGGTGACGTTTGCCGTCAGCAAACCCAAGGACAACTGGACGGCGGGTGCGGAGGCTGCCTTGAAGAAAGTCAAGGGCGTCAGCGAAGTCAAAGCCGATACGAAGGCGCAAACGGTCAAAGTCACCTACGACCCCAAACAGGCAAGTCTGTGCGACCTGTCCAGCGCCATTGCAGCGGTCGGGACTCCTCAGTTGTTGATTAAGGTGGACGGGATGCACTGACCGGTCGGCTGCCCGCCTTCGGTGAAGGCGGCTATCACCAAAGTCAAAGGGGTGAAGGATGCAGAGGTGAATTTTGACAAGAAACAGGCGAGCGTCACTCTGGACAAGAGCGGCAAAGCCTTGCTGAGTGAGATGCTGACGAATCTCAAGAAAGCCGGTTACAAGCCGTCGGCAATGTAAAGTCTGCTCTCACGGTTACCGATTCGGGGAGAAACTTCCTGCGGGAGGTTTCACCCGTTTTTTATGTCGGAACGATTCCCTCTCCTGATGCGTCCACTGTGAATGGAACACATCGTTGGGAGGGTTCAACATGAACTATCTATGGCTGATAACAGCCTGTGTGATTCTGTTTGCCATCAGCGGTTCGCCGGCCTCCGCCGAGCCTTCGAAGGCGGAGATAAAGTTCGACACGATTGCGAAAGGGACCAACAGCGGCATTCGTCGCCCCGGAAAGGAAGTCATTACGACCGAGAAAGAATGGGAGCAGTTCTGGAGACAGCACACTTCCATCACGTCCCCGCCGCCTGCCCTGCCGAAGGTGGATTTCGCCAAGCAGGTCGTCATCGTCGTCACATCAGGCGAAAAAACGACGGGCGGGTACGCCATCGAGGTCACGAAAGTGGAGGCGAAGAAAGACGCGGTCATGGTCTACTACAAAGAAACCAAGCCGAAGCCCACGAACTTCACCATCCAGGTTCTCACGCAGCCGTATCATTTCATCCGCATTGACAAGCAAAAACTGCCCGTGAAGTTTGCGGCGGAGTGATTGCAAAGCCTCTCTCCTTGCGGCATAACTCCTATGAACGATGGGAGAAGAGAACGCTGATGAATCGCATTGACCGCATCATTGATTTCATGGTGAAACGGCAGGGGCAGCAGTTCACCATGCAAAGCGATGACACCTGTATTCTCTATACGGCGGACGGGCGACAGCCGTTGAACCGCCTGATGACCGTCGCCGAAATTGAGGAAGTCGTCAAGGAGATATTGCCCGACGAACTGCATCCCCAACTGGCGCAGTCCGGCTCGTTCACTTTTCCTTACGACTCCGCGCACGGGGCGATGACGCTGCGCGTGTCGCGCAGCGACGGCACGCTGCGCGTGTCGGTGTATCAGGGCGAGGTCGCTCCAGAGGAAATCAGCGAAGCCGCTAACCTTAGCCAATCCCCGCCAACCCCCACCAGCATCCCCACCAGCATCCCAGCGCCGCCGTTTATCGAGCCGGTGTCCGAGCCAGAACCCGCGCCGCAAGAACCGGCTTTGTTAGCCGAGTCTGCGGTCCTGACTCCCCCGGCAGAACCTCCACCGCAAGCGGTGGCTCCCGTTCCTCCGGTTGTTGAAGTGACGGAAGTTGTCGCCCCCGTTGCGCCTGATTACTTGCTTGCTCTATTTGAGCGGGCGGTGCGGCGACGCGCCTCCGACCTGCACCTGCGCGTGGGCACGCCGCCGTTTCTGCGCGTGCAGGAAAATCTGGAGGCGGTGGTGGACGCAGAGCCGTTGAACGCGGCGCAACTGCATGGCGTCCTCTGGCAAATTGCCCCGCCGCGATGTCAGCGCGAGTGGGCAGAGCGCGGCGAGACGCACTTCGGCTACGACTTTCAGGACCGCGCGCGCTTTCGGTGTCACGTCTTCAAAGAACACAAAGGTATCGCCGCCGCGTGCCGCCTCATTCCCACTCAAACGCGAACCTTTGAGGAGTTGGGGCTGCCGGTCATTCTCAACAACTTCGCTCTGATTCCCTCTGGTCTTATCATCGTCAGCGGACAGGCGCGGTCAGGACGTTCCACGACTATCACCGCTTTGATTGAACGTATTAATCAGCACCGCAGCGCGCACATCGTGACCGTGGAGCAGCCGATAGAGTTTGTCTTCCGCCCTCAGAAGTGTCTCATCACGCAGCGCGAAGTTCCCACGCATGTTCCATCGTTCCCCGAAGCGTGGCGCGGATTGATGCGGACGGACGCCGACGTGTGTGTGATGGGCGAGTTGACCGATGGTGGCAGTCTACTCGCCGCGCTCGACCTTGCCGAGCAGGGGTATCTCGCCCTCGCCACCATGTCGCAGCCGAACGCGACGGGCGTCGTCATTTCCCTCCTGAATCAGTTCGCGCCCGCTGAGCGCGACCACGTGAGTTTGCGCTTGATTCGCTGTTTGCGAGCTGTCATCGCTCAAGTCCTCTGCTGCGACACGCAGGGCGGACAGGTCGCCGCTGCCGAGATTTTGGTGATAACGCCCCCCGTCGCCGCCCGCATCCGCGAGGGCAACTTCAGCGACCTCGAAGGTCTGATGTGGAGCGGAGCCGAAGGCATGATTACGCTCAACGAATCTTTATTCCTGCACGTTCAGAGCGGGCGCCTCACGCTCGACGAAGCCCGTCGCAAATCGCTCGACCCCGACGGACTGGAGCGGCTGTCGCGCTGAGGCTCTCCCCCCGGATTGAACAGAAGTCACGGCGTGAAATCGGTGTCCCTCTTCACCCTCAGCACAAACTCGGCAAACAGCCGCGCCGCGTTGTTCAGGTCTTCCAGCGAGACGATTTCGACAGGGCTGTGCATGTAGCGGTTGGGGATGCTGACCAACCCCGTCGCCATGCCGCCGCGCGAGATTTGCATGGCGTTGGCGTCGGTGCCGGTCGGACGCGACGCGCCTTTGGGCTGATACGGAATTTCGCGGGACTTCGCCGCGTCAACGAGGAGGTCGTAAACGACGGGGTTGATGTTCAGTCCGCGATACACGGCGGGACCTTTGCCCAATGAACACTCGCCGCTTTGCCGTTTGTCAATCGTGGGGTAATCCGTCGCGTGCGTCACGTCCACGGCGATGCCCACCGTGGGCGCGATGCTGAACGCGCTGGTGTGCGCCCCCCGCAAGCCGATTTCCTCCTGCACGGTGGACACGGCAAACACGGCGGCGTCAAACTTCTGCTCGCTCAACAGTCGCAGCGCTTCCATGACAACCCATGTTCCGACTTTGTCGTCCGCGCCGGGCGAAGCGATGAGGTTGTTGCGCAACTCGCGCACGCCCAACGCAAACGTCACCGGGTCGCCGACTTCGACGAGTTCGAGCGCTTCGGCTCGGTCCTTCGCGCCGATGTCCACCCACAGGTCGGTAAACTTGAGTTGTGCTTTGCGCTCCTCCTCCGTGAGCAAGTGTGTGGGCTTGCGGGCGATGACGCCGGGCACCGAACCGCCCTTCGTCCAGACGGTCATGTTCTGTCCGACGAGCACCTGCATGTCCCAGCCGCCGATAGGCTGCGTGTAGAGGAATCCGTTGTCGTCAACGTGCTGCACCATCAGACCAATCTGGTCGCAGTGTCCCGCAAACATGACGCGCGGGCTGCCCGCGGGATTCAGAGCGGCGATGACGTTGCCGTGCAGGTCGGTTTTGACCTCATCCGCAAACGGTCTCACCCACTCGCGAACGATTTTCTGGACGGGCTGTTCATACCCAGACGGGCTGGGCGTTTCTAAGATGGACTTGAGGAAGGCGTAAGATTCGGCTCTCACAGCATCCTCCTTTCGAGAGTTCTCTTTCTGCCGCGTTCATTATATCTCCTTGCCGCAGATTTGCCAAGTCGTCAAAAACCTGCTAAAATCCCAGCCATGAAAAAACGGGAACAACCCCTATTGTCGTTCAGTCTAAGATGACAGTTGACGAAACTCCGCGAAACGAGGTGGACTCTCCATGCGACCTCTGAGAAGGACGCGACGGTTGTGGGCGTGGATGGCGAGCGCGTTCGTTCTGTGGCTGGGCACCAGTCCCAATCGGGCGGCGGATGATGCCGTGCCTTATTCGTTCCTCAGCGACGAACTGGACGCACAGTTCAACTTCACGGCGACGCTGCGCTGGAACACCGCGTGGTTGCCGCAAGCCGAAGTGCGCCTCGCCTTCAACTTCAAAGACGCCGCGCGCTACTACTCCCTGTCCATCACTCGCAACGCGGCGCAGTTCTTCAAGGTCAACGGAAAAAATGCGGAAAAGTTGGGAACATCCGCAGCGTTCGATTTGCCCCCCCAAGGAGCAGCGACAATCACGCTGCAGCGCCGCGCGTGGCGCATGAGCCTCCTCTGGAACGGTCAGGTGATTGCTGAAGCCTTTGACGACGAATTCACCGAAGGGCGACTGGGGGTTGCGATGGTGCGGGCAACGGTCAATCTGACCGAGCCGCGCTATCAGCCGACAGAGGACGCAGAGTTTGCCGACGATTTCATGCGTACGCAGGAGGCGAGCGGCGGCGAGTGGGAACCGCTGCGCGGACAGTGGAATTACAGCGGTTTGCAGGGCAGCCGCGCCGACCCGAACAGAAGCCCGAACCCCTTCACCTATCGCGGGCTGACGGATGAATCGGGACAGGCTCTCTCCGTCGCGGGACGATGGTTCTGGGACAGTTACAGCGTCAGCGCGTCGGTCAAACCGGAAATGGCGCACGCTGTCGGCTTGTGCGCCTACGTGCAGGACGGGAGGAACTACCTCGCCTTCAAGTGGACGAGCCGCGAGAAGAAGTTAGTGCGCGTCGTGAACGGACAAGAGTCCGCGCTGGCCACCGCGCCCGGCGGATTCGTGCCGAGGCAGTGGTATCGTCTGGAACTGCGCGTCAGCGGCGGTCATGTCAGGGGGCTGATTGACGGGTTGGAGGTCTTGTCCGCGCGCGATGCCGCGTTCGGTCAGGGCAAGGTCGGCTTGCTCCTTGAAAAAGCCCCACAGGAACGCCGCGTTAGCACCGCGCATTTTGACGACGTGAAAGTCAAGCCGTGGACGACGCTGGTGGAGGATTTCGCTGTCGCGTCGGCAGGGAAATGGAAAGACCTCGGTGCGCGCTGGCGAACGGACACGGCAAAACAGCAGCGCGTCAAAATCGAGCCCGAGGCGGGGCTGTCGTTCGTCGGCGAAAAAGATTGGACGGACTATCAAATCAGCGCGGTGGCTACCGCGTCCGCCCAGAGTTACGTGGGGCTGTGTTTTGGTTATCAGGATGAGAACAACTACTATCTCTTTCGGTGTCCGACTTCTGGCGATGCTGCGCCGCAGTTGTTGCAGATGCGTCGCGGCGAACGGAAGTTGCTGGCGCAGGGAATGCCGCGGGGTCCGCTGTCGACGCCTTTGCGTCTGCGCGTGGAAGTGCAGGAAGGTTACGTTCGCGCTTTTGCGGACGAAAAATTATCTGTGGAATTCTACGTCTCGAATCTGCCGTCCGGCAAAGTGGGCATCTATGCGGACAGTCCGAGCCGCGACAGCGAAGGAGCGAGTTTCTCCGACGTGTGCGTGTCATTCGATCAACCGCAGCGCGGTGAAAGCAAAATTCCCGAACGGTTCGCCAAGGATGGATTGATGAAAGGCTGGTCCACATCGGCGGGCGCCTGGCAGTTAGAGAACGCGGAGGCGTCTCGATTCATCGGGGTCGCCAGCAATCCCATCATCGCGCAGGGCGTGATGTGGCACAAGGGCGATTTCTTCGCCGACCCGTCGTTGTCTTTCCCCTGTCCTTATTTTGCTCCGGGCAATCGTCTGACGGCAGTCCTCTACGGAAGCCGAGAGAACGCGATGGCGGGTTACGTTCTGACCATCACGGGCGCGGAAGTCGCGGACGCGCAGCGTCCGACCACGACGAAGTGGGAACTCTCCGTCAACGGCGCGGTGGTGCAGACGGTTCAGCGCAACGTGCCGCCCGACGCAACGGTGCGGTTTTCCGCGCGCGGCGCGTTCGTGAGCGTGTCGTATGACGACACCTCACTCCTCACCTTTCAAGGCGCGCCGCCAAAGCGCGGGACGAAAATCGGCTTGCGGCTGGACGGCGCGGCGATGGACCTCAGCAAACTGAACGTGGACACGCCTAACTTGCTGGATTACACCTTCTCCTCTGCCCCGGTGGACTGGTGGACGCAGAAGGGCATCTGGGAAGTGACCGAACGCTGGACGTGCGGTCCGCAGTGGTCGTTCTTCGGCGGTATCCAGGGGGGCATTGTTCATCCGGTAAATCCCACGCTGTGGAGCAAGCGAGCGTTTGACGGCGACATCACAGTGGAGATTTACGCCGCTACGCCGATGGACCCGGCGCGGGGCGAACGTTCGCCTGCGGACATCAATCTGACGATCTGCGGCAACGGCACGGATTTGTCCAGCGGTTACAGTTTCATCTTCGCCGGTGCCAGCCAGACTTTCAATCGCCTCTATCGGGGTGATGAGATCGTCGCGCAGCAGCCGTTTGTTCGGGTGATGAGCAACACCCATCAGGGATGGTTCTACATTCGCGTCGAAAAGTCGGGCGGACAGTTGCGATTTTTTGCCAACGACAAACTGCTGCTGGAATATCGCGACCCCCAACCCCTGCGCGGGGGGCGCGTCGCGTTCTGGAGTTACGACAGCGGCATCAGCCTCGCCCGCGTGCGGCTGTGGTACGAATGGCTGGGTCAAGGCGCTCTGATGACGGATGATGTAGCCCGCATCCCGTATCCCGTATCCCTGGATTCATCAACCAACCACCAACAACCTCTCACCTTTGCGACGGCTGATCCCACGAACGATTTCGAAACGGACTTCGGCTCGTGGACGAACAAAGACCGCCACGACGCCGTGACCCTCAGCCTCGACGCCGACACAGCCAGTCACGGCAAGCGCAGCCTGAAAATTCAGAACGCCACGTCCGGCGGCGATTTTACGGTGTGGGCAACGCGGCAGCCGTTTGACGCGGAAAAATTTCCCCTCATTCGCTTCGACTACAAAGTTCCCCCCGATGTGCGGGTGAACTTCTACGCCCGCATCAAGGGGATCGTGTGGGAGATAGGCTTTACCGCCCCGCGCGACTCGCTGCCCGCCCCCCCTATGATGGCGGCGCGCGCCGGCGTGGGCGAACCGCGCCTACGGAACAGTCTGAGCATTGGAACGATTGACGGCGTTATCGCCGATGACCGCTGGCACTCTGCCACTTTCGACCTCCTCGCCGCCATCCGCCGCGCCAACCTCGACACCACCATCGTCGAAGAGTTAGCCTTCGCCAGCCCTAACGAACCCTACCTGCGCTGCGGCTTCGGCGGCAATCACTGGGGGGCAACGTATCATCTGGACAACTTCCGGCTGGAGGCGGCGGTTGCAAAGTAGTTCGAATCAGTTATAATACACCTCAAGACGCTACAATCAAAAGGAGTGATCCTCATGCCGAATCAAGTCATCGTTTACAGCGGCGACAACTGAGCCGCTTGCCATCAGGTGAAAGAGTATCTTTCACAGAAGGGTGTCGCTTTTACGGACCGGAACGTCACGGCGGACACTCAAGCGATGGACGAACTGATGAAGTTGGGGCACATGTCCATCCCCGTCACCGTCATTGACGGAACCACCGTTGTCGGCTTCAACCGCCGCGCGATTGACGCCGCGCTGGCAGGGTAGAACGGCGGATTGGAGTGATGGAGTGATGGAGTATTCGGGTACTTCTAACACTTCACTACCCCATCACTCCACCACTCCATCACCCCATGTTAATTCGCTTTTGCGGCGCGGCAGGCGAGGTCACGGGTTCGTGTCATTACGTCGAAGCGGGCGGTCTGAGGTTTATCATGGACTGCGGGTTGTTTCAGGGCGGCGACGACCAGTTTGAACGCAACACCGCGCCGTTTCCGTTCGACCCAAAATTGCTTGACCTCGTGCTTCTCAGCCACGCGCACATTGACCACATCGGGCGGCTGCCGCTGCTCGTGGGGAGCGGGTTTGAGAAGCGGATTTTAGCGACGCACCCGACCGTTGACCTGTGCCAGATTCTCCTGCGCGACAGCGCGCACATTCAAGAGGAGGACGCGGCGTGGAAAATCAAGCGTCTACGCAAGCGGGGCGAGGACGCCTCGTGGGTCAAGCCGCTTTACACCCAAGCCGACGCGGAAAAAGCGTTGAGTCTGTTGGAAGGGGTCGACTACAATACGGACGCGCCCCTCAATGAAAACGTCACCGTGCGCTGGAGCGACGCCGGGCACATTTTGGGTTCGGCGCATCTGGAGTTGAGCCTCAAAGAAAAAGGCGTCGTGCGCAAACTTGTCTTCTCCGGCGACGTGGGCAACCGCGGCACGCCAATTCTGCGCGACCCGACGCTCATCGCCGAAGCCGACGTGGTTCTCGTGGAATCCACCTACGGCAACCGCCTGCACGAACACCTGGAGCGACGCGCTGAGTTGTTCCGTCAAATCCTCACCCAAACCCTGGACCGAGGTGGCAAGGTCATCATTCCCTCATTCGCCGTTGGACGCACGCAGGAGATTCTTTACGAACTCAATCCGCTCGCCGAAAACGGATTGTTAGATAGCACTCCCGTTTACGTGGACAGCCCGATGGCGGTCAGCGCGACGGAGGTTTTTGAGAAGCACCCCGAAGACTACGACGCGGACGCCGCTGCCCTGATGCGCAGCGGCGACAACCCGCCGGAATTTCCCGGGCTTCACCTCATCCGCGACGTGGAAGAATCCAAAGCCCTCAACAACAGCAACGAACCGTGCATCATCATCTCCGCCAACGGCATGTGCACAGCGGGACGCATCAAACACCACCTCAAGCACAACATCGGCAACAAGCGCAATACGATTCTGTTCGTTGGCTTTCAGGGGCAGGGCACACTCGGACGGCTCATCAAAGACGGCGCGAAGCAGGTGCGCATCTTTGGCGAGATGCACACCGTCCGCGCCCAAGTCGCCGCCATTGACGGCTTCTCCGCCCACGCCGACCGCGACGGCTTGCTTTGGTGGCTCAACGGCTTCCGCCGCCCCCCGCAACGCGTCTTCATGGTTCATGGCGAAGACGACGTCGCCCACTCTTTCGCGCAACTTGTGGCGGAGCAAAAGGGATGGCAGACGAGCGTGCCGAAGTTGGGGGAAGAGGTGGAAGTGTGAATGACCACAGACCACATGACCACTGACCACTGACCACCGACTATGACGGCGATTGTTCTTGAATTTTTCCCAGCCGTATTGTATAATGCCTGCCGGACAATGACTCACCTCTGCCATTGATTACCGGTCAGTGCTCATGTGGTCATTGACAGGGCGGCGTACCCAAGTGGCTAAGGGGGCGGTCTGCAAAACCGCTATGCGCCGGTTCGAATCCGGCCGCCGCCTCCAGCGGAAACAAATAAGGGCGTCGTGATAAAATGATCGCGACGCCCCACAACTACCTCCCAGCCACCTCACCACCAGCCGCAGTTATTCCCTCGAAGAATCTCATCCCGATTCTCTCAACACGCTTTCAATCAGCGGCGCGTTCGCCGGGGGGAACTCGTATTGTCTGAGACTCTCCGGCTCCACCCACCGCCATTCCTGACAGCCCAACGCTTGCGGCTCTCCGGTCATTGGCACACAGTCGAAGGGATGGAGAATCACTTTCCGCTCCGGGTAGACGTATTCAATCGCTTCACGCGCTGAGGTCACTTTTACCTCAACGCCCAACTCTTCACACACCTCGCGCACGAGGCAAGCTTCCAACGTTTCCCCTTCTTCGCACTTGCCGCCGGGGAACTCCCAGAAGTTCGCCAGGTGCGTCTGGGGCGGACGGCGGGCGATGAGGAGTTTGCCGTCCTGCCAGATGAGGGCGATGGCGATGTGGAAGGTCGGCATGGAGTGGTGGAGTGGTGGAGTGGTGGAGTAATGGAGTGATGGAGTAATGAACACAACACTCCATCACTCCATTACTCCATCACCCCTTCGACGTACGCTCGGCTTTTCTGCAAATTCCGCCAGATGTCTTTGTGCGGCGGAATCTCAAACAGGGCGGGACCGTGGTAGCCTTTGCGCTGGAGTGCGGCGATTTGGGCGTGCCAGTCAACGTCGCCGTCAGCCACCGTGAGCAACATTCGCCCGCGCTTGGATTGCTTGAAGTGAAAGACGCCGATGTTGGCGGCGAACATCTGCTGTGTGACTTCCTGCGGGTCGGGCTTGTCGGGCGCGTTGAGGAGGTTGCACGGGTCGTAGCAGAATCTCAACGACGTCGCGGCGTCGCGCATCCGCGTGCGGGCGAGGGCGAAGACTTCGCGCAGCGCGCTCCATGGCTGCCGCGCATTTTCCAGCGACAACGTTCCTTTTCGCGCTACGCACGCCCAGCCCAGTTCGGCGACGCTTGCGGCGACTTGTTCCAGATTGTCGACCTCTGTCGTCGTCAAATCCACCAGCCGCATATTAGGTTTTTCGGGATTGAGCGCAACCGCTGCCTTCAGCCCTGCGGCAAACGCCTCGTTCTCCGGCGTCAACCCGCCGCCCATGAACGGCAGCGCGATGGCGACGTTGAAGCCCATGTCTGGGAACTTCTCTCGCAACTGCGCGAGCGCAGCAGCATTGGGCACGTTGCCTTCTCCGCTCTCGTACTTGCCCAAGCACATCTGCCGCAACTCAACGTGTTTGTATCCGCGTTTCTGCGCCTCTTCGATGAGATGGTCAACGTCTGTTCCGTTGTCCAGTTGAACTTTCCAGCAGTTTGAGACGATGCCGAGAATCATGGAGTGGTGGAGTGGTGGGGTGGTGGGGTGTCGTTTCATTACTCCAACACTCCATCACTCCACTTTTTTCATCACTTCCACTTTCGTCAACCCGCCCGCCAGTTCGCGGAACTTCGCGGCGTCAGCGTCGCTGCCGACGATTGCGCCATAGTGCATCGGCACGGCGATTTTGGGCTTGATGAGTTTGACGCACTCCGCGCCTTCGTTCGCATCGCAAACGTAAGTGCCGCTGACGGGAATAAATGCCACGTCCACCGTGCCGACGCTGGACATCTCGGCGATGGGGTCGGTGTCGCCGACGTGATACAGCGTTTTGCCGCCGACAGTCAGCACGTAGCCCACGCCGCCGTAGGTTTTCGGATGAAAGTTCTGCCGATCGGTGCGCACATTGTAGGCGGGCACGACTTTGACCTGAACTCCCTGCTCCGTTAGCGTGTCGCCCGCTTTCACCCACCGCCCGTTTCCTTTCAGTTTCTTCCGCCCTTCGGGTTGGTCGGCGGCAACGTAGACGGTGCTGGATTTGCCGATAACTTTCAGCGATTCTTCGTGCAGGTGGTCAAAGTGATCGTGGGTAATGAACACGAGGTCCGCCGCTTCGCCGCCTTTCAGTTGAAATGGGTCAATATAAATCGTGAGACCCGCGCCCTTGATGCGAAAACTGTCGTGTCCCAGCCAGTCAATTGTCAGGTTGTCCAGTTGCATAGTGAACGCCTCCATGTCAATGCGTCAAGGGGTCAATGGATTCACTGACATTCACTCATTGACTCATTGACCCGTTGACTCTCAAAGTTGTTGTTTGAGAAATTCAAACGCCCCTTTGCCCCAAAACTGATGCTCACCCTCGAAGACCTCCAAGCCGATTTTGTCCTGTGCGCCGAAGACGCCGTAAATCTTCTGCGCGCGGGCGAACGAGGATTTGGTGGCTTCGAGGGGGAAGATGTTATCGCGCGTGCCCGATTCGACGAACAGGGCGCGCGGGGCAATCAAGCCCGCGATGTCGGACATCTCGGCGACGTTGAGAATGTTGGGCACGTAGTTGTCAAGGCAATGGCTGATGGACATGATGCTGTCTTTGAAGGTGTTGAAGTAGCCGCTGACCACCGCAACTTTGATGCGCGTGTCCAGAGCCGCCGAGAAAAACGAAATCGTTCCGCCGCCGGAAATGCCCATCGTGGCGATGCGTTTCGGGTCGACTTCCTTTCGCGTTTGAAGATAATCAATCGCTCGCATGACATCGTAGACGCGCCAGCCGACCATCGTCTGCCCAAACAAAAATGCCGCCCCCGCCGCTGGCTGACACGACGACGCGCCCGCCCCGCGCTTCTTTGCCTCTTCATCACGGCGATAGCCGAACCCCAGTTGCTCAATCGCCAGCGTCGCGTAGCCGTTCGCCACGCACTGCAAAGCAAAATCGTTCTGATACTCGCCCCACTTGCCCCACTCGCGCAGGTTGCCCTTCTCGTCCATGCCGCAGATGCTATCCACCCCGCGCCCGTGACCGGGCAGACATATAATCGTGGGGCGTGGGGGGTGAGGCGTGGGGCGTGGGAGGAGAAAGTAGGCATAAACGGTGAGGTTAGGACGGCTCTGGAAGAGAACCGTCTCGCGGGTGTAATGCTCAAATTCTTGCTTGTCCGTGACCTCCGCCCGCAGTGGACACGGCTCAGGAAAACCGCCGACGAGTTCCGTGAGTTTCCGGCGCAACCGGCGCTGCCATCTATGCGCTTCGGAGAGACGGCGCGCGTTGAACGCCAGTGCCTGTTGGGTGCGGCGATACCAGTCCTGTGAAAACACCAGCGTATCCAACTGGCGTTGGGGCATTGGCGAACCTCCTGAAGAAGTCGACGCGAGCGGAGAGCCAGTTGCCGACGCAACCGCTGCTGCGCCCACGACGCCGGTGACGAACTGACGACGGTTCATTTTACAACAGGGAAGGAAGGGGAAGGAGGGGGAAGGAGGGGGAGAGGACTGTGATGACCGTCCTCCTCACTTTCCCTAACTCCTTCGAAAATCGTCGGCATAGGATGCCGAACTGGTCTATCGCGCCGACCACGACGGCATCCCATGCCGTCATTTTCCTGCGGCGGGGCGCGTCAACGGCGCATGAATGACTCCTGTGAAAATAGCGTTTGCCTCATAGGTAGCGCCTCCTGGCGCGTCGGTTGGCAGCCCAAAGAACGCGCCGGGAGGCGCTACCTTGGGATGCCATCGCCACCTATTTTCCTGCGGCGCGTTGCCGATGCCTCAGCATAAACAATCCCCCTCCTTCCCCCTCCTTCCCCTTCCTTCCTCTCTGTAATAGACACCCATTCCCGCCCGCGCTGTCCTTCGTAGAGGCAATCGGGACGAATCAGGCGGTTGTTGTCCTGCTGTTCGATGATGTGCGCTGCCCAGCCGGCGATGCGGGACGCGGCGAAGATGGGCGTGTAAAGTTCGATGGGCAACCCCAACAGATAGTAGGTGTAGCCACACGGGAAGTCGACGTTCGGGTGCATGTTCTTCTCGCGCTCCATCACGTTGCGCACGATGGTCGCTATCCCGTGCCACTTCATGTTGCCGACGCGCTCACTGAGTTGTTGGGCAAGCCGCGTCATGGTCGGCACACGCGAATCGCCCCAGCGGTATACGCGATGCCCGAACCCCATCAGCCGCTCTTTGCGGGCGAGCGCGTCCATCACCCATTGTTCGGCTCTTTCCGGTTCGCCGATTTTCAGCAGCATCTCCATCGCCCTCTCGTTCGCGCCGCCGTGCAGCGAGCCTTTAAGCGCGCCAATTGCGCCCACGATACCGGCGTGCAGGTCGGAGAGCGTCGAAGTAATGACGCGGGCGGTGAACGTTGAAGCGTTGAAAGAGTGTTCGGCGTAAAGAATCAGCGAAGCGTCAAACACTTTCACGTTGAACTCGTCCTGTTCCCCGCCGAAGATCGTGTAGAGCAAGTTCGCCGCCTGTCCCAGATCCTTGCGCGGCGTAATCGGTTCGCGTCCGTGCTTGATGTGATACACCGCAGCAACGATGGTGCTGATTTGTCCTAAGAGCCGCTTCGCTTTGCGCAGGTTGGCTTCGTGCGAGTTGTCGGCTCTGTCAGGGTCGCTCTCCCCCAAAAATGAAACCGCCGTGCGTAGCATGTCCATCGGGTGAGCGTTCTTCGGGCAGAGCCGAAGAACGCTTAACAGGTTCTCGGGGATGGTGCGATTGTCGGCGATTTCTGCCTTGAACGTTTCCAGTTGGGCTTGAGTTGGCAGGTCACCCATGAGGAGGAGATACGCCACTTCCTCAAAGGTCGCGTTGTTGGCCAGGTCTTCAATGTCGTAACCGCGATAGGCTAACTTCTGTCGGTGTGGGTCCACTTCTGAAATCGTCGTAATGCCTGCGACAATACCCTCCAAGCCGGGGCTGTAAGGTTTCTCTGACATGAACAAATCCTCCTCCGTGTATCTGCTGAGAGATATTGTAGCGAAGAACGAGTCGGCTGTCAAAGGAAAATCGTCGGCAAGGTCGAAGTAATCATCCAGAAGACCGTAGCGCCGACATCCTGTCGGCATCACTATGCCCTGACATTCGGGGGCTACGTGTTCGGAAGGAGCGTTCATGTCAACTTCAAAAACGTATCGCATTGGGTTGGTTGGGTGTGGTGGCATGGGGCGGCATCATCTGCGTGTGCTGCGCGACCTACCGGGTTTTGAAATCGCGGCGATTTGTGACATCTATCCCGAGGCGTTGAATCGGGCGGGGGAGGAGTATGGCGTCGACGCGCGCTACGATGATTTTGGAAAGATGTATGATGAGGCGCAGTTAGACATTGTGACGGTGGCGACGCAGACGCGCCATCATCACGCGCCGACGATTGCCGCGTTGCAGCGCGGGATTTCCGTCATGTGCGAGAAACCGATTGCGATTGATTTGGTGGAAGCCGACGAGATGGTGGCTGCCGCCCAAGCGTCGGGCGCGAAGTTCGCCATTCATCAGCAGAACCACGTCAACCCCGGACTCCGCAAAGCGCAGGAGATGGTCAAAGCGGGCGTCATTGGTGAACTTGTGTTGATTCGCGGGCGCAACAAGGCGGGGCGCAAAAGTGGTAACGAGTTCATGGAGATGGGCACGCACATCACGGACATGATGATGTGCTTCGGCGGCGTGCCGCAGTGGTGCGCGGGAACGGTCTGTTATGAAGGACGGCTTGCCGGTCCGCAGGACGTGATGGAAGCGAAACAGATGTCGCCGCGCGACAGAGACTCTGGGCTGGTCATGGGGGCGCGGGCGGTGGCGTATTACGGCTTTGCCAATGGCGTGATGGGCGAGATTCATTTCTTCGACTTCGCGAAGACGATGAACACTAACTACGGCGTGGACGTGATTGGCACGGAGGGACAGTTAGCGGTGCGGGCGGCAGGAAGCCTCAGACAAAACCTGTGGCATCTGCCGCGCCCGATGGAGGGCACGCCCGCGCAAGCGTCGGACTGGCAACTTGTGGACTTGGGCGACGTGGAAGAAGAACCGATTGCGACGATGTACCGCGAACTGGCGCGCGCTATCGAGACAAACACCGAACCGCCCAGCAGCGGCGTTGAAGGGCGCTGGGCGTTCGAGATGATCATGGCGATTTACCAGTCGCACAAAGAAGGCGGACGGCGCGTGGAACTGCCGCTCTCTGACCGGCGACATCCGCTGGCAGTGTGGCGCGAATCCTCCAACGGATATTAAATTCGAAATCCGAAATCCGAAATCCGAAACAAATCCCAAATTCAAAAAAGCAGTATGTCAAATCTCGTCGAGCACGATAATCTTGTTTTGAACTTTGCTATTCTGTCATTTGAATTTGTTTCGGATTTCGGATTTCGGATTTCGAATTTTGAACTTGTGTATGCCAGATCATTTCATCGTTTGCGGCATGGGGCACGTGGGCTACCGCGTGGTAACTCTGCTGAGAAGATTAGGCGAGTCCGTGACCGTCATCACGCAGAGCGCACGGGATGAGTGGCTGCACGCGGCAGGCATGAGCGGCGTGACAATTCTTACAGGCGACGCCCGCGACTCCAAGTTGCTCGCGGAGGCGGACATTCAAAACGCCCGCGCTCTGATTGCCGCGACGAACCATGACCTCGTCAACGTCGAAATCGCGCTGGACGCCAAGCAACTGCGCCCCGATTTGCCCGTCGTCGTGCGGTTGTTCGACCAGGTGCTTGCGCACCAGTTGGAAGCCTCGTTCGACATCCGCCGCGCGCTGGCGATGTCCAACTTAGCCGCGCCGACGTTCGCCGCCGCCGCGATGGGCGAACAGGTCGTCGGCTCGTTCACACTGGACGAGACGCTGTTTATGATTGGGCAACTGACGCTGACTGAGGCGTCGACGCTCGCGAACCTGACCGTGCGCGAAGTCGGCACGAAGTATCGCCTCGCCGTCCTGCACCGTGAACGCGACGAAACCGATATGACGCTTGTTCCCGCGCCCGATACGATGTTGAACGTCGGCGACCGCGTGACCGTCGTGGGCTGCGCGTCCGACTGGGACAAAGCCACGCCCCACACAGCCGCTCCCGCCGCGATTCCGTCCACCGTGCGCCAGTGTGCTCACTTCATCGCGTGTCACTTAAATCCCGCGTTCTGGTTTGACTTCGTGCGACAGATGTGGCGCAACACGCCCATGCCGCTGCGCGTGGTATTCGTCGCCATCAACTTGCTGACCCTTCTCAGCGTGTTCGTGTTTCACTTCGCCATGAACCTGAGTTTTGTGGACGCGCTGTATTTCATCATCGCCACCGTGACGACAGTGGGCTACGGCGACATCACGCCGCACAAAGCCTCCCCTGCGTTGAAACTCTATGGCTGTGTCGTTATGCTGCTGGGGTCGGCGACGGTGGCTGTGCTCTACTCCATCATCACCGACTTCATCGTGACCGCGCGATTTCAACAGGCGTTGGGACGGCAGCGCGTCCCGCAGGAGGGGCACGTCGTCGTCGTCGGATTAGGCAACGTTGGCTACCGCATCGTGAACGAACTGCGGCGCGTCGGGGCGCGCCTGATTGCGATTGAGCGCAACGGCGATGGCGAATTCGTCGAAGCCGTTCGCGCCCACCTGCCCGTCATCATCGGCGATGCCCGCGTGCGCGAAACGTTGGTCAAAGCGGGCGTCGCCCAAGCCCGCGCCGTGATTGCCGCGACACAGGACGACGCAGTGAACCTCAGCGTCAGTTTGACCGCCAAACAGATGAACCCCCGCGGGCATACCGTCGTGCGGCTGTTCGACGCCGACTTCGCCCGCAAAGCGCAGGCAACGCTCAACATAGACTTCGCCATCAGCGCGCCCGCCCTCGCCGCCCCTGCGTTCGTCGCTGCTGCCCTTTATCCCGACGTGCGCGACGCCTTCGTGCTGGACAATCGCTTGCTCATCGTCCTCCTCCATCGCACCGTCGGCAGCGACTGGCACGGACTCGCGCCCTCCCAACTTCGCTCCACCCGCGACGTGATAATTCTCATGCGCAAACGCCCCGGCTCCACCTACGTCCTGGCGCACGACGAGACGCCGCTGGACAGACAGGAAGAAGTCTTGGCGGTGGTGTGGCGGAGGTTGTCCTAAACTAACTTCTCCAACGCCACGCTGCCAAAGACGGGCAGGAGTTATCTCCGCGTCTTTGTGCCTTCGCGCCTTTGCGTTCAAAGTTTATGACATCGGCAACTCTACCGTCTTCCCCGTATCCGCCGATATAAGCCCTGCCTCCAAAATCTCCTGCGCGTTGCGGCTGACTTGTGCGCTGCACATCCCTTCGACGGGTTCTCCAGTTTCGATGCAGTGGACGAGATATTCGGGTCCGGTGCGGCGTCCTTCGGGCAGCGGCGGCGGGTCAATTTCCTTCGGCTCTTTGCCCGCTTGTTGCAGGATGACTTTGTCTTTCCAGACACCAATGGAACCACCCGTGCCGTAGGCGAGCGGATTAGGCGAGGCATAGCTGACTGTCTGCGTCCAACAGGCTTCGGCGACGCCGAAGGCGTGGTCGTACTTGGCGACAATCATGGCGTTGTCGTCGGGAATCGGATAATCCTTGACGAACACGCCGCGAAAGCCAGTGACGACCTTGGGCAATCCTAAGAAGTAAGCCATCATATCAGCGGCGTAGCAGCAGTAATCCATCAACGCGCCCGCGCCGTTGAGGGTTTCGTCGTAGAGCCATTTCCAGAAGTACTCGGAACAGCCTATTTCCTTCGGTCCGTTGTGGGCGGAGCGCTGCTTGAAGTAGAAGAGTTGCCCAATAGCGCCATCGTTGATGAGTTGCGCCATCGTGTTAATCGCCGGACTCCACGCCGTCGGCCAGTTAATCATCAGTTGCACGCCTGCCTTTTCGGCGGCGGCAACCATGCGGTTCGCCTGACTCAACCGCGCCGCCATCGGCTTCTCACAGACGACGTGACAGCCTTTCGCTGTCGCCGCTTCGACAACTTCGACATGGACGGCGTTCTCGCTGGCGCACTGCACGATATCCAACTCCTCCCTCTCCAACATCTCCTGCCACGACGAATAAAGCCGCTTGACGCCAAAATCTCTCTGCGCCCTTTCCAACAGCGGTGGGTTCACGTCGCCCGCTGCCACTAACTCGACATTCGGCAACTTGCTCCACTTGTCAAACTCCCACCAGACGTGGTCGTGAACGAGGGCAGCAAAACCGACGCGATACACTTTAGCCATGATTTTCCTCCATTTCCGAGGGCATGCCATCGCCCAAGCCCATGTCGGACAATGAGGTGGCATCCAGGATGCGGTCAAGCAGGGCATCCAGCACGTCGTCGTCCATAATCGCCCTCAGTCGCTTGACGACATCTTCAGGCACGTCGCCGAACTTGTGGCGCATCATGCGCAGGATGTCATCCTGCCTCCTCTCCAACATCAGTTCCTCAAGCACAGTCAGTTCTTCCCCTTGCTTTTTCCGTCGTCTCATCAGTTCTGCCAACATCTCTTTCTCCTCCTTCAGTAGCCGCGCATAACTGGTGGCATAATGCCATGCCATCCACGCCTTCTGTCGTGGTAGTTGCGCAGCCGGTAACTTGTCTGCCAGCGTCAGAAGCACGTTGAGCGGCGGAATCCCTTCGCGCTTCATCCGCATCGCCAACGCCCAACCCGCTGGGTTGTCGCCCGCGAGGTAAGCCGCCGCGCTCAACTGCGGCACGGCAATTCGCCGATAGCGAAACCGCAGCGTCTCCTCGCCCAAGCACTCCTCTCGATACTCCGCCCAGTCAATCCCCGTCGCATCCTTCGGCGTGTAGAACAGCAACGCGATGGACAACACGGGCAAATCATGGTCACGGCGCAGTATCGTGTAGTAGTTGAACATGCGCCGAGACAAATCCTTCTCAGTCTCCTCCTGCGCCTCCCAGTGAACGACGACGAACGCCTCGTCGCCTGACTGCAGCCCCACTTTCGCCGGCACATCGGGGCGGCTGCGTCCGCCCGTCGGCGGGTCGGTGAATTGCTCGGTGGGCAGAAACTCCACACGAGAAAAATCCATCTGCGCTGCCGCCTCGGACGCGAACAGGCGCACCAGTTCTTCAAAGAACGCTTCAATCAATGCTTTGATGAGTTGGTCGTGATCCATGCTGCTTGCCTCTAACTATGACCTGTGTTCTCCATTTTACACCATTTGCCCCTGCCCACGCAACTATGATATACTTACTGCCTGTAAACCAACACTGGGGGAAAAAAGCATGTCCGACACGAAGCGTTTCATCACGGCGGAGGATTTGTTGAAACTCCGCTTTCCATCCGACCCGCAGATTTCGCCGGACGGGTCGAAGGTTGTTTTCGTGGTGAAGGTCATTAACGAGGAGAAGAACAAGTATTTCTCGCACCTGTGGCTGGTCTCCACCGACGTCGGAGAGCCGAAGCAGTTCACGCAGGGCGAGGTGAGCGACAGATCGCCGCGCTGGTCGCCGGACGGGAAGTGGATTGCGTTCATTCGCACTCGCGATAAACAAACGCAAATCTACGTCATCCCCGCCGATGGGGGGGAGGCGCGGCAGGTGACGACGTTGGAGCAGGGCGGCATCAGCCAGATTGAGTGGTCGCCCGACGGCACGCGCCTGGCGTTCGTTTACAGCAAAACGCCCGAAGAATGGACGGAGAAAGCCGCCGAAGAGCGCAAGAAAAACAACCGCTCCACCCCGCCGCGTATCATCACGAAACTGCGCTACAAAATGGACGGTGTGGGGTTCTTGGGCGAGCGTCCTCATGTCTGGGTCGTGGATGTGGAAGACGGCGAGGCGCGGCAAATCACGGATGGCGACTACGACGACGGCTCGCCCTGCTGGTCGCCAGATGGGAAGACGATCGCGTTCGTGTCGAACCGCTCCGCCGACCCCGACGAGACGCCCTACGAAGTGGACATCTGGCTCGTGTCCGCCGAAGGCGGCGAGATGCAGAAAGTGCCGACCCCGACGGGTTACAAAGGCGGATTGGCGTGGTCGCCGGATGGAAAACTCATCGCCTACGGTGGTGTGGAAACGAAAGAGGATCCGTGGGTGCCGAAGAACAACCACATTTGGGTCGTGTCGCCCGAAGGCGGCGACGCGCGCTGTTTGACCACCGCGCTGACGCGCACGGTCGGCAACTCGACGTTGAGCGACACCCGCGACGCGTCGTTCGGCGGCGCCGCACTGTGGGCGGGGAACGACAAGTTGGTGTTTCAGGTCAGCGACGAAGGCAGTTGTCGTCTTTACACCGTCGGGCTGGATGGCAGTGCGCCCAAACCGATGTTCACTTACAAAGTGGATGTCTCCGGGTTCAGCGTGGACGCGAGCGGCGAAAATGTCGCCGTGATGATGGGGGGCGCGGTGCAGCTGCCCGATGTGTTCGTGTTCCAGAACGGCGAGCGCAAGCGGTTGACGCACTTGCACCGCGTTTTTTTAGACGAGGTTCAACTGTCCACGCCCGAAGAAATCTGGTTCAACAGCGCGGACGGCACGAAAGTGCAGGGCTGGATTCTCAAGCCGCCAAACTTTGATGCGAAGCAGAAGTATCCATTGATATTCTACATTCATGGCGGACCGCACACGCAGTATGGCAACGCCTTCTTTCACGAGTTTCAGCTGCACGCGGCGCGCGGCTACGTCGTGTTTTACACCAACCCGCGCGGCAGCATGGGCTACGACGAATCGTTCGCGGCAGCGATTCGCGGCGACTGGGGCAACAAGGATTACGAGGATATGATAGCCGCCGCGGACTACGCCGCGAAACTGCCTTACGTGGACGCGACGCGCATGGCGGTGGCAGGCGGCAGTTACGGCGGATACAGCACGAACTGGATTGTCAGTCACACCGACCGATTCAAGTGTGCCGTCACCGACCGCAGCGTGGTCAACCTCGTCAGCATGGCGGGGACGTGCGACTTTGTCTTTGAAGACCACGGCTACTGGAAAGCAAACTGGTGGGACGATACGGCGGATTTTGTGCAGCAGTCCCCCCTCACCTACGTTGCCAACGTCAAAACGCCGCTGCTCATCATTCACAGCGAAGGCGATTTGCGCTGTCCCATCTCTCAGGCGGAAGAACTCTACTCCGCGCTCAAGCGATTGAAGAAAGAAGTCGTCTTCGTGCGCTACCCTGCCGAAACCAGTCACGGCTTGTCGCGCAGCGGACCGCCGGACTTGCGGCTGCACCGGCTGGAGCAAATCTGCAACTGGTTCGATAAGTATTTGAAATGAACCGCCAAGTCGCCAAGGACGCCAAGAGCAATTGAAATACTTGGCGTCCTTGGCGACTTGGCGGTTGATTCAGGAGTGGTTTTCAGGAATGGATTTGCCGAAACGAGTGGAACTCTACGATACGACGCTGCGCGACGGGGCGCAGGCGGAGGGCGTCAATTTTACGGTTGAGGATAAAATCAAAATCGCTCGCCAGTTGGACGAGTTCGGTTTTCATTACATCGAAGGCGGCTGGCCCGGGGCGAATGACACCGACGAGGAATTCTTCGCCCGCGCCAAGACAATGCGCTGGAAAAACGCCAAAATCGCCGCGTTCAGCATGACGCGCCGCAAGGGGATGAAGGCGGAAGAAGACGTCAACATGCAGAAACTTCTCGCCTCGGGCGCGCCGGTCATCACACTTGTCGGAAAGACGTGGGACTTTCACGTCACGCACGCGCTGCACGTTTCAATGGACGAGAACCTTCAGATGATTGCCGACTCCGTGCGCCTGATGAAGAACGCCGGGCGCGAGGTCGTCTATGACGCGGAGCATTTCTTTGACGGCTTCAAGGCAAACCCCAAGTATGCGCTGAAGACGTTAGCGGCGGCGGCGGACGCGGGCGCGGATGTTCTCGTGTTGTGTGACACGAACGGCGGCAGCCTGCCCAACGACATCGCGGCGGCGATGGACGAGGTGAAGAAACACACGTCATTGCCTCTCGGCATTCACTGTCACAACGACTGCGGTGTGGGCGTGGCGAATTCGCTCATCGCGATTGAACATGGCGCAGTGCAGGTGCAGGGCACGATTAACGGCATCGGCGAACGCTGCGGCAACGCCAATCTCGTGCCCATCATCGCCAACCTCAAACTCAAAATGGGCGTGGACTGCGTGCGTGATGAAAGTTTGCGCAACCTCACGTTTCTGTCGCACTTCGTCAGCGAAATCGCCAACCTGACGCCGGACGAACGCGCGCCGTTCGTCGGGCGCACGGCGTTCGCGCACAAGGGCGGGATGCACGCCGACGCGGTGATGAAGCACACCAGCACCTACGAGCACATTGACCCCGCGCTGGTCGGCAACGAGCGCCGCGTGCTCGTTTCGGAGATGGCAGGCATCAGCAACATCCGCTACCTCAGCAGAGAGTTGGGGATGGATTTAGAGAAAAGCCCTGAAGCCCGCGCCATCGTGCGCGAAGTGAAGAAATTAGAAAGCGAAGGCTACGAGTTCGAGGGCGCGGACGCCTCGTTCGCGCTGCTGGTCATGCGGCACACGGGTCAGTATCGCAAACTGTTTGACATTCTGGAGTATCGTGTATTCTGCGAGCAGTTTGATGGGCACGAGTCCGTGTGGGCAACGATTAAGATGCGCGTCAACGACACCGAGCAATATCGGGTGAGCGAAGGCGATGGTCCCGTTCACGCGCTGGACGGCGCATTGCGCCTTGCGCTGCGACCTTTCTATCCCCACCTCGCCGACATCAAACTCACCGACTTCAAAGTCCGCGTCGTCAACGTCCGTGAAGCCACCGCCGCGAAAGTGCGCGTGTTAGTTCAGTCCTCCGACGGGCGGCGGGAATGGACGACCATCGGCGTTTCCACCAACATTATCGAGGCGAGTCTGCGCGCGCTGGTGGAAGGAATAGAATATGGGTTGCTGGCAATCAATGACCAAGCCAGTTGAGTTGGTTTAGGTGGGCTGAGGTCTTTGTTAAGGTTGGCTGAGGTTGGCTGAGGTTGGCTCAGAGTCGTCCTGAGCCAACTTAGCAAACCTCACATTTGGACGTTCACTTTGAAGATTCTTGTGACAAACGACGACGGCATGTTCGGCGTCGGTCTGCGACCATTACGAAATGAGTTGACCCAAATCGGCGAGGTCACCGTCGTTGTGCCCGACCGCCCGCGCAGCGCGTGCAGCCATTCCGTCACGCTGCACAAACCGCTGCGCCTCGAGAAAATCGAAATGGAAAGCGGTTGGCACGGCTACATCTGCAACGGCACGCCCGCCGATTGTGTGGCGTTGGCGATTGAGGCGCTGCACGTGCAGCCGGACCTCATCGTGTCGGGCATCAATCTCGGACCGAACCTCGGCGACGACGTGACGTATTCGGGCACGGTCGCGGGCGCGATGGAAGGCGCGATTTTCGCCGTGAAATCATTAGCGGTATCGCTGGTCACGGATGAGAAATGCGACTGCACGTTCGCGGCGCAGTTCACGCGGCAGTTAGCCGAGTTAGTCGTTCACCAGTCGCTTCCTCCCAATACGCTCCTCAACGTCAACATCCCTGCGCTTCCCTTAGAGCAAATCACAGGCATCGCCATCACGCGCACGGGGCACCGACGGTGGATTTATCAGATGCACGCCCGTGAAGACCCCCGCGGCGTTGATTACTGGTGGCGCGGCGGACAACCGCAGCACGACGAGTCCGAAGTCGGCACTGACATCGCTGCTATCTCACAGGGCAAAATCTCCATCACACCGCTGCAGATGGATTTGACGGACTATCGAACGATGGAGCAGTTGAGGGAATGGAAGATTCGGCTGCCCTAAGAGCCTATCCGAAAAGTGGCATTGGCGTCTCGCCGATGGTTCAATAGGCAGGATGCCCATGCCACAAGCGGTGCGCTCCAGTGGCAAGCACGTCATCCGCGGCTTCGGGCTCCAGTGGGGGGCTGAGGGCGCTGGGGGCTGTGCCCTTCTCGCAGCGGGGAGGGGCGCTGCCGTTTCTGTGTGTGGGCTCCGCCGGAAAAAGAGGGACAGCGACACAAAACCCGCTTCTTACCTCATTTTTGGGATAGGCTTTTAGATGTCCAAAGTTCAGCGTCAAACGCGCTAATAGATGAGCGTCATGCCTGTGAAGTACACCGTCCCCTGGTGCGGATTTGAGGTGGAGTCAATGAGAAAGATGCTGTCCCACCGAATCGGGTAGTGAATCACGCCGTCGTTTGCGCCGCCCCAGTGTCCGACGTTCGGGTCGTCCAATGACATCGTGACCCACTTCCAGCCCTGCCACGTTAGCGGTTCGCCCGCCGTCGGTTGGAAAGTTTGTCCCGTTGAATCCACAAAGCGGCAGCGAATCCAGTCGCGGGTGTTGCTGGTGTTGTAGACCCACATCCCAACGGCTTTCGGTTTCTCCCGAATCGGCAACTCCTTCTTCGGCGTCACGCGCAGAAACCGCCAGCCCTGACCGAACTCGTAGTCCACGCGGCAAGCCCTCGCAAACGGCGCGTCAGGCGCAGGCGCGTCGGTTACGCTCATGTTCAACTTCGCAGGCACTTTGGCGTCGCCGTCCAACAACGCTTGATATGCCTCGTTGCTCTGCGGTTTGTCGAACCACTCCAACGATTCGAACCTCATGGGGGGCGCGGCGACGACTTGTTTCCCCTCCGTCTCAAGCGTGACGGCGAACGTCAGCGGGGACTTTGCCGACGGGATCCCGGAGACGCTGAACGTTTTGCGCCGCTCGCCCGCTGACAGGCGCACAGACACCAGATTTGCGTTGAGTTTTGCCACACCGTCAAACGGTTCACCGAGCGGATTCTCCACGTCTATCAGCACCGCATCGGAGCGCAACGCCAATTTCATCCGTAGTGGATTTGCGACTTCCCACGTGACCTCCTGCCTCATCGGCGCAAGCCCATCCACTTTCACCGTGACGGGAACGTGGAACGTTCTGTCCTCGCGGAGCGCAAACGCTCCCTGCCACGTCAGTTGCGCCATCTCGTTTGGTTTGAGCCGAAAGCGGTTGCTGCGCGTCCACTTGCCGGGGAGTTCTTTAGGAATCTCCACCTCCACGCTGCCGTCCAACGTAGTATCAAGCGGATTCGTCACCACAACCGTCAAACGCGGGGCGTTAGCGTGCGAGGCGGGAACGCCCGCCCTGAAGGTGGGCTTGCTCTCCACGCGCCACGCGCTTTCCATTTGCAGTGCGCGGCTGGGTTCGCTCGGTGTGAGATACTGTGGACTCCCTGTAAGTTCCACTGGCAACCTGCCGCGAATTGTGCGACGCTCCCCCCTCATGTTTACAACCGTTGCCGAAGTGACATCAAGACCGAGTTCAACTTTGTGCGCATCGCCCGTCGTCCACAGCACAAGTTTCTGCTCTTTGCCTTTAGAGAAGATGAGGGCGTAATCATTCTCCGATGAAAGCGATAACCGTTTTGTGAAGCGAAACCCCCTGAGTTCTTTGATGAGCGTCTGCGCGGCGACGTAGGCGGGTTTGGGTTGGTAGTCCCATGTGACCGTGCCAAAGTTGTGTTCCTGTTCCTTTGGGTCTTGCCCGTCGTCGTGCCAGTCGTACCAGATGCTCAACGGCACGTCGTTCATCAGGTTGACGAGAAACTGACGAGCGAGATACTGCCCTTGTTGCTCCTTTGGAATCCACGTGACCGAGTAACCCCACTCGCCCGACAGAATCGGCATGTTCTCTTTGCCCTTGGGCGCATAGCGGGCGATGAGAGCGCGGAGGCGTTGATAGTCGCGGGTCACGGTTTCGGGCGGTTGACGGCGATACGGGTGAACGCTCACGGCGTCAATCAGTTCCAGCAAGCCTTGCTCAAAGCAGCGTTCCATAAAGTTCATGTCAATGCCCGATGTGGCGGGGGCGATGATGGTCGCGTTGGGGTCGGCTTTGCGCACGGCGGGAAGGGTGACTTTCGCCAACGCCATGTAATCGTCGACGTTCGGGCGCGGACGCCAGAAGAAGATGTTCGGCTCGTTCCACAACTCCCACAGCACGCCGCGCCCTTTGAACTGCGCCGCGCCCGCCGCCGCGAACCGTGCAAATGCCTGCCGCCCCTCGTCGGTGTGCGGAGCCATGTCATTGTCGTAAAGCGGGTTGCCGTAGTCCAGAATGAAGAGCGGGCGAATGCCTCGCTGGGCGAGCGCGTCGACGAGTTTCGCGTAGCCGGAGAAATCATACTCGCCTTTTTTGCGCTCGATGTGAACCCACGAAAAGTCCATGCGAACGAAGCGAAACCCCGCCGCCGCTATCATGTCCACATCGCGCGGCGGCGGCTCAATGAAGTGAATGTTCACGCCCAACCCCATCGGCACGACAGATTCAGGAATTCCTTTGGACATCTTCTCCTCCTTCTGCGCCGCGCCGAGGGCGCCGGCGGTGAACGTTGCGATGAGCAGTAGAATGGTTTTCATGCGTTTTCAGAAATGTCACACGGAGACACTAACGCGGATATGGCTTAGAATGCCTAACAAAACCTGTTTCGCTCCCTTTTGTCCCACGATTGAAATCGTGGGCTACTTTCACAAAGCCCCGATGCATCGGGGCT
>FWPU01004798.1_pt1 | contig 30736 bp, 16 predicted proteins | sample 2228361 | NCBI WGS metagenome assembly FWPU01 (sample SAMEA103939777, study PRJEB20133) | metagenome | reverse complement strand
TTCCGTGGCCCTTTGTTTCCCTCCGGCGCGGGAGCCAGCAGTTATCGCAGCATGCTCGTTCCAGGCAGCCAGATTCCTGCGCGGTGTACGCTGCCGATCAGGCTGTGAATACTCCCTCCCTGGGTTGGGCCGACACCTCTATATGCTGACCTTGAGGCGGCCACTTTCGCTATGGCAGATCACTGGCTCCAGAGTCCTGCCCGGTGCCCCTGCGAATCTTTACCTGGCGTCAGTATTCTCTTACAGTGAATGCCGAATTGTGTGTGCCGTTGCAGCGTCGTATCGCAAACAGAACATAGACCGCAGGTCGTCAGACAATGCCTTCGACCGCTTGTGCGATTCCATACGGCGGGTTGGGTAGTGCCGTCCTGGCCATAGCCATGCTAATGAACAGAGTGGATAGCCTGGCTCCCCCCTATGGCTGGCAAGTTTCTGCTGGCCCGTGATGATTCCGATAAGGAGCGGTTCCACATGCCTGGGTTACGTCTTTAACACGCTCTTTGCGTGATCCTGTGCCCCACTCACCTCCTTATTTAGTCAGATAGTCAGACGCTGGCTTCTTGCTGGCTCCGCCACTGCGCGAGGGCAGCCCTGGCTTCGGGCGTGCCGATGTGCTCCAGTGCCTCGGCTGCAACGTCGCAGATGCGTTTGTCCTCCCAATAGGGGCCGTCGGTATCGTGCAGGCACTGGCTCAGTGCGGGCACGGCGGCCACGCTGGCGCCCCTGCCCAGCGCAATAACGGCGGCCCACCTGACGTGATCGTCTTTGTCCTCCAGGGCCTGCACAAGGGTGGGAACCGTGGCGTCGTCTTCCAGCTTGCCCACCGCCTCCACGACGGCCAGCCGGACGAAGGGCTCCGGGTCGTTCATGGCCTGGGCCAGGGCGGGTAGGGCGGTGGGGTCTCCCAGATCGCCCAGCGCTTCGGCGGCGGCCTCCCGCACCAGTTTATCCGGGTCGGCCAGCGCTTTTTCCAGCCCCTGTACAGCGCGCTTATCCCCTATCTCCACCAAAGCCCGGATCACAGCCACGCGCACGATGGCGCTTGCGTCCGTGAGGCACTCAATCAGACCGGGCACGGCCTCAGGATCGCCGAGCCAGGCCAGCGCCTCGGCGATTGCCCAGCGAACCACCCAATCGGGGTCGTTCAATGCTTCCAGCATTTGTTGCAGCAAGGCGCTGTCGCGAGTGCCCTGTAGCTGCCGGGCGTATTCGCGCACCCCTTTGGCCGCATCCTGCCGCACGGCCCAGTCTGTGTGGTGGAGATTTTCCAGCAGGGCGGGGAGAATCTCGCGGCGGCTTGCCCCGTTCTCTTTTTCCGGGCTGCGTTGGGGCGCGCCTTCTGTGGACTCTGTGGCAGCTTCCAGGTTGTGTGCCGGGGCGTTGGCAGCCCGCCACTGCAACACGGCCTGGAGCGCTTCGACCGTCCCGATGGAATTGAGGGCGTGCGCCGCCAGGTCGCAGATGCGCTGCTCCGCCAGCCACGGGCGCTCGACATCCGACAGGCAGGCGATGAGGTCGGGGACCGTTGACGGGTCGGCGATCTTGCCCAGCGCCTCGATTGCCGCCCCCCGCACATTGGGCTTGGGGCTGCGCAGGGCGCTCAGCAGGTAGGGCACTGCCTGCCTGCCCCTGGTCTTGAGCGCCTCCGATGCCGCATCGCAAACCAGGTAGTCGTCGTCGCTCAGCGCCTGGATCAAGGCCTGCAATGCGCTGTCGGTGTCGAACCTCCCCAGGGCCTTCACGGCAGCCACGCGCACCTGGTTGTCCTCGTCGTGAAGGGCTTTCTTGAGGGCGGGCAGGGCCACCTCTGGGGCCAGGTTCCGCAGGGCAAGCACCGCGCCGCGCCGCCGGCTCCAGTCGGGGCCGTGAAGGTCGCGGACGAGTTCTGCTGGGGGCAGCGGCTCCCCGCCTGGTTCCGGTTGCGTGAGTGTCGTTTTCAGGCGGTCCCTGGCTTCTTCAGCCGGGGTTCTATCGGTAGTGCCTCCTCCCGCTCTGTGCGAGTCGGCTGCCCCGCGCCGCCACTCCTCGACCGCCGCCACAGCCTCCGGTTTGCCGCTGGCTTCCAGAATGTTGGCGGCGATGTCACAGATGCGTAGCTTTTGCCACCGTGCCCTGGCTGTATCGGCCAGACACTGGATCAATCGTCTCAAAAACACGTCCCCCTCCACATTCTCGAGCGCCTCAACCGCCGCACTGCGGACCTCCGCACTGACATCGTAGGTTGCCTCAAGCAGTATATCCAGGACTGCGCGGTCATGGGTATTCTTCAGGGCTTCGACAACCAGCCGGTGCACATCGCCGTTGCCGGAGCGCAACTCCTCCAGCATGACTTCCACAGCCGGTGCGCCGATCCAGCCCAGCGCCCTGGCCCCGGCCTTGCGGATGCGCCAGTTTGGGTGGTGCAGCAATTGTTGCAGCCAGGGTATGGCCAGTTGGTCTCGGATCCAGCCGAGCGCCATTGCCGCATCGGCGCTAACCAGGCTTTCCCGGTCATGCAGGGCTTCCACCAGGGCCGGCACCCCAGCCGCATCGCCTATCTCGCCCAAGGCCCAGGCGGCGCTCCGGCGCGTGAACCAGTTCTCGTCGTGGAGCAGTTGGATCAGGGTTGGCAGGGCTGCTTCGCCCAACTGGCGCAGCCCTGCGGCGGTAACGTCCCGTTGTTTCTGGTCCAGGTTGTTTATGGCCTCCGTCAGGCCCGGCAGCAGCGGGAGGCGCAGCTCGCGCAGCACGGCGGTGGCTGCCCAGCGCACCTCCCAGGCCACGTCCCGCATGGTATCCAGCAGAATGCGCATGGCCAGTTCGGGGTTGACCTCCCCCAGCAGACGTGCCGCCGCCACGCGCCCATCCCTGCCGTCTATGAACATCGTGTTCAGGACCTGGTGCACGGCCTGTTCCCGTGTGGTCGCGGCGATGTTCAGCCCGCTCAGGACGCATTCCAGGGCCAGGAAGGGGTTGACCGCACAGACCTCGCGCACGAAGGCGTCCGGTTCCGGCACCAGGCCGGAGAGGATGACGATCGCTGCGTCCCATTTGCGGACGATGCGGTGCCCCCGCAGGTCGAATTTCGGCTCGGCCAGGTAGGTCGCCGGTTCCTCCCGTTGCAGGCGCAGGGCCGCGAAGTAGTCCTGCAAGTGCTGCTGTTTAAAGCGGACCTGGCCGCTTTCCACCTGGAGGAAGTGGCCGCTGTTTTCCGCGCAGAGCAGGCTGGGGAGGCCTATGTGCTCCGTGGCGTACGCGGAGGACACGTACACGGGCGTCTCGTCCCGAATCATCGCGTAAGCCAGTTCAGAGAGGGCCTCGGCGAGCGTTTCGAAGGTGATGTCCGCGCTGGCCGCCTGCCGCTGCCATAGCTCGTCCACCCACCTTTGCAGCAGCACGCCCACGCTGTATGCCCCGGCCTCCTCAGGAGGGGTGTGGGAGGTCAGCGCCAGGGCGTGCAGCAGGTCAGGGCGGTGGGCCAGGTGTGGGAGGCGAGGGATGTGCCCGCCCTGGCCCGACTCCAGCCTGGCCAGGAGGGTCGTCGCGCTGTCCCCGCCCAGGTAGTGCTCCAGGAACTGACGGATGCGCTCCGCATTCCACGGCTTGGCCTGCACAGTTGGCAGGTCCAGCAGCAGCTCTCGCTGGTAATCCTCGCTGCGGCAGGTGATCACCACATGCTGAGGCGCGTCCCTGCTGTGCAGCCATTCTTGCAGCAGACGGGCCTTCTCTGCCGCCGCCGGGCCTGTCTCGCTCAGGCCGTCCAGGTACAGCACGGCCCTGCCCCTGGCAAGCAGCCCGACTGCATCCCCCACAAAGGGGAAGTGAGAGCGGACGAAAGCGCGTGGGTCGGTTCCGTCCGCCCAGTCCGCCAGGTTCAGGAACAGGGGCAGTCGCGCCGTGCGTGGCCTGGCCAGGCGCAGTTGAGCGGCTTCGAAAGCCAGGTGGTGCAGAATGGCCGTCTTCCCCGAACCCGGCGGCCCCACCAGGACAAAGCGGGGATGCTTCTCTGCCACCGCCCGGATTCCTGAGAAGCGGGAGATTCGCCCCTGGAAGGGTGGAGAGGTATCCGCCTTGCCTTCCAGGACTTCAAACTGCCCTTCTGCCAGCCAGGCCCTGCCGGGGCCAGGTTGTGGCAGGTGGTAACGCCCTTTGAAGGGCCGCGCAGCAGCGTGGGGGAGGTGGTCACAGGCGGCGACCCGTTTAAGCAAACAGGTGAGGTAGCGTGCCTCTGCGCCGGGCGCGTTCGTGAGCTGGGAGGGCGTTTTTTCGCTCAGACGCTGGATCAGTTGGTCCAGACGCTCGCGATAGATGTCCTCCCTGGTCCAGGCGCTGAAGTCGATGAGCTGCCGGCGCTCGATGGAGACGGGCCACTTTTCTTTGGCCAGGGGGCGGAGCAGCACCGGGATGATCGTGCATCCTTTCCGCCTGGCCCGGACCAGTTGGAGCTGGCACGATTGGGAGACGACATATTCCGGGCTGAGCAGGGCGATGAGCGCCGCAGCGTTATCGGCGGCCTTCTTGGTGGCCTGCACGCGATCATCGCCCGGCTGAACGTCCAGGCAGTCTACCCACAGGTCAACCCCCCGGTTTTTGAGGTCGGCGGCCAGCCGTAGCGCGAAGCCCACATCGGCGCCGGGATAGCTGAGGAAGACGTGCCGGTGGTTGCCCAGCAGTCTCCTCCAGCGGTTGCGGATGGCACCGAGGGTGGAGACAAGCCCGGCCAGGGGGCGGAGGGCATTTAGCCTGTGGGCGTCGCGGGAAAGACACATGTTCTTTTATAGTTAGAATTATCTAACCAATCATTCTTTATTGTATGTAAGATTAAGCTGTAGTGCAAGTGGCATTTCGGGTTAACAGGTCTGTTCACACAAGCCGGTTATCTGTGTACTGCGGGGGGCACGCCAACCTGTCAGGCGGGCTTGCAGCCGTCTTTTCCAAACACAGTAACGGTTATAATATAGTTATCAGTTCTTCGCTCCCTACCTCGCAGGAGCGCCAGCCTATGCGCGTCATGGCCTTGCTCGACTTCCTGAAGCGATTCTCGGAGTTTCTGAGTCCGCTGCTTGAGCTGGCGCGGAAGTTCCGGGGATTCCTGGCGCTGGTGGCTTTTTTCGTGATCGCCCTGCTTTTTCTTGTCGCTTTTTTGCTCCCTGAGGACAATGCCAGGCTGTTGCTGGAGAACTTCGCCAGGTTGGAGCCTGAGCAGTTCTACAACTTTGTCTTGGTAACGCTCCTGCTGTTCTGTGGCATGTTTCTGGTGTTCACCCTGCTGGCCCACGATATTGAGGGCAAGAACGGGAAGAATATCCTGCATGTGATGGTCCATGAGGAGGGGGATGCCACGGCCCCCATCAGTGGCGCGGAGGTGACGCTGACGTTGGAGGATGCTAAATGTGAGCGGACCAACGAGCGCGGCGGGGTGGCGTTTACCTATGGCCGGGAGTGGTATGATCAGGAGTGTCCGATCAACGCCAGGTGCGAGGGATATGAAGCTCGGCAGCCCCTGACGGTCAAGTTGCCGAGCCAACAGGTCTACATCCCTTTGAAAAGGGCTGAGCCGCAGGTTGCCGAGATCGTCAACCCGCCAGCCGGGGAGGTCTTCATCACTTACAGCGATGACGATCTGCACGAGGCGAAAGCCGTGGCCGCGTTGTTGCAGGAGGGCGGGTTCAGCGTTTGGCCTGTTGTCCATGCTCGTCGGCGCGTGCCTGGGCTTGGCATCCAGACCGAGCAGGTCATCCGGCGCTCAGACTTCATCATTGTGTTGCTGTCCCGTGCGGCCAGCAGGTCCGCTGATGTGCGCAACGAGGTGGCCTTTGCCCTTGAGCTGCGAAAGCCGATCATCCCGGTGCTGCTGGAGCCTGATGCGCAGGCCTTCCCGGAGATCAGGGATAAACCGGCAGTCGAGCTGTACAGGGGTTGGGACGCCGGTAGGGCCAGCTTGTTTGCCCGTTTGCAGGAGCAGGATTCAGCAGCCGCTTCTAGCGTATCGCCCACGGCTTTGTTTACCCCGAAGGTTGAGGCCATGTCAGCGGAAAGCAACCCTTTCGTATACGGCAGCGCGGTGCGTGATGATCTCTTTGTGGGCAGGCGGCAGGCGCTGAGCCTGATCAGCGCGCGCATCGGTGGCGAATTGCAGTCGGTTTCTGTCGTGGCCAATCGCCGTATGGGCAGGACTTCGCTGCTGAACTATGTGACCAGGCGCTACCGGCAGTTGTTCCCTGCCGAGCATACCTGGGCGGTAGTTTACATCGACATGATGGACGTGCGCGCCCATACCATCGCCGGTATCATGCGTGTCCTGCGCCGGGGCATCGCCCAGCGGCTGGGGCGCGACCTGTGGGACGAAAAGTACGACGGCTCCATCGGTATCATGGCGGAGCAGTTCGAGGAGCTTGCGGAAGCCCAGGTGCGGCTGGTGCTCTGCCTTGACGAATGGGAGACCGTGATGGCCCACTCTGAACTCGACAGCCTGATCGAGCAGCTCCGCTCCTCCGGCTCCATGGCCCGCCTGGGGATGGTGGTTTCTACCACCCATGAACTGAGCGAGCTGACCGAGCAGGGCGGGTTAAGCTCACCGTTCTACAATATCTTCGAGACCGCTTACCTAGGGCTGATGCCTGCGCCCGAATGGGAGGAATTGGTCCGCAAGGCGTTCGAGCGGGGCGGGCGCGAGGCAGAGCCGCGCGCTATGGCGCTGGTCGGCGAGCTGGCTGGTGGGCATCCCTATCTCACCCAGCTTGCCGGCTCGCTGGTGTGGGATGCTCAGGATGGCGGCTGGGAGGAGGCCCAGATACGTGAGCAATACCGGCACAGGGCGCGTGTCATTTTCACCAATATCTGGCATCGCCAGTCCGAGGCCCAGAAGAACGTGATACGCGAGAGCCTGGGAATCGGCTCCCCCACCGCCGAGCCGAAGGACGTCTGGGATGGGCTGAAGCGGCGTGGGGTTCTGACCCAGACGGGGGAGGTCTTTTGCAAGCCCTTTGCCGACTATGTGCTGTCCCAGGAGAAGGACTGAGCATGATCACCCAGATGCCAGCGTCGGCCCGGCCTGGGCGCTTCTGAGCTGACAGAGTGTACCTTACGTTGCCAGGAAGAATGCGCCTCTTTATCTCCTATTCCAGCGTGGATCGGCATGCGGTCCATGAGCTTGTCAAAGTGCTCGATTCTGCCGGACACGAAGCCTGGTTCGATCTGTGGCTGCTGCCGGGACAAAACTGGCGGCAGCAAACCATCTCCGCCATTGAGAAGTCGGAGGCTTTCGTTTACGTCCTGACGCCTGAGTCAGTGGAATCGGAATGGTGTCGCTGGGAGTTCTCCACGGCCATTGAGCAGGGCAAGCCCATCGTTCCCGTGCTGCTACATCCCAAGACGAAGTTCCCGGACGAGCTGAACAGCCATCCTTATGTGGACTTCACTGATGGGCCAACACCGGAGGCCGTGGCTCGTCTGCTTTCGGGCCTGCTGCGTCAGGATGTCGTCCTTCAGCCGGAGGGGGCGTCCACAGACGCGACCGAATCCCGCGCCGCCGCTCCCACGCCGGGGGAAGCGCGGCCCCGCAATGTGGACTACCGCGCCACCGCCGTCGTGGCAGTTCTGGGCCTGCTGCTTGCTGTGACCGCCCTTGTGTTGGGCATGGCGACCGGCGCTCTTGCCGACCTGGGGCTGACGGCGCAGACCGGGCTGCTGCGCCTGCCAGCCGTGCTCTTTCGGCTGGGTCCGGCGGGGGTGTTTGTGACCGCTGCGGTCATTTTCACGGTGTTGCGCCGTCAGATCGTGGCCGTGGGAGGGCTTTTTCTCCTGGAGCTGGCCCTGCTGGCTGGCTACTTCTCCTTGCAGGGCGAGGGCGTTTCCTTTCTACAGTACCTGTTGCTGGCGGCCCTGTTGCTGCTGGGGTATTCCGTGGGCAGGACGCGCCTGCTGTTGTGGCCCTGGCTCTCCTTCCGGTTGGCCCGCGCGCTGCGACGCCTGCCCCAGTTGTCGGAGAGGGTTGAGGCCGTGGAGGATTGGGCTGCCCCTTTGCTTGCCCTGCTGGATCAGCCCATCCTGGTGCCCCCCTATGGCACGCGGGCGGCCATGGAAGCACTGGCGGCCCACGGCTTCAGCCTGGCGGCGTTCCGGGAGCGCACGGGTCTGCGTGCCCGTCAGGAGCAGTACAGGCAGATCATGCAGGCCATCAAGGTGGAGGAAGTCAGGCGGGCCGACAGCCTGGAGGCCGTGCTGGAAGTCGCCGAGCTGGACGAGCTTGTGGCTAACGGCCAGCCCATAAAAGCCGCCTTGCAGAAGATACAAAGCAGCGACTCGGAGCCGGAGCAGGTCCGCGCCTGTGCTCAGCTTCTGCGGCGGCTGGAAGGCGGCGGAAGCCCCTCATCGCGGATGGGCGGGCTGCACCTGGGCCAGCGCAAGGAGGCGCTCCGGCACATCAGCCAGTTGGTGCGCCGCGCCATAGACCCCGCCAAGGTAGCCCGGTATTGGGACCTCTACGGGCAACTGGAGGCCATCGCCGCGCAGCTTCCCGTGGCCGTTCCCGCGCCGCAGGAAGACGCCGTGCTCCGCCAGGCCATACAGAACGGCCTTCAACAGGTGACCTCGGTTCTGGAGGAGGTCCGTCGCATTGAGCCTGAGCTTCCCCAGCTATCCCCCAGGGAGCGGAAATGGTACCGCGCGTTGATGGAGACCGGCCTCATCAACGACCAGTTGCTGGCCACCGACTACAAAGAACGCCAGATTCTCCTGGGCCGGGAGATCGGGCGTTTGCAGATTATGGATGGCAAGCAGCCCGCGACCTGGCTGGCCATCAGCCGCGATGGCCAGCACGTCGTGGAGCAGAGCAACCCCTGGCACGCCATCACCCAGTGTCTCATCGAGCACCTGGAGGCGATCCAGCAGCTCGATACCCGCTACGTGGCCTCGGCGGCCAGGGAGTTGAGTCGGGTGCTGGAGGGGATCGACTCCATTGAGGCCATCGCAGAGCTGGAGCAGCGCCTGGCCCATCTGACCCGTGATGGCGACAGCTTCAGCCCCATGGTTGAGGACACGATCCAGGCGTTGCTGGCCATTGGCAATGACACGCGGGCAGCGCTGGATTTGATGGAAGGGACCTACCATCGGCGGCAAACGCTGATGGACGCGCTGGACAAGAGCAACCAGTTGCGCAGCGGCTTGCAGACGCGCTATGTCTCGCCGGAGCCGCGTCAATGGGCCGAATCCGTGCAGCGCATCAGCACGATTCTGGATGATTACCTGAATCAACAGCAGGAGGTGGAGCGCACGGCGTACCGCAACCCCTACATCGTGGGCAACCCGATCCAGCCCAGGCAGGCTGCGCTGTTCAAAGGGCGCATCGACCTGGCCCAGGAGATCGTGGATAAGTTGCGTGGCGATAACCGGCCCACCATTGTACTTTACGGTCCCCGCCGGATGGGCAAGACCAGCTTCTTATTGCAGCTTCAGAACCTGCTCAGGGGGCGGGGCAACTACATCCCGGTGTTCTTCAACGCCCAGGAGCCGGGCACGCGGCAGAGCGATGCCAGTTTTTTCTATTCCCTGGCCCGCGCCATCTACGTCCAGATGCGGAGCCGTGCGCGTGGGCAGCGCATCAGGCCGCCTGAGCTGGCGGAATTCGAGGCGTACCCGTACACCACCATCAACGCCTGGCTCGAAAACGAGATCGTCCCTCTGCTGGATCAGCAGGTCTTGCTGGTTACCATCGATGAGTTCGAGACCATCGGGAAGGCGATCCGGCAGGGCGAGCTTACGCAGAAAGTATTGGATTACCTGCGGCATACCATGCAGCACAGCGACAGCCTGCTGTTTCTGTTCTGTGGGGTGGAGACTCTGGAAGCCCTGGGGCCGAACGCGGAATCTTATTTTATCGGCGCGCAGGCCATTGAGATTAGCTACCTGAGCGAAGCGGAGGCCGAGGAGCTGATCCGTTATCCCAACCCCGATGCCGGTGAGATGCCGGAGTATGACGACGATGTCGTGGACGAGATCCTCTATCTCACCCACAGGCAGCCCTTCCTCATCCAGGCCGTCTGCTCCCGAATCGTTGATTTGGCCAATTCCAGGAATCTCAGGCGCATTGACAAATCCGTGCTGGATGAGGCGCTGCCGGAAGTGTTCCGGACGAGCAGGCTTTTCTTCATGCAAATCTGGAATGACGCCGGCGAGGAGGGGCAGCGCATCCTGGCCACACTGGCCCATGGCCCCGCCAGCCTGGAACCAGAACAGGCCAGCAGTGCGGCAGTGCGGGCATTGGTCAGGCGGCATGTCATCCACCAGCGCCCGGATGGCCGCTATGAGATCGAAATCCCCCTGGTGAGGGGCTGGATCGCGGACCAGGTATAGCGCCTGAAGCGAAGTCCTGAATGATCCCATCCCGCCGTCGTTGGCCACGACGGGCGGCAAGCGCGTGGCTGGAGACTCCGTTTTAGCGGGACAGGCCTGACACTACCTTGGCGCTCTTGATACTCTCCACACGGCCTCGTGTGCTGGCTCGAAAGGGTGCAAGACTTCAATGAAGATCGGCCTGCCCTCCAGGCCGACTTTCCTTGTTCCCGCAAGGCGCATCCAGAGCGGGATACCTGAATGCAAAAACAAATTTTGCTAATGTCTGCCATCTGTCGGTATACTCTGGCAGCCCCGAATGAATAGTGTTGAGGAGAAAGAGGAGTATGAGATACTTGCGCCGTTTGATCATCCTGAGTCTGGTGCTGTCCACATTGTTGCTTTCACTGGGGGCCGTGACAGCCCAGGAGGGACGTGTCGTCATCCGCACCGGTCGCCAGATGGGACCCGATGACATTCCTACCCTGGATCCCTCACAGGCTCGTGATGTGCCCTCTGTTCAGGTCATCGCGGAGATCTTTCCTGAGCTGGGGCGTCTCCATGAGGAAGAGGTCTTCGTGCAGCCCGGCATGGCCACCTGGGAAGTCTCTGAGGATGGGTTGGTGTACACCTACCACATCATGCCGGAGGTTCCCTGGGTGCGCTACAACCCCAATACCGACCAGGTTGAGCAGGTCCTCGACGAGAGCGGCAATCCGCGCTACGTCACGGCCAACGATTTCGTCACCACCTTCCGTCGGACGCTGGACCCGCGCGTAGCCTCCGACTACGCCGGTATCTTGGCTCCCTGGGTGGTTGGCGCAACCGAGTTCATGACCAGCGACCCGGATGCCAGTGACGATGTGCGCCAGGAATTGCTGGACGGCCTGGGAGTGGTGGCCCTGGATGACTACACCCTGCAACTGACCACGCCGCTTGCTTCCAGCATTAACGAGCTGATCACGTCACTGTGGTTCACCGCCGCTGAGCCGACCTGGCTGATCGAAGAGGTCGGGGACTTCTGGATCGAGCCGGAGAACATCGCCACTTACGGCCCCTGGGCAGTCAAGGACTGGGTTCATGACGAGAGCCTGACCCTGATCAAGAATCCGTTCTGGCCGGGGACCGACAGCATCCCGCAGCCCCAGATTGACGAGGTACAGTTCGTGTTCCTCGATCTGGAGCCGCAGTTGGCTGCCTATGAGGCAGGCGAGCTGGATGTCGCCGAGATCCCACCCAGCGCCATTGACCGCATCATGGCCGATCCGGAGCTAAGCCAGCAACTGCATACCGCGCCTGGGACCTGCACCTATTACTACGGCTTCAACCAGAATAACGAACTGTTGCAGGACCCGCGTGTGGTGCGTGCCTTCTCCATGGCCATCGACCGGCAGGCGATTGTGGACAATGTCTCCCGCCGTGGTGAGACTCCCGCTGGCTTTTTCACGCTACCCACCATGATCGCCGCCCCGCAGCAGGAGGACTACCCCGACCTCGCCATCCACAGCGATCCCGAAGCCGCCCAGGCATTGTGGCAGGAATACGTGGATGAGACCGGCATCAACCCGGCGGATGTGCAGTTGACCATCCTGCACAACACCAGCGACCTGCACGCTTCCGTCGCCCAGGCCGTCCAACAGATGTGGGCCGAGACGCTGGGCGTGAACGTCCAGATCGCCAGCCAGGACTTTGGGACCTACCTGGACCTGCGCCGCGACGCGGACATTTACCGTGCTGCCTGGTGCTTCGACTACCCGGATACCAACAACTGGCTGTTCGACGTGTTCCACACGTCCAACGACCCGGACAACCATTTCTCCAACGCGGAGTTCGACGCGCTGGTGGAGCAGGCCCGCGTGTCCCCGGACGTTGAGGAGCGCCGTGAGCTTTATGCCCAGGCGGAGTACATCCTGGTGAACCGTAACGCGGCCATCGCGCCGATCTACTACTACGTCACCCAGGACCTGACCCGGCCCGGCATCGAGCGCACCCACTCGGTGATTACCCGCGAGTACTACGAGAAGTGGAGCGTCACGCCATAGGACGCCCCGCGTTTGCTTGAGTCAGTAGGCCCTGCTGAGGGAGAGCCACCGCTCCCCTCAGCAGGGTTTGGGATGAGAAAGAGGTCCAATGGGCCAGTATATCGCCAGGCGGTTTCTGTGGTTGCTGGTGGTGCTTTTCGTTGTGTCGGTGCTCACCTTCGTGCTGATGCGGCTGGTGCCCGGCGGCCCCTTTAACACCGATCGCGGCGTTCCGGAGCCGATCATTCGTAACCTGGAGCGGCGCTACAACCTGGACGCCCCACTCTATGAGCAGTACCTCGACTACGTTGGCGGCATTGCCATCCCGCGCATTACCGGACCCGACTGGCGTCGCTCCACGGCGGAGGATTACCTCATCAACATCCCGCTGCCCTTTGGCGAAACGGGCACAGCCCTGCGCTGGATGAACTTTGGCCCTTCGCTCACGCGGCGAAGCCAGACCGTTTCCAGCATCATCAGCGACAGCCTGCCGGTTTCCATGCAGTTGGGTTTCGCCGCCCTGGTTGTGGGGCTGGCGATTGGCATCCCGGCGGGGATCGTGGCTGCCCTCCGGCGCAACACGTTCTATGATTATCTGGGCATGAGCATCGCCATCCTGGGTGTGTCAGTCCCGGCCATCATCCTGGGGCCGGTGTTGCAGTACGTGTTTGGTGTGGGGCTGGGCTGGTTCCCGGTGACGGGCTGGGGCACATTTGCCCACGTGGTGATGCCAGCCTTTGCCCTGGGCTTTGCGCAGTCGGCCCTTATCGCGCGCCTGACCCGCGCCAGCCTGCTACAGGTATTGAACGAGGACTACATCCGCACGGCGCGTTCCAAAGGGCTGCGCGAGCGCAAGGTGATCATCGTCCATGCCCTCAAGAACGCCCTGATCCCGGTGGTGACCGTCCTCGGTCCTCTGGCGGCGGCCCTGCTGACCGGCACGTTTGTGGTGGAAATCATCTTCGGCATTCCCGGCATGGGCAAGTTCTTTGTTAATTCCATTATCAACCGGGATTACACGATCATCATGGGGACCGTTCTGCTGTACGCCTCGTTTCTGGTGCTGGCCAACCTGATCGTCGATGTCGTATACGCCTGGATCGATCCGCGTATCCGGTTTACCTAGCCCCGGTGAAAGCATGAGATGACCACGCAAGATCGGCAGTTTTCACAAAGCGCCATTGTCAGGCTGGAGGAGAGCGGAAAATCCGAGAGCCTGTGGAGAAGCTCGCTCCAGCGTATGGTGCGGAACCGCTCGGCTGTGGTGGGGCTGGTCATCATTGCCCTGGCCATCTTTGTGGCGCTTTTTGCCAGCCATCTCGCGCCCAAAGATTATCGGACTCAGGTTCTGGCCGACGCCAACGCTGCGCCGCAGTGGGTCATCGACCTGTTTCCAACCATGACATCCAGGGAGCAGGGGGGATATGTCAAAGTCAGCAACGACTATCCGCTGGGGGCAGACCACCTGGGGCGCGATATGCTGAGTCGTATCATCTACGGCACGCAGATCTCGCTGCTGGTGGCCTTTGTGGGTCCGGCGGTGGCGCTGCTGGTGGGCATCACGCTGGGTCTGATCTCCGGCTATGCCGGTGGATGGGTTGACAACCTGATCATGCGCTTCACCGACATCATGTACGCCTTTCCGACCCTGTTGTTGATCATCCTGTTGATGTCCTTCTTCCGCGCAAGCATGGGGGACATCCCGGAGGGGACCCTGGCCTACTCACTCAGCCGCCTGGATCAGGCGACGGGCGGCATGCTGTTCATCTTCATCGGCATTGGGCTGACCTCCTGGATGCAGATGGCCCGCCTGACACGCGGGCAGGTGCTCTCCGTGCGCGAGCAAGATTACATCCTGGCCGCCCAATCCATCGGTTCGCCCACCCTGCCCATCCTATGGCGTCATGTGCTGCCCAATATCCTGGGGCCGATTGTCGTTGCCGAGACGCTGACCATCCCCCGCTATATCTCCTACGAGGCGTTCCTGAGCTTCATTGGCCTGGGGGTGAACCCGCCCACGCCAAGCTGGGGCGCGATGATCTCGGAGGGCGCGGCGGCCATCAGCACGTATCCCTACCAGGCCATCTTCCCCGCGCTGGCCCTGTTCCTGGTCATGTTCGCCTTCAACTTCCTGGGTGACGGCCTGCGGGACGCGCTCGACCCCCGCATGCGGGGCATCGATTGAGATTCAGAAGGCGGCTCAATCGACTCTCGCCCGACTCTCGCCACAGCCTGCAAATTACGCGGCTTCTGGCTGCCCTCCCCTGAGGCCGGGCCGCGCTTCAGGCGTCCAGAAGGCCGGGCTGGAGGTCGAGGGGCAGGGGGGCAGGCCGGGCGCACCGATTGGTCAGCTCAATGTGCCTGCCTGTCCGCGATGAGTCCGCCACGGCCTGCATGATCTCCAGCACATGGTAGGCCAGTTCGCCGCTGGCGCGGTGTGGGCGGCCATAGGCCAGGGCGTAGGCCATATCCGCCACGCCGATGCCGCGCCCCACATCCGCGTTGTGGGAGAGCGGGACCTCCTCCCAGCGCTTCGCATCCGGGCGGTAGAGGTGGACGGGGCCGCCGAAGGTGTTGGGGTCCGGCAGGCGCAGCGACCCCTCCGTGCCATAGACCTCCAGATGGGCATAGTGGTCTGTCCAGATGTCGAAGCTGGTGACCAGGGTCGCCACCGGCCCATGCTCGAATTCCAGCAGGCTGGCGACATGGGTCGGCACTTCGACCGCGATTCGCTCCCCGTAGCGATCCGGGTTGGTGATGGTCCGTTCGGGGAGGGAGATGCGGGTGGAGGCCGTCACCCGCTGCACCGGGCCGAGCAGGCTGACCAGCGCCGTCAGATAGTAAGGACCCATGTCCAGGAGCGGGCCGCCGCCAGCCTGATAGAAGATCTCCGGGTTGGGATGCCAGCTTTCCGGGCCGTGGGAGGACATGGCCGCGCTGGCCGCAATTGGCCTGCCGATGTGCCCCTGGTCGACCAGGTGGCGGCAGGTTTGCAGCCCCCCGCCCAGAAACGTATCCGGCGCGCAGCCGACCAGCACGCCCCTGGCGCGGGCTGCCTGCAAGATACGCAGGCCGTCCTCGCAGGTCACGGCCAGGGGCTTCTCGCTGTAGACGTGCTTCCCGGCCTGGATGGCCGCCAGGCTCACCTGGGCGTGGGCCTGGGGGACGGTGAGGTTGACGACGATCTGAATCTCCGGGTCGCCCAGCAGCTCTTCCATGGAGCAGGCCCGCAGATTGTGCTGCGCTGCCAGCGCGCTGGCCCGGTTGGGGACACGGTCCGCACAGGCCACGACCTCCAGGATGTGGAAGGCGCGGCAGCCTTTCAGGTAAGCCGGGGCGATGTTTCCACAGCCGATGAGGCCCACTTTAACCTTTGTTTCCACGCCCAAGCCCTTTCTCCACCAGAAAGCGGTAGCTCTGCTCCACGGCCTGGAGCATATCGGTGGCGCACGTGTCAAGCTCCACGATCAGCCATTCCGTGTGTTCTTCCCCAGCCTGCACGATGGCCGGGATGTTCAGCGTGCCCTGCCCTACGGCCACCATCGGCTGGCCCATGGCAGCCGGGCCGTCCTTGATGTGGAGCAGGGGCGCGCGCGCACCCAGCTCGGCGATGACCTCGACGGGGTCCAGGCCGGCAGTCCTGGCCCAGTAAACGTCCAGCTCGAACAGGACTTCCGGCTCCAGGTAGTCCAGCATCACCTGGTAGGCGTAGCGGCCCTCCACCTGCTGGCATTCGGCCCAGTGGTTGTGGTAGGCCAGTGCCAGCCCGTTTTCGCGGGCCACCGCGCTGGCCTGGTTGAGCAGGTCGCAGGTGGCTTTGATCTGCTCGGTGGACTTGAAGTGCCTTTCGTGGTCCAGCCAGGGGCAGACCAGATAGCGGCAGCCCAGTTCCGCCGCTGTGTCCAGCACCTCGGTTTTTTTGTCGCCGAGCGGGAGCGGGCTGTGCGCGCTGGGGACCGACAGCCCCAGCTCCCGGAACAGGCGGGCGGCGTCGCGGGCCGTGGTGCCGGGGAAACCGGCGGTCTCCACGCCAGCATAGCCGATATCGGCCATGCGGCGCACGATGCCGGCGAAGTCCTGGGCCAGCGCGTCGCGGACCGAATACAGTTGGAGGGCTATCGGGGCTGTCATAGGCTGTGTTCCTTTTTTGCGCGGCGTCAGGATCGGGCGTGCGTTGACAGGGTGCTTGCCAGGCAAGAAGCGTGGCGATCATCCTGTGTTGAGTTTTTGCGCCAGCCGGAGAGGACGCCGGGATGTGGAGTATAATGCTGCCAGTACAGTGTACCACCGGACGCGGCAGTTGACATCGGTTTCTGCCCCGTCTGGTGGGTTCACCGAAAGCGAAGGCAAGAACCATGGCTTTTCCGCGCGATTTTATGTGGGGTGTGGCTACCTCGGCTTACCAGATCGAAGGGGCTGTTGAGGAAGATGGGCGCGGGGAGTCGATCTGGGATCGCTTTACCCGCATGCCGGGCGCGATCAAAGACGGCTCCAGCGGGGCCATCGCCTGCGATCATTATCATCGCTACCGCGAGGATGTCGCCCTGATGCATCGCCTCGGCGTGCAGGCTTACCGCTTCAGCGTCGCCTGGCCGCGCGTTATCCCCCAGGGCCTCGGCGCGCTTAACCCGGCAGGGCTGGATTTCTACAGCCGCCTGGTCGATGCCCTCCTGGAGGCGGAGATCATCCCCTTTATCACCCTCTATCACTGGGACCTGCCGCAGGCGTTGCAGGAGCGTGGCGGCTGGGACAGCCGCGCCACGGTCGAGGCGTTTGTCCGGTATGCGGATGTGGTCACCCGCCACCTGGGCGACCGCGTGCGTTTCTGGCTGACCCACAACGAGCCATGGTGCATCGCCTTTTTGGGCCACCACCTGGGCATTTTTGCCCCCGGCGTGCGGGACCTGGGGGTCGCTCTGCAAACGGCCCACCATGTGCTGCTCGCACACGGGCAGGCAGTGCCGGTGATGCGCCAGAATCTGGGTCCTGAGGCGCAGATCGGCATTGGGTTGAACCTCACCCCTGCCTACCCGGCGACCGACAGGCCAGCGGACGAAGCCGCTGCCCGGCGCTTCGATGGCTATTTCAACCGCTGGTTCCTCGACCCGCTGTTCAAGGGCAGCTATCCCCAGGATTTGTGGGACTACTACGGCGCACACGTGCCGCGCCTGAGTCCCGCAGACCTGGGGGCGATTGCCGCGCCGCTGGATTTTTTGGGCATCAACTATTACAACCGCGTTCGCGCTGCCGATGCGCCGGAGCTTGAGCCGCCCCAGGTGGAGGATGTGCCGGACCCAGCCTCTCCGCGCTCCGCCGACCGTGAGATCTATCCGGAGGGCATGTACGACACCCTGTTGCGCGTGCACCGCGACTACGGAGTCGCTGCGATCTACGTCACGGAGAACGGGGCTGCTTTTGACGATCCGCCCCCTGCGAGGGGAACCGTGCAGGACTCGCCGCGCCGGGCCTTCCTGCAAACCCACGTTGACCAGGCGGCGCGCGCACTACAGAATGGCGTCCCCCTTAAGGGGTACTTCGTCTGGTCGCTGCTGGATAACTTCGAATGGGCGTCCGGCTATACCTTGCGCTACGGCATCACCTATGTGGATTACACCACCCAGCAGCGGACGGTCAAGGCCAGCGGGGATTGGTACCGGGATTGGATTGGCCGGAATACGTGACTCAGCGGGAAGGGGTGGTGTCTCTGACTGTTTCGGGCTGGTTGGTGGGCAGCCAGACCTCAAAGCATGTGCTGCCCGGCTCAGAATGGACCTTGATGTCTCCGCGATGTTTGAGGACGACGATGTTGTAGGCGATGTCCAGGCCAAGCCCGGTCCCCTGGCCGACGGGCTTGGTGGTGAAGAACGGGTCGAAGATTCTGGGCAGAACCTCCGCCGGGATGCCAGGGCCGTTGTCCTCGATCTCGACCACCACCCACTTCTCTTCCTGGCGGGTGCGGATGACGATCTCCCCCTGCCCGTTCAGGGCGTCGATGGCATTGTCGATGATGTTGGTCCACACCTGGTTCAACTCGCTGCCGTAAGCCTCGATCTTCGGCAGGTCAGGCGCGTATACGCGCCGCACGCTGACGCCGGACTTGAGCTTGTTGCGCAGGATGAGCAGGGTATTGTCCAGCCCCTGGTGCACGTCCACGTTTTGCAGGGGGGCTTGGTCCAGGTAGGCGTAGGTCTTGAGCGCTTTGACCAGGGTGGAGATCTGCTCCGCCCCCTGTCCGATCTCGGCCAGCAGGCTGTAGATGGTACAGGCCGCCTCCAGCCAGCAGATCACGGAGGGGAGCTGCTGGGGAGTAAAGTGATCGGCCAGCGTTGCCAGGCTGTTTGCATCGTAGTCCAGGCTGACCAGCGCGGGGGCCAGCTCCCAGGCATCGGGCACGTCGTGGCCCTCCAGCCAGGTCTCCAGCTTGCTTTCCCGGTCGCTGCGGGCCAGGGCATCCAGCTCCAGCGGCTGCGTGGCGCGCTGCTCGGTCTGCTGGGCCAGCCGCAGCAGAACTGTCCACTGTGCCTGGCTCAGCGCCTGCCCGTGCAGGTCCACATGCGCCTCCTCGAACTTGCGGAGGGCGGTCTTCAGTTGTTCTGCCCCGCTGCGCACGGCTGCCGCCGGGTTGTTAAGCTCGTGGGCGATCCCGGCTACCAGCGTGCCCAACTGCGCCATTTTCTCGCTCTGGCGGAGCAGCCCTTCGGTGGCGCGCCAGCGGGTCAGGACGGTGTTCAGCAGAGTGCGCGCTGCGGAAGGGCTGGTTTCCAGCAGTTGATCGAACTGCTGCTGGGTGATCACCAGCAGCACGCTGTCGGTGCGGGCGCGCACGGTGGCCATGCGGGGGGCTTTTTCCAGCAGGGACATCTCTCCGATCACGTTTCCCGGCCCTCGCACGGCCAGCAGGACTTCCCGCCCACCAGAGGTTTTGACGATCTCGAGTTGCCCCTCTTTGATGATGTAGGCTTTGTCTCCGGTGCTGCCCTCCGCAAAAAGCTCCTCGCCGGCGGCCAGGTGGATTTCCTGCACCATGCCGCAGATGCGCCCGAAGTCGGATTCGGTGAGCGACTCGAAGAGGGAGATTTGGCGCAGAAAATCGTGGAACATGCCTATACCGTCTTGAGATACTGGTGGATCAAGCTGACGGCCATCGCGCCCTCGCCCACGGCTGTCGCCACCCGGCGGATGGCCCCCTGGCGCACGTCGCCTGCGGCGAAGATTCCCGGCACGCTGGTCTCCAGCAGGTAGGGGTCGCGGTTGGGCTTCCAGTTCTTGGGGCGGCGTCCGTTGCGCATCAGGTCCGGCCCGGTGAGGATGAACCCGGCTTTGTTGCGCTCCACCAGGCCAGCGACCAGGTCGGTATGGGGCACTGCGCCGATGAAGATGAACATCGCCGCGCCGGGCAGTGTCTGCGTCTCGCCGGTATCCGTGTTCTGCACGACCACGGCTTCGAACCGGTCTTCCCCCAGGGCCTCGACAACCGTGGTGCGCAGCATGACCTCGATGTTCTCGATTGCGGCAATCTGGTTCACCAGGTAATGGGACATCCCCATCTCCAGGGAAGTGCTACGCACCAGCATGGTGACCTTGCGCGCATAGCGTGAGAAGAACACCGCCGCCTGCCCGGCAGAATTGGCCCCGCCGACGACAAAGACATCCTGGCCACGGTAATAAGCGGCTTCGGTGAGCGCCGCCCCGTAATAGATGCCTGCCCCGGTCAGCCGCTCGACTCCTGGCTCGTTCAACCGGCGTGTGCTGACCCCGGTGGCGATGAGCAGGGTGTGGCAACTGACCTGGCTGCCATCACTGAGCGTGACGTAGCGGTAGGGGTCTTCGGCGCGTATCTTGACCGCCTCCTGTGCCATGAGAATCTCCACGCCGAAGCGCCTAGCCTGGGTGACCGCCCGCCGGGCGAGGTCTGCTCCGCTGAGGCCCTTGGGGAACCCCAGGTAGTTCTCGATGCGGGAGCTGGTCCCGGCCTGCCCACCGGTTGCCTCCTTCTCGATCATCATCGTGCGCAGCCCTTCGGAGCCGCCGTAAACCGCTGCGCCCAGCCCCGCCGGGCCGCCGCCAATGATGATCAGGTCATAGAAGGGGTGCGAGGCTTTGGTATGCAGGCCGATTTTCTCGGCCAGTTGCCGGTGGTCGGGCTGTGCGAGCACGGTCCCGTCCGGGAAGAAGACCACCGGCAGCCGGTACTGCTCTGGGCTGGCGGCCTGCACCAGGGCCAGGGCTTCGGAATCCTGCTCAATGTCCAGCCATTGGTACGGAATCTGGTTGCGGGCCAGAAAGTCTTTGACATCGTGGCTGGTGGCCGACCACAACGTCCCGGCAACCCGGATGCCCTCGTAGGGTATCTGGGCCGTGGCCACCCAGTCGCTCAACAGGTCCTCCAGCACCGGGTAGAGGTTTTCCTCCGGGGGACTCCAGGGTTTCATCAGATAATGATCTAGCCCGACGACGTTGATGCTGTCGATGGCGGCCTGAACGTCCGCGTAAGCCGTCAGCAGGACTCTGCGCGCATCCGGGTACAGCTTGAGGGCCTCGGCCAGGAATTCCGTGCCGCTCATGTGGGGCATGCGCTGGTCCACCAGGAAGAGGGCCACGGGGACGTTGCGCTTCTTAAGCTCGCGCACCGTTTCCAGCGCTTCTGCCCCGGAACCGGCCTTCATGATGCGATAGTCTGCGCCGAAGCGGGTCCGCAGGTCCCGCTCGACAGCGTTCAACACCTGAGGCTCATCGTCCACAGTCAGGATTATCGGCTTTGCCATTAATTCTCCTACGCGAAACGCAAATGGCTCATTCTAATTTGGAGATTGTCTCTCATCCTTCCAGCAGCGCGCGCACGTCCGGCTGGCCCAGAAAGCATGCGCGTCGTTGGGGCGTGCCCGCGTGGTCGGCGATGAAGTAAACGATCTCGCGGGCCTGCCTGTGCAGCGCAGACGCCTCTTCCCGGCGACCCTGGGCGGCCTCCAACTCTTTGAATGTGGCCAGGATTCTCCACCAGCAGCGCCGCGCCTGGAGTTTCTGCGCCTGCTGGTGGGCCGCCAGCAGGGCCTGGCGCGCCTCGTCAGCCCGCCCCAGGCCGAGCAAGGCCTGCCCCTGGAACCAGAGCATATCTGCCAGGAAGGGTTGAATGCCCATCGCGCCCAGGGAGGCGACAACTTCCGTGGTGATGGTCAGCGCCTGTTCGTGTTGCGCCTGGGCCAGCATGATCTCAGCTCTGATCAGGTCGGCGATTGGCAGCCCGTTGGCTTTGGCGTCGTATGCCTCTCTGGTGGAATCCCCGACCTCTACCAGCGCCGCGCTGGCTGCCCGCAGGTCGCCGTGGTCAAAGTGAATCTTAGCCAGGATCATCGGCACCCATTCGGCGTTCACGTTCAGAACCTCCGACCGGGTCAGGGCTTCCTGCAGAAATGTGTTGGCGGCCTCAGAGTCGCCCAGCAGTTCGTGGGCAAGGGCCAGCACGGCGCGGGCTATAACCTGGGGCATGGCGAAACTGGCCTGTTCGGAGAGCGGCAGCGACTCCTCCAGGAGCGTGATCGCGCGATCAAATTCGCCGCGCTCCAGGTGGATCAGCCCGGCTGCATAGCGGCTGTAAGCCTGCCCCCAGGGGTTGTCTATCGACTCGCTGATGCGCATGGCCTCTTCGGCCAGCTCAAGCCCCTCGTCAAACTGGCCCACCAGGTACTTGCTGTACGCCGCCAGCGACAGGTTATCGGTCAGCATGGGCAGGTTGTTCAGCTCCTGCCACAAGGCCCGCGCCTCTTCCAGGGCTGCAAAGGCCTGCGCCCAGCGACCCTGGCCCGAATAGGCGTTCCCCAGATCGTTCAGGGTGTAGGCCATCTGCTCCCGGAGGTTGTGGCGGCGCGCGATGGCCAGCGATTGCTCCCCATGCTGCACGGCTCGCTCCAGGTCGTAGATGAAGTAGCCCTCCAGCAGCGCCATATTCCAGAAAGCCCTCGCCTCGGCGCGATGGTCGTGCAGCTTGTGGGCCAGGCTCAGCGCCCGTTCGGCCAACTCGCGCCCACGCTGGGGGTCGAATTTGACGTTGAAGGTGGAGTACACGGTGGCCTGCGGCAGGATGGCAGCCAGTTCCAGGGCGGGGTCGTTTTGGGTGTGGGCCAGCGCCTCCAGTTGCTCGTAAGTGACCAGCGCCTCGTCGTACTGGCCACAAAGCTCCTGGGTTCGCCCCAGGCTGGTGTACAGGTGAATCCACTGCGCGCTGTCGGGGTTTGCCAGTGGGGCTATCTCCAGCGCGCACATATAATGGGCAATGGCCTCGGCGTTGGCGTACACGCGCACGGCGGCGTCACCTGCCATGGTGTAGTACTTCAGCGCCTTGCCGTGGTCCTGGGCCTCATAGAAGTGGTGGGCCAGCCGATGGGCCTCTTTCTCCAGCCGGTCGGGGAGGAGCGACTCGATGGCTTCACCCACCAGGCGGTGGAATTCGCGGCGGTGGCGCTTCAGGATGGAGTGGTAGGCGGCGTCGCGCATCAATTTGTTGCGGAAGGCATAGGCTGGCTCTGGCGGGCGCACGACTTCGTCGATCAGTTCCGCCTGCTTGAGGATCGCCAGTTGCTGGTCTATCGACTCTGTCGCGCCCATGACCTGCCAGAGCACGCGGTAATCGAACGGGTTTCCGATTACCGATGCCAGTTGCAGGGTGTGCCTTGCTTCCTCCGGCAGGCGGTCCAGGCGCGCCAGCAACAGGGCTTGCAGGTTGTCCGGGATGTTGATGTCCTCAACTTTGGCATCGGCGCGCCACACGCCGCTTTCGTCCCGCCGGACCACGCCGCTTTCGATCAGGGAGCGCACGACTTCTTCCACGAAAAAAGGGTTGCCGTCCGTCTTGCGCAGGATCAACTCTTGTAATGGCTCAGGCAGGTCGGGGGTGCCCAGCAGGCTGTCTATGAGCGCACTGCTCTCCTCCGGGGTGAGGGGGTTGAGGCAGATCTCGGTGTAGTGCTGGGGATGGCTGGCGGCGGCGGTCTCCTTGACGCGCCAGGCAACAGAGCTTTGGTAGGGGCGGCCAGCAAACACGAACAGCATCGGGACTTCTTCAACAAGCGGGAGGAGATGCTGCAACAACTCCGCTGACGCCGAATCGGCCCAATGCAGGTCGTCAAAGACAAAGGCGTAAGGCCGGATAGAAGCCGCATGGCGCCAATATTTCAGGATGCTTTCGTGCATGGCGCGCTTGAGCACCTCGCCAGCCGATAGAGACTGTCCCCCGCTGGTCTGCAGGGCGGCCCACAAGTTGATGATGGCATCGGCCATGTTAGCCGCAACCTGGGCGCCTTCCTGCGACCCACTGCCTGCATGGCGCAGCATTTTATCGCGGGCGGTCTCCAGCGCGTCGTCCTCCATGATGCCGTAAAGCTGGTCCAGGAACTGGCGGAAGATTCCGTAGGGGCGGGCAGGGTCATACGAGACGCCCCAGCTCTCCAGCCAGGAATGTTCGTCTGTCGCGCGCTCCTCCCATATGACGCGCAGCTCCTCGATCAGGCGGCTTTTGCCCAGCCCGGCCTCCCCGACCAGGCACACGATGTGGCCGCGCCCCTGCCACACGTCCTCGATTATGGCCCGCAGCCGCTCGAACTCCTGGGCGCGCCCCACCAGCGGCGCGCTCAACCCTTTGACGCCCCGCCGGCGGGTCGGCCTGGGGAGCAGTCCCAGCACGCGGTAGGCACGCACGGGTTCGGCCTTGCCTTTGATCTCAACAGGGCCGACTTCGTACACGTCAAACAGCGGCGCGACCATCTTGTACGTCTCTTCTGAAATCTGGATAGTGCCTGGTAGCGCCGTCTGCTCCATGCGGGCGGCCAGGTTGATCGCGTCCCCCATCGCGGTGTACTCAAAGGCCTGCTCCGTGCCCATTTCGCCCACCACCACTGGCCCTGTGTTGATGCCCACCCGCACGCTGAAGTTGAGGCCATACTCTCGCTTGACCTGTTTGCAGAAGGCGCGGATGCCCTTGATGATATCCAGCCCGGCCAAGACGGCGCGCTGAGGGTCGTCCTCATGGGCCACAGGCGCGCCGAAAAAGGCCAGCACGCCGTCGCCCATCAACCGTGCCACCGTGCCCTCGTAGCGGCGAATGGGTTGTATCAAATAGTCAAAGGCTCCGTCCATGATCTCAGCCCACTCTTCGGGGTCGAGTTGTTCGGCCATCTCGGTCGAGCCTGTGACATCGCAAAACAGCATGGTGATGACGCGGCGCTCCCCTTCGCGTCTGTGGCTGACGCGCCCAAAGGGGGCTTCGGGCCTGTTTTGTGGGAGCAGCAGGTCGGACATGTTGGGTGGTATCCCCGTCTTTTGCCGTCAGGCAGGTCGGATCAGCAGCCTGTCCTCGTAACACCATACCCATTGCTCGCCAGGCTCGAATGACTGGACAAGCGGATGGCCGGTTGTGTGGAAGTGCCTGGTGGCGTGCCTGTTCTTCGACTGGTCACAGCACCCGACGTGGCCGCAGATCAGGCAGATACGCAGGTGCACCCACGTATCGCCCATCTGGAGGCACTCCTCGCAGCCCTGGGCGCTGGGTGTAACCTCCTGGATCTGTTGCAGATGTGTGCAGTGGGCGGCCAGCGGCCTCCCTTCTCGGAGCAGCCTTTTGAGTGTATTGCCGCCTATGCTCACGCGCTGTGCTTCTCCTCGCCAAACAAAACAAAAAGGGTGAAAGAAAATATGAATGTGTGTTCTATTCCTGCTTTGGCTCCCCGCCCTCGGTAGCGTTGGGGGCCGTTGCCTGGGCGTTGGCAATGCTCAGTGCCCCGCTCTCGATGATGACTGGCGCGGTGCAAAGTAGAGCTATTATATCATGATTCGCCGTGAATGCTCAATTGTCAGCTTGGCCCTGGCATGACCGGTAGCTTAGTCGGCCAGGCGCTTTGTCGTCCTCGTCCTGTGCTGACCGGTGGCGATTCACCGGGCAATGCCTTGTGCGGGGAGCGCCGGGTTGAAAAACAAGAGCCGCAGTCGCTTCAGGGCTGCGGCTCTTGGCGGCTTTGCCACCCGGCAACGCCGGGCGAGGTAGGGGAGGGGTTAGCCCAGCGGCAGGGATACGCGGACCGTGGTCTGCCGGTTGGGCGTGCTCTCTATGGCAAACTCGCCCCCGTGTAATTCGACCAGGCGCTTGGTGATGATGAGGCCCAGGCCAGCCCCCTGTTGCTCGTAGAGCTTGCGCTCGAACTGGACGTAGGCCCCGATCTTGGCGATCTGTTCCGGTTGCAGGCCGCGCCCGTGGTCGCGCACAAGCAGGACGTAGTGGCTGTTCTGCACGGCCCCCATTACCTGCACTGTCGTACCCGGCTCAGAAAACTTGAAGGCGTTGTCCAGCAGTTCCTCTACGATCTTCTTCAGGTTTTCCTGCACAATCTGCAAGGAGGGGACATCCGCGACATCGATCTGCAGGTCCTGCTCCCGGTCGGCCTGCTGGGCCATTTGCCGGGCTGTGAATTCGATGAACGCTTTGGGCTGGGCAATCCGCAGCTTGCGCATGATCTGGGCGCGCTCCGGATCAGTCTTCATGATTTCAGTTTGCGCATAGATGAGGAAGTTCTCGATCAGGCGATGAAGGCGCCGACCTGCCTCGTGGATGCTCTGCCCGGCCCGGACGATCTGGTCCCTGCTCATGGTTGGCCCCTCAAGCATGAGCATCTCCGAGTAGCCAAGGACGCCGAAGAGCGGGCCGCGCAGCTCGTGCGGCAGGTTGTGGATGATGTTGCCCCGCAGTTCGTCCAGCTTCCTCTCGTATTCGTGGGTGATGGCCGCCTGCCGGTCCAGGCGGGTTTTGATGGCGGCGAGCAATTCGTCTGGTTGGAAGGGCTTGGTGATGTAATCATCTGCGCCCAGTTCCATGCCGTAGCGCATGGCCTGCCGGTCTGCTTTGGCCGTCAGAAAGATGAACGGGATCAGGGCCGTTGCCGGGTCGTTGCGCAGCGTCAGGAAGACCTCATAGCCGTCCATTTCCGGCATCATGATGTCGCACAGGATCAGATCGGGCAGGTGTTGGCGGGCCAGCTCAATGCCCTTGTGACCGTTTTCTGCGCCCAGGCCCTCATAGCCTTCTAGCTGGAGCGTTTCGAGGATGTTGTCCAGCAACATGGCTTCGTCTTCTACTACCAGGACCTTCACCATCGGTTTTCCTCCATCCCCCACGTTGTGCCAAGTCGGCATCCTGACGTGTCCCCGCAACAGGGACGTCGGGCCGGTTGCCCAGATGATATTCGTTGCTTTTCGGGCTGGTGAGCGGCCTTTGGTTTGCCTTGTTATTAAATCGTATGCCTATCCGGTCGTAATAACAAGCTTTTTACGGCCAACCTGGGCCGTCTGGAAAGGCCATTTGGGCCTGGGGTGGCTGTCGATTTCGCCATGTAACCGGCCTTCTCAGTATATATATTAAACTAAATATTGTCTAGCATGTTTTAAGCTGCTGTTGATTTAACGAATTATTTATCTTTGTGGCAGGGGGCTGTCTTTTCTGCCAGGGCAAGGATCACTTCGGCAATGCGCCTGCTGGCATGGCCGTCCCACAGAGGGGGAATTTCCCCCTTTTTGCCCCTGCCGGCCAGGATGTTGTCCACCTCGGCGCGCAGGCGCTCCATGTCCTGCCCGACCAGCGTGTTGGTGCCGCAGGTCACGGTGATGGGGCGCTCGGTGTTCTCGCGCACGGTCAGGCAGGGCACGCCGAGAAAGGTCGTCTCCTCCTGGATGCCGCCCGAATCCGTGATAACCAGGGTCGCCCCCTGCTGCAAGGCCAGGAATTCCAGGTAGCCCACGGGGTCCATCAGGCGCAGCCGGTCGCTATCCGGCCAGGCCAGGTTGAACTCTGCCATGCGCTGGCGCGTGCGGGGGTGCACGGGGAAGAGGACCGGTATCTGTCCGCTGATCGCGGCCAGCGCTGTGATGATCTCCCGCAGCAGGGCCGGGTCGTCCACGTTGGAGGGGCGGTGCAGCGTCACCAGGGCGTATTGCGCGGGCAGGTCGGCGGGCCGGGTCTGCTCCGCCTGGGGCAGCAGCCGGACCAGGGTATCGATCATCACATTGCCGACGAAGTGGATTTTGTGCGGGGCGACGCCCTCTCGCAACAGGTTGTGGTCGCCGTCTTGGGAGGGGGTGAAGAGCAGGTCGGCGATCTGGTCTGTGAGCAGGCGGTTGATCTCCTCCGGCATGGTGCGGTCGCCGGAGCGCAGCCCGGCCTCCACGTGACCCACGGGGATCAGCAGCTTGGCGCAGACCAGGGCCGCTGCCACCGTCGAGTTCACGTCCCCGTAGACCAGCACCAGGTCCGGTTCCTCCGCCAGCACGACTTCCTCAAAGCGCAGCATGATCTGGGCCGTCTGCACGGTGTGGCTGGCCGAGCCGACGCCCAGGTTGATGTCCGGCTCCGGGATGCCTAGCTGGCGGAAGAAGACATCCGACATGTTGGCGTCGTAGTGCTGGCCGGTGTGCACCAGGCGCTGCCGGACGGCCTCGTGGCGGGCCAGCGCGGCCATCACCGGCGCGACCTTCATGAAGTTGGGGCGTGCCCCCACAACGTGCAGTACGCGCAATCTGGCTCTCCTCCTGGCTGGGGTTCCCGCCCGCTGACGGCTCTATGCGCTCAGGGGACCATAGCTTAACCATAGATGGCCGGGCCGGGCAAGTCCGCAGAGTTACCGCTTCTGCGGCGGACTTGCGCCGCCCTGCTGCGTGGACGCCACACCTTGCGGTCAGGCTCAATGCTTGCGCACCCAGGCCTCCTCCGCCTGCAGGGCGCGCACGGTGGCGGGCACAACCTTGCGGTAGACTTCCTCCGGCCTGCGCGCCTGGCCGTTCACCTCCAGCAGCCGGTCGATGGAGATGTCGAACAGGCGGGCGTTCTGCTCCAGGTAGGGCAGGATCAACGCCCAGTCCCGCACCTCAAGCGGTAGCAGCCGGCCCCCGTTGAGTTGCTCCGGGCTGACCTGGCGGTAGGGGTCCCGGATGAAGATGGCTCCGCCGGAGGCCAGGGAGAACAGGTTGCCGCCGGGGTAAGGCGTGTCCAGTTCCTCGATTTCCCCATCGTCGGTGACCGCGAGACCGTTGAGGACGACGAAGCCGCCACCGTTGTACGGATCACCGGCCATGAAGGACTCGGCCAGGTAATCCAGGCAGGTCCCGTTGATGACGACGCGCGGCCTGCCCACGGCGTTGATCATGGGACGCCCGGCAGCGTTGCCGAGCACGTAGCATTCACCCCCTTTGGCCGCATAGCCAAAGGTCTGCCCGACATCGCCGTAGACGACCAGCCTGCCCGACTTCATGATCTGGGCCATCTGGTCCTGCCCGCTGCCGTGCACCACGATCTCCATGCCGTCGATGCCGGAAGCCAGGTAGTCGCCGGAGGAGCCGTATACGTCTACCCGCACGCCTTCTGTGCCGGGGCCAAAGCCGTTGCCGATGAAGCGGTGTCCACGGGCATGGGCGATGAGAAAGCGGCGGAAGCCGCGCCGATATAACTCAACCATGATCCGCGACACTGAGGCCGACCCTTCCGGCTCGTAGCTGCGCGCGTCCAGGATGGCTGTCTGCCGGGCGTCCGCCGGGTGGGGGAGGTCCGCGCCGACAACGAGATAGCGTTCGCCGGGCTGCCGCCGGATGGCCTCGATGATGTGGGCCAGCGTCTGGTCGTAGAGCGAAAGCAGCACGCTGCGGCGCAGCGCGCCGGTCGGGTAGCGGCGATCCATCAGCAGGGTCAGGGCTTCCAGGGCACTGGCGCGTCCGGCGTCGGTATTGGCTGCCCCTTCCAGGGCATGCAGGAATCCCAGCGCCTCCTGGTAGGTCCAGCCGTGGATCCGCTCCCTGGCCCAGCTGTACAGCGCCGCGCCTGGCAGGTCGGGCAGCGCCGGTGTGGAGGGCGTCAACCTGCCGGTGGGCCACGGCTTGCGGACGGTGTCGATGCGGATCGGGGTCCCGAATTTGTCCGTGCAGGTCGCGCGGGCGGAGCCGTTGCCGTCCGGGCGCACGCTGAAGATAAAAGCTCCGCCATCGGTATGGCTGCCGCCCCGCGCGTTCCAGTAGCGGTCCGCGTGGGGCCAGAAGCGGGTGTCCTCCTCCGCCAGCGAGCGCAGCGTGGCGTCGATGGCCTGCTTTTCGGAGGCCGCCAGGCCGATGGCCGGGCCGTTTTCCCCATGTTGCTGCCAGGCGAAGACCTGCGGCCTCAGCATCGACGTGTCCGTGATGCCGGTCAGGCGGTAGATGGGGCGGTTGTCCTCCCGGTCGGATTGGGCGATGAGGAAGAACCACGGCCCGTCGGGTGAGCCGTGCATATGCGTGACTTGCAGCATCCGGTAGACCTGCTGTTTGTCCGTGGGCAGCAGGGCGAAGTCGCGCTCTGTGGTGGGGGCCAGCGCCTCGATCACATATTCCAGGGGGTAGCCGTAGACGCGGTAGAGCAGGTCGAAGACCTGGACCGACACCTCGGTATCGGTCAGGAAGAGGGGGAAGATGTTGCGCTGGGCCAGGTATTCGCTGATGGAGGCGTAATTGGCAAAGTCGCCGTTGTGGACCAGGGCTTCATTGAGGCCCACAAAGGGATGTGCGCCGCCCGGATGCCACACCCGGCCCTTGGTGGGGTAGCGGTGATGACCGATCCAGACGTGGGCGTGCAGGTCTTCGAGCCGGTAGTAGCGCACCACGTCGTCGCCGTAGCCCACCATTTTGAGCACCAGCAGGTTTTTGGCATGGGAGAGGACGAAGGCCCGTGTCTGCCCGGTGGAGGCGTAGAAGGTACTGTTGAGCCGGAAGGTGTTCTGGTAGACGATCTCGTCCTCAATCTGGCGCTGTGGCAGGTCCGGGCCGTGCGCCTCCCGGAAGGTCTTCAGCGCCTGGGGCCTGACCCGCACGAAATACTGGTACACTTCTGGGGGCCTGACCTCCAGGCGCGGCAGCGCCCGGTGATCTTCCAGGTGTGGGGCGGGGCGGATGTGGTCGATTTCGAAGGTGGGTCGGATGTACCGGCGCTCAACCTCGGCCCGGCAGGTCGGGTCCAGGTAGGCGACCGCCAGCAGATAATCTTCCTCCAGAACCTCCTGCGTAACGCCGAACTCCTCCGGCACCAGCCCTACGGCGGCGATGCCGCCCCCCTTGCCGTTGCCCCGATTGCGCATCTGATCCAGGGCCTGCAACAGATGCCGCCCGGCGACCTGCTCGCTGCACGCGAGGCCGATCACGCCGCAGCCACCCTCGGCGGCCTCGTCGCGTGGGGCGGATTCCTGGCCCAGGGCTGGCTGGAGCGTGCGGCGGGCGTTGAGGATCGCTTCCACTATTTTTCGAGAAGTCATGGCTCTACCTCGTCAGGTGTTGCGCTGGCCGTTGGCTGTGTAAACCAGCAGGTCCCGTCTGCCGCGCAGCTCGCTGATGCTGCTGAGGCCCAGGCGGCGCAG
>FWPU01004797.1_pt1 | contig 30743 bp, 31 predicted proteins | sample 2228361 | NCBI WGS metagenome assembly FWPU01 (sample SAMEA103939777, study PRJEB20133) | metagenome | reverse complement strand
AAAAGAGGGTCACCTGTTTAAAAAGACGTTTTTATCTATCTAAAGGCCTTGTTTTATTAGTATGAACCTCTAGTTTCTGATTATTTTGGACAGAAATGAGTCGGAATGATATCTCATCCATTTACTTGGAAAAAAATGATTGATTTTTCTTTCCTTCATCAAAAGAGAATTAATTCCTATTTAGTCATAATGCTGATTACTTTACCTCTACCCTCGTGTGTAACGATAAAAAAAGCGGATATTAAAGTTCATGACGAAGAAGCGGTACGGTTAATTACCGAAGGCGGGAAATTGTATGACCGGGGAAGATATGATCAAGCTCTGGGAAAATTCTCTGCGGCGGAGGCAGAGACCAGCTTGCCCCAGGATAAAATCAGAATTGCGGACATATTATCCAAAGGCGGCTTCGACCTCTTCGAGAAAAAGCTCTTTGATGCTGCACTTTCCTACTACAGCCAATCACTGAAGATAAACAAGGTCTTAGATAACAAGCCAGGACTGGTTAATGACTACAGTTACATGGGAAAGATTTACACGGATATAGGAAAATACGACGAGGCGATCCTTCACTTCAATCAGGCCATCAAGCTGCAAAAGGACCTGAATGATAAAGCCGGCATAGTTCAGAACCTGAATAACGTCGCCAATCTCCACGGCTACCTGGGCGACTACCAGGAATCTATAAATCTTCTAAACCGAGCCCTTCAGATTAGCCGGGACACCGATGTCCCGACCCAAACGGCAAGAACACTGATAAATCTTGCCGCTATCGATTTTCGCCTGAGAAACTACGAAAAATCTATCGATTACCTAAACCAAGCGCTCCAGATTGCGGATAGGACAGAAAATGAAAACCTGAAAGCGGAAGCCCTAAACCTAACCGGCGTCGTCTATAGAGAGCAGGGGCAATTCGATAAGGCTTCAGCTAATTACCTTGCCGCTCTAAAAATCAATCAGGAGCGGGGCGACGAAGCGGCAATCATAACAAGCCTTAGCACTATTGGCGAATTGTATAAGGAGACTGGAAGATATGACCAGGCTCTTCAATACATTCAGGAATCTCTCGACCTGAGCAGGAAATCGAAAAACCAATTGATGACCGCCGTCAACCTGAATTACATGGGGGAGGTGAGATACAAGCAGAGAAAATACGACCAGGCTCTCAATCTTTACCAATCATCCTTGGTAGTCTTTGAAGAGCTTGGGTTCAGGGACCGGATAGCCAGAAGCTACAACAATATCGGTTACCTGAGAGGGGAAACCGGGCTGTGGGATTCCGCGATCGAGAACCTGGATAAGGCCATCTCCATCTATAAAGACCTTGGAGACCGGGATTGGGTCCGCATCTCTCTCTTTGGCCGTGGACTTTATTCAGAAGAAAAAGGGGACCTTCTTTCTGCGGAAAAAAACTACAAAGAGGCCGTCGATATATTTGAATCAGTGAGAGAAGACGTCGCCGGGGGCCGAGAAGCAGAGCAAACCTTCAGCGACGTGAACGTGGAGATTTACGAGAGGCTGGTGTCATTGCTCCTGCGGCTTGGGAAAGACGAGGAAGCGCTCGAGTATATAGAAAGGAGCAGGTCAAAGAACCTCCGGGATGCGTTTCTAAAGAGCGGAATCAGCTCTTTCGACCAGAGAACTAGGGGACTCCTTGAAAGATTTGATGAGCTTTTCAGAAAAGAGGCTTCCATCAACTACGAGTTAGTGAGAGAAAGAGCAAAGGCATCGCCCAACCCGGAGAAGACAGACAATTTAGTAAAAACATTGGCCAGGACTAGGGAAGAATTCAGGAGTGTGAATTTGGATTTAGAGTCAGAAAATCCCAAGCTGTACGGCCTGCTCAGTATAAAACCGGGAGACGTCGCCAAACTGGTAAAAAATAATAGGCTCCCCGGAGACGTTATCTTTGTAGAGTACTTTATCACCGATAAAGAAACCTATATCTTTCTCATGGGCGAAAGGGACCTCAGGGTCAAGACCGTTTCTGCGAAGAAAGAGGAACTTGCAGAATTGGTCAAACTGTTTAGAGACCTGATAGAGCTTAACAAGACCATACCAAGCAACGGTTGGCGGGATGGCGGAAGCAAAGAACACAGAGAGACCATAAAACTCTTAAAAGAGACGGCATCAACTCTATACGCCTACCTCATAAAGCCGGTCGAGGCTGAAATTGCCCAGGCAGAAACCATAGCCGTGATTCCCTTCGGCTCGCTCCATTACCTCCCATTCAACGCCTTAGCAAAAGAAAGGGATGACGGCACGTTGGAATTTCTCATAGAAAGGAAGAAGCTCGTCTATATTGTTTCCGCATCCGCCAATTACCTGGACGTAGTACTGGGAAACAGCCATCCAAGGGGAATTGAAAGCCTAGTCGCCTTTGGCAACCCCGACCTTGGGGAACCGGACCTCGCCCTTCCCTATTCCCAGGAGGAAGTTAAAGCCATAAAAACACTCTTTCCAAACGCCACTGTTTTCCTGGGAAAGGATGCCACCAAACATAATTTCGAGAGCAACTGGGGGGTAAATGACATAATCCATATGGCCACGCATGCAGTCGTCAAAGGAACACCGTCAATACTCCTGGCCCCTTTAGGCACGGGCAGTCTTACCCTGAAAGACATTACCGGGCTGCCCCCTGCAGAGAACACCCATCTTGTAGTGCTCTCCGCATGTGATGCGGCGGTTGTCAGTGAAGAAGGCGGCCATGCTGCCGAGGAGCTAAATAGTATTGCACTCGCTTTCAGCCTGGTGGGCACCCCATCGGTTATTGCCACCCTTTGGAGGATAGAGGACAAAGCTACATTTGAACTGATGGAAGATTTTTATGAAAATTTAAAGATAGAGGGCAGATTCAACTACGAGGCGTTGAGAAAGGCACAGTTAGAGATGCTTAAGAGGACGGACAAATACGGCCAGCCATTCTACTGGGCGCCCTTTATTCTTATGGGGGTATGGGAGTAGGTTGACAATCTCGGATTTGGGATCTCGGAATGCGGATTTAAGTATTTCTTCCATCCGCAATCTGCAATCCGAAATCCGAAATTGAATGGGGAAGTTACTTGGGCTTTTCGTCTATACTAATATGTGTTAGTTTAAGTATCGAATTTTTCGGAGAGTACTTTATGAAATTAGAAAAAGAAGATGAAATATTGGGTGCAGTTACGATATCCCTGATTGAAAGAAAAGAGGGACAATGCCCTTCCGATGAGGAATTCGCCCTGTATCTGGGCGGAAAGTTGAACCAGGGGAGGAAAAAGGCCATCATCTCCCACTTTATTTCCTGCCCTTTCTGCCGGGAAAGACTGGCAGTCTCGAATTTGGCTCTCGAAACCGCCGGAGAGGAAAACATCCTAGAGAAATTACTGTCTTTTTTCGGCCGTCCGCTGGTCATGGCGCCTGTAGCCATCGTAATACTCTTCCTGGCGGCTATAACCCTGAACGTTTATTTAAAATCGTCCAATTTTCCTGCCACCGGAGAAAGATACAGGGGTGGAGAGTTGGTCAGCGTAAACCAGGTTGATTTAACTCCCAATCTCTTGAAAATTATCAAAGAGGGCGACCAGGAAGCATTAAAAAATAACCTTGCCAAGGAGCTGCCTCCCCACTCGGAGGTGTCGGATGTCGAGGTAGAGGAAAGGCTTAAGTCCCTCAAGGATTTAAGAGAGAATGAGAAGATAACCTTAATACTTTACAGTGACGGTTTATTGAAGGTGAAGCTAAGCCAATAAACTCATAGCGTTTGTTCAAATATCTCCTTGATATCATCGTTGGTAATGCCCTTTTCTCTCATGTATTTCCCCAGGCTCTTCAATATCTTTTCTATTCTTTTGTACACCTTTTTCTGGTCAAGCCCGGGTATAGCTCCGGATATCTCCCTCGCACTCAAATCTTGCTCGAAATAGAGCTGTAGTATCAGAATATCCTCCTCTTCGAGCCTGTGAACCTCGTCCCGGAGCACTTTCAACACTGTCTCCCTTTTCTCTTTGGCTTCGGTGGTTATCAGGTTCTCCTCCGGATTTACTCCCCTCCCCTCGGTGGGAATAACATCCACCTGCTCACCGAGAAGAACGGTTCGCTTTTCATCAATCTCATCCATATTCACCCTACTCTCCCTTATCCTTTTTTCCACCTCATCAACCCTTATTTGAGCCTCCTCCGGAGGGATTCTAAACTCTGCTTGAATTGAATTCTCTATCCAGCCGGGAGACAAATCATGATAAAAGAAGAGCTTAAAAATATGGCGGTTTATCTCGTCAAACCCCCAGTAGTATTTGGGCAAGACCTTGTATCCGAATTGACTTCTCCTAAAATCAATGATGAGCTTCCCGGTAACGCTCTGGAGAAATGTCTTAAAGCTCGCCTCTCCGCGGAAAGAGCCTATTCTCCGGCTATTATCCTCATGCAGTTTCTCCCACACGTACAGGAAACAATCATTGGCCAGGTCGGGGTTATTAGAAAAGCTCCTTCGGCACATAGACCGAACTACCAGTATGTCCTCATCAGTCAAGGTCGTATTACCCATTTTACGGTCGGGAAAAAGCAACTATCTACGGGGTTAATCCGCTAATTCGCTGATTAAGAACCGGGGCTGGAAGCTCATCAATCCTCCATCTGATAATGTTGGCCAAATTCGCAAACCACCATCCGTCCTCGATTTTGCAAAAGATTTTAATACCATACGGCCGGAATTAAAAGGGGGAATTTTCTCAAGCTTTTCGTCTATATTTGAACAAGAGAACGAGGAATTAAAACCGGATGGATTCAGACATGATTAAAAACCCGAATTTCCGTTTTAGCATGAAAAAGGAGGTACAGTCGTGAGAGAATCGAATAATCCGATACAAATGGCCTTAGCATCACGCTCCCAGTTTTTTCTTGAGGGAATAAAAAGGATTCTTGAGGATGAGGGCGGCATAAAGATAGTTGCCGAGGTTATCGATTCAAAAGAGGTGAAGAAATGTATTAAAGAGATAAAACCGGACTTTCTATTTATCGACAATAGAACCCCGGAGCTCAACCTCCAGGATCAACTGAATTCCTTGATCAATAAAAATTGCACTACCCGGGTTATCTTATTCCACACCTACAAGGGGGAAAAACATTTTTCACCAAACATCGTATATATAAGCAGGGAAGCAGGCTCTAAAGAATTAATCGAGATCGTGAGAAAAAACAGCCCGAGTAATAAAGGTGCTCAAGACAGGAAAGATTACCCGGGTCATGACAAAAATAGACTTACAAACAGGGAAGTAGACATAGTTAATTTAATCAAAATCGGCATGAGCAACAAAAGAATTGCTCAAAGACTCTCCATAAGGGAAAAAACGGTGAAGGCAAACCTGACCAATATTTTTGCGAAACTACAGGTCCAAAGCAGGTACCAGCTCCTGGTGCGGGCCAGACAGCTATTCCTTAATAATTCTTCAGAACATGAATTTTCAAAAACCGGCTAAGGACAGGAGGTGTTTTCCATGACTACAGCTCAAAACCTGGAAAGGAACAGCGCAACAGCGGATATAAAAGCAATATGCAGGTGGATACAAAAAAAGCTGGGCGTAAGCCAGGCTGAAACACTCATTGTACCCATATATAATGACACAAACGAATACAGCCCAAGGTACATCGTCAGACGCCTCGCCGAAAAAGACGCCAAGCTGAGAGTATTTTTCCACTTTAAGGACATGAACGATTACATCACCCTTTCCACTAATGGGCAATTAAACGCGAGAGACGGGCAGGAAGAGTTGTTCAAGGCCTGGGGAATCTCTCAATTCAGAGACCTTAACCCTCAAACCATCTTCCAGGAGCTTGAGGACAGAATAAGAAAAATAAACGTCATATCCTTCCCCGACTATATGAATTATTCCTTTAGCTCTTATTCCGAGTTTATCAAGTGGCTATCCGAAGGATAGATTTAAGTAGCGATTATGTTTCATCCCTCTACTCAATATTTTCCTCAGAAGAAAGGATTAGTTCTAAAAATGAAGCACTCCGCAGCAAGCCGCAATGTATCAATACATAGGCATGTACTCTAACGCGACATTGCGAGAGTTCCGAAGCAATATGTTTAGATTCCTCACGTTTGTTCGGAATGACAAAAGCGGTTTTGCAGCCTCGGAAACGCAAATAGCGTTCTGTCATTTCGAACCCGTGAGAAATGACATCCTCACTCTTTAATCCCCCCATAAGCCTGTCCAGCCCAGTCGAAGGGCCTGCCCTTAGGAGTCAAATTGGGGTGGAAATACAAGGAGGTAAAAAGGTTATTTAACAAATAGGGGCAGGACCGGTCAGGGCCGAAAATGGCAGGGTAAGAAATCAACCCTTCGAATTCTGCATTATCAAAGTCCGGGACATCCTTCCATTGTTGAAATTACTGGCCGCCAATGTAATTTTCTAGGGTAAAACCTTACCGGGTAAGCACTTAATGAAATTTAACTACGAAAAGCTATGCCGCTCGTGGAGATGGAATATTTCCACTTACTACAACATCGGTCGTGATTGCACGGATAAACACGCCTCTACAGAGTCGCATAGAAATAAAATCGCACTATACTGGGAGAACGAAGAGGGAGAAGCCAGGAGATTCACGTTTGCTGACCTTTCGGTTATTACCAACAAGATAGGAAATGCCCTACTCTCTCTCGGGTTCCAAAAAGGCGACCGTCTTCTTATTCGTCTTCCTAACCTCCCTGAGTTCCCTCTAGTTTTTCTGGGCGCGATAAAAATCGGCGCAGTCCCTATTCCTACAAGCTCAATGCTCACCGCCGAAGAAGTCGGTTTTCTGCTGGAAGACAGCGGAGCTAGATGTATCGTTACCACACCACATTTATATGAGGCGGTGGAAGAAAATCGAGGCCGGCATAAGCATTTCAGAGACGTTATTATAGTAGGCCGACCCAAACCGTCGGCTTGTACAGATTTAACTGAATTGATAAGGAAGAGTCCAGATGGATTGGATGTCCCGGGGACGAAAGCCGGTGACCTAGCCTATATCTGTTATACATCCGGGACTACGGGGTTTCCAAAGGGGGTTGTTCATGCACAGCGGGCATTAATCGGGCGGGACCCTTCTGCTCTCTACTGGCAGGCCTTAAAACCTGGCTATACGGTCATGCACGCCGGAAAATTAAACTGGACTTACACCCTGGGGACAGGATGCCTCGACCCATGGCGGCATGGTTGCTCCACGGTCATCTATGGAGGCGAGCATAATCCAAAGAAATTTTTTGAGTTGATCGATAAGTACAGAGTAAATGTCTTCATGGCCGTGCCCAGCGTTTATAGGCAGATGCTTCGCACCGCAGACGAGGTTAGTCCCGACCTTACCAGTCTCCATCACGCCCTTAGCGCCGGCGAGCACCTGAGCGAAGAGCTCTTTCATTCATGGAAGAACAAGCTGGGAGTCGAACTCTACGATGGTCTGGGAATGAGCGAGTTCAGTTACTATCTCTCAAACATGCCTGGCATGCCGATAAAACCGGGATCGCCCGGAAAGCCCCAGCCAGGGCACCGCTCTACCCTGATAGACGAGTATGGTAATGAGGTCGGCATCGGAGAGAGCGGGGTTCTAGCCACTCCCAAGGATGACCCCGGAATCATGCTTCGATACTGGCAGCGTCCGGAAGAAACCGAAAAAATGTTCCTAGGTGAATGGTTTGTAAGCGGGGATTACTTTTACAAGGACGAGGACGGCTACTTCTGGCTTGTGGGAAGAGAAGACGACATAATCACCACATTTGGGTATAGGGTTTCGCCATTCGAGGTAGAGAGGGTTTTAGGTGAACACCCAATAGTCCATGAATGCGCGGTGACCGGTATCGATGTCGGAGAAGATAAAACAATTACAACGGCTTTTGTAGTGCTTAAAGAAACTATACCTGAAATGGAAAAGCTAAAAGAAGAGCTTTTAGACTACACTCTTAAACGTCTTGCCAGATACAAATGTCCCCGAGAAATAATCTTCCTTGAATCACTTCCTAAGACCGCAAATGGGAAGATTAAACGGAAGACACTTAGAGAAACATACGATATTTTCTAACTTTCTTATCTAGATTGTTAACCGAACAGACATATGGTTGGGCGAAGATCGTAACACTTCGCCCAACCTGACCAGACTATAAATTCTTCATAAGGTTTAAGTTATTGGCAAAACTTATCTACCGTGCAAATAAGATCGGTATCACAGAAAGGACCCCACGAAAAAGGCCAGCAATCCGTCACCGGAGAACAGTCTTTTGCGCACCTACCGCTGCTACACTGATTATCATTTGTGCATCGACTCCCTCTGGGCAGATTACTACCAGTGCTTGGTGGGGGCTCACTAGAACTTCCATTCTCTACTGGCTTTCTAAAAAGCCACTGAAGGAGTTGGTCCAAAAATTGCGGGCTAACCACATCTCCCGGCAATAGTGAACGTGAGGATCTCTGTTGGTAGTAACCTCTTGTTTTATATAGCGATACCTCCGCCGTAAACCCTGGAAGTGTAGATTTTCTCATATGGGTTGCCTCCTTTTACCCTAAACTTTTAACCTGAACCATTCTAATAATGCCATATTAGTAACTTAGATTGCAAACTGATTTTGCCAACTCCTTTAATATCAAGCAACAACCAACTAGTTCACTGAACGATCAAGAGCATCAGACAAAGAGCGCAACATGCTGCCGTTCCAGCAAAACAGCCCGCCATGCAAATCGCGGGCCCACTGCAACCCCATAGGCAATACGGTAAAGTGGCTAGGCAGGCACCAATACAATATGGTGCTAACGGGCCAGAACGAAGAGTCAATTTCATCTATCCAATCGAATGTACCCGTGGTCTAACCGTAAAGCTACGAAATTAGCCTGGGCCATATAGTAGCGCCCTATAGCATTATAAAGCAATGCATCAGCATTAAATCCGTGCATTCTCATTTGTGGACTTCCTCCCTCAAATTGACCTTGCTAAAACCGATCTCACAACATAATATCTGTCATGCTGAGCACGTTCGTTTCACTCAGTGTAAACTCAGCGATGCATCTTGAATACGGGACGTGCCGGATATAGATTCTTCGGTCGCTTCGCTCCTTCAGAATGACAACAACAGGATTTACATGAGACTGTTCCTAGCCCAATTACCTTTAAACCTTGTCCCATTATCCTCTACTCTACTTTGGCTTATCGTCTGGCTTGTCTTCATCAGGCGGATCAGGTATATCTCCGCCTCTAGGTTTAGCCGAGATACAAAGACCGCTGTCGTCTGAAACGTCCGTCTCATCATTGTCATAGGTATTTGGAATGCACATACAATGATCCGGGTTTGATGTAGAGCCATATCCGTAGAGGATTGTGTGGTTATAGCAATGATATCTGGACCTCATACCCCCAGGAACCGGATACCGAGTGCGACAGGCGCGCTGATGGACGTTCCCGCATTTTGCAGTGCATCTATGTTCCCCGAGGTTTGAGTTCCAATCCAGATGTAGACCTCCATGACAGGTGCCATCGGCGCAAGGAGCCTGTCCTTCACTGCTGCCGCATGGTACGCAGGCGTTGTTCAAGCAGTCCTCACCCGGATTGCAACAGTGGTTGTTGCAAACTACTCGGCCTACAGCACAACAGCCCTCGAAAGCACACTTCTCGCCTGGCCCACAACAGCGGTTATGGCAAGCCACCCGGTCTGGGGGGCAGCAGCCGTCAACAGTGCATCTGCTGGGATATTCGCAGCATATACCACCGCAAATCCAACTCTTCGGACAGCATTTTCCTAGTTTTATGCAATCTTCTTCTTGTCCACAACAGACATCACCGCACACCTTTTCCTTCGGACAGCACTCACCCCAGAGGCATACTCTATCTGTTCCGCAGTTATAACGATGCTCACACTGAAGACGGCAATATCCTTGGTATCTCCCGCCTACTACCCCCAGATTTTCATCATAAATACCCTCTCCCCATTGTCCGCCCCCGTGAACAACAGGAGACTTATAACTCGAGCACTTCTCCATGCATTTCTCGTAATTTATCTCACACAAACGAGGGGAATCTTTGGTATACACAAGGAGCGGGGTGTCCAGCAATTCGGTGGCAAAAGTTTTATGAAACATCAACTGTACCTGTCCTGTTGAAGTCGTATCTAATCCACCCCTTCTGTAATGCCTGTTTGTTTTGTAAAGAGAAATCTGTGCGGTAAATCCCGGCGTCTTGTTCATTTGATTACCCCTAATTTCAATCATAATATGTCATATATCTCAACATAGCCTTCACCCGGCTGCATAAGGTCTAAGTTCGAGTCGAGCTGCATCCTTTCAGACATTCTCGATAATTCTCATCGCAGATAATACAGTGGGTAGATCCCTTCGGGTTTTCGGGCGTGCCTTCGCAACCCTCCAAACACAGGACCCAGGCTATATAGCAAAGACCTCTACAAAGCGAACGCCCGATCCCGCCAAAAAGCCCAGACCCTGTAGATACACGAAATGGATCAATAGCCAGTTGAGAAATAACTTTTTGCCCACCACTGCTACAAGCTTGCATCGCTACAGACCGGTAATGCCCGCTCATCTTATAGACCGAAGCCTCTGCGGCAAATCCTGGCATTTTCATCTCATTCACCTCCTTTTTTCACCCCCTCACCAGACTCTATAGACTGAACACTCAGATCAGGGTGCAGAAAGAAGGACTACATCCTATGAAGGGGGCACATATTCTCCTGCACTTTGTCCCCGCCGGACAACAGCCCTCGTTATTACAGCAGGACGTACCGGGCGGACAACAACCACGAGCACAGCAAGGATGACCGGGGGGACAAGAATGGGTGCCGCAGTTGGGTCGAGGTGGAGGCGGTGGGGATGGCGTACAAGATACTTCTTTGCAAATAGGTCCTCCTGTTTCTGGGTCGTATCCATAGCAACAGGTCTTCCGCCCATTTTTACATGGCGTGCACCCTTTAATCTGTTGGAGTCCTACACGACTAACTGACTTACTAGTCCAAGTCGATTCAAGCGCATAAATCCCAGCCATACTGTAGAGCGAGGCCTCTGCGGTAAATCCCGGCATCTTATTCAATTCATCCACCTCCAATCATGTCAGATTGTCCGTATACCAGCCGACCTAAGTTCTTACGCTATTCCTCCGCCACCACAGACCCCAAAGCACGCACCGCACGTCAAAAAATCTCCTGGGTCTGGCACAGGCGACATAATAAGGAAAGCCGCACATGCCAGGCAAGCGGTCATGCAAAACCTGCTTCTAAACATAGACGGAACGATCACGCTCTTTCGGCTGTCCGAACCATAAGAAGCCCTATATCGTCCACTAGACCTGTATACCGAAGTTTCTGCAGTAAATCCAGGCAAATTCATTTTACTCATTTTATTCGCCTCCTTCACACACATTGTGCAAAACCGAAATGAGTGTAGTAATCGGTCTTACCAGCCGAACCCGACACCTAGCTCGGTATCACAGCTCGGATCTGGAACATCCCATTCCCCCCACATGTGAAACCAAGATACTTTACACCGGTCTGGAGGCCGACCTTCGAGACCCGGTGTTGTTGCACAAGCTTCTTCCCACGATGCCCCCCAGGGGATATCCCACAAAATGGCTGAAAACTGTCGCCGCCCGCAGCCTGGCCCCTCCGCCCACCAACAGCCGCGCTTAGTACAGTGATCTCGCTTGAAGCTACCCCAGGTCTGGGCTGGCACAAGGCGTCCTATTTGCACCGGCGTGTATTGAAAACCCGCTTTATACCGATGGCTCCCGCGATATAGCGAAGCCCTTGCGGTATATCCAGGTAACTTGTTCATTGCATTTACCTCCTTTTATCTTAAAATTTCGACTTCGGTGAGGTAGCAATGCTAGAATAAACAAGCCTGTTCGCAACAGACCGAGATGATGGATGTCTTAAATTGCGACCTGAAGCTAAAAGCCATATGCATCTATAAGACAATCTGAAAGACATGCGAAATAGGCTGCATTCACCTCATCAATGCACTGTTTCCGACGGGACGCATCTTCCCATTCGCAATTGATTCTAGCTGGAATATAATCAGTTTTGCACCTCGACATACACTGTTGGAAGTGGGCATCCGACGGCGGAAGGGCGGGGAAGATAGTACTGTCATCCAGTGGCAGATTGGTATGGGCCATCCGCATGGAGCCTGTTACCCTGCCAAGCGATGCTTCTGCTGTAAATCCTGGTAAATTTATTTTATTCATTTTATTTACCCCTTTCATCTAAGATTTCTAACTTCAACGGTCATAATAAGGCGACATCTTTGTGACCAGAAACGGAAACTCTTCGGTCACGTCAACGCACACATTACCACGCCGAGACGTATTGACTGCGCCCGCTGGCTCTCTCTCGAACTGCCATGATTCCCGCGGGAAATTTGCTTTGGTACTCGACGTCCAATCGATACGTTATTCCCTTGCTAGTAGCGACCAGGGTTTACTTGGGCGGAGGACAACATCCCCACGTGCCGTCGGGCCTTCTACAGCATCCTGCCCCCCAGCAGCATATGCCACCTGGGCAACAATTTGAACCGTCTGGACAGCAACGTGCCTCCCCAGGGCAGGCATGTTCACCGGGACCACATTGTCCACATCTTCCGAGCGTCGGGTTCAGGCAGAATTGTCCTTCCGGGCAGCAACTAAGGCCACAGATGGTGGAACAACACGTGCCAAGCGTCGGGTGGCAGTGCTCGCCCAGGTTACAGCATTGCCCATTGCAGCATTCTCCGAAGCAGCACGTACCTCCGCACATATAGCCTGGCGCTTCGCAACACGTACCATTTTGATCGCAAGGACCTGCACAGCAAATCCCGCTGCATACTGTCGGTTTATCTGGAGGACAACACACCCCTTGCTGGCAACTGAAACCTGCCGGACAACACGCGTCACCACAGCAACTGTCTCCAGGTGGACAGCACTTGCCGCCGCATACACTCTGACCACTTGGACAACAACCTCCACGCGCATTGGGATCGCTCTCATCTACACACTGCTCGCCGGAATCGCAGCAACCTCGACCAGGATGAAAAGGGTTTGGAACTTCGCAAGCCTTTGGACAGCATTTGAAGGCTGCGCAATAAGCCTCGCATGACAATGCCTGCGCACTGCAGACCAGTGTCGCCGCCCCCATGCAACTGGCAAAACACGCTCCGTAGAAAAACAAAGATGGTATGCAACCCACCCCGCAGCTTACAGCCCCTAAACCCAAGCACGCCGCAGTAGTCCCTGCACATGTCTCGAAGCAGTCGCTGCATTTGCCCATAGTTTCTGTGCCGGGAAAGTAGGTGGGGACGACCGACTCACCGGTCAATAGGTCGCCACCCTCCGAGCCTGAAAACCGGTAGCGGCCAACTGTCCTGTATAGCGAAGCCTCTGCTGTAAACTCAGGCACCTTCATTTACGCACCTCTTTTCACCCATACTTCCAAATCTCACCGGTCATAATAAGGCGACATCTTTGTGACCAGAAATGGGAACTCTTCGGTCACATCCACACGGGTAAAGAACTTCTCGGTAACGTCCGTCTGGCGATTGGTGAAAGAGAAAATGACATCTACGATTTTACGTGTGCCGCTGAGAGGCGAGTGACGAACTTCCACCGCGGCCAAAGAAGAGTTTTGGGCAAAAGCCTCCGCAACTTTAGCATAGATGGCGTTGTATCGCACTGCCAGATAGTTTAAGGCACGATGGTCATCGGTGGCCCCAGCATTGTCAGCCATCTGCATGATTCTCATGAACAGCTCCTCCGCCGCCGGAGTAAACTCCTTTGCAGACATCTTCTCCGGCTTAGGAATAGATTTGATTAGGGAATCAATGTCAAAGGAATACATCTGGTCAAACACTACAATCGGAACCATAAGCCCGTTACACATCTCTGGCGGGGCGATTGGCCCTCTCATGCCAATAACCACATCAACATCGGTGGGGCGTGGAGCCGGACGCAAGGCCTCCACCAACATATCCAGGTCCGCAGGGTCACGCGGCACCAGGATATATGTCTCTAAACCCTCAATGGTTAAAACCCAGCACATCTGTCTCACCAGGTAGCGATTCTGTCGCTGGGATAAAACCCTGTGGATTGCCTCTCGGTCGGTAAGCCCGGCTGTCTTTTCCCGCCCAGTAACTTGAGCAAATTCTTTCTCCACAGCCAGGCGTGGGAAACGGGCCTCCACCCGGCCCAGGGCATAAACGAAGCTGGGTGTAACTCCGCCATTTGACCCGGTTGCACTTCCGCATGTAGGACACCCTCCCCCTCCAGCTTGAGTTGGAAGAATAGTTCCAGTACGACTTTCAGAAGAGGATACTACTGTTGGTGTGTCTTTCACGTTTGCAGTTTGCTCTTCCAATGGCTCCCTTACTTCATTATTTTGTTCCATGATAATTTCTCCTCCTTTTTGAAATATTAAACAGGCAGCAAATAATCCAACTGGGTAGGTAACGAGTCCATTCGACTTCACTCAGGGCAGTTTTGCTCGTTGCCATTAAGACCATCAGCAAGACTGGTGGTCTAACCTAGTGTTATTGTCAGATTTGTTTTTAAAAATCATATTTCAAAAGCACCATCTACTTAAAACGCCTGCCGGAGAAAACCAGCAAGCGGTTGAGCGCGGAAGCGCGACGTTCGCAGCCGCCACATGGCTTAATCCCAATACTAGACGTGACTCGTTTAATCGCATCACCCAGTCCAATTTCTTCATCGCTAATGAAACCGGGAAGACGTACCCGGTAAGGCTGGCCTTTAGTCTTATCGACTTGATTATTTCTTGTTTCTTCTTTTTTCATGATATTTTGCGTAAGTTCGACGTAACTACTGCACATCGACCGATTTTTTCCTCCCCACTTTAGGGGGAGGAAAAAGGTGGTGGGATTGATTTACCCCCCATCCCAGCCTTCCCCCGCAAGGGGGGAAGAGGAAAAGGCCAGAGTTGCAACTAATTCTTTTACATAGAACTCACGTTATCCTCCTTAAACCAGACTTCATAACCTGATACGCCCCCCATGCGTTTAGCAAGGGTGGAACCACCGTATTTCTCCTTTGCCCGTTCGACCGTGTAACCAAGACTTTCATATCAGCACCGGTAGCTTTTGGGAACTCTGACCAAAGTAACGCAATAGCACCTGTTACAAAGGGAGCCGCAACGCTCGTTCCGCTGAACGTGACTGGTTTGCCATCAGCTCCGAGGCTGGTAACGTTGTCGCCTGGAGCACTAAGTCCTCGCCTACCAATAGAACTTCCCAGATTCGAATAACCGATCGGTCTACCCTGGAGGTCACAGGCAACAACCGGGATAACCCAAGGGTGACGGGTGATAACGGTGCTACCGACTGCTCCCTGATTTCCCGCCGCTGCTACGATCAAAACGCCCCTCTTGGACGCATAATTCAAAGCCTCTTCTAGCTCTCGCTCACCCGTGGAAGATGGGTGCGTTATAGCGGCACTCAGGTTTATCACGCGCGCACCCGCATCAATGGTCTCGATTATTGCCGCTGCCAGTTCATCAGGAGTCGCACTGGGCATAGATTCGACAGGCTTGTCCTGAGCAGGCCAGCCGTATCCTTCGACACGCTCAGGATGAACGGCTGGCTTACTGAAGGGACCACTTAAGGTCTGTCTATTTCCTAGTGTATTCTCTGCAAAAATAGGACGCACCAACAACGTGCAATCAGGACAGATTGCCGGAGCAACGGAACCCCTCTTCCCACACAAAATTCCTGCCACGAATGTCCCATGCAAACAGGCAGTACTACTTGCCTGAGAACAAGCACCAGCAAGTTTTCCAGGAACTTCACGAATGCCACTGCTGGCAAGACCGGAATGGCCTAATGCAACCGGCCCGTCAATAAGACCGACCAGGATATCGGGTTTTCCACTGGTGATATCCATCAAAGCGGTGAGCCTGATCAAATCCAGATAGTTCATGCGTGGATTCCTCACCTCAACCCGGTGATAGGAGTTAAAAAAAACCACATAAATACTAATGTAGAACGAGTACTTACAGTTAATCTTTCAAGAGAGCAGAAATAAACAATCGGCGGTTATCGTTAGTAACCTGATGTTTTGGACAGGAGTTGCTTAGGCTCTGTGTATTTATTGCTCTCCCTATGAAGGTGATTATAGGCCTAGTCAAAAAGTAAAGTCAAGGAAAATTTTGACCGAGTAAAAAATGTCCTATGTCACCACTGTCTAAAATAATCGGAAATCAAAAAATTCATCCCTGTAAAACAAGGATTGTGACGGATAAAAAGGCTAATTTCAAATCAGGTTGCCTTTAAGTTCTGTAACTCCTGATAACATTAGTTTTTAAAAATGGGATTGCTTCGGTCGTTTCACTCCCTCGCAATGACAGGGAGGATGGACACTGACTATCACTAGGGTTTGCCTATCTTGCTTGTCATTGCGTGCGAAGCGAAGCAATCTCTTATTTTGGACAAGTTTGGTCCTATGTAAAAATCAGCTGCCCGCCAGAGCCTTAATCATGATCTTCATCACCTCGACATTGCTCTGCTTTCCCACCGGATTTGGGACGATGATCGGGAGTCGAACTCCCGCTTCTCTGTAAGCCTCTAGTCTTTCACGGCACCTTTCGGCAGGGCCAACCAAGGCCACCGCGTCGAGTAGGTCATCGGAAAAAGCCTCGGCTGGGTTTACACCAGATTTAATCTTCTCTACGACATCCCCAAATCCTAAGTTTGTGATCAACCGTTGGTAGAAAGGAAAGCGGGCATAACCGGAAAGACCGCGCTTTCCGGTGTTTCTGGCAGCTTCCAAGTCATCAGAGATAAAACAAGGGATTCCATTGGTGATGTCGATATCCGAAGGATTACGGCCAGCCTTTTCCGCACCTCTTTTAACCGCTCCTATCAGCTTCTTCAAATGATCTGGTGTGGCCATATAGGGCATAATGCCGTCTGCTACCTCACCGGCCAGTTCCGCTGCTTTTTCGGTCAGCACCGCCGTGTATATCGGGAGATAAGGGAGTTGTCTTTTGATTGTCAAGAGCGGTGAGCTTCCATCAGCGAAAGACCTGACCGCCGCCACATATTTTCTCATCTCTTCAATCGGGTCTTTCATGTCAATTCCAAAGCGGTCATTCACCGGTTTATGACTGACGCCCAACCCGAGCACCATTCTTCCGCCAGAAATTTCCTGAACCGTAAGGGCCTCGGCCGCACATATAACCGGCTGGCGCATGTAGATATTAGTAATCCAGGTACCCACTTTTATTTTTGAAGTCGCCTCGGCAAAAACCTGGGCGTTAGCAAGGGCGCTATAGGGTGGAACCTCTGGCGAAAATATCGCCTCGAAACCCCCGGCCTCGGCCTCTTTAGCCAGAGCGCGAAGGTCGTTTACACTGCATCCCCATACCGGTGAAGTAGTTGCAATCCGTTTCATTCATCTTCTCCTTAATTTATATGATAACTTTTGCCACGAAGGCACTAAGACACGAAGAAATCAATTAGAATCCAGGAGTCAGTAGTCAGAATTCAGAAGTTCTCCTCTGGCTTCTGGATTCTGTCTTCTTAATTCAATACTGATTAATCACATCCCGGTAAAAATCGGGGCGGAGTAAAGACTCGTCCCCCCTTTTCAAGACCGCTCTTATCTCTTCTAAAACCCTTTCCTTATCCTTGGGGAATCTTGCTTTGATGGGGAGATAATTAGAGATGTGATTCGAAAAGAAATACCCGTCAGTCAGTTTTGTATTCACGACGATAATTTCGAGTTCCTTTATCATCTGAAATTTGTCTGGGAGTTTAAACTTCCCATCAAGCCATTCCTGGTAAATCGGGGCCCCCGGGCGGACCTGAAGGGAAAGAGCCCCTACATATTCTGGGTCGGTCTCGGTCAAGAGCCTTCCGGTCGCATATGCATGCTCAAGACTTCTATCCACCCCGCCAACCCCGAGAAGAACCATGGCCGAGTTTTTGACCCCGGCCTCTTTGAGGATTTTTGATGCTCTCACCGTCTCCTCGTAATTTGCCCCTTTTTTAATCCTCTCTAGAACGATGTCGTCTCCGCTCTCGAATCCGATGTAAACCATCTCCAACCCGAGCTCCCTGAGCACTTTTAAATTCTCAGCTCCTTTTCTCAGGATGTCGCTAACGTTTGCATACATGGTAATTCGCTGCAAGTCTGGACGTTTCTCCTTTAAATACTGCAAAATCTCGACCAGCTTTTTCTGGGGCATGACCAGGGCGTTGCCGTCGGCGATAAACACCCGGTCGAAGTCGTATATCTCCACAGCTTCATCAATAATATTCTTGATCTCATCCATGGGGCGCATACGAAACCTTTGGGTATCTTTCCGATACATTGCGCAATAAGTGCACTCGTTATGAGAGCAGCCTATCGTAGCTTGAAGGATGAAGCTATTTGCCTCGCTTGGAGGCCGGAAAAGCGGCATGGAATATTCAATCATGACTCAAGAAGTTAACGCAAAAAGTTGAATAAGGCAAGCAGTAGGGGTGACCCGGCGGGTCGCCCTTACATTTATCCTTTACAAAGGAGAATCATTCGTTATAATCAAAGCACCATGGAACAGCACGAGAAAGAAGGAACAATTTACATATTAGCAATCATAGGCTTCATTGCGTCAATCTTAATCCTTGTATCTTTGACCCATGTAATCTTTGATTGAAAACTATTCCGATACTGCCCATCTTATTATATGGAGTATCATCTCTTCTGGGTCCAACACCGAGCCCGTATTATCTCTGAATAAGTAACCGTTTTCAGTTTTGGCATAAGCAACTTTAATAAGCTGTCTAGCCCTGGTAAGTACATTCTCGCCTGAACCCGAATTCTGTCTCTTTTTGCCAAATACCACCACCTGACCTGGCTCATCATCGAGAAAAACTACAAACTTCTCCGGAGCAATCAGACAAAATCCGACCCGTTTCCCGGGTAGATTAAGAAAAAGAGCCAAGAGTTCCTCAGACAAACCATGAACAGTGAGCCCTTCATCCCCGGCAACCTGGTTGTAAAAGCTTACCGCCAGCGCTGCAGTCTTGAGCAGGCCGTTCATAACCTCTTTTACCTCGTCTGGTGCGGATTCGGCTTTCCTGTCAGCCATCTTCATTTTTAGTTTTTCTCTGGCCAAATTCATCACTTCCTCGCGAAAGTTGTTCATATCGTCTCTCCTGAATAGTGATAACCCTAGATTTAATAACCCAGACATCGTAACATGAAGTCCAGACCAAAACAGAGGTCCAAAATGAATTCAGTATTACATTCTCCGCATTCCTTTCTGAAAAAGTAGTATAACAAAGTTAATTATGAAGCTGACTACTTGTCATTCATGCGAAGCTTGTCCTCGACTGCGATCGGGGAGTAGGAATCTACCGATCCCACTTAAGCTTTTGCCCGAAAGCATTAATCGGGCAGCGTGCCGGAATGACTTTGTTTGTGAGCGTAGTAGCGATTAGGATAATCAATAATAGCTCACCATTCAGTTACAATAACAATAATGAAGATTCATATCCCCGACGGGTCGAGCTTTCTGGGACATCTTACCACGAAGGGAAGAGTAACCGGGAAAAAGCATACAGTAAAATTGCGTTTAGTCTTCCATGGCGGAAGATTCTATGCGTCGAGGAGTAGCCTTACCGGAGACTGGCTAAAAAATGTATTGACTGATCCATCGGTAGCCATTGAAGTGAACGGGACCGTGGTCGGGTGTTTGGCCAGACTGGTCGAAGACGACGAACTATCACGAAAGATATCAGAGTTGAAATATAACGATAAACGAAGAGAAGAAAGCAGGATCGTGGTCGAGATCACGCCCATTGAATAAACAGAATAGTACTAAAAAACTGTATTGACCTGAAATTAATCAAACGGACACTATTGTATTAAATTGTACCCAAAAACGGCCATCCCTGACCTTGATGTCACCCTGAGCGCAGCGAAGGGTCTCATATTCATAGAGATTCTTCGCCTTCGGCTCAGAATGACGGTATGGGAAGTCTGTTTCCGGATATAGCTTGTATTGACAATGTCCGAAAGCTTAGAATCGTGACTATTACAACTAACCAAGATCAAGGCCTTATCTGAGACCTTTCACTATTTGTTCTAAATCCGTATCAGGGTCCTTCAGCTCGCCCTCATGTTCTCTTATGTCAATGCCTCGAATTTGTATCAGTTCCCGTGCTGCCCTTACCTCCTTTCCACCCGGCTTGATGAGAAAGGCGCCAACTACTCGGCCATCTCGAACGGCAAAAGAGCCGACCGGAGGTCCCCCAGGCTTTCCCCTCACCCAATATTCTTGCCCGAATTCGAGAGCGCCAATAAAGATAAGGGGTATGTCAAAAATGGCCGAGTCATATCCTGTTACCTGTGAGTAGGGAATCTTTGCACCGGCCATATTTCTTCCGGCAATTCTCCCCTGAAACTGGGCATTCTCGATGTGACCGACCAGATGCTTTTCTTCTAGAATTAAATCATCAAACTCGGCCAGGTCCCCAGCGGCATAAACCCCGTCTATGCTGGTTTCCAGAAATTCATTAACCCGAACACCCCGTTCAACCGCTATGCCCGTACCCTTCAGGAAATCGATGTTCAGGTCAAGCCCTATACCAACCCCCACCAAATCCCCCTCATAAGTCTTTCCACTCCCGGTTTTCACCGAACCTACCATTCCACCCTTGCCCTCAAACTCGACCACCTTCTCGCTTGGAAAGACCTCGACCCCGCCCTCCACGAGTTTCTCCATCAGATAATTCCCCGGAGGCTCAGGGATTAGCGTCTGCCAGACATATTTCTCCATCATGATGAGCTTTACCGGAATTCCCACTTCACGAAGAGCAACCGCCAGCTCGACCCCTATGAAGCTTCCACCTATAACTACAGCCCCCTTTGCATTGCAGGCGGCTTTCTTGATTTCATTGCAGTCATCCAAGGTTCTAAGGTAGTAGATTCCATCTAAACCAGCGCCCGGGACATCAAACCTCCTTGGCCTCCCCCCGGTAGAAATTAGTAGTTTTTCATAATTGATCGCTGCCCCGTCATCTAGTGTTACCCTTCTTTCCTGTAAACCAGCCCTAACCGCACGCCTGCCCTTGATGAAAATCGCCCCGTTCTTATCAAAGAAGTCCTCCTTCACCAAATAAAGGGCATCTTCACCAAACCGTCCTTGAATGTATCCCTTGGTCAGAAGGGGAAGCGAGTAAGTGCGATACGGCTCGGCCCCGACGATGACTATCTTCCCCTGCTTGTCCTCCTGCCGGATACCCCTCACCGCCCAGGCCCCGGCCGGTCCTGCTCCCAGAATTAAATATTTGGTCTGCACGGCTTAATTATAAACGCTGGCACTAATCGGTAAAGAATTCGGTATTTTTAACCGGAATTTTTCTTGAGCTTGAGTAGAAAGAAAGTTATACTTTTGATGTTTGATCATTAACCAATAAGCAAAGAAATCCGCATTAAAAGGAGATAAATATAGAGCATATACACGGCAATACATCCGGCTTAAAACCAAGCGAGCTACGCAGCTTGGCCAGGCTTTATAGAAGAAGAATCCCACCTAAAGAAGTAATAACCCTGGAACTGGGGAGAACGCTTTCCCAGATATCCTCCGATATAGAAAGAGCAATAAGCATCCTCATCGACAGAAAGGGAAAGGTGGAAGCTGTGTTTGTAGGCGAGTCCTATGAGGTGCCTTTTGACAAAATTCTGGAGAGGCATAGAGAGGCAAAATATAGACTGAGGGGATATCGCCTAGTTCATACCCACCTTAAAAACCCGGCCCTTACCCACTCAGACTTGGTTACCCTGCTTAATGAAAGGCTTGACCTGATTGGTGTACTGGAGGTAAAAGACGGCGGTCTTCACGGAAAATTCGAGGTGGCGCATATTCTACCGCCAAATTCCAGAGAGGAAATGTGGCGGATAATCACGTACAACGACCTGGGAAGAATTGATATAAATTTTGAAGAGTTCATAAGAGATATAGAGAGCGAGATAGAAAAAGCGTACTTCCAATTTGGTGGGAAGAGTGAAAAAGAAGGCGTCTTTCTCGTCGGCTTCTCCACCAAACACAGGACAGAGGCTCAAGAATCCCTCGATGAGCTCGAATCCCTGGCCCGCTCTGCAGACAAGGTGGTGTTAGATAAAACGGTACAGGTTAGACAACAAATAGACCCTAGATACCTAGTGGGAAAGGGGAAACTGGAAGAGGTAATCCTGAAAGCAAAGCAGGTCGGCGCTGAGACTCTTATTTTTGACGTCGAGCTTACCCCGGCACAGGTGAGGGGGATCTCCGATGAGACCAACCTACAAGTGGTGGACAGGACACAATTGATATTGGAAATCTTTTCAAGACACGCCACCACCAGCGAGGGAAAAATTCAGGTTCAACTAGCACAGCTACGCTACACCCTCCCCCGGCTTACCGGTAAGGGCGTCGAACTATCCCAACTAGGGGGCGGAATCGGCACCAGAGGGCCCGGAGAGAAGAAGCTTGAAGAGGAAAGAAGGAGATTGAGGAAACAGATAGAGCGCTACGAAAAACAGATCGAGGAGCTTAGCCGGAGGCGCGAACACACCAGAAAGCACCGTAGGGAAACCGGCGTACCCACCGTCACCCTAATCGGTTATACCAATGTAGGGAAATCCACGCTTTTCAATGCCCTCACTAAAAGCGGGGTGGTAGTGGAAAACAAGCTTTTCTCCACTTTAAACCCCACCACCCGGAGGCTTATGCTTCCCAGCGGAAGGGAGATACTCATAACCGATACGGTCGGATTCATAAGGAACCTGCCCAAGGAGCTGGTATCCGCATTTCGGGCCACCCTCGAAGAATTGGGAGGGTCCTCTCTTCTAGTTCATGTCGCTGACTGTAGCGACCCGATGGTAGAGGAAAGAATAGAATCGGTCGAGAACATACTGAGAGCGACCGGCTACGACTCAGTCCCCAGAATTATAGTATTCAACAAGATAGATTCCGTCCCATCCCAGGTAACCAGAGATGGATTAAAGAGCAGATACAAAGGAACTCTGGTATCGGCACTAAATAAAGAAACACTCGGTGATCTACTGGAAAAACTGGACGAGGAAATAAAATTCCTCGAAATCGGGAGAGAAACTCAAATAACTGAGTCTAATATATCAGAAGCTAAAGCCTGACCGGATATGATGGAAAGTCTCGAAGCTCCTTAGACCGGCATACAAGAAGTTGGGCACCGGATCAAATAGCCACCTCGGCTATCCCGCCCTTTATAACCTTTATATCATCCTCCTGTCTCGTTACCTCAAAACCCAGTATGGTCCTTCCATCCTGCTTGCCTATCTCCCACCCGTCAGCAACGAGAACATCACCGGGATAGACCGGGCTGGAGAACCGTACGTTGATCCTGGACAACAAGGCCGGGTTGCTATCGGCGTAGCACTCGATTATGGCCCTCATGGCCATAGACATCGTACAAAGGCCATGCACGATTATCCCCTTAAGCCCGGCTGCTTTGGCCACCTTTTCGTCGATATGAATCGGATTCCGGTCATTGGATGCTTCGGCGTATCTATAGGTGATGTCCTCACTCACCCTTATAATCCTCCTGAATGCCAAGGGGCTCTCTCCGCCCAGCGCAACCGGTTCTTTCTTCCCGTCGCTCTTGGGCTTCTGCCCGCTTCCGATGCCCCTTATGAATATCCCCCAATCGGAGTCTACAACCTTAACCCCGTTTTGGTCCCTCGAAGCAACATTAAAAACTATGAGCTCGCCGCTGCCCTTATCCTCTATGCTCTTTATCTTAGCTACGGCGGTGATTCTATCCCCGGGTCGAATCGGTTTGTAGAAATGCATTTCCTGCTCGCCATGGACCAGCATGAGAACATTACGTGCCGCTTGTTCCCTTCCACCGTGGAGACCTTCATCCGTCCATATCTCTTCCAATAGAGGTAGCTCGTAGACAACCGCAAAGCTCGGAGGAGCCATGCCCAGCGGCCCCTCCGGGCTTAAGGCGCCATTATAATTGAAGTAGGTCAGATTACGAGCTCCGATAGCCCAGGCGTACTTGTGTATAGCCTCCTCAGTAACCTCATAAACTATTGGACTGAATTCCTTGCCTATGTATTCCCGGTTAAGGCCCATGTTTATTCTCTCCTTCTTTCTCCTATTTGTGTTTCTTACATCTTTTCCAGAATCTACACCGACCACAACCCATTTTAGGTTTGCAACTGCACAGACCCCTACTATAACAAACTATAAATACGGGAGGAAAATCCTTCCGTATTTAGAAATTGGGAAACAGTTGGGATACCATATTCGTCCCTAAAATCCTCGAAACTCATTGATATATTTGAGTAATTATTTAAGTCAGGAAATTCTTTAGGCCTCATTACCGTTATTTTTAATTTAATATGAAAAAGTGCTCTTTGTCAACATAAAAATTCGCAATTGCAAAATCCTGTTTCTTATAATTAGCTCCGTATTGCAGACAGGGGCGAATGATTAACTTTGAAAGAGAGGCTAAAGCAATAGGATTTCAGTATGGTTTAAGCACCGGGAATTAAGAATGCCCTTCTCCTGTTTGCTCAATTTTTGAATGTCCAGGCCTAGATAAGTCCTTGATTTTCCATCAACAGGTAATATCTTATGAGAAAAGCGCCATTTCCGGAGGATTAGACATGAAGTTTGAAAAATTAACGATCAAGGCACAGGAAGCAGTAGGGGAAGCGCAGGCTATCGCCCAAAGGGAAAAGAATCAACTGATCGATATACCGCATCTGCTATTCGCACTACTTAACGAAGAAGGAATTCCTGCTGAGATTATAGGTAAAATAGGTGCCAACCCGCAGGCCATTCGCGACCTGGCAAAGAGGGAGATCGGATTACTCCCCAAAGTAGAGGGGGCAGCAGACCAGGTTTATCTAAGCCGGGAAATGAGCCAAGCGTTAAATACCGCCGAACAGGAAGCCAAATCCCTAGGCGACGAATACATAAGCACGGAACATCTTCTTCTGGGAATAGCGCAACACGCCATAGGCAACATTAAAAATGAGTTTAAACGGCTGGGGATAACCAGAGAGAATATACTCAAGGTTCTCAAAGAGGTAAGAGGCGGGCAAACCATAACCAGCCAAACCCCGGAGGAGACGTTCCAGGCCTTGAAACAGTACGGAAAAGACTTCACCGAGCTTGCCCGCCAGGGCAAGCTTGACCCGGTAATCGGCCGTGACGACGAGATCAGAAGAGTCATACAGGTGTTATCACGTAGGACTAAGAATAACCCGGTGTTGATAGGAGAGCCGGGGGTAGGAAAGACCGCAATCGTAGAAGGATTAGCCCAAAGAATAGTAAACGGGGATGTGCCCGAGGGCCTCAAGAATAAACGCCTGGTAGCTCTCGACGTGGGAGCGCTGGTGGCCGGCGCAAAGTACCGAGGGCAATTCGAAGAGCGGCTCAAAGCGGTGTTGAAAGAGATCACCGAATCTCAGGGTGAAATAATCCTCTTCATAGATGAGATTCATACCGTCGTTGGAGCAGGCGCAGCCGAGGGAGCCATGGATGCGTCAAACATGCTCAAACCAGCCCTGGCTCGGGGTGAGCTTCACTGTATAGGCGCTACCACACTCGACGAATACCGGAAGCACATTGAAAAGGATGCCGCACTGGAGAGGAGATTCCAGCAGGTATTCGTGGACGAGCCTACCGTTGAAGAAACGATTTCTATACTCAGGGGTCTCAAAGACAAGTATGAGGTTCATCACGGGGTGAAGATAAAAGACGAGGCCCTGATCGCTGCGGCCGTACTTTCCAACCGATACATAACCGGAAGATTTCTCCCGGACAAAGCCGTTGACCTGATAGACGAAGCCGCAGCAAGGCTGAGGATGGAGATAGATTCAATGCCTACTGAGATTGACGAGATAGAACGTCGAATCCTTCAGTTGGAGATTGAAAGAGAGGCCTTGAAAAAAGAGAAGGACGAAGCCTCTGTGGAAAAACTGAATTTGATTGAGAAGCAGATCAGCAACCTGCAGGAGGAAGCGGACAGCCTGAAAGCGCACTGGCAGAGGGAGAAGGAGCATATATCCGAGATCAGAAAGATAAAAGAAGAAATCGACAGGGTGAAGATGGATGCAGAAAAAGCGCAGAGGCTCAGCGACCTTTCTAAGGCATCGGAGCTTCTATACGGAAAGCTGCCAGACCTACACAAAAAACTAGAGGGAAAAAACAAAGAACTGGCCGAGATTCAAAAGACAAAGAAGATGCTTAAAGAAGAGGTTGACGCCGAGGACATAGCCGAGATTGTATCCAAGTGGACCGGGATCCCGGTCTCAAGGCTCATGGAGGGCGAAGTGGAAAAGCTCATCCACATGGAAGAGCGTCTTTCAAAAAGAGTGGTGGGACAAGAAGAGGCAATTAGGGCGGTTTCTGACGCCCTCAGGCGATCCCGAGCCGGTCTTTCCGACCCGAAGAGGCCGATCGGATCCTTCATATTCCTTGGTCCAACCGGCGTAGGAAAAACAGAACTGGCCAGGGCGCTTGCCGAATTCATGTTTGATGACGAGAACGCAATGGTGCGTATTGATATGAGCGAGTACATGGAGAAGCACACCGTATCCAGGCTGATCGGCGCGCCTCCGGGATACGTTGGTTACGAAGAGGGCGGACAGTTGACCGAGGCGGTAAGAAGACGCCCCTACTCCGTGATTTTATTCGACGAAATTGAAAAAGCACACAACGATGTTTTCAATATCTTGCTTCAAATCCTGGACGATGGACGCCTCACCGACGGGCATGGAAGAACGGTAGATTTCAGGAACGCCGTTATCATCATGACCTCTAACCTAGGAAGTTCAGAGATACACGGGATGATGAAAGAAGAGGCGGTCAGACAGAAGGTAATGAATGTGCTGAGAGAACACTTCAGGCCGGAATTTCTAAACCGGGTAGATGAGATAATTATTTTCCGGTCCCTCTCTATAGAACGGTTAAAGGAGATCGTCGGTATTCAGGTTGAATATCTAAGAAAGAGACTCTCCGAGAAAAAGATCGAACTCGAACTCAAGGATGAAGCGAAGGAACTACTGGCTGAGAAGGGATACGACCCGGTTTACGGGGCCAGGCCGCTCAAGAGGACCATCCAGCGGCTCATAGAAATCCCATTGGCTTCAAAGATTCTGCAAGGAGAATTTAAGGAAGGAGATACCGTGGTGGTGGATGTGGACAAAAACAAGGAATTTGTCTTCACCAAGAAGCAGAAGAAGAAGGTAGTGGCTAGTTGATAAATACGAACCAAGTAGGGGCACGATGCAGTGTGCCACTACAATAACAACGACAATCAATCCAACGGGTTGAGCACGTTTAGAAATTCAAATCTGGCAAAGTGTTTTGTGTTTCTCGTAATTATCCCATAACCACTACTATTTATTACCCATTTTACGATCAAGATAGTCTTCATAAATGCTTTGTCTCGTTAAAGATTCCTCTTTGATCTTGCCTAAATATCCTGTAGGAATTTCCTTTAATTCTATGCCTTCTTCCTTACTTAAACCTTTACCCTGTCTTAAAAGAAATTCTCTCAAGTCCTCTTCTGTTACCCTGTAGCTGCGTCCTACTTTGACCGCCTTAAGACGCCCCTGTTCGATATAGCCTCTCAGAGTTACTTTATTGACTTCTAAAATCTTTGATAACTCGTCTAAGTTATAGAGTTTTAACCCTGCTACCCTTATCGGCATCTTACTACCTTTTGAAAATGTTCTTAGTATCATATTGTAATTTTCACTTATTTTGTCAAGCGTTTTTTATGTTCATGTAACTTCATCTTCGCAGAGCGGATTTTCTAACAGAAGCAGCGGAACGCCTAAAGCAAATGCTTCGAGAAAGTTAAGGCGTATTTGGAGAGAAGCTCTGGACAACAAAAATGGCGAAGGGATTTTTCTATGCTTCTTGCTGGGGGTCGCAGGCTCGCTAATCACATTGATCGTGGAGGTCAGGTTAGGGCCTCCACGGGAAGTCCCAACTTGTTCCAGAAACTTCTTGAGCTTAGCGGCAAACATTATGGGTGCGCGCTAAAGATCGTGAATGGGAATTTTGATTGGAAAGCAGTAGCACCTTGGATGGATGCCGATCGCGAGATAGATAACCTCATAAAAGCCGCGCATCAGTCTGAAAAGGATGCGCCTGAAAAATCGATAATGCAGTACCAAAACGCAATCAAAAAGATAATAGCCCTAGATTCGAATGGGCCTAATGCTAGCGTATGGAGAACGGCCAATGCAGTCAACGTCATAGTCGTCTTTACCAATCAAGGGCAGCCTAACACATCATGCAGCCGACCATGAAAAACAGACTCACCCTTCAGCCGGCACCCGTATGGTTTTCATAACTAAGCCCGATATCAAGGATTTCTGTTTGCTCAGAAGACACAGAGGAGACCTAAATGTCAAAAGTAGATGAAATTAAGACGGCTATCGAGTCTCTTCCAGAGGAGGAGTACGTCCAGTTGAGGCAGTGGTTCTCCGAAAAAGACTGGGAAAAGTGGGATAGAGAGATCGAGAAGGACTCGGAATCAGGAAGATTGAATTTCCTGATCAAAGAAAGCGGCTAACAATTAGAATCGAAATCAACAACCCGCAAATTGCAGGGTATTAGTTTTACAATAATAATGTCTTGATCCCCCGGTTAAACCGGGGACATTGCCAGAAGTCCTTCCGTCTTTTCGACCATCTCTCCTGTCATTTCGACTGAAAGGAGAAATCTTAGCCGGTGAGAAATCCCGACATATAAGATTCCTCACGTGCTCCTTCGTCTCTGCTCAGGACAGGGTTCGGAATGACAATATAGCGGTAACCCTATTGCACGCCACATGGAACTCTCAAGTTAAATAGAACAGATAACCTCATCAATCACCAATTCAGGCTCTTCCGCCTCCGTTATCGCCCTTCCTATCACTAGATAATCCGCTCCGAGAGAAACGGCTTCGGAGGGGGTTACAACCCTCTTTTGGTCATGAGTGCCTGAGCCCAGGCGAACGCCGGGCACAACCAGCGTAAATCTATCCCCAAACTCTTTCCTTAAAATCTCGACCTCTTCTCCGGAGGCAACTAATCCGTCCGCTCCGGCTTTGTCGGCGAGTGCGGCAAGCCTGAGCACTACATCTTGAGAACTGTAGTTGATACCGACTTCCTTTAGATTTTCTTCGGCCTGGCTGGTTAGCACGGTTACCGCAAGAACAAGCGGCTTGGGTTTTGACAGTTTCTGAGACTCATCTCCAACTGCTTCTGCTGTTGCTTTCATCATTTCTAATCCGCCAAGAGCGTGAATGGTAAACATCTTAATACCATATTGGACTACCTGGCGGGATGCCTTTTCTACTGTCGAGGGGATATCGTGGAATTTGAGGTCAAGAAAAATATCTACACCAATATTGATAAATTCCCTGATACCTTCTGGCCCTGAGTTTAAAAAAAGGATTGGGCCGACCTTGAATGTCTTAACTTTTGCTCTGAGTCTTTCCACCCAGCTTTTAGCTTCATTAAACTTGGGAAAATCCAGGGCTAAGATAATTCGCTCTTTGGGTTTGAGATTAGGTTTAACCATGTTTTGAAGTTAGAAGCCACGAATCGACACAGATGGGCACGAATGAAAAGAAATTGTGATTTTAGGATTGGAGACAAAATCGTTTTTATTCGTGCAAATTCGTGTTCATTCGTGGCTAGTCAATCACTGTGAACCAAGAATCGTCTCCACTTCTTTCTCCACTTCCTCGATCTTGACCTTCTTAGAAATCCCCCCTTTTCTCAACTTTATCTCTACTCCGCCTTCCTTGATGGTCCTGGGGCCGACGGTAACCTGAATGGGCATACCCATCAAGTCCGCATCCTTAAACTTGAATCCGGCGCTTTCTTCCCTGTCGTCGATAATCACCTCCACACCGCGGTCAAGCAGATTTCTGTAAATTTCCTCGGCAACGCTTTTTACCCTATCGTCTTTCATATTGAGCGGAAGGACAACCACCTGAAAAGGAGCCAGGGAAAGCGGAAGCACTATTCCGTTTTCATCATAGTTCTGCTCTATCGCCGCCGCAACCGTACGCCCGATGCCGATACCGTAGCATCCCATTATGAATAACCTTTCCTTTCCGTTTGCATCGATAAAGGTGGCATTCATGCTCTCGCTATATTTCGTCCCAAGCTTAAAAACATGCCCCACCTCGATTCCTCTACTGGAGCGAAGGACACCGCCTTTACATCTCGGACACGGGTCACCGTCGGATGCCACTCTAACGTCTGCAAATTCAGTCACCCGGAAGTCCCTGTCCAGGTTTACATTAATCACATGGTAATCCCTTTTGTTTGCTCCGGTAACTGCATTCCTTATGCCCTTAATAGAACGGTCGGCAATAATTTTAATCTTGAGCCCAACCGGGCCGCTAAATCCGAGCGGTCCCGTCGTTACCTCTTCGATTCTATTCGGGGTGGCAAGCTCGACTGTATCTGCACCGATCGTCTTTTTGAGCTTGGTCAAGCTGAGCTCATGGTCACCCCGGACAAGCACAGCCACCGGTTGGCCATCAGCCTCCACTATCATGGTCTTTATCAAATCACTCGGTTTAACTTTCAAGAACGTGGCAACCTGCTCTACCGTCTTTAAGTTAGGGGTATGAACCTCCTGAATCGATTTTTCTTCTGGGCCTTTATCCGTCGCATCTCCCCCTCCCTCCCCTATCTCCGCCAGCTCCAGATTAGCCGCATAATCGCACTTGTTGCAGCTCATAATCACATCCTCACCGGTCGGGGCCAGGACCAT